>Ga0075418_10009521_pt1 | contig 10900 bp, 7 predicted proteins | sample SoiMetdeltSBSDD2_FD_81776 | JGI IMG/M metagenome (GOLD analysis project Ga0075418, IMG submission 81776) | Bulk soil microbial communities from a Populus tree surrounding site in Tennessee, USA - Soil MetaG P. deltoides SBSDD2 | ecosystem: Environmental > Terrestrial > Soil > Tree plantation...
CCAAATTCCATTGATCTTTCAAAAGTATCATCATCGACTTCTGTCTTGTACTGATCGTTTAACTCAGTTTCGAGATTGTCGACTTTTGCTGCCATTGTTTCATAAAAACCGGGAGGAGTAGTGGTACTGAACAGTTTTCTTGTCATTGTGGCCAGCGCTGCATTTGCGCAAGTTGGCCAATGATAGGCATGTCCAGGTACGGATGTCGGCATGGCTGGCATATCGGTAAGCTGGCCATGCAATGTCTGGTAGCCCGGCATGCCCGGCACCACGGATTCATACAACGCGACTCCGCAATATGCCATATACCGGGCGGAATTCAGCCCGAAAGGATTACCTGATTGAACATACAGCACGGAAGTTTGCATGCCCAACCACTGCTTCACCACATCTGAAGAGTACGTTTTGGTTTGTTTTAAATGACCATGGTCTTCTCCAGGTGTTCGGACCCCAGGCTCATCGCATGCAGATAGAGAAACCAGGCATGCGATAACAACTCCAAGACAATAGTTTTTGATTAAAACGAAATTTTTCATGATTGATTGATTTAAAGTCTTTGAAAATTATATTATACATTCACCGGCAAAACTATTTTAAAATGAGCCGGCTGTCTTAAACTCAGTCTTACAAAAAGGAGGAGATCCGTCTGCATAAAATTCAACCAAATCAGTGGCCGACTTGCCAGTTTGTGATGTTGCTCTATTTGCGTATAGTAATATCGTTGTATTGATCATAATAAAACTTTTTCAAGTGTATTTTTTATATTGATAAAAATAAATTCCAATGGAAGGTAGCGCCGACTTTCTTCGCTTTCTAATGCTAATAGCTTAGTGTAGAGGTTTTCAGAAATAAACCATAAATAATAGCCCAATGGTTTTGAGGATTGGAATGTTGTTGTTTATCGGGAATTCGTGTCGTTTGTCTTTTTTTATTCTTTATCATAAAATCATTCCTTCCTAATCGTTACATTTAGATAGGATGCAAAAACTTAACTCCTTCCTTTGCAACGACTTTATTTTTTCGCCACGCTACCGTGTGTGGCGACATATAATCTATTGGTCGTTTCATACAATGATATGGGCTGCGTTTTGGGTGGTGATGGACGCTCCCGGCTCTTATGGGCGTCAATTGTTTAATCAGTTAATGTGGGTACCCGTTTTTATTTTATTCAGTTACCCATTGGTGTATGGAGCTATTCCTCATCTTCTGCTCAGAGGGAAAGTGTCGCTGTTCTTCCTGGCCGTCCTGGCTTGGGGGGGTGTAGGACTATACATCGACGCCTGGTTCAGGTCCTATATTTATATTCCGATACAAGAGTCCATGGGCTTGGATTTCATTCTGCCAAGAGGACCATTAGCCTTCTGTTACCTGTGCATCACGACTTCCGCCGCCAGCCCCATGATTGTAAGATTTTTTAAATTGTGTACCATCAAGCAAAGAGAATGGATGCGGGCGCAGCAGGAAAAGAAAACCGCCGAACTTCAGTTGCTAAAAGCGCAGGTGCATCCTCACTTTTTGTTCAGCACATTAAACAACATCTATTCCTGCTCGATGAATAACTCGCCTAAGACTCCGGGCCTTATTTTAAAACTGTCATCCCTACTCAGCTATATGCTTTACGATTGCAAAGCGGAGGAAGTACGGCTGGAAAAAGAAATAGAGATCATAAAAAACTACATTGATCTGGAAAAGGACCGGTATGGCAATAAGATAGATATATCATGGAGCGTCGAAGGCTATATCAAGGATAAATTCATATCTCCATTACTAATGCTCCCGTTTTTAGAAAATGCATTTAAGCATAGCGTATCTGAGCAAATAGAGAAGCCCTGGATCAGCGTCGACATATCGGTAAAGTCAGATATTCTTAGGTGCAAAATTGCCAACAGCAAAAACGAATTTGCGCCATATACAGAAAATGGAATCGGCATTACCAACGTGAAGAAGAGGCTTGAGTTTACCTGTCGTGAACGATATGAACTGAGGCTTAATGACGAAGGCAATTTTTTTGTGGTTTCGTTGCTGGTGAAAATGCCAGGACACGTGCCAGCAAATATTGAAACGGCGGCGGTCACGCAAGCTATGCGGCATCTAATTTCGGCACCAGCTTACAGGTGAGGAACCACTTGCATTGAAGAGGGTATGCCCTGGTATATTTCGAAATCGAAGGGAAGAGATCGAGGACCAACTGGGAAAAACATCGAAGCGCAATGAATGCTATAATAAAAACTAGGGGATATTATTTTGCCGATGTTAAAATGCTGAATGCAATAGATTCTTTCCTGTATAACGATTTTATTTTTTCGGCACGCTATAGGGTATGGCGGCATATCGTTTTTTGGTCATTATTCACCACGATATGGGCTGTATTCTGGGTAGTCATGGGTGCGCCTACCTCTTTTGGGCGTAACCTGTTCAATATGTCATTGTGGATACCTTTTTTTATTTTATTCAGTTACCCACTGATGTATTGGGCCATTCCGCAGCTGTTGCTCAAGGGAAAGGTAGTCCAGTTCTTCGTGCTCATTTTAGGTTGGGGGGTTGTGTTGCTTTATGCTCATAACGGGTTTAGAACTTATCTATATATCCCTATGCAAGAAGCGATGGGATTCAGTTTTATTCCTCCAAAGGGACCGCAGGCACATAGTTATCTGTCTGTAACAACGACTGCTGCCAGTCCTATAATCATGAAATTCTTCCAGTTGTGGACCGTCAAGCAAAGAGACTGGATGCAAGCCCAGCAGGAAAAGATAACTGCCGAGCTACAATTGCTCAAAACGCAGGTGCATCCCCATTTTTTATTTAACACACTGAATAATATCTATTCTTTTTCCCTTGAAAATTCCCCGAAAACACCACACATGATCTTAAAATTGTCATCGTTGCTTAGTTATATGCTCAATGATTGTAAAGCGGAGGAAGTGCAGCTGGAAAAAGAAATAGAGATTATGAAAAACTACATTGACCTCGAGAAAGAGCGGTATGGCAACAAGATTGAAATATCATGGGGTGTAGAAGGTGACATAAAAAATAAATTCGTATCGCCTTTATTGATGCTTCCTTTTTTGGAAAACTCATTTAAGCATGGCATATCAGAACAAATAGAAAAACCCTGGCTCAGCGTAAACATATCGGTAAAGGCTGATACCCTACGATGTGAAATTATTAACAGCAAAAACGAATTTGTACGTTACAGCACGAATAGCACCGGTATCGGCATTAATAATGTAAAAAAGCGACTGGAGTTCATTTACCCGGATAGCTACGAGCTGAAGATGCATGATGAGGGGAATCTTTTTGTCGTTTCATTGCTTGTTGTGCTAACCGGCTACACGCGAAATCCAGTTCCGCTTTCGTCGGTGACCACTCAAACTATTTCAACATGAAGCTTCACTGTCTGCTTATCGATGATGAGCCGCCTGCGCTTAAGGTGTTGTCCAGGTATATTGATGCAATCAACGGACTGGAGATTGCGGGTCAGTGCAAAAATGCCATCGAGGCTTTGGATGTCCTGAATCAGAAAACGGTGGATGTGATTTTTCTCGATATTAAAATGCCTAACATCATCGGCACTGACTTTCTAAAAAATCTTTCTCATCCACCAAAAGTTATATTTGTTACTGCTTACAGGGAATATGCCGTTGACGGGTTTGAGTTGGACGCCGTGGATTACTTGGTGAAACCCGTTTCATTTGAACGGTTTTTCAAAGCCATCACCAAGCTTAACCGGCTGATGGGTCAGGAAACTGTTTCTATCACAAACAACGAAGTGCCCAAATCCGCTTCTTTTATTTATGTGAAAGTGGACAGGGACATGAAAAAGATTTTTGTGAATGATATTGAGTATATCGAAAGCTGGAAGGATTATGTAAAGGTTTTTCTTGCTAGTGGCAAATATTTGCTAGCGAAGCAGTCCATCAGCGCTATGGAAAATCTTTTATCAGAACATAAGTTTATGAGGGTACACCGGTCCTATATGGTTTCATTCGATAAAATTTCCGGTTATAATGGTGTTTCTGTACAGTTGGCTGGGCGTGAAATTCCAATCGGGCGGCTTTATAAGCAAGTGGTAATGGACCGGCTGCAGGAGCAAAGATGATATTCATCGAAACCGACTTTGGTCAATGTAAGTTTGCCACCCTCGCCGCTTCCACCAGATTACTCTTCGCTGCTTTCCATAAAACACTTGCAGTCGTGGCCAGCAGGATGATCACCAGCAATGCAATTGGGTTAACGTAGTGCCACCACCGAGAAATAAAATGCAGGATCACGACGGACACTAAGTTTGCACAACGATCCCTTAAGTAATGGACTTCAAAGCATCGACGTAAAAGTCAAGGCAGAGCTAGCGAAGGAAGTAAAGCAAGAACGAGCAGGCACCCGTCCGGGTTTGGAATATTCTGAGCCTTTCAAATCCACTCCAACCTATATTTCCTGTGACGGAATAAAAAATAAAAGCCCCGGCGATACTATCCGAGGCCATGCTCCCGCTGGGATTTTTTTGAGATTGATAAACTGTTAAGGCTTAACTGCTTCGCAGTTTTTTAGTAGCTGTTGCTCCCGATTTGCTCACGTGTCCGCCGTAGCTTTAGCGAAGGAGGACCGATTGACGGAGTATAAAGAACATCAAAGTGTGTTAAAGTTAAGGATTCCGTCAGGATCATTCAAGGACATCTAAAAAATTGTCTATGGAAACAAATAGTTCCATTTTATGGATAGTTCTATTTTAACCGTCAGTCTTTTCTTATCACTTTCAACGGGTCCATTGCGGCAGACCGCCAAGCTGAGTACGCAGAGACAATAACAACCAATGCAAACAGTATAAAAGAAGCCTGTAAGAAAAGCATTGCGTTAAGCGATGTTCTGTAAGCGAATCCGCTGAGCCAATCGTACATTGTCCAATAACTGATTGACAATCCCAATATCACGGCAACAAACGCGATTCTTAAAAAGTATGCGGTCTGAAGTCCTGCGATTCTGTAAGAACTTGCACCTAGAATTTTGCGAATACCAAACTCTTTCATGCGACGTCCCGATACATAAACGGAGATTGAGAAAATACCGACGATAGAAATCAAGCCAATCACGAGTACAGCGATTTTCATCGCATCAAGAGCTTTTGTCTCACGTCGATAGTTGTTATTGTAGACGTCATCAACAATGCTATATTGAGGGACCGAGCCTGGAATAATACTTTGGTATTTGGATAGAATGGCTGGTATTGCTTGCTTCATGTCCCCTGAGACCTTTACGATTAGATATTGCCCTGGCCAGCTGTCGTATGGTAGTCGGACTACCAATGGTTCAATCGGGTCGTGAAGGGACTTCGTATTAAAATCTTTGACCATGCCAATGACCATCCCCTGTTTAAGGTTCGCATGGTATTTTATCTTTTTGCCGATCGGATCTTTCCATCCAAATTGTTTTGCAGCAGTCTCATTAACAATATAACCTGTGATTGAGTCCGAAGGGTTATTGATACTGAAGTTCCTTCCAGCTAAGATCTTAATGTTTAGTGTTTTGAAATAGTCGTAGTCCACAAACATTTCATTTACCAGCATCGTATTGACTTGCCCATCAATCTCCAAATCGTAAGAGTCTTTAAAATACACCGATACTGCCGGGTAATGGCTTATAGTGGAAGAAGAGACGCTGGATAGCTTTTCAATTTCAGTTTTCAATACCACCGCCTTGTCCATGATTTGGGTGTGTGGAATGTTCAACTGCACTAGATTGGTCCGGTCGTATCCAATGTCAGCGTTCTTGAACAGATTGAGTTGATTGCCAACAACCATTGTCGCGGTTATACAGAATACCGAGATCGAAAACTGAACAATCAGTAACACTTTGCCAGTGTTGCCAAGTAATTCGTTACTACCCAAATCAGCCAGGGGCTTTTGTATCGAAAGCTTGTATGCTGGATACGCTGAAGAGATTATAACGAGAAACACAACAACGGCTGTAATGAGAATTGCATTAGCGGGTTGAAGAATCATTCTCCAGGTGATCGATACGTCGATAACTGCGCTGATAGTTGGAGACATTATATAGAATAACAGAAGTGCAACTACTAAGGCAAGGAGGCTTGTTAAAGTCGTTTCAGAAACGGCCTGCATCCCTATTTGCCGTTTGTCAGCGCCCATAATCTTTCGCACGCTAATTTCTTTCATTCGACTTTCGAAGTCTGCAATTGATAGAATAGTATAATTTATGGCTGAGATCAGTAGTAGAAAAATGATAAGAATAAAAAACAACTTCACGTATAATGGATTCCCAATTTTCATAAAAAATTCCATTTGCATAGACGGTCCTAAATACACATCAGCAATTGGCTGGAAGAATATTTCGAACTTGCGGACATCGGCTGTCTCGTCTTCACTGATGTGACGACGCATGACTTCACTGGCTCTTATTCCTAAATCCGATACATTCTGATTTGGGGATAGTCGTCCGTAGAGAAAAACGGACGCGTCCCACGACACCTCGATCCTGTTTGGTTCTGGTTTCGGCCGGTCCCCCAATGAATAAAAGGATCTGATCGCATTCACGTACAAGTGCGAATTTTCCGGAACATCCTTTATGATGCCAGTGACCTCGTAAGCTATGTTCGCCTGTTCAGGAAAAGTGATAACCTGAGACACTGGATCCAGATTGCCGAAGAGTTCTTTGGCAACTGATTCCGTTAGCACGATCGAGCCTGGCCGCAACAATGAACGACGGTCGCCGCGAATAAACTCAAACGTTAATACATTGAATACTGCGGTATCGGCTTCAACAACGGCGTTTATTTGATGCTGTTTCTCGTTGAATTTTACATCATAGGTTCCTCCAAGACTGATTCTGGTAACGCTCTTAATATTGCCAAAAGATTCTTTCAGAATTTGTCCCACGCCCGTCGGAACTGTCGCGTAACGTTCGGGAACGTTGTTCTCATACCGTACTGAATTGACCCGATAGACATTTTTATAATCATCATGAAACTTGTCGAAGGAAAATTGAAATGACAAGTATGTAATGATGACCAGCAGGCAAAATAGGGCGATGCAAAGCCCGGCCACTTTAAATATGAAATGGAGTTTGTGTTTTACGAGATGTCGAAGGAGTGTCTTGAAGAGCATTCTCAAGAGTTGATAAGGAGTAAGTTACGGTAAATATTGATTTTGCCACCGGTTAATCCATACTCTGTCCTTGCTAAAGCACGATGAACTGATTTTATCAGGCCTCAAATTAAATACGCGCGTCAATTTTGCTTTTGAGATCGGTCGATACCGCGATTTTAAGAAATCATTGTTCCGCTGAGGAGTGGTACCATGCCAATGCTTCACAACCTGCTGAATGGTAATCAGTAAATTTATCACCGATTCAAAATAATAACGCATAGCGAGTGACGTTTTTTCTGTGCCTGGATTATGGCGTCATATTCGAATCGGCATCCGTTAACCAAACCACCTCGTTATGAAAACTATTACCTGTCTCGCAGCAGTCAGTCTGATGACGCTGTCTGCTTCGCCATTGTCATTTGAATCTGAAGTAGTAGACAATCATCGCTTCCTTATTGAGGAACATGGGAAGTTCGGCTTTATCGACTCATCAGGTAAGATCGCCATCCAGCCCACATATGAAATGGTCCACAAATTTTCGGAAGGGCTAGCAGCCGTAAGAGTTAGCGGCCGCTACGGATTCATCGACGTGTATGGTAACATCGTTATTGCGCCTGCTTATGACTACGCAACTGAATTTCGTGAGGGACGGGCCTTTGTTTACAATGATGGAAAGGCCATGTGCATTGACGGCACAGGTAATATTGTCTTCATGACGTCTTATGTGCAGGCCACAATCTTTAAAAATGGACGTTCCCTTACCCTCACTTCTTCCAGGAAGATGGGCTGTATTGATAGGTCCGGGTCACTTGTAGTTGATACAGTTTACAGCTCGATTTCTCAATTTAAGGATGGCCTTGCTGTCGCGTGGCAATTCAGCGATCGCCATCGCCGGGACAAAGTATGCATTATAGATGAGTCTGGTAAGGTCGTGGTGCCTTTTGGAAAGTATAGCGAGATACAAGGGCCCTATGATGGACGCTTTTACGTGGAAATTTCCAGGAAGGGTGGCAAAGAATCGATAGATGCTGTCCTGGATTCTCGTGGATGGATTACCTATCAACTCAATTCAAGGTATTCATGGTTTGATGAGAAGATTAGCAATGGTATCATGATAGCGGCGCCTGCTGAGGAGGAGTCTGGCAAAAGCGATTACTCATTCATGACTTTCAAAGGAGAGCTTATTTACGATCGCGATGTAGACCTCGCTTACGATTTCAACGAAAACTTTGGATTTTACAGAAACGAAAACAATAAGTATTCCTTCATTAATAGACAGGGAAAGGTAATCGCTCAGGATGTTTACGATGAAATAGTTGAACCTGGTTTTACCGACGGCATGGCATTGGTAAAGGAGGATGACAAGTGGGGGATAATCGATACAACAGGAGCTTATATTCTAAAGCCCCAGCTGAAATCGGTATATGGTATTGCTAACGGTTATGTTATCACTATGGACGAATCGGACACGACCAGTTACTATCCAAAATACGGTTTGGTTGATCTGGAAGGAAAAACGATCATTCCGCCGGTACTCCAACAGTTAAACTTGGAAGGATTTACAAATGGTCTATTGTCTTCCTGGACAGACGATCGTCTCACGTATTTCGATACTGAAGGCAACATAGCCTGGCAACAGTCAAAAGAAGAGGAGGGAGATCTTCGCCCACTCAATATCGACTTCATGAACCGCGGATACTTTTATGTTGATGGAGTGAACACGGGGCATTCTATTACTGCCCGTGCCACGTCTAATGAGAAAGTAACAATGCGTAATAGTTTTCAGGGAGCTGCGCTTTCGGTTGTATCAAATGTGGACGTTGACCTTGAACACGTGGATAATATTAAGGGCCTCGCTGTTTTTGTGGCAAACACAACCGGCGATACAATCCGGTTTAGTGCCCAGGATGGTAGACTCTATATGAAAATGCAGGCAAAGGATCCAACCGGCGCATGGCGCGACATTGAATATCTGCCTCACAGCTGGTGTGGAAATAGTTATCATTCACTATCTCTGGCGCCCAATGAATATTGGCAATTCACCGCACCCGTTTATGAAGGAAACTTTAACACCAAGCTTCGCATTGAGCTTGAATATGTTGACCCGGAATCGCTAAAGAAAAATACCGACGTGTCACCATACCGGTCATTAAGAAGTGAGAAGCACCTCGTGATTTATAGCAATACCCTTGATGGCAGTATTAACCTCGCGCAGTTCTGGAGAATGCCCGGCTATTCTGCGAATGGAATTATGGATCCTTACAACGAGTAAAAGAACGATGTCTGAGAGGCCGCTTTTCTTTGGCTTTTGATGTTTTCTTTGTTGGCTTTGATGCCTTGTATCCGATGCGGATCAAAATTGTGATCCCCCTGGGATTTTTTTGAGATTGATAAACCGTTAACGGTTAACTGCGTCGCAGTTTTTAAGTGCTGCTGCTCCCGAATATTCTCGAAGCCTGCACCTCCTAAATCCAGATCTTTATACCATTGCTTGTTAACATGGTGCAGTTTGGTAAACCAAAAGATTTCTATAGTTATTGAACACTTGACCAAAATCAATGGCCAACGGAATGGGCGCTAAACCAAAATAAAGGATGAGATAGTCACTCCTCTGCTCAAGTAACGGACGGGAAGCAAACCTTACTCCCCATCTTCTGACTTAAATGTATTTCTTTGTGGGCTTTCTGGATTGGCAAGGCAAGCCGTAATTACATCAAAAGAAAAACTGAACACCGCTGGCAAGAAGTAGTTATGTAAAATATTGAAAGGATAATCTGAATTTTACCGATTATCCTGTTAAAATCTTACAACTTTTACCTCCGCAACCCTCTTCCCTTCTTCCTTTGCTTCAGCTCCAACTCACGATCCACCATATCAAATTCGTTAGCAGCGCCGAAATTATCCCCACGACGGTAGCTGTCAAGTAGCGTTTTAAGCGGGATGATCCGCCAATGGTCGGACAGGCTTTTTGGTATTTTGAGACCCGTTTCGATGACTCCGTCAGTTGCTCAACCAAGTTCGCGTTCAACATCGAGAGTTGCTGCTCTAATGATATGAGCTGTGAACGATGGTCGGAAAACGCAGATCTCATATGCTGGTGTTCGTACTGATATTTGCTCATATCTGATAGGACTTTCTCGTACATCACGACAGATCAAGATCATCCGCATTCGTTAAAATTTGTAAAGCGGTAGATTAATTACACAGGATTTAGCGATTGCTGCGCTCTCATACCATTTCGTTTTTCGCTTCGCCGTTCGCTCGTTATATTCGACAGAATTTAAACCGCTTATGAAACGAAACGTTCTACTGCTCCACTTGCGGTATTGTTTTGATTGCCAACGTCGGAGTTGAAAAACATAATACAAAAAAGACTGACTATGCAACGGAGAAATTTTATAAAAACAGCGGGCGCTATCGGAGGCATGATAGCAGGCAATCAGTTCAACGCATTTGGTCAAAAATATCAGTCAACGCCTCCCGCGCCAGCATGGTACGATAAAACTATGCGATGGGCACAACTCGCTTTTGTTGAAAATGATCCTGGTCAGTGCGACCCTGATTTCTGGCTAAACTATTTTAAACGCATTCACGCCGACGGCGCATTGTTGTCGGCCGGAGGTGTCGTTGCATTTTATCCAACCAATATTCCTCTGCACCATCGCAGCGACTACCTGGGCAATACTAATCCGCTCGGGTATCTCGTAAACGGCTGTCGTAAAATGAATATGTCGATTCTGTTGAGGACAGATCCACACGCTGCCCGCCAGGAAGTTTATGATGCCCATCCAGACTGGATC
>Ga0075418_10009522_pt1 | contig 10899 bp, 8 predicted proteins | sample SoiMetdeltSBSDD2_FD_81776 | JGI IMG/M metagenome (GOLD analysis project Ga0075418, IMG submission 81776) | Bulk soil microbial communities from a Populus tree surrounding site in Tennessee, USA - Soil MetaG P. deltoides SBSDD2 | ecosystem: Environmental > Terrestrial > Soil > Tree plantation...
GGAGAAATTAAATTAGAATTTCATAATAAAGGGCTCGAAAATTATAATATAAATGCAAATTATGACACTCTTTCAGCTAGTTATGTGTCTGATTTTGGAAGCCCAATAAAAATTGATGGGTCAGTTTTTAGTAACCCAGGAAAATATCGAGTGGTAGCAGAGATAACCGGAATAGACTTTGATAACACATTTTTACCAGAACCTTTGAAATATGAACATACTATCAATGTCAGGTAATAAATTATAGTTGCGTTGAAATTTTCGAATCATATATAGAACTATAATCTAATACTGGAACTTTTTTAAACGTGTAATATTTAATAATAGAAATGAAATTTAAAGATCAGATAGTTGCAATTACAGGTGCTTCTTCTGGGATAGGGAGACAAGCTGCAGTCGATTTTTCATATAATGGAGCAAAAACTATCATTTTAATTTCAAGAAATATTATGAGATTGAATCAAGTAAAAAAGACAATAAACCCAGATTGCAATGTAGAGATATATTCATGCGATATATCGGACAAGAAAATGGTCTATGATGTAGGGCAAAATATTATGAATGATATTGGAACAATTGATATTTTGGTTAATAATGCAGGAATTGGAATTTATGGAAAGGTGATTGATCAGACAATAGAAGACATTGAAAAAGTTACATCAACAAATTATTTAGGAATGGTTTACTTTACCAAAACTTTTTTACCGTCTATGATAAAAAATAAACGAGGTCATATAGTAAATGTTGCCTCTTTAGCAGCTAGTTTTGGAATCCCAGGTATGGCTGCGTATTGTGGATCTAAATTTGCAGTGTTAGGATTTTCAGAATCTTTGTCCTATGAATTAAAAAATACAAATGTAGGGATTACCGTGGTAAGTCCAATTGCTGTGAAAACTAATTTCTTTGATAATGAATCATTTAAGGGTAAGATGCCTCACAAGTTAGGATATGTACTTAACCCCAAAACTGTTTCCAGAGCTATACTTAAAGCTGCCTATTCTAAAAGAACTGAAATTGTCGTTCCATTTTTTGTTAGATCTGCTGTATGGTTAAAACATACTGTTCCATATTTAATCAATCCAATAATAAGTTCATCCTTTAAGGATGGAAATCATAGCTAAGGTCATTTAATAATTAAACTAATGACCTGGAAATATCTTGTAAAGTGGAGACAGGAAAAAAATACAAATGCTGTAGTAACTATATTCAGTAATGATGTTTTTAAGCCTTTCAAATAATTTAATTATAGTAGAATATTAATATTACAGTCACATTTAAACATATTCCTCTAAAATAACATATCCATCGTATATATAAATTAAATCAATTCAAATATAAAATATGTTATTTTATGATGATAAAAATTGATCGAGAACATTCTGAACTTTTACTTTATTCGCCCTTCTTTTCTGAGATCTGATATTATTCGGATAAGTGTATCATAATCAATATTAACTTCGTTTAAAATAACGCTATAATCAGTTTTTTTATTTTTCTTTATAAATTTTTCAACTAGAATTTTTTGTTTTTGATAGTTTCTATTTATCATATTCAGAATAAATAGATATATAGATCTTATAAATCTAAAAGATAATGCACGATAAGCAATTTATTATGTTTTAATTATTTTTTTAATGTGAATAAGTATCGATGCCCTAATTGTAAATCTTTAAATTGTTTAAAGGTAACCAGGATTTTTGATGGCAGATTATTATTTACCTGTGAAAAGTGTCATGTATGTTCAGTTTTACCATTTTATAACAGTTTAGACGAAACATACCTAGAGTTTTTAGACAGGTTTGATAATGGTTATGTGACTCTCTTTGATGACCTGAAATCTGTACTTGAAACAGAAAAATTAGTACGATCTAAAAATGAGATTCAAAAAATGATTGGAAAAAGCAAAATCAATAACCATCTTATCAAAGAAATTTTGCTTTCAGATTTGGATTATGTAGTAGATCTATTCAAGTTTGAGGAATCTAAAATCTCCACAGGAAAAGAATTAAATGAATTACCGTTAGATGATATTATATTAAACCAATTAAAGGCTAGGAATATTTCAACATTGTATAAATTTCAGGAAGAAGCTATTTTTAATATTCTTCGTGAGAAAAATACTGTAATTATTGCTCCTACTGCCTCAGGAAAAACAGAAGCTTTCTGCCTGCCCATTTTACAAAAGATATATGATCTAAACAATCTACAAAATAGCAAGAATGTAAATTTCTCTTCTAACTCCAATGCATTCAGTCCTAGGCAAATAAAGGCAGTTTTTATATATCCTACAAAATCATTAGCGCGAGATCAGCTCTCAAAAATAATGGAATATTCAAAAAATATGAACATCTTAGTAAAAATATTTGACGGAGATTTAAATGCAAGTGAAAAACAAAATTTCTACGAATTTCCTCCTGATATAGTATTAACAAATTTCGATTCTATACATTACCATCTTTTGAATAATACAAAGCTTATAAAATTGTTGAATACTTTGGAATTTTTAGTTGTAGATGAAGTTCACACATATACAGGTATATTTGGATCTAATGTTCATCATATTATCCAAAGATTAGAAAGAATCATCAATAATAAAAAATTACAAATAATTGCATGTTCTGCTACGTTACCAAATGTTAAGGAATTTTGTACTTTGTTATTTTCTCGTGAGATGGAAATAGTGAATGGTGTAGGAAAAAAAGGAAACACAAATTTTGTTATGTTATATCCATCTCTTAGATCAAATAAATCATTAGTTATTGAACTAATAAAAAAAATTACCAAGAATCACAAAACTCTTGTCTTTAGCAATTCTCATATATCTGCAGAATTGATTGCATTTATTTCATCAAAACAAGGAATAAAAATTGGGGTGCATAGAGCTGGTCTTCTTCCCAAAGATAGAAAGGTTGTAGAAAATTCTTTTAAGAATGGAATAATAGATGTTATTTCTTCTACACCTACGTTAGAATTAGGAATTGATATTGGAGATATAGATGCAGTCATATCTAATCTTGTTCCTATAAATAGACTTTTACAAAGGCTAGGAAGAGCAGCAAGGAAGGGACAAGAAGGATACGCTTTCTTGGCTCTTGGAAATGACCCAATTAGCCAATATTATAAAAATCATCCAGCTGACTATTTTGTTGACCAAGAAATACCATATATAGATCCTTTTAATCCAATAATAATGGAAAACCAAGTTCTAGCTATGTGTTTTGATAGACCTATTTCAAAAATCGAAGCCAAGAATTACCTACTAACGCTTTCCAAATTGGAAAGTAAGGAATTAATAATATTTAGTAATGGAAAATATGTTCCTAATCTAGATAAACAAGAGATACTAAAAAATTACAGTATAAGAGGAATTGGAAATGGTATAGATATTCTTTTTAATGGTAAAATTATAGGAAATAGAAACTTGCCACAAGCGTTGGAGGAATTGCATGATGATGCAATTTACTTTCTTTCTGGAAGAAGATATGAAGTTAAAAAATTAATACTTGACGAAAAGGGGGAAAGAAATTTTGCAGAGATTGATAAAATATCAATGAACTATCCTTACTATACGAAGTCGATAATGGAAGAATATCCGGAAGTATTAGAAATTTTTGAAGAAAAAGATATTTTTGGGATAAAGTTAAGATATTGTTCTTTAAATATATTTAAAAAAGTAGTAGGATATTCAAATATTGAGATTGGGAAGGAAGTTAATCAAGGAAAAAAAGTTTTTTTTAATGAACCAATAACCTATAATTATAACACAAAAGGATTTATATTTCGAGTGCCCAGCCCCCTAGAAATTTTAAAAATGACTCCGGAGAAAGAGAAAGTGGAGATGAGTGGATATCATGCTACTGAACACGTGCTTATTGAAGGGAGCAGCATGTTAATAGGAGGAGCTTCACAGGACATCGGGGGAATTTCATTAGGAGATACAGGTATGATAGTAATTCATGATGGCAGCATTGGTGGTAATGGAGCAAGCAAAAGTCTTTTTGATAAATTTGAGTTAGCCATCAAAAGGGCTCTTTCTATCATTACAGAATGTCCATGTGAAAATGAGGATGGATGTCCACGTTGTACTTATTCATATCGATGTGGGAATAATAATGAATATTTACACAAGCAAGCTGCAACAGAAGTAATTACTCGTATCATCAATAAGGAAAAGACAGAATTATTAGATTTTAACCGTATTCACCATACTTTAATTTAGGATAATTAAGGAGATTTCGGAAAATATTATTCATAACATGATTTCTATCTTAATTGTTTGTTAATTAAATTATCAAGTATTGAAATTTAACTTGTTATCTAAATTGGTTTTAGACGATTCAGAGATAATACCTTGAAGAGACTCTTTTGTACTATCTGTAATATTTTTTATTACGGGTGTAATACCAATCTTATCTACGCCCTTTAACACGCCAGTGAAAAAAGTTTCCCATCCTAAACCAATAATAGCTAGAAATAGTACTATGGCAATAAACCATAAAATTACTCCCATATTATTATTTAGTACATTTTATAAGTATATTAATAGTTAGTCAGATTTTTTGAGTTTAAATTTAGATAATCTATGTTATGGTAAAAAATTCACTATTTTAATTAGTGATAAATAGTATTTCTACTATATAACGAAAATGAACCTACTTAAAATTTCCGCGATAACCTTAAAGATTAAAAATATGAGAAAAGAATGGCAATTTTATTCAAAAATTCCAGGATTAACCTTACGTTATGGTGGACCTAATAGTTCTTTTACATCCTTTGAAATGACTGATGAGTTCAACAATTCAAAATCCTACATCAATCTAGAGCTTACAAATCGATTAAAATTTGACACGAATTTTGGTAGAATTATTATTTATTCAAAAAACGTGGATAATCTTTACGAATATTTCCAACAAGATCAAGATATATGTCATTTAATTAAGCTTAAAAATAAACCAGTAGATGGCGCATGGGGAGAAAGGTACTTTCATATTTTAGATCCGGAAGAATATGAATTGTCATTTGCTCAATTGATAGATCAAAATTAAGGATTATATAAATTAGTATACTCAAAAAATGAGTTTTTTTATATATTCCAATATTAGGGTAACTTATCTCACCTTCATATGTATAGTTTTTGAAATTGATATTACTTCATCTTCTGCACCTAACATCAGAATATAATCCCCCATAGCAACATCATTGGAGAGGGTGAATACAAAAGATACTTCTTTCGATTCATTCTTTTTTAATGCTATTGAATTTTCGCTAAAAATTCCAATTGATGTGCCCAATTCTCCACTTGTAGTCAAAGTAGTTGAGGATATAGGATGAAGAGAAGAATCAGTATTTGCCTTAATCTCAAATTTAATTTCTTTGCTTTCTCCTGGAGTAAGTGTTATTTCTTTGTTATCGATATTAATTGAGAATGGTAAAGGTATACTAGTATTAACATGACCGATCTTGTTTTCACTCCATTCAGTGAACCAAATTGATCCATCGTAAGTTTCATCGGTAAGTTGTAATACATTACCTATACCACAACTATTTTCTGGTAAGTCAGGCTTGCATTGCCCAAATAGTTTGTTTTGTGATGGAATCCAATATTCAACTAATTTGTGTTCCTCTGGGAAGAATTTTCCAATTTTGTTACCAGTATGCTCATTAAATATAATAGAATTATTTTGTCCTTTTTTCATCCAGTAAGGCAGAGTATATGCTTGTCCTTTGGCTTTTTCTCCAGCAAAAATCTTGTCCGATGCTGTAGAAGTTATAAACTTTGTTAAGGAACTGTTTATAGGATTTAATTTAACAAATATACTAGTTCCGTGGTCACTTACCCAAATATTACCTTTTTCATCAATAGTTATCCCGACAGGAGAAGGAAGATCTCCTAAATCATATTTTTTAAATAATTTATTTGTAATATCATATTTATAAATTTGACCTTTATATCCAAAAGCAAGAACAGAGATCCAAACATTATTATTTTTTTTATCAACTACAATTGAGCCAGTACTAATGAGAGATGGATCGAAATCTTTAAAATCCTCAATAGGAAGTGGAATTTTAGCAATTCCATCTGCTGTTTCACTTTTCATTAAACTCAAATTTCCCATGAATAAGGATTGTGTCCTAATTCCGGCAAAGAAAATATGACCATTGTTATCAAAATCAATTGAAACAGGATAAACTGTACCAAATGATAAGTTACTTTCGGGGATTTTAAAATGCTCAAATTCCTTGTTTTGTTTGCTAAATTTCCAAATTAAATTTTGTTTTTCATCAGTAAACCATAAATTTTCGCCTGAGGGATCAAGTTTGATGTCCCAAACTTGAGAGGAATCGATGGGATTATTGCGAGACTGCCAGATTGGTATATCATATTTGGTAAAAATATTTGTTTCAGGTTGATATAAAATTAATGACCCCTGTTTTGTAGCAATATACCATAATCCTTTAATTTTGTCATCGTATATTATTGCCAATGGCATTTCGCATTCATTATTTAATTTTATTTCTTTGACATATTGATTAGAGTTAGGTTTAGAATTAATCCCGCAAAATTGACTTTTAAATTTTTCTATAGCTTGTTGTTTTGAAAACTCTTGTTGCTTGGAAAACTCTTGTTGATCTCCAAAGGCAGGAGTTAATATATCATTGTGCATATATTCATTTATTAAAAAGCTTAGAGAAAAATTAAAAGTCAGATTTGAGGAAGAAATAAAAATAGTCAACGTTATAAACGAAGCGATTAAAAGGGCATAATATCCATAATTTTTACAAAAGATATTCATCTAATATTGTTATATTATTAGGCCTTTATATCTCATTAAGAACTACATATGTAATAATATATTTATTGAAATAAAAAATATTAAAATTTACTGGAAATCAATCTATTTAGTGTTTGTTCAAAAATTTCATAAGGTAATGCCCCAGGTATTATAGACTGAATACTATTGTCTTTGATCAGGATAAATGAAGGAGTTCCAGATAATCCCATCGATCTAGCAATATTATCATTATTTTGTACAATAAGAGAATATTTATTGGATTCTATGCAGTCAGAAAATTGGGTCATATTAGGTATATTGATATTTTTTGCAAACTGTTTAAGACTGTCACTTGTTATCCAGCCAGTTCCTTCTCCTTTCCAATTATCGTATAATTCAGTATGATAATCCCAATACTTGCCTTGTTCACCTGCACAATAGGATGCTTCTGCTCCCATGGTTGAAGCTTTATCCGTTGGAATATCATTTACGATATAGTCCTTAAATATAAAATTGATTTTACCAGTATCCACGAAGTTTTTAATAATTTTTTCGCGTGTTTCATTATGAAATTTTGCACAGAATGTACATTGATAATCTCCAAATTCAACCATTGTAATATTAGATGAGTTTCCCAATATGGGGACAAAATCAGAAACAGGATTTAATAAATAAGAAGAAAATTGATTTAATAATTCTTGCTCATTATAATAATTGAAAGATGCAAGCATTTTCTCATAAATTGGCAGATTACGATAATAATCCGTATAATTTGAGGTTAGTGAAATTATATACAGATTTCCTCCTCGAATTATACCTACATCTGCGTTCTGAATCTTATTTTTATTTCCATCTACATATGAGTATATCAGTTTGTGATTGTTATCCTTGATATCTGCAAGTTGGCTAGATTCAATTAATTCAAAATCATCAAGTGTCCTAACAAATTCATCTAATGTAGAATCTACTACAGATTTTATTGACAGAGTATCATTTTGAATAGGAGATACATTAATTTTTATTTTATCAACTGAATCATGATCAGGAGAAAATATTACTGAATCAGTAGTTTCTGTAAATAACCAGTTCGTAGGATAATCGATTTTTACAAAATTGTTTTCATAAATAGTAAAATTTGGAGTGACGTTAGCATTTGAAGGTATTTTCCATTCAGCGCTAACATGATTTAAATAAACATTCAAGAGAAATGCACTTAGAAAAATAGCTGATACAAGTTTATATTCTAACAATTTCATTCTTATCAAAAATATCATACCATATATTAAATGATAAAATAGTTTTTGTTAAGTCTTTTGTCATTAAATATTTATTAAAAATTTACAAATATTAATATCAATTATGAAATAATATGTGTTTTTTATATTGAACAATATTGATTGATAAGATAATAGATTAAAATAGATTTAATTGAAAATAAAAGGGATCACAAATTAATTAAATATGCTATTCTACATGGATAAAATCATTCGTCGCATTATATACAACATCACCATTTCAAGATATATTCTCTTAATAATATTATTTTAGATACAGACAACATTCTTGTTTTCTCGAAGAATATCTCAAGTAATCATTTACAAATTGTAATCTAACAAACATAATTTTGCAAACAAAAAAGTTTTATTAATTTTCCAAACTATAACACTAATTTGGTTCCATCTCATAGTTAACAATTAGAAAATTAAAGTACTTTTTGATCTTTTATTTAGGTAATTAAGAGATACATATTTTTGATCATTGAATTATTTTTTATATTCAAATAAAACTATGTTAAGTTAAGCAATAAAAGATATAGCTAGGAATATTCAATTCATGTTATAAATATTAGATTTGAAAGAAATAAAACATCTAACCTTGAGTAGCTATTTGATAGTGACTAAAATAAGTTTGAAACATATATTTGTATATACAATCTTCTGACCATTATAATTCACAGCATGACTAATATGTGAGTTTATCTAAACTTTGCTAATTTTTCTTAAAAAGTAATAAAGTCATGACTTTTGACGGTCCTTTTAACTTAAGTGTAAATTATTAGTAATATTTAGGCTCTGTTAATTTGATATATTCACCTCTTTAATATATTATAAAATATCTAATTCAAATCAGTAAATAGACATTTATTCATTTAATTAAAAAATTAAATCAAACATCTTGATAAAGTTAATAGAGACGTTCTTAATTAATTTGATAATAAATTTATCTAATTCTCATTTACTATATCTTCAATAAAAAACAATTAAGAAACAAGTTGTTCTTATTAAAAATGTTATTTTTAATCTGGTATTAGTCTTAATAATGAAATAGCATGGTCATCGATCATGTTTCCTACACCAAGGTCTGTTTCTTTAATGATTACTTTAATATTTTTTATTTCTGTATCAGTCAAATTATAAATTGAAGATAAGATTTTTTTGATCTTAAGATCTTGTGGAACAATCGAGTTCAGATCCGTTCTGGAAGATACTTCTAAATTCTTATTGAGAAAGGATTCAGGAATTTTTCCTGTTGAATCATTTACTATTTGGAATACAAATTTTTCTACTAAAGTTTCTTGTGGAAGGGAATCAAGTGCATTTGCAGTATAAAAGACCTGTATATTAACAGGTTCGTTTGAAATATCTTCTTTATTTCCTGTTGATATATTATTTTCTTCAATTTGTATTATTACAAATCCTTCTAGTAGCTCAGTATCTTGAAAATTTAAAGGGGCTAACCCTCTTATATCTTTGCACACCAATCCAGTCGATTGTTGTGGATCAATGGTTTTTATTATGGAGTTGCTCGAATTGTAATTATTAAACACTACATTCCAAAATAATTTAATTGGATAATACTGTTTATTATAAATACTGATATCAGTATCATAGTGTCCTGGTCGTAATGGTCCTTCATCACCTATAATAGAGCCACACACAAATTTTGCATTATAAGTGAATAGATTAGATGTAGAGATCAAAGATTTTTCTGATTTAAATTTAAAATTATTAACAAATAAAACTGAAGAGGTGGGAATGTAATCATTAATCTCAACTACTTTTGAAATTGTATTGGGTAAATAATTATCATTACCAGCTTTTTGTGTAATGGTATAATTATTATTTGATATATTATTAAGAGAAATAACTCCTATGGTTTTATTTGAATCCATTAATCCATTATCATATACTTCTAGGCTTTCAGATTTTTGATAGGGATCTGGAATGATGATAAATTTCCCATCCGAAATGACAGAACCATTAATAGACATCAATTTGATCTGTAATGAATTAGAACTATTAGTTAATGCATAAATCATTTCAAGTTGTATATGTTCTACATAAAGAAAAGTTAAGATCGTAATAAATAAAAAAAATAAAGTTGAAATTTTCATTAATAGTATAAGTAGAAAATATAATATAAATTATACTTATCAAGGTCAAAAAATTAAATAAAAAATTAAGGGTATGAAATATTGAAGTGGACTTATATAAGATTTGAATTTTAGATATAATATCTAATATATTTCAAAATTTCCTTGAATCGCCTTCCAAAAGGCCAGAACCGAGATGAATCCTATCAATATGTTTAGAGAGTTCTTCATTATTGTTAAATAATGATTCACAGTATGGACACCGAATTGATTCTTTAGACATAAAGAGTATATAACTTGACCCATTTATTAATATAGTTGATATTTTTGTCATTATAATACAATAATGATTCATTTGTCATAATAGCTAATTTATAAGGAATAGAGTTTTTTGGTTTCATTAAATTTTTATTTTGACAATTTATAATAGAATTAAATTAACAACAGAGTTGAATTAAATAAACCTTTTTTTAATTATAACTCATATAAAATACCCAATAATAATATCATAATAATTTTAAATGGAAGCATCGATTATTCAAGAAGATAGATCTCAAATAATATAAAATGTACTAAATAATTTTTTTATGGTTATTATAAGTAATAAATATGCAATAAAATTTGTTTTTTCCCTACATATTTTTGAATCTATAAAAATATTAGAGATTTACGTTCCTTATAAATGGTAATTATTTCTTTCCAAGAATTCTAATGTATTGCTCTTAGAAACCTTTGTAATATTGACAAAAACTA
>Ga0075418_10009523_pt1 | contig 10899 bp, 10 predicted proteins | sample SoiMetdeltSBSDD2_FD_81776 | JGI IMG/M metagenome (GOLD analysis project Ga0075418, IMG submission 81776) | Bulk soil microbial communities from a Populus tree surrounding site in Tennessee, USA - Soil MetaG P. deltoides SBSDD2 | ecosystem: Environmental > Terrestrial > Soil > Tree plantation...
AGCTCGGCTCAGGAGAAGAAGGATTGTGACGCGAAATGGAACGCGAACAAAGCATCGACCGGAGCGCACGGCTGGCACGACTATTTCCAATTCATGTCCAAGTGCATGTGACGTGATGGAGATGTCTACGGTGACGGACAAGGACTAGCTACCGCCGGTTTCCTAGTTACTCGCGCCGCCAAGGTCTGCCCCTTTTGGCGGGTAGTCAAATGGCTGCTAATCGATTGCTAGCCAAGGGCCCGTGGGACGCAGCTCAATGTTAAGTCATTGAGGGAGTGGCGCGCCCGAGAAGATTCGAACTCCTGACCCCCAGATTCGTAGTCTGGTGCTCTATCCAACTGAGCTACGGGCGCTTCTTGCCAACGTTACCGGGCGAGAGCCTGCCGTGGCGATGCAACCGAACAGGTCACGGTTCAAACCTTGCAGGCCCGACCTACCTAAGGGTTCGCTTCGATAAAGGCAAGGCTGGGGGAGGAATTGCAACGCCTACTGCCCATACGGACTTATAATAGGTCAGGTGATCATTGGTAACTGGAGGAAACAAACCATGAGTCCCATTAAATCCATTAGTAAGGCGACCGTAGCCTTAGCCGCACTTTCCATTGCCCTCGTTATGACCAGCGCCATGGCATTTGCCGCGAGTGAGTTCGTCGGCAAGTGGAAGACAACCGACAGCCAGGGCAAGCCCTTCACGATCTGGCTCTCCGATGACGGCAAGGCCAAAGGGGACCTTGCCCGCAACAACAAAGGCTTGGCCGGCATGTGGAAGGAAGAAGGGAATAGCGCCGTCATCACTTGGGATTCGAACTGGACGACCACGATCACCAAGGAAGGCAACAGTTACAAGAAGACGGCGACCGAGAACGGCAAGCCGGCCGGCAAACCTGCCGAGGCGCGGAAGGTCGAGTAGAATCGTTTGCGCTGCAGCATTCAGGCGCTGCGGCGCGCGCGGCCGATATCGACCACCACGTCTGGAATGGTGACGCGGAAGGTGGCTCCGCCGTCATTGCCCACGAGCGCGATCTGCCCGCCATGGGCCTGCACTAGTTCCTGGGCAATGGCGAGTCCAAGCCCGGTGCCGCCCTTCCGCGCCACACTCTGAAACGCCTTGAAGAGATTGGCGCGCGCCTTCTCAGGCACGCCTGGTCCGGTGTCGGAGATTTCGACGATGGTGACCGACCCTTCGCGCCGCGCTGCGACGGCGATCTGGCCGGGGCTCGTCCCCTCGCCTTCCAGCGCCTGGACGGAATTGCGGCAAAGATTGCTGAGCACGCGGTAAAGCTGATCGCGGTCGGCATCGACCTCGAGGTCCTCGTCGATCTCGATCCTCCAGTCGATGAGGTTCGGGCGCGGCAGGCCAAGGCTGTCGCCGATCTCCGCGACTAAAGGAGCAAGCGGGAAGCGCTTCCGCCGCGGCGGCATCTCCTGCGCCTGACCGAAATCGAGCGTGCGCGCGCACAGCCTGATGGCGCGATCGAGCGAGGCGAGAAGCTTCGGAACGAGGCGCTGAACGGTCGGGTCCTTGACCGTGCTCAGTCGGTCGGAGAGCAATTGAGCGCTCGACAACATGTTGCGCAGGTCGTGGCTGATCTTGCTCACGGCGAGGCCGAGCGCGGCGAGCCTGTTCTTCTGCGACAGCGTTTCCGACAGTTCCTGCTGCATGGCGGACAGCTCGCGCTCGGCGGTGCCGATCTCGTCGCGCCGGCTGGACGGGCTGATGACCCTGCTCGGGTCCTCTGGCCGCTCGGAGAAGCGCACGATGTTCCAGGTAAGCTTGGTCATGGGCTTCACCAGAAGCGCGTCGAGCGAGAGGTACACGAGCGCAGCGGTGATGATGGAGATCAAGATCGATAGCCCTAGGATATCGAGGCCGTAGCGGATCATGGCGGCTTTGAGCGGCGCCTCTTCCATGACCACGTCGATGAGCTCGCCCGGATTGAACCCCGGCTGCCCGACAACGCGGATGACGCGATTGTTGGGAGCGGCGTAGACCATGAGTGCATCGCCGATCAGCGTGAGCCACGAGGCGTCGCGCAGGTCATAAGAGGCGTCGATCTCATCCGGCATGTCCATTTCGATGATGAGCACGCGGCTGTCGGCGCGCTTGACGGCGATGGCCTTGACCTTGGCCTGCTCCAAAAGCTCGTCGCGGAGCATCTTCGGCAATTGCCCGCCGGGGGCGGCTTCGGCGGCGAGCGAGGCGATCTGCGCCGCAGCCAAACGCTCCATGAGCCACTGGCGGCGGAAATTTGAGACCGAGGGCACGAACACCAGCACCTCGGCCAACATGACGAAAAGAATGGTGAGCAGCAGCAGCTTGGCGGACAGGCCCGGTACATAGCGGGGCGGTCGCCGAGTGCCCCCCTCCGCGCTTAAAGCCTCGTCCTTCAAGAGCAATACTCGCGCAAATGCAGAGTTGCGGGCGCCGCGCTTAACCGAAGCGGCGCAACAGGCCAATGATGCTACGGAGCCAGCCCCTCGTCAAAGTGGGCAGATAATAAGTATAGGCCACGCGCTTCGAGAGCTCCGAGAGGGTGGGATAAGGCAGCACGAAAGAGGTGATGTCGCCGAGCTTGATGTCCTTGGCCATGGCGACCACCCAAAGCTGGATCAGCTCGCCAGCTTCGGCGCCGACGATGGTGCAGCCGAGAATGGTGCCATCCGGCCGCGTGATGACCTTGATGAAGCCCTCGGTCTCCCGTTCGCACTGGGCGCGGTCGTTGTCGGCATAAGGCCAACGGTAGATCCTGATGCGGCGGCGATAGCGCTTGCGCGCTTCGGCCTCGGTCATGCCGATCTGGGCAAGCTCGGGGTCGGTATAGACGACGCGCGGTATATTGGCGGCGCTGGCGTCGGGCTTCAGCCGGAACAACGCGTTCCTGATCACGATGCCGGCGTGATAGTTGGCGAGGTGGGTGAATTGCGGCCCGCCGACCACGTCCCCGATGGCGTAGATGCGCCGGTTGGTGGTCTTGAGGTGATCATTCACCTTGATGCCGTCCGCGGTGTAGGTGACGTCGGCCCGCTCGAGGCTGAGCGACTTGACGTTGGGCTTGCGGCCGGTGGCGACGAGAAGATGCGTGCCCTTGAGGATCACCGGCTCACCGTTCTCCATGAAATGCACGCCGACACCCTGCACCGAGCGTTCGACCCGTTCCACCCGCGTGTTGGGATGCATTACGACTTGCGTATCGGCGAGTCGCTTGATCAACACGGCGACCGCGTCAGGATCCTCGTGCGCAAGAAAGTTTGCCGTGTCGAACACGGTGACGTGCGAGCCGAGCATGCGATGGGCCTGGGCGAGCTCGAGCCCTACGGGTCCGCCGCCGAGCACGATGAGATGCTGGATCCTCTCGCTCACGTCGAAGATCGTCTCGTTGGTAAAGTAGGGCACCTCGTCGAGTCCCGGAATCGGCGGGATGGTCGGCATCGATCCTGTTGCTATGACGAATCTTCTGGCGCGAACCAGCACGCGTCCGGCCTCGACGGTAAACTTGTCGAGGAAGCTCGCGCTCGCCTGGATCACGCGCACGCCGAGCCCCGTCATGCGCTCGATCGAGTCGTTCGGCGCGATCGCCGCAATCACGCCATGCACGTGGTCATGCACGCCGCGGTGGTCGATCTGCGCCTCGATCACATCGATGCCGAAATTCGATGCGGTGCGGACAGCCTCGGCGCGCTTGCCAGCGGCGAGCAGGGCTTTTGAGGGGACGCAGCCATAGTTGAGGCAATCGCCGCCCATGCGTCCCTTCTCGATCAGGACCACGGGCACCCCGAATTGGGCCGCTGCCGCGGCGACGGACAAACCACCTGAGCCCGCGCCGATGACGCAGAGGTCGGGCGTCAGCACCTCTTCCATAGTAGCCTAGTCCCCCTTAGCCACACGTTTCAGTTTGACGTGCGCCTGAACCACTTGACCCCCACCGGAACGAGCGCCACCAAGCCCAACGCCACGAGCCCAACGATCAGCTCCGGTGTCAAAAGCGCTCCCGGATCGAGCGGATACGGGCAAGACTCTTGGCCTCCCGGCCCCATCTTGGCAAGGCAGGATTGGTGGGCTGCTTGCTGAGCCTCAAGTACGCTGTCGAGGCCGCTGCCGGCCAGAGAGTAGGCGAAAGTCCCTGGAATAATGCCGAGAATCGTTGTGGCGAGATAGGTACCGAAACTGACGCCGAGCAGTCCAGGGGCCAAATTCACGACCCAAAACGGAAAAATCGGAACAAGCCGTAGGAACAGCAGGTAGCCAAAGGCATCCTGCTGAAATCCCTCGCGGAAGCGGGAAAGGGCGGGCCCCGCGCGTTCCGCCAGCACATCGCCGAGGGCGCTTTTCGCGATCAGGAACACCGCGACCGCCCCAATCGTGGCGCCGACCACGGAGGCAAGACCCCCTACAAACCAGCCGAACAGGAGACCGCCGGCGATGGTCAGAACGGCGCCACCCGGAACCGACAAGGCTACTGTCACCGCGTAGATCGCAATAAAGGCGGCAAGGCTGAAGACCATGTTGGCGCGAATGAAGGCGCCCAGCGTCTCGCGATTCTCGGCAAGCTTCTCCAGAGTAAGGTAGCGCTGCCAACCCATGGCGAGCACGAAGGCGCTCAAAGCAATGAGCAGAAGAAGTGGCCAAAGCCGCTTGAGCCACAGGGCCGCGCCGCGCGTGTCCGTCGCAGTCCTCATGCTGAAAGTCGCTCCTTGGCAGGTCACTGACGCCACTAAGTTGGCAGCGGCCAAAGACATAGGGAACGGTCCTTCGCGCCATTGTGATGCTTCGTCACCACACGCGATCCGAAACGGCTTAGGTCCATAAACTCCCCAGGGTCGATTGACTTGAGCCGGTGCGGCACCCTATAAGCCGCGGGGTTGCGGACCCCGGAGCAGCCTTCGCTTCGGTAAAATCGAGCCAGGAGAAGCCCCTGTGAAACGCACCTACCAACCATCGCGGCTCGTCCGCAAGCGGCGCCACGGGTTCCGCGCGCGCATGGCGACCAAGGGCGGGCGCAAGGTGCTCGCACGGCGGAGAGCCAAGGGGCGCAAGCGCCTGTCGGCCTGAAGGCCGGCGGTGCCTAACCGGTGACGGCCATCGGACGTCTCAAGACCCGTGCCGAGTTTCTTCATGTGAAGGGCGGAGCGCGCTACGTGGCACCCTCGCTTATCTTGCAGGCGCGCCGCCGTGTTGCGGATGAGGGCGCCGATCACCATGTTGCTCGCTTCGGCTTCACCGCGACCAAGAGCCTCGGCAGTGCTGTCACGCGCAACCGGGCGCGGCGGCGGCTCAAAGAGGCGGTGCGGCTCGCTGGGCCAGGGGCCGCGGTCGAGGGATATGATTATGTTTTGATTGCCCGTTCGGGCACGGTACAACGGCGCTTCACCGAGTTGATCAAGGACCTTGAACGCGCGCTTGCCAAGGTGCACGAGCCCTCGCCGGCAAAGCAACGTTGAGCGCCGAGAACAGACTGGCCTCACTCGCCCTCGAGCGGGACCGATGCGGCCCTTGAGCTGAAAGCGACATGGACGAGAATAATCGCAATTTCCTCCTGGCCATTCTGCTGTCCATCGGCGTCCTGTTCGCCTGGCAGTATTTCTTCGTGCCGCAGCATCCTCCGGCTACGAAAGCGCCAACCGAGCAGTCGCAACAGCAACAACAGCAACAGCAACAGCAGCAGGCCGAACCGGGACCTCCGCGACCGGGCGCGCAAAGTGAAACACCGAGCGCCGGCGGGCCGACGCCGCCAGGTGCGGGCACGTCGACCACGCTGACCCGCGAAGAGGCACTCGCCCAAAGCCCGCGCATCGCCATTGATACGCCGGCGCTAAAAGGTTCGATCGCGCTGAAGGGCGGCCGGATCGACGATCTTACGCTGAAGGACTACCGCGAGACCGTGGAGCCCGACAGCCCGAACGTCATACTGCTGTCGCCGGCAGGAGGGCCGCATGCCTATTACGCGGAGCATGGCTTCGTTGGCGGCGACAACGCAAAGGACCTTAGCCTGCCCGGCGCCGACACTGTGTGGAAAGCGACGAGCCAAGCTCCGCTGACGCAGAGCTCGCCGGTCACTCTCACCTATGACAACGGCAAGGGCCTGACCTTCACGCGCACCATCGCGGTCGACGACAAATACATGTTCACGGTCACCGACAAGGTGGCCAATAGCGGGTCAGAGCCCGTCACGCTCTATCCTTACGCGCTCGTCTCGCGTCACGAGACACCGCAGGTGAAGGGCTACTACATCCTGCATGAGGGCCTGATCGGTGTCGTGGACGACGGGCTCCAGGAGATCACCTACAAGAAGGCAATCGACAAGCCGCCTGCGACCTTCAAGAGCAATGAAGGCTGGCTCGGCATCACGGACAAATATTGGGCCGCGGTGGTCATCCCCGAGCAGGGCAAGGCGTTCGAAGCAAGGCTGTCGGGAAGCCAGAGCGACGGCCGCGACCGCTTCCAAGCCGACTATCTGATGGCCCCGCTCACCGTCGCGGCCGGCGGCACCGCGGAAGCCAAGGGCCAGGTGTTTGCCGGCGCCAAGGAAGTGAACCTCGTCGACACTTATGCCGAGCGATACGCGATTCCCAAGTTCGATCTTCTGATTGACTGGGGCTGGTTCTATTTCCTGACCAAGCCGATGTTCTTCGCCCTCGACTTTTTCTACAAGCTCGTCGGCAATTTCGGCGTGGCCATCCTCATCGTCACGCTCTGCATCAAGATACTGCTCTTCCCTCTTGCCAACAAGTCCTACGTGTCGATGAGCAAGATGAAGAAGCTCGGGCCAGAGATGCAGCGCATCAAAGAACGCTTCGCCGACGATCGCATGCGCCAGCAGCAGGGGATGATGGAGCTTTACAAGAAGGAGAAGGTGAACCCCGCCTCCGGATGCCTGCCGATTCTCGTCCAGATTCCCGTGTTCTTCGCGCTCTACAAGGTGCTGTTCGTCACCATCGAGATGCGACACGCGCCGTTCTTCGGCTGGATCAAGGATTTGTCGGCGCCGGACCCGACCAGCGTGTTCAATCTGTTCGGGCTGCTTCCCTACGATCCGTCGCAGGTTCCCGTGATCGGCCATTTCCTGATGATCGGCGCGTGGCCCCTCATCATGGGCTTCACCATGTGGGCGCAGATGAAGCTGAACCCGGCACCGCCGGATCCTGTCCAGCAGAAGATGTTCGCCTGGATGCCGGTGTTCTTCACCTTCCTGCTTGCGGGCTTCCCGGCAGGGCTCGTGATTTACTGGGCGTGGAACAACCTGCTCTCGGTGATCCAACAGTCGGTGATCATGGCGCGGCAGGGAGTTGAGATTCCGCTGCTCGAGAATCTCGGCTTCAAGAACAACAAGAAGAGCGCCAAGGGCTGATCGCGCCCGCTAACTTAATCTCGTCATGGCCGGGCTTGTCCCGGCCATCCACGTCTTTATGTTGTCTTGCCCGAAAATCGTGGATGCCCGGCACAAGGCGGGGCATGACAGCCGAGTGTGGGTATGGCCTCGACCTCAACAATTGAATTCACGCCGGACGACATCGCGCGAGGCGAGGCGCTGTGCAAAGCACCTTGCACCTTCGTCAAGGGCGTCGTCCGCATCGACGATCTGCCGCGCGACGGGCGCCCCGAGATCGCCTTCGCCGGGCGCTCGAATGTCGGCAAGTCGAGCCTCATCAACGCCCTCACGGGACGGACAAGTCTTGCCCGCATTTCGGTCACCCCAGGGCGGACGCGCGAACTCAACTTCTTCACGCTCGGCAAAGAGGGCGAGCTCTATCTGGTAGACATGCCCGGCTACGGCTATGCGCGAGCATCGAAGTCGCAGGTCAAAGGCTGGACGCGGCTGATCGGCGATTATCTCAAAGGCAGGCGCGAGCTGAAGCGCGTGTTCCTTCTGCTCGACGCCCGCCACGGCATAAAGCCTAACGACGAGGAGACCATGGCGCTTCTGGACGAGGCAGCAATCTCCTACCAGGTCGTGCTAACCAAGGCCGACAAACCCAAAGCCTCAGAACTTGCCGCCATTCAAGGCAAAGTCGCGGCCGCGCTGGCCAAACACCCCGCGGCCTATCCCGAAATCCTCACCACCTCGGCGCGGCTAGGCTCAGGCATCCCCGAGCTTCGCGCCGCAGTAGCCCGCCTCGCGCCGAACGCCGTTGTGTCTTAAGCCAAAGCGCCGCTATAAGCGGCTCGTGAGCACGTCGAAATCATCCCCCAAGTCAAAGCAAGCTCCGGAGCCGGAGGCGCGCACGCCAAGCGCTGCTGCTCCTGGTATTGCGGACGTGCTCGCCTCGGTTCACGCCAAGGCCAAGGTTCTATCCGAAGCGCTGCCGTTCATGCAGCGCTACGACCGGCAGACGGTAGTGGTGAAATATGGCGGTCACGCCATGGGCGACCCCGCGTTAGCCGCCGACTTCGCCCGCGACATCGTGCTGATCAAGCAGGCAGGCGTGAATCCGATTGTGGTGCATGGCGGCGGCCCGCAGATCGGCTCGCTGCTCGAGCGGCTCAACATCAGAAGCGAGTTCAAGGGCGGCTTGCGCGTCACCGACCGCGAGACGGTCGAGGTGGTCGAAATGGTGCTCGCCGGCTCGGTCAACAAGGAGATTGTCACCGCCATTAACTCGCAAGGCGGAAAGGCTGTCGGTATCTCCGGCAAGGACGCCAATCTGATGCGGGCGAAGCGGCTCGAGCGGCGCTGGCGCGATCCCGATTCAAATATCGAGCAAATCGCCGATCTCGGATACGTCGGCGACCCCGCCGCGGTCGATCCCCATATCATCGATGTGATCATTCATTCGGACTTGATCCCGGTGGTGGCGCCGATCGGCGTTGGGCCCGATGGCGAGACGCTGAACATCAATGCCGACACCTTCGCCGGCGCGCTCGCCTCGGCCATGAAGGCGAAGCGCCTGCTGCTACTGACCGATGTGGAAGGCGTACTCGACAAGGACGGCAGCCTCATCAAGTCGCTGACAACGGCCGAGGCGCAAAGCCTGATCGAGGACGGCACGATTTCCGGCGGCATGATTCCCAAGATCGAGAGCTGCCTCGACGTGATCGCCGAGGGTGTGGAGGCGGTGGTAATCATCAACGGCAAGGTGCCGCACGCGGTCCTGCTCGAGCTTTTCACCGAGCATGGCGCCGGCACCCTCATCGAACGGCGCAGGCGGAAAAGCAGCACGAGGGGCGCGTGACTAGCAGAAAGCCAGAACTTCGCGACAGCTTCGATCATGTCGAGGCGTGGGTGTTCGATCTCGACAACACGCTTTACCCAGCCGATTGCAATCTCTTCGCCCAGATCGATCGGCGCATGGGCGAGTTCATCGCAAACAGCTTCGGCATCCCGCTCGAAGAGGCGCAGAGCTTGCGCGAGACCTACTATTACGAGCACGGCACGACACTCGCCGGATTAGTCCGGCTGCATGGCGTGTCGCCGCAAGCCTTCCTCGATTATGTGCATGACATCGACTTGAGCTCGGTCGCGGCCTGTCCTGAGCTTGCTGCTGCGCTCGATGCTCTTCCCGGCCGCAAGTTCATCTTTACCAACGGCTCGCGCAAGCATGCGGAGGCCGTCGCGGCGCGGCTCGGCGTCGATGGCCGCTTCGCCGAGATTTTCGACATTCATGCCCTCGAATACATTCATCCGAAGCCGACGCGCGAAGCCTATGAGCGCTTCGTGCGCGCGAACAAGGTTGTCCCCCGTCAGACCGCGATGTTCGACGACCTGCCGAACAATCTCGAAACCGCGCATGCGCTCGGCATGACCACGGTGCTGGTGCATGGCCTGACCGATCATCCCCAGCATCAGGCGATCGCCGGCTGGACCGAGCTTCCCGCCCACATCCATCACCGCACCGATGCACTCGCTCCCTTCCTTGCGGCGATTGGAACGTCACTTGCGGCAACCGAACAGCCTGCGGAAGACATTCCGTTCCGCGCCCAGTTCTGCCTGACCTGACGGGGTTTCATGACTCACGACCATCTCAAGACTTTCATCGACAGCGCCTACGAGCATGCGGTCGAGATCACGCCGGAGACCAAGGGCGTGGTGCGCGACGCCGTGGAGGAGGTGCTCGACCTACTCGATAGGGGCGAGCTTAGAGTCGCCGAGAAGGTCGGCGGCACATGGGTCGTGCATCAATGGCTCAAGAAGGCGATCCTGCTTTCCTTCCGCCTGCACGAACCGCAAAAGATCGATGGCGGCCCCGACGGTGGGGCGTGGTGGGACAAGGTCCCCACAAAGTTCGCCAAATGGAAGGTCAAGGACTTCAAGCAGGCAGGCTTCCGCGTCGCGCCTGGCGCCGTGGTACGCCGCTCCGCCTATATCGCGCCTGGCGTCGTGCTGATGCCGTCCTTCGTTAATCTCGGCGCTCGCGTGGACTCTGGCACCATGGTTGACACTTGGGCGACGGTCGGCTCCTGCGCGCAAATCGGCAAGAACGTGCATCTCTCGGGTGGGGCGGGCATCGGTGGCGTGCTGGAGCCGCTGCAAGCCAATCCCGTCATTATCGAGGACAATTGCTTCATCGGTGCCCGCGCCGAGGTCGCCGAGGGCGTCATCGTCGGCGAGGGGTCAGTGCTCTCCATGGGCGTCTATCTCGGCCAGTCGACCCGCATCATCAATCGCGCGACCGGAGAGGTATTGCAGGGCCGCGTGCCGCCCTACTCCGTCGTCGTCTCGGGCACGGCTCCCGGCAAGCCATTGCCTGACGGATCGCAGGGACCTTCGCTCTATTGCGCCGTGATCGTGAAGACGGTCGATGAACGCACGCGCGCCAAGACTTCGATCAACGAGCTGCTCAGGGATTGACCTAAGAGTTCGGCGAGCCGAGGCCTAAATCTTGGCCTGTGCAAAGCTTTATGAACCAGCCGGGCTTCGACGGCTCACGCTGATGAGGGCGGCCGCCGCACATAGCCCCTTTCGC
>Ga0075418_10009526_pt1 | contig 10897 bp, 10 predicted proteins | sample SoiMetdeltSBSDD2_FD_81776 | JGI IMG/M metagenome (GOLD analysis project Ga0075418, IMG submission 81776) | Bulk soil microbial communities from a Populus tree surrounding site in Tennessee, USA - Soil MetaG P. deltoides SBSDD2 | ecosystem: Environmental > Terrestrial > Soil > Tree plantation...
GCGATGGAGGCACCGCAGCTCGGCCGCTACGTCATCCAGTCCGAGCTGGGGCGCGGCGCCATGGGGGTCGTCTACAAGGCGACCGACTCGGTGCTCGAGCGCGTGGTGGCGGTGAAAACCGTGAACATGGCGCTCGAGCGCGACGGCGCCGACAAGTACGAGGCACGCTTCTACCAGGAAGCGAAGTCCGCCGGCGGCCTCAACCATCCCAACATCGTCACCGTGCACGACGTCGGCAAGGCGGGCGACGTGGTGTTCATGGCGATGGAGTACATCGAAGGGGTCGAGCTGCGCTCGCTCATCGGCGAAGGCCGCGCGCTCGCCCTGCCGCAGGCGCTGTCGATCGCGACGCAGATCGCCGAGGGCCTCGCCTACGCGCACAGCAAGGGTGTGGTCCACCGCGACATCAAGCCGTCCAACATCATGGTGGTGGCGAATGGCCCGGCGAAGATCACCGACTTCGGCATTGCGCGGCGCCGCTCCGCCTCCGACCTGACGCAGACCGGCATGATGCTCGGCTCGCCCAAGTACATGTCGCCCGAGCAGGTGATCGGCAAGCGCGCCGACCACCGCTCCGACATCTTCTCGCTCGGCGTCATCGTCTACGAGATGCTCACCGGCTCGGCGCCCTTCAACGGCGAGAACGTCACCGCGCTCATGTACCAGATCGTCAACTTCGTGCCGCCGGCGCCGAGTCACGTCAAATCCGAGCTGCCGCAGATGCTCGACTATGTCGTCGCCAAGATGCTGGCGAAGCCGATGGACGAGCGCTACCAGGACGCCGCGGACGTGGCGCGCGACCTGCACGAGGTCGAGCGCCAGCGCAGCGCCGCGGCGGCGGGCGTGAGCACGACGCAGCCATTGCCGAAGCCGGCGGCGGCGACGCAGCCGCATACCGTCGACCCCCAGCTCGGCGCCGCGGTGGTGGCGCAGGAAGTCGATCGCACGCGGGTGGTCGACGACGCCAAGGTGGAGCAGACGCCCCCGGGGGCGGCGCTGGCGCAGTCGTTCGATTCGGCCGAGGCGACGCAGCGGCTCGCGGCGTTGACCAGCACCGCTTCACAGCCGCAGACCGCTACTCAGGTGATGAAGAGCATCCCGCGCCCGCCGCCCTCCGTCGCCTGGCGGCGGCGCGACTGGGCGCTGGTGGGGACCGCGGTGGTGCTCGGCCTGGTGATCGCCTTCCTGAAGCTGCTGCGCTAGCGCCCGCCGCAGGCCTGGGGCATCGCGTTCACCGGATAGCCCTTGCAGTTCCAGGTTGCCTTGCCGCCCTGCAGCGCGGGCGTAAGCGTGATTTCCAGCGCGTTTTTCTCGTTCCAGCCGCGGATGGCGCCGTCGGCGCTCACCAGCCACTTCAGCTCGCCGTGCTTCGGGTCGTTCTTCGCCGCGATCTTCACCTCGGCGCCCGCGCCGGCGAGCTTGCCCGACTTCTCCGCCGCCGCGGCCACCTGCTGGCGCGCCGCCTCGGCGCCCCCGACCAGCGCCTGCGCCGCTTCCTTCGCCTCGGCGCCCTGCATCTGCGGCAGGACGAACGCCACTGCGACGTACCCGACCAGCGCGAGGATCGCTATGACCACCAAGCCCGTTCGCATTCTTTGGTCCCCCTTCTCCCGCCAGCGGATTTGCGCGGCAGAATAGCACGCGCTCCAGCCCCCTTGCATGGTGACCCGGAAAATTCGTGTCAGTGGACGCGTCCAGGGCGTGGGCTACCGCGACGCGCTGCGCGCCGAGGCCGAGCGCCTCGGCGTGCGCGGCTGGGTGCGCAATCGCCTCGACGGCAGCGTCGAGGCGCTGCTGCAGGGAAACGCCGATTCTGTGAAACGTTTGATTGACTGGGCGCGCCGCGGCCCCCCGGCGGCGCGCGTTTCCGGGTTGCAAGAAAGCGATGCCCCGGCTACGGCGGCGTGCCCGGGCTTCGAGCTCCGGCCAACGCTCTAGGCGCCGCCGTAGATCACCTGCACGTTCTCGGGCGCAAGCCACGCCGCCAGCTCGGAGATGAGCTGGCTGTCGGGCCGCACGCGCCAGGCCTCGCCCAGCGCCACTTCGCACTCGGCGCTGGCGCTGGCGTAGGCCACCACCACCAGGCAGGCGCCGTGGCCCGAGGCGCGATAGGGCGCGAGCATCTGCTGCAGGCGCCGCGCGTCGCGCGTGCCATCGGTCTTGCCGTTCATCGCGATGCGCAGGCGCGCGGCGTAGCGCCCGCGCAGGCCTTCCAGGTCGAGCAGGTCATCGGCGCTGACGCGCAGCCCGCCGGAGAACTCGTCGTTCTGCACCCGTCCCTGCACCACCAGCAGCGCGTCCTCCTTCAGCTTCTCGCGGTGCTTCTCGAACAGCTCGTTGAAGACCGAGAGCTCCACCTGCGCCGTGCCGTCGTCGAGCACCACGGCCATCATGCGGCCGCGCCGTGTCATCTGCACCCGGGCTGAAACCACGATGCCGGCGAGCCAGACGCGCTCGCCGGGGGCGAGGCGCGCGAGCGCGGTGCGCGGGAAGCCGGCCAGCTCGCGCTCGTAGACCGAGAACAGGTGCGCGGAGAGCGAGAAGCCGAGCGCCGACTTTTCCTCCAGCAGCTTCTGCCTTTTTCCCCAGGGGACGGCATCGACGTAGGCATGCTCGCCGCCGCGCGGCACCTCGGCCTCGGCGAAGAGGCTGTTCTGCGTCGCGGCGCGCTCAGCCTGCTCCGCACCCTCGAGCGCCCGCCCGACCGAGGCGAGCAGCCGCGCGCGGTTGGCGTCGAGGCCGTCGAAGGCGCCGCTCTTCACCAGCGCCTCGACCGCGCGCCGGTTGACGATGCGCTTCTCCACGCGGCGGCAGAAGTCGAACAGGTCCTTGAACGGGACGCTCTTGCGCGCCTCGATGACGGCGTTGACCGCCGACTCGCCGGTGCCGCGCACCGCGCCGAGGCCGTAGCGGATGGTGCGGGCATCCACCGGCACGAAGCGGTATTCCGAGCCGTTGATGTCGGGCGGCAGGATGGTCAGCTTGTTGGCGACGCCGTCCTCGTAGAACTGGCGCACCTTGTCGGTGTCGTCCATCACCGCCGACAGGTTGGCGGCGACGAAGGCGGCGGCGTGGTGGGTCTTCATGTACGCAGTCTGGTACGCGAGCAGCGCGTACGCGGCGGCGTGCGACTTGTTGAAGCCGTAGCCGGCGAACTTTTCCATGTGATCGAAGAGCTGCGACGCCTTGGCCTTGCTCAGGCCGTTCTTCTCCGCGCCGGCGACGAAACCGGCGCGCTGCTGCGCCATCTCCTCGGGCATCTTCTTGCCCATGGCGCGGCGCAGGAGGTCGGCGGCGCCGAGCGAGTAGCCGCCGATCACCTGCGCGATCTGCATCACCTGCTCCTGGTAGACCATGATGCCGTAGGTCGGCGCGAGGATCGGCTCCAGGCGCTTGTCGGGGTACTCGACGCGCTGCTCGCCGCGCTTGCGCGCGATGAAGTCCGGGATCAGCTCCATCGGGCCGGGGCGGAACAACGCGACGAGGGCGATGATGTCCTCGAAGCGGTCGGGCCGCGCGCGCTTGAGCATGTCGCGCATGCCGCGCGATTCCAGCTGGAACACCGCGGTGGTGTTGCCGGCGGCGAGCAGCTTGTAGGTCTCCGCATCCTGCAGCGAGATCTTTTTCAGCGAAAACGCGGCGTCGCCCAGGCCGCGCACGTAGCGCTCGGCCCAGTCGAGGATGGTGAGCGTGGTGAGGCCGAGGAAATCGAACTTCACCAGGCCGACGGCCTCGACGTCGTCCTTGTCGAGCTGCGAGATGACGCCGCCGCCACCGTCGGCGGCGTACAGCGCGCAATAGTCGGTGAGGCGCCCGGGGGCGATGAGCACGCCGCCGGCATGCATGCCGACGTTGCGCACCAGGCCCTCGAGCGTGCCGCCCAGCGCCAGCAGCTCGCGCACCTCGTCCTCCTTCTTCTCGCGCTCGGCGAGCAGCGGCTCCATCTCGCGCGCCGACTCGAGCGTGACCTGCTTGCCCGGCTGCACCGGGATCAGCTTGGCGAGCTGGTCGCAGAAGTTGTAGCCGAGGTCGAGCACGCGGCCGACGTCGCGCACCACCGCGCGCGCCGCCATGGTGCCGAAGGTGGCGATCTGCGACACGCAGTCCTCGCCGTACTTGGCGCGCACGTAGCCGATGACGCGATCGCGGCCGTCCTGGCAGAAGTCGATGTCGAAGTCCGGCATCGACACGCGCTCCGGGTTGAGGAAGCGCTCGAACAGCAGGTCGTACTTGAGCGGGTCGAGGTCGGTGATGCCGAGCGCGTAGGCGACCAGCGACCCGGCCCCCGAGCCGCGCCCCGGGCCGACCGGGATGCCGTTCTGCTTCGCCCAGTTGATGAAGTCGGCGACGATGAGGAAGTAGCCGGCGAAGCCCATGTCGATGATGGTCTTCAGCTCGAACTCGAGGCGCTCGATGTTGTCGAGGCCGCGCTGCCTGAGGCCGGCGTGCGCCTGCTGCCGCAGGTAGTCCTCGACGCTCACGCCCGCCGGGGTGGGGAACGCCGGCAGGCGGTTGCGGCCGAGCTCGATCGCAAGGTTGCAGCGCTTCGCGATCTCGACCGCGTTGGCCAGCGCCTGCGGGATGTCGGCGAACAGGCGCGCCATCTCCTCCTGGCTCCTGAAGTACTGCTCCGGGGTGAAGGCCTTCGGCCGCCGCTGGTCGCCGAGCACGTAGCCCTGCGCGATGCACACGCGCGCCTCGTGCGCCTTGAAGTCCTGCGCGCGCAGGAACTGCACCGGGTGCGTGGCGACCACCGGCAGCCGCGCGCGCGTGGCAAGCGCCACCGTGCGCGACAGCAGCGCCTCGGCGTTCGGCTGGCCGAAGCGCTGCAGCTCGAGGTAGTAGCGTCCCGGGAACAGCTCGTTCCAGCCGCGCGCCAGCCGCTCGGCCGCCTCGGCGTGGTCGGCGAGCAGCACCTGGCCGACGTCCCCCTGCGCCGCAGCGGAAAGCGCGATCAGTCCCTCGGTGCCTTCCGCCAGCCAGGCGCGGGCGATCTCGGCGCGTCCGCGATGCTGGTTCTTCAGCCAGGCGCGCGACAGCAGCTCGCACAGGCGCAGATAGCCCGCGCGCGAGGTGCAGAGGAGGAGCAGCCGGTAAGGCTTGTCGCGGTCGGCGTCGTTTTGCAGCGCGCAGTCGACGCCGAGGATCGGCTTCACGCCGGCAGCGCGGCTGGCGCGGTAGAACTTCACCATGCCGAACAGGTTGGACGCGTCGGTGAGGGCCAGGGCAGGCATGCCGTCCGCCGCCGCCTGCCGCACCGCATCGTCGATGCGGACTATGCCGTCCGTCACCGAGTATTCGCTATGCAGCCTCAGGTGAACGAAACGCGGCCCTGCCATGCGGGAAATTTTACCCCGGGTGCGTCGGCTAACATGCGCGGGCCGTGCCACCCGCGCTCGCATTTTTGCTGCTCGGCGCGACGTTCATCGCGCTCTCGCCGATCTTCGTGCGCGTTTCCGAGGCCGGGCCCCTGCCGACCGCCTTCTGGCGCGCGGCCCTGGCCGTTCCGGTCCTGTGGCTGGTGCTTTTCCTGCGCCGGGAGGCCTCTGCGGGAAGCCGCAGCGCCTGGCCGCTGCTCCTCGCCGCGGGCGCCGCCTTCGCCGGCGACCTCGCCTTCTGGCACAAGTCGATCCAGTTCACCTCGGTCGCCAATTCGACGCTGCTGGCCAACCTGGCTTCGATCTTCGTCACCCTCGCGGCGTGGATCTTCCTGCGCCAGCGGCCGAGCGGCCTGTTCCTCGCCGGCCTGGGTGCGGCGCTGGCGGGGGTCGCCATGCTGGTGAAGACCAGCCTCGAGTTCTCCCCCACCGGCCTCCTCGGCGACGCGCTGGGCGTGGTCACCGCCATGTTCTATGCGGCTTACATCCTGTCCGTGAAAGGGCTGCGCGACCGGGGGGCGACCACGCTCTACCTGATGGCGGTGACGAGCACCATCACCGCCTTGCTGCTTCTTCCTGTCGCGCTCGCCTCCGGCGAGCCGATGCTGCCGCGCAGCGCGACCGGCTGGGGCGTTCTCCTCGGCCTCGCCCTCGTCTCCCACGCCGCGGGACAGGGCCTCATCGCCTACGCCCTCGCGCACCTGCCGGCGGCGTTCTCCTCGGTCGGCCTGCTGCTGCAGCCGGTGATGGCCGCGCTCTTCGCCTGGCTGCTGCTGGCCGAGGCCCTCGCGCCGCTGCAGGTCGCCGGGGCCTGCGTAGTGCTCGCCGGGATCTACCTTGCGCGCCGCGGCTCCAGAGCGGGAGAATGACCGCGCGAGGAGGTCCCATGGCAACCCGGAAAAAAGCGAAAGTCAGGAAGAAGGCGAAGCGCAAGGCCCCAGTCGTCAAGAAGAAGAAGGTCCTCAAGGTCGCGAAGAAACCGGCGCGCAAGCCGGAGCGCAAGGCGGCGAAGCCCAAGGCGGCCGCGCGCAAGCGCAAGCCTGCGATGCCGCCTGCGGCGCCGCCCCCGCCCGGGGAGCGCATCGGGGTCGTCACCCACTACTACGGCAACGTCTCGGTGGCGATCGTCAAGCTCGACCCGGGCGTGACGCTGCGCGTCGGCGACCAGATCCACATCCGCGGGCACACCAGCGACTTCGCCCAGCGCGTGGAGTCGCTGCAGGTCGAGCACGCCCAGGTGAGCGAGGTCGGCCCGCAGGATGACTTCGGCATGAAGGTGAAGGACCACGTGCGCGAGCACGACGTGGTCTACCGCGTGAAATAGTTCAGGTGATTATGCAGTCCGGCTCGCCGGACGCCTGCTCCACCGCGCCGATCTCGTAGACCGTCTCGCCCGCCGCGCGCAGGCGCGCGGCGGCGCGCCTGGCCTCGGCGGCGGCGACCACCACCACCATGCCGATGCCGCAGTTGAAGACGCGGAACATCTCGTCTTCGGCGACGTTGCCCGCGCGCTGCAGCCAGTCAAAGATCCCGGTCCGCGGCCAGGCGGCTTTGCGGATGACGGCGCGCGTCTTGCGCGGCAGCACGCGCGGCACGTTGCCGACCAGGCCGCCGCCGGTGATGTGCGCGAGGCCCTTCACCGGCACCTGCTTGAGCAGCTTGAGCACGGATTTGACGTAGATGCGCGTCGGCTCGAGCAGGGTTTCGATGCGGTCCGGTTTTTCCCGCTCGATAATTTTGCGGATGAGGGAAAAGCCGTTGGAATGCGGGCCGCTGGAGGCGAGGCCGAGCAGCACGTCGCCGGCGCGGATCGAACGACCGTCGATGATGCGATCCTTCTCCACCACGCCAACACAGAAGCCGGCGAGGTCGTACTCGCCCTCGGCATACATGCCCGGCATCTCGGCGGTCTCGCCGCCGATCAGCGCGCAGCCGGCGAGCTCGCAGCCGCGCGCGATGCCGCTCACCACCTGCGCCGCCACCGCGGCGTCGAGGCGGCCGCAGGCGAAATAGTCGAGGAAGAACAGCGGCTCCGCGCCCTGCACCAGCACGTCGTTGGCGCTCATCGCCACGAGGTCGATGCCCACCGTGTCGTGGCGCGCGAGCTCGAAGGCGAGCTTGAGCTTGGTGCCGACGCCGTCGGTGCCGGCGACGAGAACCGGGCGGCGGTACTTCTTCGGCAGCGCGCACAGGGCGCCGAAGCCGCCGATGCCGGCGAGCACTTCGGGCCGCAGCGTGCGGCGCGCGAGCGGCTTGATCGCCTCGACCAGCGCGTCGCCCGCGTCGATGTCGACGCCGGCGTCGCGGTAGGAAAGTCGCTTCGACATGCTAGAGTGCAAATTCTACATGCCGACCTTCGCCTCGCCGCAGCTCTGGGGCTGGCTCGCCATCGCGCTCGCGGCCGGATTTCTCCTCTGGCTGCTGTCGCCGATCCTCGCGCCGTTCCTGTTCGCGGCAATCCTCGCCTACATCTTCAATCCGCTGGTCGAGCGCCTGGCGCGCCGGCGCCTGCCGCGCGTGCTCGCCGTGATCGTGGTGATGCTGTTCATCCTCGCCCTGCTGGTCGGGCTGGTGCTGGTGGTGCTGCCGGTGTTCTACGCCGAGACGCGCCTGCTGATGGAGAAGCTGCCGGGCTTCGTCGCCTGGTTCAACCAGCACGTCGCGCCCTGGCTCAAGGCGAAGCTCGATCTCGAGCTGCAGCTCGACGCCGAGAGCGCGCGCCAGTACATGAAAGAGCTGGTGGCGGAGAACGAGAACCTGACCCGCCACCTCCTCGGCTCGCTCAAGCTCGGCGGCCTGCTGCTGCTCGCCCTGCTCGCCAACCTGGTGCTGGTGCCGGTGGTGTTGTTCTACCTGCTGCGCGACTGGCACGACCTCGTCGCCGCGCTCGACAGCCTCATCCCCCGCCGCATCTACGACAAGGTGCACGCCATGGCCGCCGAAAGCGACGCCGTGCTGGCGCAGTGGCTGCGCGGCCAGCTGCTGGTGATCGCCCTCATGAGCAGCTACTACGTCGCCGCGCTGTGGCTGGCGGGCCTGCAGTTCGCGCTGCCGATCGGCATCCTCACCGGCCTTGCCGTGATCATTCCGTATGTCGGCATCACCGTCGGCCTGGTGCTCGCCACGGTGGCGGCGTTGCTGCAGTTCGGCGCCGGCACGGGCGTGCTCTGGGTCTGGCTCGCCATCGGCATCGGCCAGGCGGTCGAGGGCATGGCGGTGACGCCCCTCATCGTCGGCGAGCGCATCGGCCTGCACCCGGTGGCGGTGATCTTCGCCCTCCTCGCCTTCGGCCAGCTGTTCGGCTTTTTCGGCGTGCTGCTCGCGCTGCCAGCAAGCGCCATCCTGCTGGTGGGCCTGCGCCACCTGAAGACGGCCTATTTCGGCAGCCCGCTCTACGGCAGGTAATGCAGCAACTGCCGCTCGACATCTCCAGCCGCGGCGAGCCCGCGTTCGACAACTTCGTCCAGGGCGCCAACGCCGAGGCGCTCGAGCGCGTGCGCGCGCTCGCGGCGGGCGCGTTGCGCGAGGCGATCGTCTACCTCTGGGGCGAGGCGGGCTGCGGGCGCACGCACCTCCTGCGCGCCGCCGCGCGCGCCAACCCCGCGCTGGTGGCGGCCGACGACGTGGAAAGCCTCGACGCCGCGGCCCAGCAGGCGCTGTTTGCCGCCATCAATGCGGCGCGCGAAGGCGGGCCGGGCGTGCTCGCCGCCGGGGGTGCGCCCCCGGCCAAGCTCACCCTGCGCGAGGACTTGCGCACCCGGCTCGCCTGGGGCCTCGTCTACCAGCTGAAACCGCTCACGGACGCGGACAAGGTCCTGCACTTGCAGGCCGAGGCGCGGCGCCGGGGCCTGACGCTCGGCGACGAGGTCGCCGGCTACCTCCTGCAGCGGCTGCCGCGCGACCTCTCGAACCTCAACCGGGTGCTGGATCTCCTCGACCGACATTCGCTCGCGCGTCAGCGCCCGCTCACCCTGGCCCTGGTGCGCGAGGCGCTTGCTGAAAAGCAACAACCCCGCGACCGTTAGCCGCAGACGGCGCCTTGTGCGCACTTCCGCCTCGACAAACGCAGGCCGGCGGACTTAGATTGCGATAGTGCCGTTTCGCATCCTTTCCCGCGTTCTGTTCGGCGCCCTGATGGCCGTTGCCGCCACCGGCGCCGGGGCCCAGTCGGGCCTGCAGCCGTCGACCGCCCTGGGGCTCGACCCCACCTTCGCGCGCGGCTGGCTGGCGCCGGACTTCGACCGCTTCGGCTTCGTCACCCACCCCTGGCGAGAGGCGACCGGCTTCGCCGCGGCGCAGCGCAGCCACTGGACCTACAGCGTCAGCCCGCGCAGCAGTTTCGGCATGTCCTACGCCAACCGCGAGTTCGTGGACAACGAGGCGCGCCAGATGTCCCTCTACGGCCGCTACTGGTTCTCGCAGGACTGGGCGCTCAGCGCCGAGGCGCTGTCGCGCGAGCCGAGCGGCCTGCTGCGCCTGCAGGACTTCCGCATCGGCGTGCAGCGCAGGTTCTAGCCGTCCGCTAGCAGCCCTTAGAATCCGGGGCGCGCATGCGCCTCGTCCTGTTCGATCTCGACAACACCCTGCTCGCGGGCGACAGCGACTACGAGTGGGGCCAGTTCCTCGTCGACCGCGGCGTGCTCGAGCGCGAGGCCTACGAGTCGCAGAACCGCGCCTACTACGAGCAGTACGTCGCCGGCACGCTCGACATCCACGAGTTCCTCGGCTTCGCCCTGCGGCCCCTCGCCGCGCATGCGCCCGCCGACCTCGCGCGCTGGCATGCCGAGTTCATGGCGAGCCGCATCCGGCCGCTGATCGGGGCGCCGGCGCGCGCCCTGGTGCACGAGCACCAGCACGCGGGCGACCTGTGCGCCATCATCACCGCCACCAACCGCTTCGTCACCGGGCCGATCGCGCGCGAGTTCGGCGTCGAGCACCTCATCGCCACCGAGCCCGAGTCGCGCAACGGCCGCTTCACCGGCAAAGTCGCCGGCGTGCCGTGCTTTCGCGAAGGCAAGGTCACGCGTTTGGAAGAGTGGCTGGCCGCGCAGAGGCGCCGCCTGGCGGACTTCGCCGAGAGCTGCTTCTACAGCGACTCGCACAACGACCTGCCGCTGCTCGAGCGCGTCACGCACCCGGTGGCGGTCGACCCCGACCGCGAGCTCGCCGCCGAGGCGGCGCGGCGCGGCTGGAAGACGCTCTCGCTGCGCGGCTAAGGCGCCTGCGCCTTTGCACGCACGCGCGGCAGCACGGTCTGCGCCGCGGCGAGCCACGCGCTCCAGGTGTGCCCGCCGGGGTACTCGATGAAGCGCCCTTCGGGCAGCTCCTGCGCCAGCAGCCGCGCCGCCTCGATGAGCGAGTCCTGCGTGCCGCAGGCGAGCCAGACGCGGCCAGCGAGCGCGGGCTGCCCGCTCCACTCCTTCACCATCTTCCACACCTGGCGCTGGTAGTTGTCGCCGTTCATCTCGGCCGGCAGGGGGCCGGGGTTCCAGGCGCGCGCACCGCCCGCGGCGCGTAGC
>Ga0075418_10009528_pt1 | contig 10895 bp, 9 predicted proteins | sample SoiMetdeltSBSDD2_FD_81776 | JGI IMG/M metagenome (GOLD analysis project Ga0075418, IMG submission 81776) | Bulk soil microbial communities from a Populus tree surrounding site in Tennessee, USA - Soil MetaG P. deltoides SBSDD2 | ecosystem: Environmental > Terrestrial > Soil > Tree plantation...
CCGGTGGCGGAGGCGGTGCGGGCACCGGCTTCGTCACCGGAGGCACCGCCGGCGCGAACAGCACGGCCTCGCCGAACGTCTTGGCAAACTTGGCACCGGCGGGCGTCTTCAGCCACTTCTTAATCTTCGTCGAGTACGGGTCGACGTCCTTGGTCTTTGTGGCCGCGTCCAGCGCCTCGACGATCGCGGCGTACGTGTAGACCGGCGTGCCATCCGGGTTCTTATGCACGCTCTGCATCTCAACGACGGCCTGCCACAGCTTCTCGGGCTTCGACCAGTAGCCAACGGCACCGCCGGGCTGCGTCTTCAGGATCTCCTTGAAGATCTTAACGTGATAGGGTGGTGGCTTCGGCCAGGCACCCGACACGGGTGGCGGTGGCGTGAGCAACGTCTGCGGCCCGGGAGGTGCTAGTGGCAGGCCGGCGTTAGTCGTCCCGGGAGTGGCGAGGGTGAGACCGCTGTGCGGCACAATCCAGGTCTCGGGCATCGACCCAAGTTTTGCGGCGGCCGTTGCCTTGTTGAGGTGGAACACCGTGTTCCAGGTGTCGGTCGCCGGGTTCCACTTCTGAACCTTAATAAGAGCGCCGCTGTCATCTGAGTGAAGCACGCGGTAGTTGCCGCTGGTCGAACGAGCCACGACCCACGAGCTTGCTGGCGCGAACGCGAAGTCCCAGTCGGTGACGATGTCCTCGAAGCCCCAGTTTGCGATCGGAACACCGCCCACTCCGGTCCAGAAGGCCGGCACTGACTCCGCCGGGAGTGGCGCAACAGTCGGTGATCCAGGCTTAACCCACGTGAGGTCCGGGTTGCCGGAGACGCCTGCCAGAGTGACATGTAGGTCTTCCTCACCCTCCTTGATGAGAGCTGGACTGAGCTGTGCGACCTCCTGCCAGTAGGAGCCGTTGTCCTGGTAGATCACCAGGGGGTTGAATACGTTCCCACCCCAGACCAGCTTGAACTTACCGTCACTCGAGACGGCGAGGACGTCATCCGCCTTGTGTGGTCCGTAGAGAACCTCACTGACGTCGATCGGAACGTCGACATTCGGTGCCGGTGCTGGTGCCGCCAGTGCTGGTGCCGCCGACTGGGTGACGACGGCCTTGAGTGCCTTCTTACCGGCCTCCGACTGCGGATCGAGCCACGACTCGAAGGTGTACGTCTTGAGTTGGTCGATGAGGTCGTTGTCGGTCTCCGGGTTGAGGTAAGTCTCGAGCTTCCAGGTGCCCCAGTGCTCATGAAATTGGAGTTCGATCGCACCGGTGTCATTGACGATCATGCGCCAGAAGCCCTTGGAGCTGACGCCAATCACCATCCCCGGTGCGAGACTGTGCACATCCATGTTCTCAAAGAGTTCCGCGAAGTCGAGTTCCTCGTGCGGCTCGAAGTCAGTGGCACTCGGTGGGGAAGCAGCGGGTACGATCGGAATTGGTGGTGACAGCGAGGTGTCTACCGGTAGCAGCTTCGCCGGGTCGATCGGAACTTCGTGCCAACCCAGGGTCGCTGGGTCGTCATCCGTCCACGTCAGGCTAGCGCCGTCGTCGCCACCATACGTCATGACGTACTGGCCACTGTGCAGCTTCACGACGACAACATCGTAGCCGTCCTTTGCGTACATCTTGGCGACCTGGCCGAGTGGCGGTACTGTTCCGTCGACGTAGGGTGCGTGCGTGGGTGACGTCTCCGGTGCGACGGTGGCAACGTTCGGCACGAACCACACACCGTTCTGGAGCGTCGCGTACGCATCCTTCTTGGTGTAGCTCTTCAGATCATCCCACTGCTCGCCGTACTTAGGGTCGGTGGTCGTCTCGATCTGGTGAATGAACTTCTTGGTCGTCTCATCCCAGATGACCCGCTGGTGCGACACTCCGGGGCTGCTGACCTCCAGGATGATCGTCCCGTCCGGGTGCTTACCCCAGATCAGCTTCGTTGTCACCTTGGCGGGACTACCCGGCTTCTTACCCTCGTGCCCAATCACACCGGACATCGTGAGCGTCGGCGTGTGCGTTACCTGGGCGAACTCAGCCGCGTCATCCTCGGCGCTAATGAAGTCTGAGATCTTGTTGAGAATCTCCGCGGCATGATCCTTCTCACTCTGGGTATCGTGGAAGAACATGATGGTATCCAGACGCATCACCAGCTGGTCACGCTCATCCTGCGTGAGGCTACTCCACTGGTCGGTGGTGAGCTGGTCCCCGTACGCGAAGATCTCGGACTTACCTGCCACGACTCCCGCCTGTGTTACCCAGATGGGCTTACTCGGCGGCGCCGACTGGTAGATGCCCTCATCCAGGTCGGCGATCTTCTCGAGTGCCGTCTCGGCCTGGTCGGCCAGATCTGAGTTGTGAATTCCGATGTCCTCCACGTTGTTAGTGAGTTGTGACTTCTCGTGATCGGACAGTGCGTCCCACGCGGCCTGGTCGAGCTGCTCGACGTAGTCGAGGAGCTCGGCGCTCTTGGGGTACTTCTTCTGCTCAGTCGCCTTCTTCGGCAGCGGCGTCTTAAATGGCGATACCGGTTCTGCCTTTGTCTTGTGGTAAGCCCACGACTGGAGCTGGGCGATCGCGTGCATGGCAGCACCCCACTCCCAGTCCGACTCGGACTCCGAGTCTACGACCGCGAGGACGAGGTCAGACTGCTGCTGCGGGGTGAGTGCCATCCACTCATCGGGGGTCATCTTCGTGACCGCATCCCACAACTCATATGAGTCGATTGCGTCGAGTGCCGGAACGCCGGTCTTCCCAGGTGTCGCCGTCGCCGGGGGTGCCTGGGTCGACTCACCCGAGAGGTACTTGTCGATGATGTACTGCCGACGCTTCTTGAGCGTTTCGGCGACGCTCGGTGGCAGGCCGGAGCTCGCCACGACCTGGTCGATCTGCGCCGGGGTGACAGCCTGGACGCGCTTCGCCGACTCGCGCAACTCTTCGTCCGTCATGTCCGCGAAGACCTTCGCAGACTGCGGATTCATCTTCGAGTCGCGGAGAGTCTCGAGCTCACCAACCACATCACCAAACGCCGGACCCTTCGGCCCACCCATCGCTCGGTAGAGCAGCGCTCCGCCGACGTCGATCCGAACCGGATTGCCGTTCTCATCCGTCACAACGTTGTCGTAGGTCAACCCCGCAACGTCCCAGTTGGCGAGCCACGCGTCGACGACGAAACCCTCGTGAATCTTCTTTCGGTACTCCGGGTCCTGCAGCTTTATGGGGAGGTCAGAGGTCACACCCGGCACGAGTCTCGTTCGCGTCTGCAGGCCACCGCCGATGTCGGGAGCGCCGGACGTCTTCTCAACGGTGGGAGTCTCGACGCCGGCCAGAGCGTAAAGGGCCGCGGCGGCAACCTCGTTGGCGGCGTGCTGCTGGGACTTAGCCTTCTTGACGTAGAACTTGTCACCGGTCGCGGGATCCTCGAAAATCCCACCCAAGTTGGAGCCCTTCTGTCCACCAATCTTCACGAGTTGTGTGCTCTTTGGCATCGCGGTGGGCGCGGATGTGGGCGCAGTTGGCGGGTGCGCGTCGGCCAGGGTCTTGATCTTGTCCGCGAACGGCTTCAGGGTTGCGGTCTTGAGTGGCGCCGAGACCTGGATGAACCGCTGCTTCTGGTCGGACGTGAGTTTCTTCCACTTGTCGGCGTCTAGCGCGAGTGCGGCGTCGATGAAGTCGTCGATCGTCGGACTCTTCTTGGACAGGAAGACCTTGATCGGACCGGCGGCGATGAACTTTCCGTCGGCACCGCGCGGGTGCTGCTCGGGTCGCCACTTACCGGCGGAGGACATAGCCGCGGTCAGCGGCGCGCGGCGACCGCTCGGGTCGCGGATCCGCTCGCCGGTGACGGGATTGACCTCCGGGTACTTCCGCAGGATCCGCGACAGGTTGCGCGCCAGCGCCCGGTGCAGCTGGTGCAGCTCGGCCATGGCGAGCAGCTGGTTCCGCGTCACCCAGCGGGCGTCACCGGTCTCGGTTCCGTCGACCTCCGGTGCAAACATCTCCGGCGCGTCCACGGCGATGTTGGAGTAGCGCCACTTCCGGTCGCTGTCCGGGATGTCGGCCTCGACGGCGTGCGTCCCGACGTGCTGCAGCCTGGCCAGGTATCCCGGACTGGCGCCAACCTCCTCGACGATCTCACGCGCCGCGCCCTGCTCCGGCGTCTCGTGCTCATCCAGCGCGCCACCCGGCAGCTGCCACTTACCCCGGTTGGACGAGACCTCCGGCCCGCGTTGGACGAGGAGGAACCGCTCCGTGCCGTCCGGTGAGACGTTCCGAATCATGAGTCCGGCCGCGCCGTACCTGCCCCACAGGCCGGGTGCAGCGTATCCGTCACCGGACCGGCCGCGCCTCCTCGGCGGCAGGACCCTGAAGTCCGCGCCGCCGCCACCCTCACCGGCCAACCTGCGCCGGAACCTGCCGATGAGGTCGCGCGGGTGCAGGAACTTGTCCCAGAAGGCCGCGGTCAGTTCACTGTCGTCCGGAAGCTCGATGACGTCGACCGGCCAGGTGACGATGAAGCGCGAGTTGGTCACGGGCGCGCCACCTCCACGTCCAGCCAGCGGCGGCCGTCACGGACGTAGTCACGCACCACACGGTGTGCGAGACCGCGCTCCAGCGTCACCTCCGAGCCGCCGTGCCCGCTGTCGTAGCCGCCGATCGCGCCGACACCGCGCGGCACCAGCAGCCGCATCATCACGCCAGTCTCACCGTGAAACCCGGAGGCGAGTCCCGGCTCGGTGCCGGTAGACGAGAACCCGTGATCGCGCCACACCACGCCCGTCACGTCACCTGCCACGTCACGCCCGAGTGTCGCGCCCAGGTCCCGGACACCCCGGTACACGATGACGTCCTCACCCAGCGGCGAGCGTGCCATCGCGTCATCCAGCGCCTCGATCGTCCTCCGCTCGTCACCAGTCTTCTGAACTCGACCACTCGCCCGTCGCAGGCTGTCGTTGATCCGGCTGTACGCACTAGTGGCATAGCGGTGGGTTGCCTCGTTCTGGCGCCGGTCCGCGTCCGTCCGCTCGGTGATCGGGAAACGCAGGTGCAGCGCACCCGTGACGCGCAGGTCGCCGGTGGCCACCGCGTCGAAGTCGGGAGTTTCGTCCGTCCACCGGCCGTCCTCGTCGCGCGCCTGGCCACGCCGGAAGCCGGCGGCGACTAGTGCCGCCTCTTCCTCACGGGTGAGGTCAACCGGGTCGATGACGTACGCTACGGAGCAGCGGCAGTTGATCGTCTCCCCGAGGGCACCCTGCGGGTCACCCGGGAACCGGAGGTAGCTCGCACCGACGCGGAACCGGTCGCCGATCTCGACCGTCTGGCCGTCGGCGGCCACGTGCGTCGGACGCGTCCGCGGGTCGTGCGTCGCCAACCACTCCTTCTTACCGTGCGGATCGACCAGCGCGGCCTGCGCCCACTGCCCGGCCTCCAGCGCGGCGTGAACCTCCGTTCGCGCCACGTTCAGGGAGGTCTCGGCGCTCAGGCCGGTCGCCTGCCGGACGCGCTCACCGATGACCGCGAAGGACTCGCCGGCGCGGTGACCCGCCACGAGCTGCTCGCGGACGGCGTCCCAGACGTCGTCACCGACGTCTCGGAACCGGTTGCCGGCCTGGCGGAGGTACAGCTCGACCGTGTCCGCGCCGGGTTGCAGCACACCCAGGTCGTCACCCTCCAGGCCGTCGCGGATCCGACCCGCGCCGTCGAGGAACGTCTGGCCGACGTAGGACAGCACCGGTCCTCCGACGCCGGCGCTCCAGCTCCGCAGGCCGGCGGACACGACCTGGTCCGCGGACCGCGTCGCGGTGCGACCGAGCGCGGCGGCCACCGCGCGGGCGACGGCGCGCCACGCCTGCCGGATGATGGCGGCCAGCTCCTGCGCGCGGCGCTCCGACTCCTCCTCCGAGATCCCCAGTACCCGTGCCACGGGCTACCTCCCGGGAGCGCCGGCCGCAGCCGGCTCGAGGACTTCCGCCGCGGCGGCGACCGGCCCAGCACGCTGCTGCTCCAGCCGGATCCGCGACAGTGTGATCGCCTGGCGCAGCGCGGCCGACGTCTGGCCGTTCGGCGCCGGCGGCGACTTGCCCCGGGTCCGGGGTGGTGCACCGGTGGCCGGCGAGGTCTCGCCCTTCGGCGCGTTCCCCGCGCCTCCCGGGCCGCTGTTCGGCGCGGGGGTCTCGCCGGCCACCGGAGTCGGTGGGCCCGGTGGTGGTGCCATTTCGGTCCCGAAGAGCTCCTTGAGCGCCTGGGCCGCGGTCGGCGGCTGCACCGCCAGGTCCGTGAGGATCTGCCGCTCGAGCTCGTCATCGCTCGGTGTGTCGGCCTCGTCAAAGCCGGTCTCGCGGCGCAGCGCGGTGTCGGTGATCGCGTGCAGGCCGCGCAGCTGAACGGCGACGTCGGACTTGTCCGGGCGCTGGGTCAGCTCCGAGGTGTCGTACCAGACGATCAGCCGCTCGCCCTTCTTCGTCTTGAGCTGCTGGTTCGATCCCCTGAGCATCGGCCACAGGAAGCCGAGCGTCAGGCAGCGGGTTACGATCTCGACCTTCGGCGCGATGTGGATCTTAATCGCGTCCTCGGTCAGCTGCCACGCGGACCAGTGGTTCACGTCGCCCATGCCCGTCAGGACCTCCTGCGGGAGGTTGAGCGTCGTGGCCAGCCGCCGGATCGCGCCGTCGCGGGCCTGCCAGATCTTCTCGTCCATCGGGGTGGCGAACGTGAAGTGCCGGAACTTCTCGATCATCTCTGCCGGAACGCGCAGCGGCAGCGGCGCGGCGGCTACCGCGGTGCCCGGGTTCTGGATCGCGTTCTTCATGATGTCGATCAGCTCGGCCACGAACGGGTCGGCCGCGTCCTCGTAGTTCGGATTGGCCGGCAGCGTCACTTCCTCCGGGATCAGGAGGAGGCCGTTCAGGGCGACGCGCGAGATCAGCGTCGCCATGATGTGACGGTTGTACATGTCGATCTCGCGCATGATCGGCAGCGCGGCGCGCGCCGGCGAGGACGCCCGCCACGGCAGTCGCTCGTTGCGGTCCCAGACCCGGGTGACCAGTGACTCGTGCGGCAGGTCGATCCACAGTGCCTCGTCGACCTGCATCCGCCAGCCGCGCTCGTTGCGTCCTGCGTCCGGGCCGCGCCCACCGAAGATCCGGGACATCGCGTCCCGGACCACGCCGCGCGAGCCGGGCTGCAGCGTCTGCGTCGGCTGGACGGTCCAGACGCGGTTGTTGTCGTCCGGCATCGCGTCCAGCGTCGTGCCGAGGTAGAGGTCCTCGTCGGTGACTTCACGTCCGACCAGGTAGCAGTCGCCCGGAACGGAGAGCTGGACGCCGAACGACCGCAGCAGCTGCGACTGGCCGTCGGTGCCGCCGGCAAGACTCTCGATGAGGTCGGCCGCCGGCCCGCTGGTCACCGGTTCGGGCTCGTCACCACCCGGACTGACCTTGGCAACGTTGAGTCGAATCCGGGATAGCGCCTCACCGAACCACTCGACGCCGTAGTTGAACTCACCTAGGTTCTCGTAGTACCCCCAGGCCTCCTGCTGCCACGTGTCGTAGTAGACCGGCCGCGCGGCCGCCGCGGTGCCGGATAGCACCTGGGCCGCGGCGGTGATCGCCGAGACCTCGAACGGCACACTGTGTCCGTTCATCCGGTGAGACACCGTACCGTGTGACCTAGTCGCGGCCAGTGCGCGGCGGCTGTCGGGCATGGTGGGCTCCTAGCTGCCGGCTACGCCAATGCGGGAGTACCCGGCCGGGTTCCGGGCGATGGCCGCGTTGCACCACATGACGGCCTCCTCGATCCGGGTGATCGCGAGGCTGAGCTCGCGGGACTCCGGAGCGTACCGGTCCATCAGGAGGGCTAGCTTGAGACCAGCCTGGCGGATCTCCTCGTAGACCTGCGGCTGACCCTTCACGGGTGCGTGGTAGGTGAACCGGTTCTCGAGGTCGTGGGGGTCAGGCATCGGGGGTCTCCGTCACGGCCGGTGACGCGTCCGGTGTCGGGCACCACTTGGGACACACCACGATGTACACAGGCTTCGGTCCCATGCAGCGACACTGCAGCACCAGTGTGCCGTGCTTGCACTTCTCGATCCGGTGACCGCTCACGCCCAGCCTCCGTACATCACTCGGCTCTCGAAGGTCTCCTCCTGGGGAACCTCGACGTTCGTCGGCCGGTTGCCACCCCAGGTGTGCGCCTCGCCGGTGCCACGCCGCTGGTCGGACGGGCACGGAACCTCACGCCAGCCGGGATGGTGCTCGACCGGCTCGTGACCGGTGAAGGCGATGCCCCACGCGCCGCGCAGGGCCTGCCAGCCGGGATGTAGATCGCAGTGCTCGCACTCACCCGGTGCGTGCAGGACCGATGAGTCGCAGTGGGGAAACTCTCCGAGGTCGAAGTCCGCCATCAGTCCGGCTCCCTCTGCGAGACGAGACCGGTGACGGTCGAAGACGTCAGGCCGGCCAGGATCCAGAACATCACGTCCGTCCAGCGCCACGTCAGGTACGTCAGGCCAGCCGCGACGTACATCGAGACGCACCAGTCGCACGTGACCAGGTACGCCAGCGAGTGACCCAGGAAGCCCCAGTGAGGGGTGGCCTCACGGTCGTGGCGCTGCCGGTAGCGGTTGCGCGTCTCCTCCTCGGCGAACGCCGGGAACCAGTACCGGACCAGGTGCTCGCGGGGCCACGCGGTCAGGGGTAGCTGGTCGCGCGCGAGGAGGCGGGTGACGCGGTGCGTTCCCCCGACCAGAAGAATGATCACCAACCACAGTGGCACGGTGTTACTGTACTACGACGCGGAGACACCGATCTCCGTACCCGGGTTGACCTGGTACGGAGATCGGTGTCTCACGGTGCTGGAATGAGCGCGCCGGTGTCGTCCCAGACGTTGCGGAGCCACGTGTCGTCCCCGGTCTGGAAGTCTCCGACCGTCAGGTAGAACTGCCAGTCGCGGCCGAACCGGTTGTCCTCGAAGCGCTGGCGCATGTCCTCCGGGTTCGGGCCGTTGAAGCAGTAGTTCCCGTGGTCACACAGGTTGCCGATGAACCACAGGTCGTCGTACGAGTCCCCCGACGTGATATCGGAGCCGTACTGCAAGACTGCGTTGTTGCGCGCCCACGTGCCGCCGGTCTGGCGGCGTCCAGCCAGCAGGGTGTTGTGGATGATCCGCGTCCGGTCGCCGCGGCGGATCTGACCGGCGTCGGCGTGCGCGCCCGCCGGGTGCGACTGGTCGTGGAAGTACGAGTCCCTGATCTCGCAGTCGTCCTGCTCAATCCGGAAACCGTCGACTGAGCCGAAGACGTCGCAGCCGAGCAGCGTGTACCGGCCACCCTGCGAGTAGATCCCGGGGTGGTCGGCAGTCCCACCGTCGACGCGCACGTGGTCCAGCAGTAGACCGGACCGCCCACTGGACTGCTTCACGGGGTAGAGCGTCCCGCGGTACTCGATGACCGAGTCGCGCAGGACGACGTTGCTGGCGTTCGCGGTCAGGCCGCCCCTGACGAAAAGCTTCTCGAAGACCTCACCGTTGACGGACGTCGAGAGCCCACCCTCCCAGACGCGCAGTTGACCAATCGGAACGCGCGGACCGGTGTTGGTCTCGTCCGGCCACCCGTACGTGTGGGGACTCAGCAGAGCGTTGCGGATCACGGGTGGCTGGCCAGCGACGACCAGGTCTGTCGTCGCGATCGCGGCCAGACCCCCGGAGGTGACCCTCGCCTGGAACCGGCGTGTCACCACGGCTAGGCCGTCAGGGTGAACGCGCCGGGCACCGCCGGATCGGGCGTGATCGTTGGCTGCGTTGGGAGTGGCTGATTCGTAGCCGGGTCAACTTCAACCAGCGCGTACGTTAGACTGCCCGCCTCCTGGACTACCAGGTCCCTGAAGTCGAAGACCTCACCGTCGTCACTGCGCGCCGTTCCCTGGAACCGGCGGATCCGGTTGTCCGGGTCGTGCGCGCGGATCACCACACGCACCTGCTGTCCCGGGTTGGCCGGGTTCGGGTTGATGTCGATGCCGTCGATGATCGGTCCGGCCATCAGGCCTCCTCGGTGTCTTCGGTCTTACTCTCAACCTTGCACTGACAGTCACACCATGTGCCACCCCTGCAGAACTCGTGCACCTGCTCGGCGCACGGCGTGCAGATGAAGGTGATCACGGGTAGTCCCAGAAGCCAATCTTAAGCGTAACCGGCACCGGCCGTCTTCGCGCGACACGCGGCGTGTTGAGTACCCAGGCCACTAGCAGACCACCGAGCAGAAGTGCGTACGTCATATCACCCTCCCTAGCATTGAACGGTACAACACAACACACCGGGGCCGCCTCGGTGGGCAGACCCCGGCACTCTGTGCGTGTTGTCGACTATATCTCACATATGATGTGCCGTGCAACTACGACTGACGGTTCGCCCGCAGGCAGCGACGCTTCGCGTTCTTGGACTGGCCGTGATCACAGTATGCGTGATCGATCCGACCGGCCGAGTCACGGATAACTTCGATCTTAGTGTACGTTCCGTCGAGGTCGTCATCATAGGCCGCTGTGCCAACCAGGTCGCTAACCCGGCGCCCGGTCGAGGACGGAACGGTCACGTGACCTGCCAGGCCGCGCGTGTACCAGTTGCGGTGCCTGACGTCTGACAGGCCGGTGAAGATCGCGTGCCACACGCGGTAGCACACGTCGTGCAGCTGCTTGTCGTGGTACTTGGACTCCGTGGTGTCCTTGAACGACGCGTAGTCGATGTCCATCGCGATCGCGCCCAGCGCGTTGGCCCACGCCTCGGGCGTGCAGTACGCGCGGACCTGGTAGTCCGTGCCGGCCATCCGGATCGTCGGGCTGAGCGTGTCACCCATGTACTCGTCGCGCAGGATCCGCAGGTCCTTCTCACGGCGTGCGCGGACCTGGATCGTCCGCGGATCGC
>Ga0075418_10009533_pt1 | contig 10892 bp, 9 predicted proteins | sample SoiMetdeltSBSDD2_FD_81776 | JGI IMG/M metagenome (GOLD analysis project Ga0075418, IMG submission 81776) | Bulk soil microbial communities from a Populus tree surrounding site in Tennessee, USA - Soil MetaG P. deltoides SBSDD2 | ecosystem: Environmental > Terrestrial > Soil > Tree plantation...
AGGCAGGCTTCCGAAAATGGGTCAGCTTGCGGGGGCGGCTGCGTCGTCCATGACCTGGAAAGAGGTGGGAACCGGGCGGGAGCGATACCCCGCCAAATGCGAAACACTACGGGGCACGTGACTGGCGGCATGTGCCGCGAGCGCGCAGGATCACCCCGGGCCTATCCAGTTGCCAAAAACTGCTGGACAGCAACGGGGTGAGATGCAACTGCATGAACCTGCCCGCGCCGCCGCCACTGGGCAAATGACGGAGGCGCAACTAGGCGCTGAAACAATCTATTAAGGTATCCTGGCGGCCAGCTAGCTGGCAAGGGGAATTGTGAAAATTCCCCGGTGGCCGTGGTTGACGTTACTTCACTTCGACCGTAGCGCCGACCGCGGTCAACTCGGCCTTCACCTTCTCGGCGTCTTCCTTCGACACCTTTTCCTTGATCTTGGCAGGGACGCCTTCGACCAGCTTCTTGGCGTCCATCAGCGAAGCGCCGGTGAGGTTCTTGACGACCTTCACCACGTCCAGCTTCTTGTCGCCGAACGAAGTGAGGACCACATCGAACTCGGTCTGCACGGCAGCCGCTTCGGGGGCAGCGGCAGCCGGACCGGCCATCATCACCGCGCCGCCGGCGGCCGGCTCGATGCCGTACTTTTCCTTGATGTAGTCGCTCAGCTCTTTGGCCTGCTTGAGCGTCAGATTGGCGATCTGATCGCCAAGGGCGTTAATGTCAACGTCGGGCATGGGAAGGGGTCCTTTCTGGGGTAATTTCAGATTTCGAATTTCAGATTTTGAACTTCAGATTTTCCCAATTTGAAATCTGAAATTGCCTGTGTACCGTTACGCCGCGGGCGCGGGTGTCTCCTCGCCCTCGGACTTCTTCTTGACCTGGCTGAGCAGCTTGCCGCCGGGGCCGTTGATTTGCGACAGGAGCCTCGCACCGGGCGAAAGGATCTGTCCCAGCAGGATGCTGATCTGGCCGACGCGGTTCGGCCATTTGCTGATTTCCTTGACCTTCTCTGCGGTCAGCCGCTCGCCGTCCATGACGCCGCCCTTGGCGACGCACTTCTCGAAGTCGGGCTTCTTGTGGATTTCCGTCAGCTCTTTGGCCAGCGAGACGAAGTCCTCGCCGCCCCAGACAATCGCCAGGCTCCCCTCGCCCTCTTCGAAAGCCTTGCCGAGCGGCGTCCCTTCCGTGGCCCGCTTGGCCAGGCTCTTTTTGACGACGAGCAGATGGATGTTTTTCGTCCGCAGTTCCCGCCGGAGGGCGAAGGTGTTCTGCGAGTTGAGGCCGATCACATCAACCAGCAAGGCATCACTGACGCCTTGCAGGCGCTTGCGGACGTCGCCGGCGACGAGGTCTTTGAGTTGTTTGCTCATGTTATTTGTCAGTGGTCAGTGGGACTCCTCCCAACTGACAACTGCCTACTGACCCTTAAATTGTCACCCGCACCGACGGGCTCATCGTCGCGCATAGGGCGACGCTTTTCACGTAGGTGCCTTTGATCGAGTTGGGCTTGAGGCCCAGCACGAAGTTGATGAACGTTTCGATGTTGTCTTTCAGCTTCGGGGCGTCGAAGCTGATTTTGCCGACGACGGCGTGGACGATCCCGCTGTTGTCGTTGCGAAACTCGACCTTGCCCGCCTTGTATTCCTTGACGACGCGGCCTACGTCGGGCGTGACGGTGCCGGCGCGGGGCGAAGGCATCAGGCCGCGGGGCCCGAGCACTTTGCCCAGCGGACCGACGACGCCCATCATGTCCGGGGCGGCGATGCAGACGTCGAATTCCGTAAAGCCATCCTTGATCTTCTGGGCCAGGTCTTCCTGGCCAACCACGTCGGCGCCGGCGGCCTTGGCTGCTTCGGCCATGTCGCCCTTGGCGAACACGGCCACCCGCTGCGTCTTGCCGATGCCATGGGGCAGCACGACCGAACCCCGGATGATCTGGTCGGCCTGCTTGGGATCGACGCCCAGGCGCATGTGGATTTCGACCGTCTGATCGAACTTCGTCGTGCCGAAGGTCTTCAGTTTTTCCACGGCAGTCGGCAGCGGCAGGAGGGCGTCCGTCCGTTGACTGGCGTGTTTGCGGTAGCGTTTGGATTTCTTAGCCATAGAATTCGAGTTTGCTTAGCCTTCGACGACGATGCCCATGCTGCGGGCGGTGCCGGCGATCATGCTCAGGGCGTGTTCCGGGTCGCGGGCGTTGAGGTCTTCCCACTTCTCCTTCACGATTTCGGCCAGGTGCGCCTTGGTCACCTTGCCGACCTTTTCCTTGTTCGGCACGCCGGAGCCTTTGGCGATGCCGGCCTTGATCTTCAGCAGGGCCGAGGCGGGCGGGCTCTTGCACTTGAACTCGAAGCTGCGGTCGTTATAGACCGTGACGATCACCGGGATCGGAATGCCGTTGAACGCCCGCGTCCGCTCGTTGAACTGCGAGACGAACTGGCCCAGGTTGATGCCGAATTTTCCCAGCGACGTGCCGACCGGCGGGGCCGGCGTCGCCTGCCCGCCGGGCACCTGGAATTTTGCCTGGCCCGTTACTGTTTTTGCTTTTGCCATATTTGTCAGTGGTCAGTGGTCAGTGGTCAGTGGTCAGTTGGAGTTACTGACGACTGACAACTGACTACTGACTAAACCGCCTCAATCTGCCAGTGCTCGATTTCCACCGGCGTGGCCCGGCCGAATATGTTGATCATCACAGTCACGCGGCCGTGGGTCTCGTCGATCGCGTGCACGTCGCCTTCGAAATTCTGGAAGTAGCCTTCCTTGACGCGGACTCGCTGGCCCACCTCGAAGGGAATGCCGACCTTGGCGCCTTCGTCGCCCTCTTGCTCGGGCAGCATCTTGCTCGACCGCAGAATCCGCTCGACGTCCTTGGGGTCCATCGGCGTCGGCTTGCCCGAAGCGCCCGTGAAGTCGCCGATGCCCGGCGTCTCGCGGACCATGAACCAGGACTCGTCGGTCACCGACATGTTGACCAGGATGTAGCCCGGATAGAGCTTCTTCTTGACTACCCGCCGCTTGCCCGTCTTCGTGAACTCGACCACGTCCTCGGTCGGCACGACGATCTCGCGGAAGTACCGGTCCAGCCCGTTCATCTTGACGCGCCGCAGCAGCGCGTCCTTGATCGAGTCTTCGCGGTTCACCTGGACTTTGAGGATGAACCAGTCGAACTTCAGGTCTTCGTCGGCGACCGTTTCGTCGATCAACTCCAGCGGCGGCCGGAAGGGCACATCCTCCTCTTGCTCGATCTCTTCGACGGGCTCGGGCGCGCCGGCGACCGGCACGGGCGGAGCAGCACCAGGCACGGGAAACTGCGCAGCGGCGGACGCTTCACCCGTGTTTTCGGGCGTCTGGCCGTTGCCGGTTTCCGGCTGAATAGTCACTGGGAACAATCCTTGGACACAAATTAGATTCTGACGAACCCGCTACGCCGTGACGCCGAGAATGTTCTTGAGCACCCAGGCCAGCAGGATGTCGTAGCTGAAGAGCACGATCGTCAATCCGAACATCAAAAAGATCACAACCAGCGACGCCCGGATCAATTCGGTCTGCGACGGCCAGGACACCTTGTTCATCTCGGCTTCCACGGCGATCAGGAAGTCGGCGAACGTCGGCAGGTTGACCAGCCGGTAGCCGAACCACAGTCCCAGGAACAGGACCACCGTCGGGGCCAGATAGGTCACTGCCAGCGGCACGTTGGTCATCACCACGTGCATGTAGTGGTACATCTGGTAGGCGCCGAGCGCAAAGGCGACCCAGATCGCGATGCAGGTCGCCTGCCGCACGATTCGCCCCTGATTGCGTTTGTAAATCTCGGTCTTGAACAGCTCGTGCAGCGTCTGCGTCCACCAGCCGCTGGGAACTGCGCCTTCGGTTTTCGACATGGTCGTGCCCGCAATCCTTGCGGTTCCTGCTTTGGAGCGATCAGCCGCGATCGCCGTATTCGAACATTCGGATGTGCTCGCCGGCCGCGTCCGGCCAACTTTTCAGGCAGGGGCGGAGGGATTTGAACCCCCAACCGCTGGTTTTGGAGACCAGTGCTCTGCCAATTGAGCTACACCCCTAGTGGCAATTTCAGATTTGCGATTTCAGATTTCAGATTGAGGACAACTTCAGTCTTTGTTCGCAAACCTGAAATCTGAAATTTGAAATCGCCTAAGTTTGATTCGCTAACTATTCAACGATCTTTGTCACCACGCCCGACCCCACGGTCCGGCCGCCTTCGCGGATGGCGAAGCGGACGCCGTCGTCCATGGCGATCGGCTTGTGCAGCTCGACCGAGATTTTGACGTTGTCGCCCGGCATGCACATCTCGGCCCCCACGAGGTTGGCCGTGCCGGTGACGTCCGTCGTGCGGAAGTAGAACTGCGGGCGGTAGCCGCTGAAAAACGGCGTGTGCCGGCCGCCTTCTTCCTTCGACAGGCAGTAAATCTCGGCCTCGAACTTGGTGTGCGGCGTGATCGAGTTCGGCTTGGCCAGCACCTGGCCGCGCTCGATGTCTTCGCGCTTCAGACCGCGGAGCAGGCAGCCGACGTTGTCACCGGCCCGGCCCTCGGTCATTTCCTTGCGGAACATCTCGACGCCGGTGACCGTCGTCTTGATCGGCTCCTTGGAGAGGCCGATCACCTGCACTTCGTCGCCGATCTTCACGACGCCGCGCTCGATGCGGCCGGTGGCCACCGTGCCGCGGCCTTCGATCGAGAACACGTCTTCGATCGCCATCAGGAACGGCTTGTCCTCTTCGCGCTTCGGCTGCGGAATGTACGCATCGACCGCGTCCAGCAGGTCCGAAATGCACTTGGTAGCCGCTGGGTCTTTCGGGTTCTGATAGGCCGGCAGCGACGAGCCGCGGATGATGGGAATCTCGTCACCGGGAAAACCGTGCTTGGTGAGCAGCTCGCGAATTTCCATCTCGACCAGGTCGAGCAGCTCGGGGTCATCCACCAGGTCGATCTTGTTCAGAAACACGCACAGGGCCGGCACATCCACCTGGCGGGCCAGCAGCACGTGCTCGCGAGTCTGCGGCATCGGGCCGTCCGCGGCCGAAACCACCAGGATCGCGCCGTCCATCTGGGCCGCGCCGGTGATCATGTTCTTGATGAAGTCGGCGTGGCCAGGGCAGTCGATGTGGGCGTAGTGCCGCTTTTCGGTCGAATACTCGACGTGCGACACGGCGATGGTCACGGTCTTGGTGGCGTCGCGAACGGTGCCGCCCTTGGCGATGTCGGCGTAAGACTTGAAGGTCGCCAGCCCCTTGGCGGCCTGGACCGCCAACAGCGCACCGGTCAGCGTCGTCTTGCCGTGGTCGATGTGGCCGATGGTGCCGACGTTGCAGTGCGGCTTATTCCGCACGAATTGTTCCTTGGCCATTGCTTGGTTACACCTGCTTACAAGTTAGGGATGCAAAACCTAGTTTTTGGGACACCCACTGCTCCTCAACGAGCTGCTGCTGGGACTTGAACCCAGGACCTCCTCCTTACCAAGGAGGTGCTCTACCGACTGAGCTACAGCAGCCAATTCTCGCCGGTACTCAACAGTCGTTGGATTTGCCTTACGAGACTTCCTCACAATCTGAGCGGGTGAAGGGAATCGAACCCTCGTCACCTGCTTGGAAGGCAGGAGCTCTACCATTGAGCTACACCCGCGCTCGCTTCCCGCCCTCGCTTCCTGTGTTCTGTCGCTCCACCTGTCTGTCCGCCGCCTGAGGTGGCGAGTGTAGGATTCGAACCTACGAAGGCTTAAAGCCAACAGATTTACAGTCTGTCCCCGTTGACCGCTTGGGTAACTCGCCGGTGCTCTTCGCGCCGCCAAACCCACACGGACCGGCGACATACCGCCAGCGCCATCGTCACCGGAAGCAGTCGCCTATGGCAGAGCCAGCGAAGGGACTCGAACCCTTAACCTGCTGATTACAAATCAGCTGCTCTGCCAGTTGAGCTACGCTGGCCTCCGTGAGCCCGATCGCGCCGTGTGGAAAACCAGTTAATATAGTGACCCTCCGCTGGCACGCAAGACGACCGAAGGCGATTTTCAATCGAGCCGACGCACTTCTATCGAGACGACGCCAAGCGACCGAAGGTTCAGCCACCTCTGGGCTTGCGATTCTACGGTTGCGACCGTCATCCGCCAACAAATAGGCCCCGCAACCACCCCAAAGAGCGGCTACGGGGCGGGCATTCGAGATTCGACTGAGGGCAGTTTGGCCGCCCTTAGCCTAGACCGTCCAGATTAATCCGGAAGGTCGATATGCTCTTCGGCAGCCGCCTGGCGGGCCTTGTCGAGGGCCCGAGCCTCCAGCTGGCGAATCCGTTCCTTGGTCACCCCCATCTCGCCGCCGACTTCCTTCAAGGTCAGCGGCTCGCGGGTATGGTCGAGCCCGAATCGGCTGACGATGATCTGCCGTTCGCGCTCGTCGAGCCGCGACAGGATTTTCTCGACCTGCTGCTCGCGGAGCCGCTGGGCCGATTCCTGGCCGATCTCATCGCTGCGGACATCCTGCTTCGCTGTGAACAGCTCGTCCTGGCTCGTGCGGAACCGGTCGCGGCGCTTGAACTCCTCCGGAATGGTCCGGGCGTAGTTCTTCATGATCGCCCAGCTGGCGTAGGTGCTGAACTTGTTGCCGCGGGAGAAGTCGAACTTCTCCACGGCGCGAATCAGCGACATGTTGCCGTCGCTCACCAGGCCGAAGAAGTCCTCGCCGGCGTTGACGTGCCGCTTGGCGATTGAGACGACCAGCCGCAGGTTGGCCTGGACGATCTCGTTCTTGATCGCCACCGCCTCGTCGTAGAGCTTCTCGATCTCGTTCATCTCGCTGGTGCGAGCGTGGGCCGGATCGAGCTTCTCGCGCAGCTTCGTGGCCTTGTGTTTGAGGTAGTTGAACTTGCGGAACAGGTGATACTCCTGCTCGCGCGTGAGCAGCGGCACTTCGTACAGGGCCGTCAGGTACGGCGGCAGGCCGCTTGGCCCGCGCACCTTGCGCGACGGCGTTTCGGCGACCGGCGTCGGTCCGAGAATCTCCTTTTCGTTGGCGACGCGGTCGAAGCTCGCGTGATGCATGTAGTCCAGCGGCAGCTCGAGAATGCGGCGGGCCCGCATCTCGTTGAGCACGCGGTAGATTGTCGTCCGCGTGCGGCAGAACCGCCGGGCCAGCGTATCGACCGATTCGCCGCGCCGCGACTGCTGATAGATCTTTTGCTTGACCACGTCGGTCAGGATTCCCGTCTGCTCCGGAAATACGGCCAGATCGGGATGCAGCTTGTCAAATTGCTTCAGCGTGTAGCGCACGGTCTCGACCGACCGGTTCATGTGCCGGGCGATTCGCCGGGCCACTTCTGAAGGGCAACCGCCGGCGCGGACCAGCCGCCGGGCCCGCTCGACGATGTCCCGCCGCTCCTCGTCGGAAAGCTGGCTAAACCGCTCGCCGCGGCGCACGCGCTCGGTATTCTGGGCGACGAACCGCTCGACGCTGCTTCGCAGAAAGCCGACTCGCTTCCGTTTGCCATCGAACAAGAACCGCCGGCTGACCAGGCCCTGCTCGCGCCACCGCGAGATGGTCTTTGTCGAAACGTTGAACATCTTGCTCAGATCTTCGACTGTGTGGACCGTTTCGCCAGCGTCTTCGGCTCGCACGTCGGCCGAGTCGGATACATCTTCGACGAACAGCCGCAGGTCGTGGGCAATCTCGCTGCCCGGAAGAGCCGCGACGGTGGTGGTATCGGGCCGATATTCCGTGATCCGGTAGCAGAGATAGTCGTAAGGATAGCTGCGGTTCTGGTCGATCTCGGCCAGCAGCTTCTCCGCTCGATTGACGTGCTCCAGCTTCTTGTCGCGCGACGCCGCGCGCACCTGCTGGTCGCGCAGTTGGCGAATCAGCGTGTTTTGATATCCGGTATTCATGGTTGCTTCTCTTCTCGAAGTTCCTGCCAGCGTCGGTGTTCCGTGCGGCTCCCACCGCCCGACTTGGCGCCTTCCTGGTGGACGTGTACCTCCTTGGACACGTCGTGGCCGGCCTTCGCACCGGCCACGCTCTAATTACGCCTCTCGCAATCCGATAGTTCTTTGTTCAGTGTTTGGTGTGCCCTTTCGACACATGCTTGACCGATCAACTATTGGAGCAGCTTCCGTACCGTTTCATTCAAAAAAGACAACCCGCTGATTCCGTGCGAGAGGCCTCTATATGGTCGTTGCCGCCACTAGACTTGTTCGCGCCATTCCGGCTTGACAGTTGCTAACCCGTTACGTACCCGGCGATGTCACCCCATCAACTGCATGCATAAGGTATTGAGCCACAACGTTTTATGTCAACGCAATTTGTCTGAAACGGGCGCTGGCAAATCTCGCCACCATTGGCACAACGCCGCCAGCCCAATGGCAAACGTGGGCCCGCTGCTTGCCGCTGAAGCGTGTGTCCTGCAAATCGATGGACAGGTGCGAATCGGGAAGTCGATGAAACAACTGGCTCGAAAACCCACCGCAGGTCTCACTTTGAGACGCTGGTATCAATTGGGGACGCTCATGTTGTTCGTTTCCGCACCATCGCTCTTTGCCGAACGAAACCTGCGCTGTGTCAAAATTGCACAAGCCGCCGCGGTTTGGGCGGCTTTGGTTTTCAGCGGGGTCACCTATGGCGCGAGCGACCTTGTAGATTTGCGGCCGCCACCACAAGCGGGCGGCTTCCGCCAGGTACGCGTTGTCGTCGAAGTCGAAGGCAAACTGAAGCTCAACTCCGACGGCAAGGACGTGCAGCATTTACCCCTTAAGGTCGCGGCCGAGCTGAACTACGTCGAGCGAGTTTTCGCCCAGTCGCGGCAATGGACCGACGTCCGGCTGATTCGCTCGTATCAATCGGCTCAGGCGAAGCTCAAGCTCCGCGACGCCGAGATGACTAGCGCGCTGCGACCCGAGCGGCGGCTGATCGTTGTCGAGTCCAATGCCAAATCCGCGCAGCTCTTCTCGCCCGAAGGTCCACTGACGCGCGAGGAGCTGGATCTCGTGGACACTACGGCCAGCGGGTTGGCCCTCGAATCGCTGTTGCCGCCGCGCATCGTCAAAATCGGCAGCACGTGGCAGCTGTCCGACCACACGGTGGCCCGCCTGCTCGGGTTGGAAGCCGTCAACAAGCAGGATTGCGTGGCCACGCTCGACTCGGCAAAGGACAACCTGGCTGTGATCTCTCTGACGGGGAAGGTTGCCGGGGCCGCCGGCGGCGTCAGCAGCGAAGTCGAGCTGAAGGGCAAGCTCAACTTCGACCTCAAGCAGCGGGCGGTCACCTGGCTGACGCTCGCCTGCCGCGAGAACCGCGATATCGGCCACGCCCAGCCGGGATTCGAAACGCTCACTACGTTCCGGCTGGTTTCTGCGCCGGTCCGGCCCGCTGCCGAGCTGAGCGACAAGGCACTGGCAGGCTTGCCGCTCGCCTCCACCAGCTCGACGACGCTACTCGATTTGACCTCCGAATCGGCCCGCTATCAGCTCGTGCACGATCGCCGCTGGGAGGTGATCTTCGAGCGGCCGGACGCGACCATCCTGCGCCTGGTCGATCACGGCGATCTCATCGGTCAGTGCAACCTCTCGCCCCTGCCGCCGCTGGGCAAAGGCGAGCAGCTTTCGCTCGAGGGCTTTCAGGACGACGTCAAGCGCGCCCTGGGCAAGAACCTCGAGCAGGTCGTTTCCGGGGGCGAAGAAGCCGAAAACGGCATCCGCATCCTGCGAGTCGTCGTCGCGGGCAAGACGGGTGACCTGCCGATTCAGTGGACCTATTACCACCTCTCCGACGACCACGGCCGCCGAGCCGCCCTGGTCTTCACCATTGAGTCAAATCTGGTCGAGCGCTACCCGCAGATCGACCGCGAGCTTATCGACGGCTTCCGGTTCCTGGACGAGAAGCAGCCGACGCCCGCGCTTAACGCGCAGCCCGCCGGCGGAAACACGGCGCCGCAGTCGGCGGAAAAGCTGTCTGCGCCAAAGGCTCTCGATCGATAGAGGTACAAGTCGCCGCTATTCGACCTTCCGCGGCGCGTACGCGTGATCGCGCTTGCGGACCACTTCGGCCTTGATGATCTTGTCGGGTTGCGGCTTGCTATCGCCCATCGGATCGATCCGCTGCAGTTTCGCCAGCACGTCCATTCCCTCGATCACGCGGCCGAAGCAGGTGTGCTTGCCGTTGAGGTGCGCCGTGGGCAGGAACGTGAGGAAGAATTGCGAGCCGCCCGTGTCGCGGCCGGCGTGGGCCATGCTCAGGCTGCCCCGGAAATGCCGGCGGGCATTGGGCTCGTAGCACTCGCACTTGATGTGATAGCCCGGCCCCCCGGAACCGGTGCCTTCCGGATCGCCCCCCTGGGCCATGAAGTTCTGCAGGACGCGGTGAAAGACGGTGCCGTTGTAAAACGGCTTCTCGACCAGGCTGATGAAGTTGCCCACCGTATCGGGCGCTTCGTTCTCAAACAGTTCGATGACGATCTCCCCTTTGGTCGTAATCAGCTTCACTCGCGGCAAGTCGTTCTTGGCTGCCTCGGCCTCACGGATCTTCTGCTCCTCCTCCCACCACTTCTTGTACTGAGAAAGACCGACGTTCCACTGCGAGAATTCCTTCGGCGGATTGCCCGCCTCGGTCGCCAGCTTCAGGTACTCGGCCGCCTTGTCGAAGTCGTGCAGAGCGTACGTGGCCAGTGCAGCTGGGCCGTAGATTTGCTTGTCGTCGCAGTTGTTCTTAATCAACAGATCGGCGATTTGCATCACCGTTTCATATTCGTCGCGGTCAGCTGCGTCGGTGGCCAGCTTCGTCAGGAACCGCGTGAGCTGCGGGTCCTCGTTCGGGGCCTCGGCATAGGCCTTCAGCCCCGCGGCCTGCAGCGCGCCCAGGGCCGCGTTCCCTTTGGTCACCAGCGCCGTCCACTGTTC
>Ga0075418_10009534_pt1 | contig 10891 bp, 5 predicted proteins | sample SoiMetdeltSBSDD2_FD_81776 | JGI IMG/M metagenome (GOLD analysis project Ga0075418, IMG submission 81776) | Bulk soil microbial communities from a Populus tree surrounding site in Tennessee, USA - Soil MetaG P. deltoides SBSDD2 | ecosystem: Environmental > Terrestrial > Soil > Tree plantation...
GGTGTCGCCTGGACGATCGAAGCCGGCGACACGTACTTCTCTCCTCCCATCGGGGGCTACGGATTCTCAAATCTGTACTCCCCTGCGTTGACGTTCAACGGGGCCGCGGTTCGAGGGCGCAGCGATCGAACGACGCTCGCCGTCGCCGCCGGACGAACAACGGCGTGGCGGAACATCTTCGGTAATGATCCCAAAGGACTCGGGCAAACGGTCGCGATCGGTCACATCACCCGGCGGCTTGGCTCGCGCTTCGAAATCAGTGGACACGGTTCCCGGATCCGCACAACGTCACTCGACGAGTTCAGCTACACGATCGATGCGAGCGATCAGGTAGGCGGCGCCACGCGGGTGCTCTTGATCCCATCCTTACAGTTTGTCGCCGACGGAAGCATCGTGTCGTATCGGCGAACTGGGACATCATCACGCGAACGCGACGGGTCGTACATGGGTGGCCTGAACTGGCTTCACTCCCACGGCTGGGTACAGCTGAATGCCTCGCGGTTCTCGCCAGGCGATTTTCCGGCGCTGAACAACCCGCTCGCGGATCGCGAACAGGTCTTCGCCGCAGGTGAGTACGACCTTTTCCCGCGTACTCGCGTCTCCGGGGGATGGGAAAGATTTCGAACCAATCTCGATCCAGAGGCATCGGCATCGTCGACGCGACCGACACCGGAGACCGCCGGCGATCGCGGGTTCGGTGGAGTCCGCGTCCAGCTGACATCACGATCGACGATTGCATTCCGTGGAGAGCAGGGCGATCGCGAGTCTCGTCCTGTAGGACCTGGTCTACCGTCCGACAGCGACACGGGCATGTGGGCTGCCGAGTGGCAGGCCGCGATCGCACGAACAAACGTGTTCCTGCGCTACTCCGGACGTGACAACGTCGAGCACATGAACCGGAGTGGCTCGTACGATCAACGCGATACGGCGGCTCAGCTTTTTGCCAACCTGCCAGGCGGTTCACAACTCTTCGGGATCGCGGTACTGACGCGCACCGCCGCGGTAGACGGCGGTGGCAGCACCTATTGGCAGGCAGGCGGTGGCACTCAGTTTCGCATCGGACATCGCGAGCTCTGGATGCGCGCGGAAGGAAATGCGGCGCGCAACATGGACCTTCTCACGCGTGCTTACGTGCCGCGCGAATCGTTCATCCTCGGCGTCAACGGGCAGGTGACGCGCAGGACGTCGGTCGCCGTCAACGTGAACATGGATCGCGCGATCTCCCTGGCGAATGCGGGCACGCCATGGATGACCCGATCGATGTTTCGTGTCACACACACGCTGCCCACAGGTTCGGTATTCCTGCCCGCCGCGACGATTGCGTCGACCGCCGAACCGGGGCGAGGAACGGGAACCATCAGCGGGCTCGTATTTGCCGACTGGAACGCTGATGGTATCCAGGATGCGGGTGAGAATACCCTGGAGGGAATCCCGCTACGCCTTGGCGGCGGTCATACCACGTCCGGAAGAGACGGCCAGTTCGCATTCATGAACGTCCCGGCAGGAGTACGAGCCGTCGGATTGGATACGAGCGCGCTGCCGGTTGACTTCGATCCACCGTCGGTCTCTCAGGTTCAGATCGAGTTATCGCGGCGAGACGCCAAGCGGGTGACATTTGGGTTGATACCGCTCGGCGTCATTCAGGGCCGGGTCGTCCGCGACGGCAACGGAAATGGCAAGGCAGACATCAATGAAGAAACGGTCGAAGATGCGGTGATCGTTTTGGACGGCGGAGTGCGTTCCGAACAGGTCCGGAGGGGACGTTATCGTTTCGACGCAGTCCGAAGCGGACCGCACAGGGTCAAGCTGCTGATCGAGTCGCTGCCCGATGGCGCCGTGATTGCCGGTGACGCCGAGGTGCCGGCGACTCTGTCGCGCGATGCGCTCGCCGCCGACGTGACCTTTGTCATCTCAGTGGAGAAGCGCCCAGAGATTCGGCGAGTTTTTCCTCCTCGTGGCGGGGCGGCGAACACGGCCACTGCGCCGCGGGTCGTCGCGGGACGAGGTGCGCGAACGACAACACCACAAACATCGAAAAACGCTGATGCGATCGCGCCGGCTCCCCAAGTGTCGAGCACGCCGACCGCTCGAAACAGGTCAGGCATCGCCGGGAATTTCACGATCCAGATCGCGGCGTTGAATGATCCGCTGCGCGCGAAGGACGCCGTGCAGCGACTGAAGAACAGCGGGATGCCGGCGTATTTGGTAAATCCCCCTTCAAGCGATCCAGACGGCCCTTACCGAGTGCGCGTTGGTCCGTACGACACACGAGAAGAAGCGCAGAAGATCGCCGCGTCGCTCGAGGAGCAGCGTCACGAGAAGGTGTGGGTGACGAGGGAGAAATAGAAGAGATTGCTGAATGCTGATTGCTGATTGCCGATTGTCTGGATTGCCGAATGTCGATTGATGATTGCCGATTGCCGATTGTCGGGATTGCCGATTGTTGATGGCTGATGGCCTGCAGTCAAGGCGCGCTCAGCACGAACCGAATCGGGACGACGTGATTCCCTGGCGTTGGTGAGCGGAGCGCAAATACGAGACGTCCGCGTCGTACGCCGCTGCCGATCCACTGTCCCGCGACGGTCGGCGTGTCGACCGACAAGGCTCCGGATTTGGTGCCCGCGCCATCTCCACTGAAGCTCAAAGAAGAAGCCGCACCGCCGGAACCCATCTGGCGAACAGGCTCGATCGAGAGGACGACGGGGCCGCCGTCGTGCGTCCGCGCGGCGGCAACGAAATCAACGGATGCACTCGCTGGTGCATCAGCGTTGACGACATCGAATTGAAGCACGTCCGACGAGACATGCAAGGTCGTGCGGCTGCTGAACGTCGCGACGACGGTCACACTGCTGCACGCAGTTTCGGCAGCGGATGCGTGCACCGCAACAGTCAGCAGCCCGGCGACGACCGAGACAGGGAACACAAAACGCATATTGCTGGGGAGGAAGATCGTAGATTGAGAACGGGCTGTCCGCTAGGCCTTGAACGACCGCGCTCGTTGCGACTCTTGCTGACACCACATGCTTTTGCACGGCAAAAGGAGCTGCTGTGGCGCGCGGGATGCGAGGATCGGAGCGGTGCGCGATCACAGTTTGCGCAGGTGGACGATGTTATGGGTGTGCTAAAATTTGACTTCTGCGCGTCCCTGTCGGCACCGTGTAACCCTCCCGAATGATCCAATTAGCAGCTCTGAGCAAGAGCTTCGGCGATCGCGTACTTCTCGATAACGTCAGCTGGCAGATCGACGATCGCGAGCGCGTCGGACTTTCGGGGCCGAACGGCGCCGGCAAGACCACGCTGCTCAAAATGCTCGCCGGCATGGAGGACCCCGACTCGGGCACTGTGGTGAGACCCTCAGGCCTGGTTGTCGGATACCTCCCTCAGGACGGCCTGACGCACAGCGGTCGCACGCTGCTCGACGAAGCAGGCCTCGCGTTCAAACCGCTTCTCGACATGCGCGCCGAGATTCAGTCGCTGGAAGAGAGGCTCGGCGACGATTCCGCCGATGAAGACGAACACGCGGTGATGCTGACGCAGTACAGCGAGCTGCAGGAGAATTTCAGGCGACTCGAGGGCTACAGCATCGATCTGAAGATCACGACGGTGCTGCGGGGCCTTGGTTTTTCACCGCAGGATTTCGACAAACCAAGCGAGACGTTTTCCGGCGGCTGGCAGATGCGCATCGCGCTCGCGAAGCTGCTGCTCACACGACCCGGGCTGCTCCTGCTCGACGAGCCCACGAACCATCTCGATCTCGAAGCTCGCAACTGGCTCGAGGAGTACCTCGCCGAATACCCGCATGCCGTGATTCTCGTCTCGCATGATCGCTTCTTCCTCGACGCCGTGGTCACCCGGATTACCGAGATCGGACTGCGCAAGCTGACCGACTACACCGGCAACTACAGCGGCTACCTGGTGGAGCGCGAGGCACGCATGGAGCGGCTTCGTCAGCAGAAGAAGGACCAGGACGACGAGATCGAACGGATGCAGGCATTCATCAACCGGTTCCGGTACCAGGCCACCAAGGCAGCGCAGGTCCAGAGCCGGATCAAAATGATGGAGAAGATCGTCCCGATCGAGATCCCGGCCGAACGGAAACGTGTGCACTTCACGTTTCCAGCGTGCGCCAAGAGCGGGCGCACGGTGCTCGACCTTCGCGGCGTGCGTAAGGCGTATGACAGTCGCGTCGTGTTCGATAGCGTCAACGTGCACATCGAGCGCGGCGATCGCATTGCCCTCATCGGTCCAAACGGCGCCGGCAAGTCGACGATGATGCGCATGCTGTCGGGCGTCGAAAACCCGGATTCAGGAGCGCGCACCGAAGGACATCAGGTCATCACGCAGTACTTCGCGCAGGACGAAGCCACACGTCTTGACCCGACGCTGACCGTGTACCAGACGCTCGCCGGGGACGCGCCGATGCACATGGTTCCGCACATTCGAAACATCCTCGGCGGGTTTCTGTTTTCAGGTGACGACGTCGACAAGTCGGTGCGGGTGCTGTCGGGCGGAGAACGCACGCGGCTGGCCGTTGCGCGGATGCTGCTGCGTCCGGCGAATACCTTGCTCCTCGACGAGCCAACGAACCATCTCGATCTCGACTCCAAAGACGTGCTGCTCGAAGCGCTCGAGGATTTCGGCGGCACGCTCATCTTCGTCTCGCACGATCGGTATTTCGTCGACAAGCTGGCCACCAAGGTGATCAGCATCGGCGGCGGCGACGCACTTCTCTACCCGGGCAACTACGAAGAGTTCTTGTGGAGCCAGAAGAATAGGGGTGCCATGGGTGCCATGGGTGCCGAGGGTGCCAGGGGTGCCCAGGGTGCCGAGGGTGCCAGGGGTGCCACGAGTGCCAAGGGTGCCAAGAGTGCCACGGGTGGTGACGGTGCCGAGCGTGCCAAGAGTGCCGAGAAGACCTTGGCTCTACGCACAGACAATGTAGGGCGGGGTCTTCAGACCCCGCCATCAGCGGCAGCGCGGCAATCGCAAAAAGAACCGGGTGCCCCTTCCGAGGACGGTCCTCGCCTGGTTCGCAGGGATGGGAGCCGGCAGGGTCCGAAGCCCGCGGAGGCTCAGGCACCGTCAGCGGTCGTTTCCTACGAAGAGCGGAAAAAGCTCGAATCCGAGGCGCGGAAGGCGAAGAAGGTGCTCGATGCGCGCCGGAAGCGGATCGACGACCTCGAAACCCGCATAGCTGACCGCGAACAGGCCATCCGCGACATCGAGGCCACGATGGCTGCTCCAGGTTTCTACGACAACCGCGACGAGGCTAAACCCATCATCGACAAGCATCAGGCGCTCATGTGGGAGGTGGGAGATCTCATGCATCAGTGGGAGGAACTCCATCGTACAGATTTGTAATCGGGTGTAAGACTTGTAATCACCTCAGCCGCACAACCCTCACAGCCCTCAAGGTTTTCCCAGCATTTCAGCCCTGTTTGGATAGGTACGTCGGGGCACACCGTTTGCCCCCGATGCGGTCGAGGTGTGCCTCTGCCTTGGGGAATCCCTGTCCATTCGTCCCCGACGCGTGACAGACCTCCTCTAAGCTACAGATGCACAACACATTGGCTGACGAAGATCGCGCGATTACAATATTGGGGTCCGAGCCAGGCCCGTACGAGCCGGCGACATCCACTATGCCGATCCGAAAACCCCGGGCTGCGGCTCGACGTGCGTCTCACGTCGTCGTGAGCTCACGGGGCAAGACGCGGCCAAAGGGCGCCCGGCCGAGCGAAGCCGTGGCGGGAGTCCCGGACGGCTTCTACCGCGACCTCGTCTGGAACCTGCGGAACGGCGTCCTGGCCGTGACTCGCGACAGCCGCATCGCCGTCATGAACGATGTCGCTTACCGGATTCTCGGGCTGACGCCGCAGGAAACGGATATTGGTCTGCCGTACGCCCAGGTGCTCAAAGAGCGTCCCGACGTCTGCCGGATCGTCGCCGGCGCCTTCGATCTCTCGCATCTGCCGAACCGCGCCGAGCTGCGATTGAAAAGCACGGGCAAGGTGATCGGCTACACGCTGTCACAGGTCAGAAACCACGTGGGGGAGATCACCGGCGCGACGCTGTTCTTCAAAGACCTGACGCGCGTCGAACAACTCGAGGAACGGGAGCGACTTCGCGATCGCCTGGCTGCGCTCGGGGAAATGGCCGCGGCAATTGCCCACGAGGTCAAGAACCCGCTCGCCGGCATTGAAGTGATGGCCGGAATCCTCAAGCGCCAGCTTGCGGAATCCGAAGACGCGCAATCGATTCTTCGCGACATCATCAAAGAAGCAAAGATGGCCAACGCCATCGTCCTCGAGGTCCTCGACTTCATGCGGCCGATTCGGCTGCAGGTCGAGCGCATCTCGTTGAGCGATGTCGTCCGCGACGCCATCTCGATGGCCGAGAGCCACGTCCCGCGTGGCGAAGTCCGCGTCGAGGTGGTCGTGCCGGAAGACCTCGCACCGATTCAAGGCGATCCGCACCAGCTGCGTCAGCTGTTCACCAACTTGTTCACGAATGCGTTCGAAGCGATGACCGGCAAAGGGCTCGTGCGTCTTGCCGCACAGCAGCTGCCGGCAGAGGAAGAACCGACCGCGGGCACCGAAACGCATGCCGTGCCGATGATTCAGGTAGAAGTCGCTGATAACGGGCCAGGAGTGCCGGCCGATCTGATGGACCGCATCTTCAGCCCGTTCTTCACGACCAAACCACAAGGCTCCGGACTGGGTCTGGCAATCGTCCGGAAAATCGTCGATGCGCACGATGGTCGGATCGACGTCAGCGCCCCTGCCCAGGGGGGCACGCGCTTCAGGGTCACGCTGCCGGTCAGCGGCAGCCACGAGCTGTTTCGATAGTACGTAGCTTTCCGCCTTTAGGCGGAAGACAAAACGAGAGAGACGGACTAGGAGCATCTGTATGGGTCGCATTCTGGTAGCCGACGATCACGACTCGCTTCGGCGCGGCATCGTGCGGGCGTTGTCGGACGCGCATCACGAGGTCGACGAGGCGCCGAACGGAAACGTCGCCATCGAGAAGCTCCACGAAGGGCAATACGACGTCGTCCTGAGCGACCTCAAGATGGGCGGCAGTGACGGGATGGACGTGCTGCGCACGGCCAAGTCGCTGCAGCCGAACACGGCGGTCATCCTGATGACGGCATTTGGCTCGATCCACACCGCGGTCGAAGCGATGAAGATTGGCGCTTTCGACTACGTGCAGAAGCCGTTCGAGATCGAAGAGATGGAGCTGAAGATCGCCAAAGCGATCGAGCACCGCCGGCTCCGGCACGAGATCGAGTACCTCCGTCACACCCAGCAGGATATCTACGACTTCGATCGAATCGTGGGCGCCAGCGGGGCGCTGCAGAACGTGCTCTCGATCGTGAAGAAAGTTGCGAAGAGCAATACGACCGTGCTGATTCGCGGCGAAACGGGCACCGGCAAAGAGCTCATCGCCGGTGCGATTCACCACAACTCGCTTCGCTCGGCGCGCAATTTCGTCAAGGTGAACTGCGCGGCGCTCCAGGAGAACCTGCTCGAGTCGGAACTCTTCGGGCACGAGAAGGGAGCCTTCACGGGCGCAGACAAGCAGCGCGTCGGCCGCTTCGAGCAGGCGGACGGCGGCACGCTGTTCCTCGATGAGATCGGCGACATGAGCGCCAACACGCAGGCCAAGATCCTGCGCGTTCTGCAGGAACACGAGTTCGAACGCCTCGGCGGCACGCGAACCCTCCGCGTCGACGTTCGACTGATCGCGGCGACAAATCGCAACCTGCCGCAAATGGTCACGAATGGACTGTTCCGTGAAGACCTGTATTACCGGCTCAACGTCGTGTCGATCGAGATGCCGGCCCTGCGGGAGCGGAAAGAAGACATCCAGCAGCTGGCGACGTTCTTCCTTCGCCGCTTCGCCGGAGAACTGAAGAAGCGCGTCGACGGCCTCGCCACCGACGCCCAGAAGCTCCTGATGCGTTACAACTGGCCGGGGAACATCCGCGAGCTCGAGAACGCGATCGAGCGCGCGGTTCTGTTGACGGAAGGTCCACAACTTTCAGCGACGGATCTCTCGCTCGGCGAATTGACCACGGGACAACCCTCGGGTGATCCAAGTCCGGTCGTGAAGATCCCACCGACGGGGATAGCGCTGGAAGAGATCGAGCGCCAGGCGATCATCGAAGCGCTCAAGATGTCGAACTGGGTGCAAAAGGATGCCGCGGAACTGCTCGCGATCAGCCCGCGTGTCATGAACTACAAAATCAAGACGCTCGGGATTGACTACTCTCGCGGCGGACGCCGGCCCTTGGCGCCGCCATTGGAGAGCGCGGTCGCAAGCTGAGTCCGCCTGCGGCGGATCAGGCTTTTGGATGAGCCTTTCGATACGCGTCGAGCAGCTGCGCGGCGTTCACGTGGGTGTAACGCTGCGTGGTGCTCAGGCGCGCATGACCAAGTAGTTCCTGAATCACTCGGAGATCAGCGCCTCGTTCGAGCAGGTGTGTGGCGAACGAATGGCGGAGCGCATGCGGACTGATGCCGAACCGAGTGCTGCACGCGGCGACGTACTTCCTGACGAGCCGATCAACACTCCGGGTCGATAGCCGCCCCCCTTGATAGTTGAGAAAGAGTGGCTCGGTCGAGCGCCGCGACTTGATGATTTTGGGGCCAGCGGTCCGACGGATCCCGGATCCCGGATCCCGGATCCCGGCAATAATCAATTCGCGATCCTTCAACCAGATCCTGATCGCCGCCTCCGTCGATCGATTGAACGGCACGATCCGTTCTTTTCCGCCCTTGCCGAGCACACGCACGACGCGGCCGCTCAGGTTTACGTCCTCGAGGCCGACGCCCACAAGCTCGCTCAGGCGCAGCCCGGACGCGTAGAACAATTCGAGGATGGCGCGGTCTCGGCGCCCCAGTGGAGACGAGGTGTCGGGCATGTCGAGCAAGCGCGACATTTCTGCCTCGGCAAGATGTGCTGGAAGGCGTTCTTCGCGCTTGGGCGTGCCGACGAGCGCGGCCGGATCCCCCTCAATCGCACCTTCGCGGCGCAAATACTTGCCGAACGTGCGGATTGCTGCCAGCTTTCGTGCCGCGGATGCCCTGGTGTTGCCTCGCTTGTGAAGGTCGCCGAGAAATGCGCGGATGTTCAAGTGGTTGAAGTCCGACACCACCAGATCGGGACGACGACGATGGAGATGCGCGGCAACGAAGGTGATGAACTGGGATAGATCGCTGTCGTACGCGCGCACGGTGTGCGCTGACGCGTTCTCGTTGAAACGAAGGTGATCGAGAAAGTCAGCCAGCTGATCTTTCATTCAGTGGTGAATTCGTGAATTGGTGCATTGGTGAATTGCGTTGCCTGCATCCACGTTTCCAGATCCGCTAGAGCGCGCTCGGACAACGCGACGTTGCGCTCCGCTTTCTTCTTCGGAACCTTGCGCTTTTCGGTCGCCTGCAGCGGTGCGATGATCCCGAACGTAATGTTCGTCGGTTGATAGTTGCGCGGCTCGGCGTGGGACACGTAGTACGCCAGCGCTCCGATAGCCGTCGTTCGCGGCGGCGTTGAAACGGGTTCGCCGTGCACGAGCGCCGCCGCGTTACGTCCGGCGATCAAGCCGGACGCCGCTGATTCCACGTATCCTTCAACACCCGAAATCTGTCCGGCAAAGAAGAGATCGTCGCGCGTCCTGGTCTGCCACGTCTCGCGGAGGACCGTCGGACCATTGATGTAGGTGTTGCGATGGATCATTCCGAAACGAACAAACTCCGCGTGTTCGAGGCCGGGAATCATCTTCAGCACCCGCCCCTGCTCGCCCCACTTCATCTGGGTTTGAAATCCCACGAGGCTGAAGTGATCGCCAGCAAGGTTGTCCTGGCGCAATTGCACGGCCGCATATGGCTCGCGTCCGGTGCGTGGATCGACAAGGCCCACCGGCTTCATCGGCCCGAACCTCAGGGTGTCCACACCGCGCGAGGCCATCACCTCGATTGGCAGGCAGCCTTCGAAGAACTTTGCCTGATCGAATTCGTGAAGCGGAGCGCGCTCGGCCGACATGAGCGCCTCGTAGAAACGTTCGTATTCGTCCTTGGTGAAAGGGCAGTTCAGGTAATCCCCTTCCCCGTCGTCCACGGCGCACGTTGCACCTACGGCACCCTCGGCACTCGTGGCACTCGTGGCACCCTCGGCACTCGTGGCACTCGTGGCACCCTTGGCAGTCGTGGCATCCTTGGCACTCGTAGCATCCTTGGCACCCCGCAAGCTCCTGCCCCAGCGGGAGGCGCGAAAGACCTTCGACATATCGATCGTCTCGGCAAGCACGATCGGGCTTATCGCGTCGTAGAAGTAGAGATGGTCGCTGCCCACCCTTGCTGCAATATCGGCCGACAGCGAATCCGACGTGAGGGGGCCGGTGGCAATGATCACAGGAGCGCCGAGCGATTGCGGCACGCGCGGGATTTCCTCGCGCACGACGGTGATGCGCCGGTGCGACGAGATCGCGTCCGTCACGCCTCGTGAGAACTGTTCGCGATCGACGGCAAGTGCCGCACCGGCGGGGACGCGTGCCGCATCCGCCGCGCGCATCACGACCGAGCCTAGTCGCCGCATTTCCTCCTTGAGGAGGCCGACGGCGTTATCGAGCTTATCGCCGCGAAACGAGTTGCTGCAGACGAGTTCGGCGAGTTGATCGGTCTTGTGGACCGCGGTGGGGCGTACCGGCCGCATCTCGTGAAGCGTGACGGCAACGCCCCGTTCGGCGGCTTGCCAGGCCGCTTCGCTTCCGGCGAGACCGCCGCCGATGATATGGATCATGATCAAGGGAAAAGGGACAAGGGAAAAGGGACAAGGGCAGGTGAGGCCTTCAGCCTTTCCTTTTCCCTTTTCCCTTCTCCCTTTTCCCTTTCTA
>Ga0075418_10009536_pt1 | contig 10890 bp, 7 predicted proteins | sample SoiMetdeltSBSDD2_FD_81776 | JGI IMG/M metagenome (GOLD analysis project Ga0075418, IMG submission 81776) | Bulk soil microbial communities from a Populus tree surrounding site in Tennessee, USA - Soil MetaG P. deltoides SBSDD2 | ecosystem: Environmental > Terrestrial > Soil > Tree plantation...
AGCACCACTTCCGTCGTTCCCGGGATGGTGACTTCTCCGCGCTCCGCGTCGAGCACCTGAAACGCCAGCGGCTGCATGACTTGTGCACCCGGCCGCAGCAACTGGGCAAAGAATGCGGCATAGCCCCAAAAATCCTTCTTCTGCCAGTGGTCATAGGGATGGTCATGGCACTGAGCACATTGAATCTGCGTGCCGAGAAAGACGCGGGACGTGCTGGCTGCCAGTTCCTCCGGTTTGAGCTGAAGTGCCAAATAAAACAAGGCTGGTCCGCTCTCGTTGGCCGGACCCTTTGCCAGCAGCAGGTCGGACGTCATTCGATCGTACGGCACATTGTCGGCAAACTGGCCCCGCAGCCAACTCTGGAAAAGAGCGTCGCCTCCGAGCTGCTGGACGTTCGCGTCCGTCGGCAGCAAGACGTTTTTCCAGATGGTGGCGAAGTGCGTCGCGTGCGTCGGTTTGGCCAAAAGGCGTTCGCTTACGCGGCGGCGTTTGTCGGGATCGGTCGATTCGAGAAAGTTGCGAACGCCGCTGATTCCATCGGGGTCGTTGAGCGGGGGGATGATGCCGCACAAATCGAGCCAGGCGCGGCGCAGGAATTCGGCGTCGTCGGCCGGGGGTGCGGGCTGGATCCGCTCGCGATCCCAGACTTCGGCCAGATGCGCGTCAACGCGGGCCGCCATCTCCCGCTCGCTGGGGGGTTCCGCCCTGGCGGAGGCGGCCAGCGTCACCAGCAGACCAGCCAGCAGCGTCCCAATTCGGCCAGGCATGGGATTTCCTCCTGCCGCGAAGACTTGCGTGCCAAGAACTCCTTATTTGTATGGCCAGCGGGGATGAAATTGCAACAATCAATGGCAATCGGTGGTGATATCGTTTGGCAAGTTCGCTTAGCGATTGGGCGACGTTGCCTGACTCAAGTCAATGTCGCCGCCCAAATTGGTTGTGTCAGTATTCACTTCTATTTCTAGCTTCTCAATCCGCTGCGCCAGCCGGCCATGATCCAACCACCAGCAGACCGCCAGCGCCACCACCACCGTCAGCCAGAGCAAGTCGCGGATGGTGAATCTCATCGCCCTATCCTTGATTCCTCGTCAGACGAGACAGCGACGACTTCGCCGCCGTTATTCCAAGTGACTTGCCACCCTTCTTTCGATGCCAACTCGCGCAATCTCGTTGCCCGATATTTCCAGAGACAGCGCTCGCTCAGTGTTTGGACATACTTGTTGTTTTCCCGTTGCATTTCTGCCTGCAATTGCCGCTCGCGGATTGCCCAGCCAAGTCCCATCCCTACAACCAGGGTCAACAGCAGCAGCTCGCGGATCGTGAATTTGAACATGGGCGGATTCTCCTGCGACCATTCTAACAAGCAGTGGACGGCCAAGACGCCTCCGCCGGGCCAACGCTCGCCGAAAAACCGAGTGACATCCTTGGCGATTGTCAACGCGAGTGGCCAGGTCGGCCAGCGGATGGAATGTCGGAATGAAATACAATTTGCGGAGTCTGATGCAGTTTACCATTCGTGACGTGCTTTGGCTGATGACCGTAGTGGCGCTCTTACTGGCTTTGATCTACGCGAAGCGCCCATCGCAAATTCCCGCCGCACCGGCTGTTGCAGCGCCGCCTATCGGACGCTATCAGATCATGAGCGATCCCAAGAGCGGATACGTGTTCTTGCTCGATAGCGCGACAGGGCGGGCCTGGCGATACTATTCTGGGGAATGGAGCGATAGCAATTCACCAGCCGCCCCTGACGAATAGCCGTCCCGTTCCAATCTGTCGCGGAAGTAAACTGCGTGCGACCTGTGGATGTAGGCCTGCCGCTTCATGCGCCGGTGATCCATCCATCAGCCCAGCGCCAGCGCCGCCACCACTGTCAGCCAGAGCAAATCGCGGATGGTGAATTTCTTTGTGGTGGCTCGCTGATGGTGCCTTCGAACACAAGCGGCGACACATCGTCATTGTCTGGCGGATCGGCTGAGTCCGACAATGGCTCGACTGCTCTTTCCAGCTTGTCAAGCGGCGGCATCGGCTTGTCCTTGGGAAGCGCCCGCTCGATCCTCCTGTCGCCCCCAGCGGCTAGAATGGGCGGAATGAGATTCCGACTCCGCACGCTCCTGATGGCCGTCGCTGTGCTGCCGCCACTCATTGGCGCGCTCTGGCCAGCTGGAATGACGATCTATCGTAATCTCTGGCCAGAACCAGTTGTCGTAGAGGTTGAGCCTCTGGAAATAATAACGCTGCCGCTCAAGATGTACGTCCAGCCGGATGGGAGCGTGGGCGAGACGCCAACGCCGGAAGACGTACGTAATCCCTAGGCAGCCCGAAAATCGAAACGGCACCACCACCTGGCGTCGCTGCCCCGTTTGACCTGCGCCGCTCTTGGGCCACAATCACGCCGGCAAGAGCGGCACGTGGTGTCGCACAAGTATTGGAGAAATGAGCCGGCAAGCAGTCATGACACACCTCGTCGTTCGATCGGTCTGCGAACACCGCTGCGAAACATCGCACGGCATGGAAAGATAGAATCATGCGCGTTTCTGGGATGTCGCTGATCTCGATTCTCTTGCTGCCTGTAGCGGTTGTTGTCTTTGGCGACGAAAAGCAAGAGACACTGGTCGCCAATACGTGGGTCAAGCTGGAAAACGCCCGCATGGGTCCGCGCGGCGATCCTGCCTTGGTCTTTGATCCGGTCGCCCAGCGCTTCCTGGTGTTGGGTGGAGGGATTGCCTGGCCGATCTATGGCAAGCAACCGCACCCGTATGACGACTTGGCGCTCGATCGGTCGGCCGGCAAATGGGAAAACGTCTTTCCCGCCGGAAAGAACTGGGGTCCCAGGTTCGGTGACGCCACGCCCCCAGCCTTCAAGAATGAAGTATTCGACTTGCTCGACACGGAGGGCAATGTCCGGCCCAACCTGTCCACGTATCGCGGTGTGTACTATTACAACCAGTACGCCTACGACTCGGACAGGAAGCGCGTGTACTTCTATGCGCGCGGACATACGTTTTGCTATGACCCAAAGGCGCGCGCGTGGCGAGATTTGGCGCCGGCCACAAGCCCGACCGGAGGGCCGGATCAGCCTCCGCTGCTGTGGAGCTCCATGTGTTACGACCCCGTCAACAAGCAGGTGCTGCTCTTCGGCGGCGGCAACGCGCTCACCGAGCGCGGCGACGTGGGCACCTGGGCGTACGATCCGGATTCGAACAACTGGAGCCAGTTGGAATTCCGCAGCCTCGCGCTCGATGAGCCGCGTACGCGATGCGAAATGCATCACGCGCAGTCGAAAGTCTTGGCGGAAGCTTTGCGTGCCCGGCATTTTCACGCGGAACTCCCCGAGCAACAGAACGTCAACCTCGCCGAACATGCGAATCGATTGACTGCCGAAATCGCGCTAGTGAGTGCCGCGCTGACGAAGGCCGAGAGCCTGGCCGACCAGCACGAAAAGCGGCAAATCGCCTGGGCCCAACTCGATCTCGATGCTGCCACGACGAAACTCAAACTGGCATGTCGAACATTGGGCCAGAAAACACGTGCCGAAATCATTCGCATCGTCGAGTCGGCAAGGTACGCGCTGGGTTCTGCCTGCGCGGCGCTGGCCCTGCAGCCACCTCAGCGGGCTCTGAGCCGGATGGTCTACGATCCAGAGAATCGACAAATCGTTTTGTTTGGCGGCGATCAACTCGATCGACTTTTAGCGGACACGTGGGTCTTTGATTGTGCCTCCCGGCGATGGCAGGAGAAGCGCCCTGCGCTCGGTCCCTCGCCCCGCGGCGGCCACGCGCTGGTTTACCTGCCCAAGAGCAAGAAGATTCTGCTATTTGGCGGCTATACCTACACTTCCAACACCGACTACTGCGGGCCACAGTACGCACCGCTCCCCTTTGAAATGTGAGTTTATGATCCGAGCGCAAACGAGTGGGCACTGGTGCGGCATGCGGAGCAGACAGAGAGCACGCCTTACCAGCGGGCGTTTTACATGTCTTTTACCACCCACCCGGCCGAGGCCGATCCTGGCGATTTCGTGGTGGCGATCGGCCAGCACGGCGGCACTCAACCCCTTGATGCCGAGACCTGGGTGTGCCAGGTCGATGCAGCGCGCACGGACAAGGAGGGCACAACCAGGTACGGCGTCAAGCCGGGAAGCATCACGGAGCGGACAGGACCGTTTGTCCCCGCCTTTTTCGACGAGGCGCCAGATCCTGATCCTGCCGCGGTTGCCGCCGGGCTCAAGGACTTGCCGGCCAACACGTGGGTCAGCATCGTTCCGCCGCGCCGGCCTGGCCTGGACCGCTGCTGGGGCACGGCCGTCTATTCACCCGACCACGACGTGATCATGCACTGGTGTGGCGGCCACTCGTCGCACTGCGGCACGGAAGTCGTGCGCTATCATCCGGGCATCGACCGCTGGAGCCTGGCGACCGCCAGCGAGCAACCCCTGGAGATGACCTATACCAACGATCAGACGCCTGGACAGTGGAGCTTCAAGCGCCGCCCCTGGATGACCGGCCATACCTACCGAGGCTACGGTTACGATCCCGTGCTGAAGAAGATGCTCTTCGCGGGCAAAGGAGACCGCACCTATGTCTTCGATCCAGCGGCCGGCGATTGGGAGAAACGAACGGTGCCAAACCCCTTCGATGGCGGAATGTACATGGTCAATCTGTGTCCGACGCCGCGAGGCCTGGTGGCCTGGTCGTTTCTCCTGACCGATCGCGTTTCCACCGGCCTGTGGCGAATGGATGCCGCGAGCCTCAGTTGGAAACCTCTGGCGCTAACGGGCAAGCTCCCTCCTTCGCATTCCGATCAGCATGGGCAAGCCTATGACTCCAAACGGGACCGCCTCCTCTGTTTCCACGGGAGCCAGCGGGAAAGTGCCGGTGAGGTCACCGCGTACGATTTCCAATCCGGCGTCGCGACGCCGCTCAGCCCGGCAGGCAAAGAGAAAGCCGGACTCCCCTGTCGCGAGACCGCGTATCTTCCTGATGCCGACATGGTTTTGATCCAAGCGCACGTCGCAGGAAAGCGCTGGCTCCTTTATGACTGCGCCACCAACGCCTGGCTCGGTGTGAAGCTGGACGGCCCAGAGCTGATCGGAAACGAGGACTTTAACAACTCACTAGGTCTCACGTACGACTCCCAGCGCAAGCTGGTCTGGGCCCTGGGTCAACGCAGCGAAATCTGGGTGCTGCGGTTTGATCCCAAGACCGCGGACTTGCAGCCAATTCGAAGAACGAATCAACCGACAAGGATTCGCTAAGTCTGTGTGAGTCGTGTCGGCCCGGGAGCTTCGCGCTCCGGTCACATCGACCGAGGCTGATTTTCTTGATGGCTCTCCATTCGAGATCAGTCGGAGGGTCCCTCGTGCTCGACCGGCTGCTGCATACAGGATGCATATTGCAATCAGAGTGTAGCAGCTGGCGAATGCACTAACTTGGTGCCCAGCAGTGCTTTCGGGCCAGAGCATCCTATCTAAACGGCGCCAGGGCGGCGGGTTACGTGAAAACTGCTACAACGCCCCCCTCGGTACAGCAACACTTTGGGCTAGGATAGTGCCTGGCCAGCGAACCGCCGTATATCGGCCGACGTAAAGGCACTGATCTCAGGCACTTAACCGCGAGCTTGCCTGCCCGGACCGTGGAGTTACTGGGCTCGAAGCATACGGCTTTCTAGACTGCTCACTCACAACGGCGTTCATGACTTCCTTTGCTCTACTGGCCGATCTGGCGGGCGCGCTGGACGGCATCCAGATCCAGCTTCCGGAAACAATCGTCAACTGGCTGACGCCGGTATGGATTCTGAGCCTTGGTTTTCTGGTGGGGCTGCTGGCCTGCCTGGCCCTGTGGGGACTGGCAAACTTGTTGTGCCGCATCCCCGTGCTGGGAACGCTGGAAAACAATCCGCTCGCCTGGCGGATCGCTGTCGCCGTGATTGGACTGGCCCTGTTCGGCGCGACGGTCCCTACTGTCATGTCGTGGAGTGCTTCAATCGGCGCCCAGGCGCAAGTGCAAGTTCAGGGTCAGCCAAACGCACAGCCTGCTGCTGACTCGCTATTGGATCAGGGGGTAGTGGTGCTCGCGTGCGCCGCGGCCTGCTGGCTCGGGGCAATCGGGGTGGTGACGCTCATGTCGCGGAAGACGGCGCTGGAGATTCCGCTGGCGGTCCGCGAGGGAGTGCTGCAATACTTTTTCATCACAGCCGTCGTGATGGCTTCATTTTCGGTGCTGGGACTGTTCGTGGTCCGCAGGCCCAGCAAGCTGATCGACGTGCTGCTGCGTTATCCGCAGCTTGTTGCTGAAAGCAATCCCACCAAAACGTTCAAGATCAAAGCCTCCGAGTCCGACTTTGGCGAACCAAAGCCCGAGACCATCAACGTCGACTTCCGCAAGGACGAAATTCAGAAGCTGACGTTCAAAAGCGACCAGCTTGTGAAGATTCGCACCGAGCCCTTTGAGAAGACATCGGTGATGGCTGCGATGTTCACAGCCGACCCCAACAAGGAAGAACCGGCCGTTTGGGAGCGAACCCCCAATGGCATCGTCCCCTTCCTCGAGGATCGCGTCACGCGGCTCTATGTCAAGAACTATGGCAACAAGGACGCCACGGTGACGTTGACGGCCAATCTCGGTCTGGCACATGCCGAGATGCTGCTAGTTCCCTACACCGCAGTGTTTGTGGTGGCAATCTTCGTCCTGTATCTGCTTCAGCGGGCGGCCATGCCCAAGCTGGCCTCCGTCGCCCTGTCGACGGCCAAGTCCGACATCGTTCAGCCGATCTACGTGATCCTACTGGCGCTTACCGCGTTTGCCCTGGTCCTGTCGGTCTACATCCCCTACTACACGCTGGGGGAAGACATCCGGATGCTGAAAAACGCCAGCCTGGAGCTGGTGCTCGTGATCTCAATCATTCAGGCGGTTTGGGCCGCTAGCTCGTCGGTATCGGACGAGATCGAAGGACGCACGGCACTTACCGTGCTTTCCAAGCCCGTCAGTCGCCGCGATTTCATTCTGGGGAAGTTTGTAGGAATCGCCTGGTCGGTGGGGTGGATGTGTCTGGTTTTGGGCCTTGTGTTGCTGGTGACGGTGGCTTACAAGCCGCTCTATGACGCGCGCGAGGGATCTTCGGCCGACCCTCCCGGCTGGCAAATCTGTTTCCGCGAAATGGTCGAGACGGTGCCAGGGCTGTCGCTAGCCTACCTGGAAACGCTCGTCATCGCGGCACTCTCGGTCGCCATTTCGACGCGACTGCCGATGCTGGCCAACTTCATCATTACGTTCTCGATCTATACGCTGGGGCATCTCACGCCGCTGCTGGTGCAGTCGCAGACGGTGGCAGACAACGTGCCGGCACCGGTGATCTTCCTGGCGCAGATGCTGGCAACGGTGTTGCCAGTCCTGGACCACTTCAACATCCAGGCCAACATTGCAGCGGGCAAACAAGTCCCCATCGACTATGTCGGCTGGGCATTTGTGTACTGCGCGCTCTACAGCGCCGTGGCGATGCTGATCGCCCTGACGGCCTTCGAAGACCGGGATTTAGCCTGATCCAGCGCGTCTTTCTTGCCTGCCGGGAGACCTATACTTTCCCAGCGTTGTTTCCATCGGGAATCCCTGTCACAGGGAATTCCGGAAAATGTTCGGCTTGCACAAAAGGGAGATTCCGCGGAAGATGGGGGGCGTGGGGGACGGAAATTGGCATCGTTTGACTGGATCATTGCGCCTCCCATTGTAGCGGGAATCCAGACACCGCCGTTGTTGCCATAAGTCCATTATTTAAAAGGACTTGGGAAACTCGGTTCCTCTCACTCCGCAGGAGCGGATCATGACGCGAGTCAGTATTTCCCTTAGCGCAATCGTTCTGGCAATCGCTGGTTTTGCCCACCAGGTGATGGGCGAAACGACCAGCGGAACGCCCCAGATGGAGACGGCATTGAACGACTTGCACCGGTATTTAGGGGAGGGAGAAAACGGTCAGCGGTGGCGAAAATTCCTGATGTCCGGGGAGCTGACCGAGGAACTGGCCAAGGGGGCGCAAGCTGATCGGGCCAAGGTGGCCGCAATTCTGTCACGCTATTCGGGCGACCAGCGCGGTTTGGAACTGCCGCACTTCGTGGCAGTGAAAAACGCTTTGGCAGCTTGGGATCGTCAGTTGGCCGAGGAGCAGCCGGCCAACCTGGCACAATTGGCTCGTGACGCGGCCGGCAAGTACCAGGCCGTCTCACCGCAGCAGACTGCCAAGACGCGGGCCGAACTTCAGGCCGCGATCAGAGAGTTGGATACATTTCTCAAGAACAGCCCGCCGGAAAACAACGCCGGCTGGCGAAAGTATCTCCACTGGGACGAACTGGCCCAGCATGCACAGCGGGCGGAAGGTCCCGACCCGCGCGTCGCTGAAGCGACGATATCTCGTTTGTCCGCTTATGAGAATGGCCTCGCAATGCCGCCGTTCGTGCGCGTGCGCCGAGCCCTCAGGCGTCACCTCGACTCGTCGCAGGCCGCGGCGGACCAGAAGTTTGCCGAGGCCTACAGCAAACAGCTCGAGAATCTGGCGACGCACCTGGAGAATCATGCGCAGACTGGATCAGTGGAGGACGCGCTGGCGATCGGCCGCGCAACGGCCTGGCTGCGACGGAGTCAGCAGGCACGGGAGCTGACTGCCGCTATCGAGCGGCGATTCAACCGGCCGAACGTCTACGCCACGGTGTCCGAGCGCTTTCTGGCCGCGGGGATCGAAGACGACGTCGATCGCACGCAAGGGGTCACCGACGTGATTCTGGGAACGCAGATTCAAGGCACGGCCCGCACGGTCGGCCGCACGACGGTGGACGTGGTTCCCAACGACCGGGCGGCGCAGCTCGATATCCTTCTCAATGGCCAGGCGACCAGCAACACAGTCGGGCACAACGGACCGGTGACCATTTACAGCACGGGGGTGACGAGCATCAGCGGCCGCAAGATCCTGGTGATGAACGAAGAGGGATTGTACGGCTACGGAGCCACGGCCCACTGCGCCACCAGCAGCAACATTTACGCGATCCAGGCCTGCTGCAACCTGATCGAGCAGATTGCCTGGAATCGGGCCAGGCAGCAAAAGAGCCAAGCCGAGGCGATCGCTGCCAGCCACGCTGCGGCCCGTGTCAATGGACAAATGGACGCGCAGGCCGCCGACCTGATCGCCGACGCCAATCAGCGCTACCACGAGAAGCTCAAAAGCCCGCTGCGCAGTCGGGACGGATTTCCGCATAAGCTGGAGTTTCGCTCCGGACCCGATCAGGTGGACGTGACTGGGCTTGCCTTGGGGGCCGGCGGTCTTGCCGCGCCCGATGCCCCCCCGACCGTCGGCGCCGGTAACGACGTGGCACTGCGGGCTCACGAGTCGGCGATCGTCAACTTCGGCGAGGCGATGGTGGGCGGCGTGACGCTCACCGACGAAAAGCTGGAGAAGATCATCCGCGACGACTTGAAAGCGGAGGTCCCGGAAGAATTGCAGATCACTCCCGAGAAAGATCCCTGGTCGATTACCTTCGCCGACGAGTCGCCGGTGCGGGCCGTGTTTGCCGGCGGACAGCTAGGGCTGGCGATCCGCGGCCGGCGGTTCACTCGCGGCGATCAGGCCCTGAGCGAGCCGATTGAAATCGCGGCGAAGTACGCCATCGAAAAGACTCAAACCGGTTCGAAGTTGACTCGGCAGGGAGAAGTGGAAGTGAAGTTCCTCGAGCGTGAGCGGCTCGGCGCCCAGCAGGTGGCGTTCAAAACCTTCCTGACGCGGAAGTTCGAAGCCCTGTTCAAGCAGGAAATCGTCTCCGAGGGGATCGTCCTCAAAGGGCGGCTGGAAAAGGCCGGCAAGCTCCAGGTTCAGGAAATTGCCAGTGACAAGGGATGGATCGCCATCGGCTGGCAATTGGCGGCGCCTCCCAAGCCGCCCGAGGTTGCCGCGGCGGACTAGCCGCGCCGGCAATGCCGGTCAGCGACACTAGCCGTGCAAGCGACGATTCGCCGAGGTGGATTCCAATCGCCGGCTCATCGTCCGCAATTAGGAGCAGAGGCTCACGCCCGCTTGATGCGCTTGCGGGGCAGACGCTCCTTGGCAAGCGAGTTCGTCGGCACTTCGCGGATGGTGATCGTGTTCCCTTGGCGATCGCTGCGATAGTAGACAAAGTTGTCGGAATAGGGCTGATCTTCCGGGCGGTGCAGGTACCGCCCCTCAATGCCCCATTTGCTTTCGACGAGCACCGTCCCGTCGTGCAGCACGCCGCTGACCAGGCCGGTATGGGCGGCAACGCCGCCCGAAAGATAATAAACGATCACGTCGCCGGGCTGCGGCGACGTGCATGGCCGATAGCCGTTGTCCTCGAGAATTGTCTTGATCCCGCCGATGTCGAGCAGAAACTCGCCGCCGGTGAACACCCAGCCGTGGCAATTCGACGACGTATCGGCTTCGCCGCGCACGATGACGGTGTTTTCCACACGGCCCTGGGGATCGTTGCCCGGTCGATACGCCTGCGACTTGGGAATTGGTTTGGCGCCGGAACGATAGAGCGGAATCTCACGTCCCTTGTCAGAGACCCCAACGAAATCAGTCTCCCGCGTTAGCAGTAGCGGCCGCACCGCCAGCGGAGGAAGCTTCATTTCCGGCGCCACGGCACACTGAAAGCGATAAGAGGACCACGAAGCCAGGGCCACGCTCGAAGCGAGCAGCAGCCAGGCAGCCGGCAGCCGCCGCATCTCGTGGAGGGGGACGCGTAGCATAGCGCAGCGCAAGTGAAGCGACGCGATCACCATGGCCAGCACGATCGTCGCCACGCCGACCAGTGGCCGGAGGTCCGACGCTGTTTGACCTTCGAACCAGTGAATGGCGGCCACGACGAGCACGCCGACGGTGACCAGCGCAGCAGTG
>Ga0075418_10009539_pt1 | contig 10890 bp, 10 predicted proteins | sample SoiMetdeltSBSDD2_FD_81776 | JGI IMG/M metagenome (GOLD analysis project Ga0075418, IMG submission 81776) | Bulk soil microbial communities from a Populus tree surrounding site in Tennessee, USA - Soil MetaG P. deltoides SBSDD2 | ecosystem: Environmental > Terrestrial > Soil > Tree plantation...
TCGGCGTTGTTGGGATCGCCGCTCGTAAACCCGTAGGGGTAGTACTTGTGCAGCGGTGAGCGCGACGGGAAAGGCATATGAGTCAGATTGCGCGGAAGGCTGATCAGCGCGGTATCACCGGTCTTGGTGTTGATGCTAGCCAAGATCACAGTGTCGGTGCGTGTGCCTACCCGGCCAGGCCCTGCGTCGCCACCCAGCAGCAAGATGTTCAGCCGCGGCTTACCCGCCCAAGGGTCCTGCGCCTTGGGCTGGCCGGGCGTAGTTTGCGTCGCCTCGAGGGTCGGCCGGGTGGCGCTTTTCGTATCGTTCTCACTCTTGAATACCGCACCGACCGAGCTGGCCGTCACATAGGAGTAGTGGGCGGCAACCGCCATAGGCGCGGCGACCACAAATGCCAGCAAGCCGACGAGAAAGCCGCCGAACACGCGCTGGCCACGTGTCGGGCGACCGCGAAGGCTCAAGTGGCTGGCAATGATGATCGCGACCCAGACCAGCGCGATGATCACCAAGGTCACGGCCGCTCGGCGCAGCGTGTCGGGGTCGACTAGGTGGGCGAGCAGATCCTGCCGATCGACTGTGGCGTAAATAACGAGAGCGAGAAGTGACGCTGCAAACACGCCCAGGATGATGCTGCCGATGATGCGACGCCGGCCTGCGATCAATCCAAGCCCGGGAATCGCCGTTCCGGCGATCGTGAAGGCGACGGCTCGGCGGAAGCTAGGCGAGGGGGGCGTCTCATCATGGTGAAGGCGGGAAGGCGCAGAAGGCTCATCGGGGAGCTGCCAGCTCCACATCCCTTGCTCGGGTTGATGAGGCATCAACGTCCCCCACGCGCGACTCTGGAAGTGAAAACCCGCTCCACAATACGTGTGCGATCGGGTCAATATGCGATTCTCGGACGAATGCCTGCACCCGCGCAAAACTGATGTTCCCGGCGTACGCGTTAACCAGCGATGGGACGACGATTGACTTTGCTTCGCGTAGCGTCGGGTCGGTAGTCTTGCCCAGCGTTCAGCCGCGGCCGAGCGTTCGGTTGTGGGGAGGCGTCGCCTAGTCCGGTCTATGGCGCCCGCCTGCTAAGCGGGTTGAGGGCTCAACCCTCTCGCGGGTTCAAATCCCGCCGCCTCCGCCACCTTCCGGGGTCAGCCCCATAGCTTGTATGGCGCGTAGCAAAGAGCCAATCTGGGGTGTCGACACGATGAGGTTCGCACGGGCATGTCCAGCCGTCGGCCTCACTACGGAAGTCAGCAGTGATCTAGATGTCTGAACTCAACGAGTGGCTCGCCATTGTCGCGCTGTTCGTCGTTCTTCCAGTTTTGACCTGGCCCGAAACTCTTCGCGCACTCGCTCGGCTGGCCGCCCGCGTCAACGACTGGGCGGCAGCCCACACCGCACCGACACAGGAACGCGATGATGACGAAGAGGAGCTGTGGCTGACATACCGAACGCGCAAACTGTGTGCCGATCTCGCTCGAGTTGAACACTTGGTCGCCACTGACAGCGCGATGTCCGCGACACGACAACTCGGCAACCGACTCGCGTACGCCCAGCTCATTGATGACCTAAACCACACCCCTGGAGTGTGTGAACCTCACAGCCTCGCCCACTACGGTGCTACCACGGTCGAACCCGGATTGATCAGGCTCTCTGGTGCCCGCCACACGCAGCAGCCAGCGACCGTCGAAGTGCTCGAGATCGGGCGGCGGACCCGCCGTCGCTGAAGCGATTCCGCGGCGACCAATAGACCGCTGACTGCAAATCAGCGAGACTGCTCTTTCCACGCTTTCGAGCCTGCGGAGACGGCCTCCTTGAACTGCTGGGCACGCCTGCGGGCGATCTCGCTTGGCGATTCCTCCATTTGGTCGATCCACTTCATGGCCGCTTGACCCAACGCCGTCGCAGACAGTGCGGCACCGATCAGCCACAGGAAGAAACCGACGCAGAGCAATACCACGCCTGAGCTCATCAAGCTGCGGTTGACTTCGAACGCCGGTCGGGAAGTGGAGTTGCTCATCATGGTCCTCCTCTTCGAACCCATTTCGGACCCCCGAGTGGGCTGCGTCCCATCATGCTCGCTCGCATCGCGGCCCGCGGCATCACCCTGTCCGGGTGAATCGCGCGGCAGACGCGTGATCGCATCGAGATGATTGATCTTGGTGTCACGAGACGGACTGAGTCCAATGGCCATGTAGTTCCGCGGCATATGTAAAAGGCAGAATCTTGGTGTGGTGACCGATGAGGAGATCGCTTTGATGTCGCGTGAACAGCGACGCGCCTTGATCCTGCGACTGTCTAGCGCCTCCGGGGACGACTCACCGTCCCGGCGCCGAGCTCTCGGTCCACGTGAACTGCAAGTCGTTGTCACGATGGTGAGCGCGGTGATCCTCGTTCCGTGGATCGTCTACCTTGCCATCGCACTCCCACGGGTGTATGTCAGCCATAACTGGGACCAGGCGTGGGTCGGGTTCGACCTTCTCATTCTCATGCTTCTCGTGGCGACCGCCGTGCTTGGCTATCTGCGTCGCCAGTTGGTGATGCTGACCGCGTTCGCCACGGGCGTGCTGCTGATCTGTGATGCCTGGTTCGACTGGATGACCAGCAACCGAGCCGACGTCGGCTGGGCCGCGATGACTGCATTGTTAGTTGAGTTGCCGCTAGCAGTGTTGTTGATCACTGAGGCCGTTCGGTTGCTGCGGGTGGTGCCGATCCGCTGGGGAGTGTTGCGGAAGAACGCGCACGCTTGGGAGGTTCAAATACCTCTGCCGACGGGCTCCGAGCAGGGAGTATCGCGTCGTCGGCGTCAGGCGTGAAGGTCGCTCGGTGAAGCAGGCTGAACCGACCAGTCGGCCGGCTCGTCGTCGGTATCCGCGGCCGCGTCGGCAGCGGTCGCTTGTATCTTGCCGGGCTTGTGGTGTGCAGGTGCGTAGACCGCGTACAGCTGCATCGGCTCGTCTCCAATGTTGGTGACGTTGTGCCAGGTGCCTGCCGGTACCAGGATGCACCAGCCGTCGGACACCTCCTGGTCGAACTCGAGGTTGTCTTGGCTGGGTCCCATCTGCACGCGGCCGCGACCGGCGTCGAGTCGCAGGAATTGATCCGTTTCGGGGTGCATCTCGAGGCCGACGTCTCCACTTTCAGGGATGGACATCAGCGTCACCTGCAAGTACCGACCGCTCCACGCGACCGTGCGGTAGTTCGCGTTTTCCACCGTCGCTTCTTCGAGGTTGAAGGACTGGGGGTCAGGCCCAATGTCAATGATCGTCATCTCACACTCTCCCTGATTGTGATCGTTTCCTTGTTGGTGAGTCTTGTTGGTAAGTGTTACCCACGCCGCTGGCTCATTGTCACCAGCGCCACCTCGTGTCACAGGTCGTAGGCGCGGCGCGCGTTGTCGCGGGCGATCAGTGCCGCGGCATGCTCGGCATCCTGGGTCGTCATCTCGCCGCCCTTGATCAACTCATCGAAGACTGCCGACAGCCCACGTCGAAACAATCGGGCTCCGAGGTAGTACAGCTCGGCCAGCGCGTACGCGTCTGAGGAAAACAGCAGCTTGCCGAACGGAGCCAGTTCCAATGTTTCGCGAATGACTTCCTGGCTCAGCGCGCCAGTGTTATGCACGGCAAGTCCAATGTCGATGAAGACGTGGCTGAAGACTTGCGCCAGGTAGGCAGCGTGGCGGTGGAACGGATAGTTGTGCAGCAGCATCACCGGCACCCCACGCTGCTCGGTTGCCCGGAGAAAGGGGGTCAGCCGTGTTGGTTCGGCGCGAAGCAGATCGATATCTGCGTCGCCATACCCAACGTGGATCTGCAACGGCAGACCCGCCTCGATAGCCGACCAAGCGAGCCAGGCGCTGATCACCGGGTCGGCGAGCCGATAACGTCCATCGGCGGAGGACGGCAGGCCTGATAACGCTGCAACCAGGTCGCCCTTCTCCGGTGGCTTCGCCGGAAGATCGAGGCCAATCCGGTACGCGGCAATGCTCTTTGCCGCCACGGCACTGGACGCATGCAGCGCCTCTTCGACGGATTCGGCGAAGTCCGCGGGGCCGATGCCGTTGTGGAGCAGTTCCTCGGCCAAAGCCTCGAGGCGGATCACCTCGTATGCCGTGCCGCCGCCCATTTCCGCGAGCTCGGCCGGGCTGCACAGCCGCTCATCACCGATGCCCGTATCAACCAAGAACGTCTCGATGCCAGCACCCGTCACGAGCAGCGGACTCGCCATCACACCAAGCTCTCGACGGCGAGCCAGATACTCCTCTGCCGATGCGTGCGGCTCCAGGCCGAGAACTGGAGCACACCACCTCCGGACCGCAAGGCCAAGCATGGAGTCGAAGAAGGTCGTTCCCAGCGGCGATACCGTGGCCGCCTCGTTCAGCAAGGTCTCGAAGGAGGCTCGATCAAGATCGTCGAGGACGACACCGTGACAGTGATGATCGACGAGCGGTCCAAGATCAATTGAATCAGCAGTCATCGTCCCTCCGCTTACACCGGGCGTGCCGACGTAGAGGTTCCAGCCCTATTCTGTGGTCCCGTGGATATCGCTGAGCGGGAGGCCCGTGGCGGCCAGGCCGAGCAGCTGGTGCGCACCCTTGTCGAACGCGACGTTGGCATGGTGGCGACCACGTTCGTGGACAATGCCGGCATCACTCGTGTGAAGAGTGTTCCCGTGAGGCGTTTGCCGCAGTTGGCTGCATGGGGTGTTGGCGCGTCGACCAGCTTCGACTATTTCCGTTTTGACGACTGGCTGGCCGCACCGCCTGGCGGGACCGCGCCGGTTGGTGATCTTCGCGTAGTTCCCGATCTTCGGCGAGTGATTCCCTTGGCCGCGCAGCCCGGCTGGGCGTGGACGCCTGGTGATCGATATCGGCAAGACGGTGAGCCGCACGAGCGCTGCAGCCGCCTCCTGCTGCAAAGGTTGGTGGACGCTGCCGCCGCAGACGGTCTGGAGATCAAGGCCGCAATCGAGATCGAATGGGTGGTTTCAGCTGGCGATGGAGACGACTTCGTTTCCGCAGCGGTCGGCGCCGCGTACGGCATGTCTCGGCTGATCGGCGTCTCAGACTACCTCCGCGAGGTCATCGGGGCGCTCATCGCGGAGGGGATCAAGGTCGAGCAATTCCATCCCGAGTACGCCGCTGGCCAGCTTGAGCTGTCCGTTGCGGCCGAGTCCCCGGTCGACGCCGCCGACACCTCCGTCCTTGTTCGCAGCACGATCCGTGCCGTTGGCCGGCGTTACAACTTCCGCACTTCTTTCTCTCCCAAAGTAGAAGCGGAAGGCGTGGGGAACGGCGGTCATGTACATCTCAGCGTGTGGCGGGCCGGAGAGAATTTGATGGCCGGCGGGGACGGGCCGTGTGGGCTCGCTCCCGTTGGCGAGGCTTTCGCCGCTGGCATTTTGGATCATCTGCCGGCGCTCCTCGCCATCGGAGCGCCATCGGTGGTGTCATATCTGCGACTGGTCCCGTCCCACTGGGCTGGGGTGTACGCGTGCTGGGGTCTTGAGAACCGGGAGGCCGCGTTGCGCATGATCACCGGGTCGGCGGGCAGCGGCGACTGGGCGGCCAACCTCGAGGTGAAATGTCTTGACCTGACGGCTAACCCTTATCTGCTGTTCGCGGGGCTGTTGGCTGCGGGTCTGGACGGCGTCGCTGTCGATGCGCGGTTGCCGGAGCCGGTTGATGTGGACCCAGCCGCACTTCTACCTGAGGAGCTCGACCGGCGTGGTATTCGGCGATTGCCAACAAGCTTGCGGGAGTCGACGGATGCGCTGGCCGCCGACTCCGTGCTGTTGGCGGCGATGGGCTGGGCCTTGATCGACTCCGTGCTCGCCGTCCGCGAGTCGGAGATCGCACTGTTTGTCGATGCTTCGGCCGAGCAAGTGGTCCGGGCCTTGCGGTGGGCACACTGAGCCCTGCACTAGGCCTGCGCCGCGCTTGACGCTGGCGGCGCGCCGTGACCTGCTGAGTCCAAACTGTTGCCAACTCAGGGGCGTAGGTCAACGATGATCACATGACCCTGCTGCTCGATCTCTTCCCGCCCGGCAGCGCCACCGATGCCGATGGCATGTTGGTCATCAGTGGCTGTCGCGCCGATGATCTTGCAAACGAGTTTGGGACGCCGGTGCTGGTCGTGGCCGAGGAGGCCCTCCGCGCTCGGGCCCGGGAATACGCTGATGAGCTGACCAGCCGGTGGCCCAAGTCGCGAGTGGTGTTCGCCTCGAAGGCGTTCCCTTGCACAGCCGTTCAGCGGGTCATGGTGCAAGAGGGGCTCGGGCTCGACGTCGCCGGTGGTGGTGAGATCCTGACCGCACTCAAAGCCGGCATCGATCCCGCGCTCATCGTGCTCCACGGAAATGCCAAGAGCACCGAAGAGATCACCATGGCAGTCGACAACGGCATCGGCCTGGTCGTTGTTGACGGACCCGACGACGTCGATCGGCTGGAGGCGATTGTGCCAGCTGGCCGCACACAGGACGTGCTGGTACGTGTCATTCCAGGCATAACTGCTGACACGCATGCTCACGTGCTGACCGGCCACGAGGGGTCGAAGTTCGGTCTGGCACCCGCGGCAGCGACTGAACTGATCCAGCGAATTGATCACAGCCCGCGGCTGCGGATGCGCGGTGTGCATGCGCATGTCGGCTCGCAGATCCTGGAAGCCGAGCCTTTGGCTGCCGCGGCCGCGCCCCTCGCCGCTCTTGGGACGTTCGACATCTACGACCTGGGCGGAGGGCTCGGCGCCCGATACACGTGGGCGGACCAACCGCCCACAGTTGCGGACTATCTCGACGTACTCATCCAAGCCGCGCGCGAGCACCTGCCTTCGGATGCGCAGATCATCATCGAACCAGGGCGCAGCATGGTCGCCACATCGGCGGCCACCATCTATCGAGTGATCACTATCAAGCGAGGACAGACGACATTCGTCGCCGTTGATGGCGGGATGGGCGACAACCTCGAGGTGGCACTGTTCGATCAGCGCTTTGAGGCGGGAATCGCCAACCGGCTGGACGGGACGGAGGGGGAGATCGTCACCGTCGTCGGACGGCACTGCGAGAGTGGCGACATCCTGGTCGACGGTGTGCCGCTGGACACGCCCCGAGTCGACGATCTTCTCGTTGTTCCTGCGACCGGGGCATATTGCTACACAATGTCCAACAATTACAACGGAAATCGACGCATCCCCGTCGTCTTCGTTGCGTCGGGAACGCCAACTCTTGTCGTGCGGCGGGACACGTGGGATGATCTTGCCGCGCGTGATGTCTCATGAGCGCCAGAGTTCTTGTCGATCCTGGCGCCCATCTGGGGTCGGCTCATCAGAGAAGGTGGGAGGCAAATCGTGGCAACGCTTAGTCAAGAACTCTTCCGGCGCAAGCCCGTCGTCGAGATGGAAGCCGAGTCGGGCAGTGAGACGGAGGAGAGCGAGCTCACTCGCTCAATCGGGCTCTTCCAACTGACCATGTTCGGCGTTGGCGCAACGATCGGCACCGGTATCTTCTTCGTGCTGTCGCAAGCAGTGCCGATCGCTGGTCCGGCAGTCGTGTTCTCCTTCTTGATCGCTGCCGTTGTAGCCGGACTGACTGCGGTCTGCTACGCCGAGCTCGCTGGTGCAGTGCCGGTTTCCGGTTCCTCGTACTCGTATGCCTACGCGACGATCGGTGAACTGCCGGCGATGGTGATCGCCGGTTGCCTGCTGCTCGAGTACGGCGTGTCTGCCGCCGCGGTCGCGGTTGGTTGGTCGGAGTATCTCAACGAATTGCTGAACAACCTCTTTGGCTTCAAGATCCCGGAAGCGCTGTCGCAAGCGCCCGAGCAGGGAGGGATCTTCAACCTTCCAGCGGTGATCTTGATAGCGCTCTGCACATTACTGCTGATCCGGGGTGCCAGCGAATCTGCAAAAGTGAACACGGTCATGGTGCTGATCAAGATCGCCATCCTGATCTTGTTCATCGTCATTGGCCTGTTTGGCTGGAACTCCAACAATCTCGCGGACTTTGCGCCTTTCGGAGTTCAGGGAATCACAGCCGCGGCAGGAATCATCTTCTTCTCCTTCATCGGTATCGATGCCGTCTCGACTGCCGGCGAGGAGGTGAAGCACCCGCACCGCACGATGCCGCTCGCGATCATGTTCGCGCTGCTTATTGTCACTACGTTGTACTTCCTGGTATCGCTCGTCGCTGTTGCCGCGCAGCCCTACACCCAGTTTGAGGGCCAGGAGGCGGGTCTCGCCGCGATCCTGGAGAACGTCGTCGGGGCGACCTGGCCAGGGACACTGCTGGCTGCCGGTGCGGTGATCTCGATCTTCAGCGTCACGCTGGTGGTGATCTACGGGCAGACCCGAATCCTGTTCACTATGGCCCGCGACGGAATGATTCCCGAGTTGTTCCACAGGGTGAATCCGCGCACCCGCACACCCGTGCCGAACACGATCATCGTGGCTGCGGTCATTGCGCTGCTGGCCGGACTCATCCCGATCAACTTCCTGGCTGAGATGACCAGCGTCGGAACGCTCGTTGCGTTCGCCATCGTCTCGCTCGCCGTGATCATCCTGCGGCGCCGTGAGCCCGACTTGCCGAGACCGTTCAAGGTCCCCGGTTACCCCGTGACCCCGATCTTGGCCATCCTCGGTTGCTTGTGGATCATCAAAGACCTGCGGATACCCACGCTCTTGGTCTTCCTGATCTGGACTGCAGTCGTGGTCGTCTGGTATTTCGCGTACGGCAGGAAGCATTCCCACCTCGGACGGCACGAACATGTCGGATTGATCAAGGATGAACCGGTGGTCTGACCCCAGAAGGGACTGAGCGATGCACCAGGTCGATCAAACCACCGAACAGATGGTGCGCAGCGTCCTTGCGTACGCCGAGAACCGGCTGCGAATGGATCCGGTACCGCTCGACAAGGGAAGCCAAGAAGCGGGTGACCTCTACAGGCTGCTGAACGGGGTCATTCGTGACCGCGGCCGGGCACCTGACGAAGTCTTAGGTATCTATTCCTCGGTGATAGCGCCCAGCATCATCTCCGCGGACAGCCCTCGGTTCCTTGGTTTCATCCCAGCAGCGCCCACCAAGGCCAGCCTGTTGTTCGACATGTTGATCTCCTGCGCCTCGATCCAGGGCATCTCCTGGCTTGAGGCATCAGGCGCGATCGCAGCGGAGAACACCGTTTTGAGGGTGATAGCAGATGAGGCTGGACTGCCCCAGTCGGCTGGCGGGTGCTTCGTCTCCGGTGGGTCCGCCGGCAACCTCTCCGCACTTGCAGTTGCCCGGGAGACGGCGAAGAGGCGGCTGAAGGAACAAGCCGCGGGACGCCGGCTCCGGGTGGTTGTGGGCACCGACGCGCATTCCTCGATCGTCAACACCCTGCGCCTGTTGGAGATGGACGCGCTAGTGGTGCAGACCCCGGATCACCGGCTGACTGCGGACGCGGTGCGCGCCGCGCTCGACGAAGATCCAGATCTGAGCGATGTCGCCGCTATCGTCTGCACTTCGGGCACGACCAATGCCGGCATCATCGATGATCTGGCTGGCGTCGCCGAGATTGCGAAGCAGCGTGACTGGTGGTTCCACGTTGACGGCGCGTACGGCGGATCCGGGATCTTCGCCCCGTCGATACGCGAGAAGTACAACGGCATCGAGCAGGCCGACTCCTTCATCCTCGACCCCCACAAATGGCTCTTCACACCCTTCGATTGCTGCGCGCTGGTTTACCGGGAACCCGAGCTCGCCAGGGCAACTCACACCCAAGACGCCTCCTACCTGGATGTCATCCACGTGTCCGAAGGCGAATGGAACCCGACCGACTACGCCTACCACCTGACTCGTCGCGCGAGGGGGCTGCCGCTGTGGTTCTCGTTGGCGGTCTACGGGCTCGATGCGTACCGCGAGGCGATCGAGACGGCAGTCTCGCTCGCCAGAGAAACTGCAGTGTTGATCAGGTCAACACCCCACTTAGAGCTGATCAGGGAGCCAGATCTTGGTGTGGTGCTGTTCCGCAGGATCGGCTGGGAGCCGGCCGACTACGACAAATGGGCGCAGGCGTTGCACGATGAGGAGATCGCTTTCATTCCTCCGACCAAGTGGGAGGGGGAGACCGTTGGTCGCTTCGCATTCCTGCATCCGCACACCAAGATGGAGCTGGTCAAGGAGATCCTCGACCGAACCGCCTAGCTCTTACTGAGCGAAGAACTCGCTCGCCCTGCGATTCCAGAGCAGAGCCAGCACGATGACCGACACGATGATCGTGATGATGCTTGATGTCACCGTCTGCGAGCTGCGGAACCAGATGAGATTGATGATGCCGCCGATGATGTCGATCACCATCAAGACCGTTACAAGCATTCGGGCAAGTCGGGACCCGTTGCGGAGCCCGACACCGACGGCGATCGTCACAATCCCGAAGATCAGGTAGAGAACGCCGACGACGACGACAGCAACGCCACCGACGTTTGACCCTAGGCTGGCAGCGCCGCCCAGGAGGAGCAGAAATAGGGCGCCGAGCAGCGTGAGGATGCCCGAGATGATCGTCAGGACGACGACGAGAGTGACAGATCCAGGTCGGCGGACGATGTTGGAAGCGGGTTCGGTCATGTCGACGTTCTCTTTCCGCTAGAAGCCGGCATCGCTGCAAAAGATGATCATGGCGATGTTACTCCGGATTGTTTAATCCGAGTCGCGGCGCGCGCGCATGGGCCCTGAGATTGGGCGGCTCAAAGTGCTTTTAGTGGAACTGCGGGACGATCAGGTAGATTCCGAAGAGCACCAAGAGTCCGGCAATGCCAAGGAGCACATATCCAAGCGAGACTGTGGCGGTGCCCGAACCGCCCTCATTCGACTTGATCTTGGCAGCCGAGACCAGGCGTATGCCGGTGGCGAGCAAAATCGTGAAGA
>Ga0075418_10009541_pt1 | contig 10889 bp, 9 predicted proteins | sample SoiMetdeltSBSDD2_FD_81776 | JGI IMG/M metagenome (GOLD analysis project Ga0075418, IMG submission 81776) | Bulk soil microbial communities from a Populus tree surrounding site in Tennessee, USA - Soil MetaG P. deltoides SBSDD2 | ecosystem: Environmental > Terrestrial > Soil > Tree plantation...
ACGCAGGTCCACCCGCGGCGTGTCCACCATCACCGGGCAGCTGACCGATGACCTGACGGAGGACATCGTCGCCGCTCCAACCAGGCCCGGCGCCGCGCCCTTCATCTCGGTGTACGACGGTCAATCGCTCGACCGGATCGCGCACTTCCGGCCTTTCGGCACCGCGCGCGTCGGCGTGAGCGTCGCAGTCGGCAACGTCAACGATCAGGGAATCGGCGAGATCGTCGCCGGGCGGGTCGGCCCAGGCCCGAGCCTCGTGCGAGTCTTCAAGCCGAACGGGACCCTCGTCACCGAGATCAGGGGGACGATCGGCGGCCGCCTCCCGAACGGGGTCTCGGTTGCGGCTGCCGACTTCGACGGCGACAACTACGACGACATCGCGGTCGGGGCGGGGCGAGGACATGCGCCGGACATCGTCGGCCTGAGCGGCGTCTCGCTCAGCGAGGCTTCGAGCAAGATCGAGTCGTTGTTCAGCTACACGGCCGGCCGAGGCAACTCGGGCGTCAACCTCGCGGCCGGCTACTACGACCCCGTGACACGGCCTGGGTTCGCGGCCAACCTGATCACGACGCCACAGACGGGCCGTGCCGCAGGTTGGGCGCAGGTCTGGATCCCGTACGCGCTGGATCACATGACCGGAGAAGTCGGCCCGCCACGCCAGATCGCCTCGTTCCGGCCGCTCGGCCGCCGTACCGGCCGCGGGCTGAGCCTCCAGGTCGGGCGACTCGGCACGAACGCGCTCGATGCGCTCGCCTCATGGGTCGATCCAACCAAGCCGATCTTCATCTCGATCGACGACGCCGGCGTTGTCTCGCGCATCCAGACGCCGGTGACGGCTGCCGCCGCCGAACGCGCCGCCACCGCCCAGAACGCAGTTCGGAAGGCCGGGTACGAGCTGTTGCTCGACACGACCCGGCATGCCGTCCGCATCACCCGCCACGGAAGCCCGGTACGCGGGGCGGACGTGACCGTGACCTACACGATGCTGGGCATGGCCATGGCGCCGGGCTCCGAAACGCTGCGCGAGACGTCAGCGGGCGTCTACTCCGGGCGCGGGCCGGGAGTCTCGATGCCGGGACGCTGGCAGCTCACGATTCGGGTCGCACGGCGCGGGAAGCCCGCCTTTACGGCACGGCTCGTTAGCCTGCTTCCGCCAGCGAACGGCTGACCGCCTCTTCGGCGAGCCGCGTTCCCTCGACCATGCGCACGAGTTTTTCGTAGGCGACATCCCAGCTGCGCGTGCGGAGCCCGCAGTCCGGACACACGTTGATCCGCGCCGGGTCGCCGAACACGTCCACCGCGTACAGGATCCGATCGCGAACGAGCTCCGGTGACTCGATGAAGTCGGTGTGGATGTCGAGCACTCCGAGACCGAGCGCAGGCTCGTATGGGAGGTCGCGAAACTTCGAGATCACCTCGTATCCGGGCCTGTCGGCGGCGGTCGCCCCGAGCTCGCGGCTGTCGTAGTTCGCAAAGCCGACGCAGTACTGCCGGCACCCGGTCATCGCCTCGATGGCCGGGAAGAACAGGTCGTAGTTCGAGAAGCACAGGTGCGTGGAGAACCTGCAGTCGAGGCCTTCGACCGAGACGTTGAAGCTTTCCGCGAAGAGCTCGAGCTCGTCGGACTCGGTCGACGCACCCGGCTCGTCGATCTGTATCCACTCGGAGCCGAGGTCGATCAGCGCCTGCAGGTTCGGGCGGATGAGGTTGCGCGCGAGGTCGAGTGCGAACTCGCGCCGCGCCTCGATGGTGGCGGCGCGGCTCTCCCCTCGCCCGAGTCGGCCCTGAGACGCGCCGTAGAACTCATCGTAGGACCAGATTGCAAGCGTGTACGCGCCCGTGACAGGAACTTTGAGCTTGGCCTTGGCGGCCGACTTGAGGAACTCGAACTCGTCGTTGTGGTAGGGCGCGGCCAGCGAGATCGGGCCGGTGACAGCGGACTTGGAGTAGTACTTGTTGTCGAAGCTGCGGACCGTGCCGCGCGGCTCGAAGCCGTTCGCGTGCGCGATCGCCCACGCGTACATCTCCGTGCGCTGCTGCTCGCCGTCCCATATCCAGTCGAGTCCGGCCTTCTCCTGCAGCCGGAGCGTGTAGCGGCTCGACCAGTTCGCGACGTCCTGGACGCGGTCCTCGGCGCCTTGCTCGAGCAGCTCGACGAGCTCCTCATGGCCGCCGACACCGAGCTTCGCTCCCCAGGAGCGAGCATGGTCGATGTCGGAGTCCTCGAGCGGCCGACCGGCGGAGGTCTTGACCAGCCACGGCGGCTTGGCCAGGGATCCGATCTCGTGCGTCAGGAACGTGTGTGCGTCGTTCATGCTGCCACCCCCTGGCCCGCTCGCGCCGTCTTTGCCTGTCCGAGCCGTGCGAGCTTCTCGCGTGCGATCGGCTCGGATACGTACTGGAGGTCTCCGTTCGGGACGAGGGCCACCCGCTCGACGCGCTGCTCCAGCTGCGCGGCGAACGACGCGATTTCGGGCGGGTCCTCGACCAGCGAGTTGCGCGCGTCGAGAACGCCCGCTAGCAGGTACTTGCCGAACCTCTCCGGAAGAGCATCGATGCTCGTGGAGTAGAAGTCGACACCGATTGCGTCGACGGGCAGCTCGGCCAGGCCGCGCGCAAGGAGGCCCCCGGCGTCGCTGAAGGTGATCCACAGCGCCAGCGGCGGCCCGCCGTGCAGTACCTCGAGAGCCAAAGCGAGGCCTTCCACGTCCGCGTCTTCCGCGCGTGCGAGGAAGGGCTCGCTCAAGACGACGAGCTCCGCTCCGAGCGCGTCGATCTGCGGCCTGAGGACGCCCTCCGCGATCGTACGCGGATCGATGCCGGTTCCGAGAGAGAGCGCGAAGGGTGACGGAAGGGTGACGAGTCGCTCCGTGGGAAGCGGCGCGATGTACTCGTCGGCCAGTGGCTCAGCGAGCCGAGGCGCGGTGCCGTCGCCGTGCGGCGCGCGATAAAAGGTGTTGGTGTCCAGGAAGCGTGTGAGCGCACCACGCTCGAGCCCCTCGGCTGCCTCGACGAAAGGCCTGAACAGGTCCTGCCAGCGGAGCATCCCGTCGGAGAGGAGGTCGAGCCCGGCCTCCTGCTGCGCGGCCACGAGCAGCTGGAGGTCGCGGTCGACCTGCGCGTCGACGGCCTCCTGCGTCGTGCGACCACGGTCGAGGTCGCGCGTCTCCTGGACGAGCTCCTCGGAGCGGGGATAGATCCCTGGTGCAAATGCCTCCACGTCGCCTCGTGCCCCTTTCGTGCGCCGGCCTAGAGAGGAAGGAGCGGAGGCGCTCCGGGCTCTTTAGGCGTTTTTTAGCCTGGTCGCCAAGCTGCCTGTCAAAGCCATCCAGGTTGCGCGAGCGTAGCAGCTAGGAGGGTTTGGCGGAATGCTGCGCCCGACCGTATTTCGCCGAACCCTCCTTTACGCGCGACCGAGCACGTCCAGCTGGTTCTCCGCGTGCCGGATGCGTTGCTCGAGCTGCCAGCGGTCGGCGTCCGACTCGCCAGCGTCGATCCGCTGGAGCTCCGCCTGCGCCTCCTCGAGCTGCAGCTGGGCCCGTTCGGCATCGATCTCCTTCGCCGGCACCGCGTCGTCGACGAGCGCGATCGCGCGGTCCTGCTCGACCTTGAAGAAGCCCGGCCCGGTCGCGAACTCGCGCAGGTCGGTCTCGGTGACGTGGACCCGCGTGTTCCCCGCCTTCAGCATCGCGACGAGCGGTGCGTGGCGCGCGAGCACACCGATCTCGCCGGCCGCGCCAGGCACGATCAGCATCTCGGCCTCGCCCTCGAACGCAGGCCCCTCCGGGGTCACGACGGAGACCGAGAAGGTGTGCCGATCGGCCAAGGCCTAGACCGCGGCTGGCTCGGGCTCGCGCGCGTCCTCGCCGATCGGTACCTCGGCGTCCTGCTCGGGCTCGGGAGCCGGAGCCGCTTCGTCGCCGGCCAGTTGCCGCGCCTTTTCCACCGCCTCCTCGATCGTCCCGACCATGTAGAAGGCCTGCTCGGGCAGGTCGTCGTGCTTGCCCTCGATGATCTCCTGGAAGCCCTTGACCGTGTCCTCGAGCTTCACGTAGCGCCCCTCCTGGCCGGTGAACTGCTCGGCGACGAAGTTCGGCTGGGACAGGAAGCGCTGGATGCGGCGCGCGCGCGAGACCGTCAGCTTGTCCTCGTCCGAGAGCTCGTCGATGCCGAGGATGGCGATGATGTCCTGCAGGTCCTTGTAGCGCTGGAGGATCTCCTGCACGCGGGTCGCGACCTGGTAGTGATCGTCGGAGACGATCCCGGGCTGGAGCGCGCGCGAGAACGACGCGAGCGGATCCATCGCCGGGTAGATCCCCTGTTCGACGATCCTGCGGTCGAGCACGACCGACGAGTCGAGGTGCGCGAACGTGTTCGCCGGCGCGGGGTCCGTCAGATCGTCGGCGGGGACGTAGATCGCCTGGACGGAGGTGACCGAGCCCGTCTGCGTGGAGGTGATTCGCTCCTGCAGCTGCCCCATCTCCGTTGCCAGAGTCGGCTGGTAGCCGACCGCGCTCGGCATGCGGCCGAGCAGCGCGGACACCTCCGACCCGGCCTGGACGAAGCGGAAGATGTTGTCGATGAAGAGGAGGACGTCCTGGCCCTGATCGCGAAAGTACTCCGCCATCGTCAGGCCGGACAGGCCCACGCGCAAACGCGCACCCGGCGGCTCGTTCATCTGGCCGTAGCAGAGCGCGACCTTGTCGAGCACGCCCGACTCGGTCATCTCGATCCAGAGGTCGTTTCCCTCGCGCGTCCGCTCCCCCACACCTGAGAAGACCGACACGCCGCCGTGCTCCATCGCAACGTTGTGGATGAGCTCCTGGATGAGCACCGTCTTGCCGACGCCCGCGCCTCCGAAGAGGCCGACCTTTCCGCCCTTGACGAACGGCGCGACCAGGTCGCTGACCTTGATGCCGGTCTCGAAGATCTCGATCTGCGGCGAGAGGTCCGTGAACGGCGGCGGGTCGCGGTGGATCGGCCAGCGCTCGCCCGTGGCGGGCTCGCCGCGATCGACCGGCTCTCCGAGCACATTCCAGAGCCGGCCGAGCGTCTGCTCGCCCACGGGCACGGTGATCGGCTGGCCGGTGTCGATCACCTCGACGCCGCGCGGGATGCCGTCGGTGGAGTCCATGGCGACCGCGCGCACACGGTCGTCGCCGAGATGCTGCTGTACCTCCGCGACCACCTCGATCGCGGGCCGCCCCTCTTGCTCGGGGACGACGATCTGCAGCGCGGTGTTGATCTCCGGGAGCTGGTCGGTGAAGACCGCGTCGACTACGACCCCTTGGATCTCGAGGATCCTGCCGACGTTGCGGGCGCCGCCGTTTGTGCTCTGCTCGTCAGCCATGCGTCTCCTGAGATAGTGGTTTCGAGGGGACGCCGGCGGACCCGGCGGCCCAGCTTCCTCAGTTTACCCAACCGCTTGTGCGCCGGCAGCACAAGCGTCGCGGTCTCGCTGACCGCCACCCGGGCGGCGTGGTCGAGGCTTCAGACGTACGAGGTGATCGGAGATGCCGTAATCATCGCGTCAACAGTACAGCGCCCGGCCCCGGTGCGCGGCTAGCGGAGGAGAGCCCGCGAGGCTACCGGAGGACGGTGCCGCCCTTGGCCGGCCTCTGGGCGCGGCTGGTGTCCACCGTCGAGGCGGCGACGACGATCTGCCTGCGCCTGATCCCGCTCAGCGAGCTGAGGTTGACGGGCCCCTGGGGCAGGGTCAGCCGCTGAGATGTGTCCTGTGCCGGCGGTGCGTGACCCCCATCGGCGCCGGGCCGGACGATCGAAGACGCAAGAATGCTCCCGAGTCCGACGGCGGCAACGGCGAGGGCGGCGACAGCGGGCGCCAGTCGCATGGGGAACCGACGGCGGGAATAGGAGACGGAGACGGACACCGGCCGCTCGAGCCGCTCGACCGGAGCCGCTCGGAGCTCGTCGGTGAAGCGCTCGGCAAAGGCTCGAAACGCGCTGCAGTCCGCGCACGAACGCAGGTGACCGTCGAGTAGCACGAGCTCGAATTCGGACAGCCTGCCGTCGAGCTCCGAGGACACCCACTGACGAGCGCGCTCACAGTTTCCCGCCACTGCTCTCACACTACCTCTGACGCCGGAAAACGTCGAGAGTTAGCGAGGTTAACGAGTTTCAGGAGATGTTGAGGCGGTGTTAGGTGAGCGAATGCTTCGCATCGAACGCGAAACCCACTGCGATCAGGATGAAACCCAGCGTGACGAAGACGGCTGAGTTGTTGATGCTCTCGTTCTGCTCCCTGAGCGACGCCCAGCGGACGCGGCGTGTCCCGAAGAAGGTGATGATCCCCCCGACCGCATCGCTGTCGCCCTTGACCCGCGCCGGCCCGCGGTTGGCGACGAAGAACCCCGCCAGGATCACGAAGCAGCCCGTGAGGTAGAAGCCGAGCGCGAGCGACCGCTCGATTCTCGCGCCGAGCAGGGCGCCGATGAGGAGGGAGACCGCGGCCGTCGCCGCGCAGGATCCGACGATGAGGAGAAGGAACCGCTTGGCGGCCCCCAGCCAGATCTCTCGTTTGGTCCTAGGTGCCGTCGGTGGTGACCCCAGTGGCCCTCGACGACACCCGACTCATCTCGTCGGCGTTCATCGGCCAGCGCTCGAGCGGGTAGTGACAGGCGGCGACATGACCGCCTCCGAAGGGGTACAGCGGTGGATCCTCGACGTCGCAATGCCCTTCCTGGAAACGTGGGCAGCGCGGGTGGAACCGGCAGCCGCTCGGCGGGTTCACCGGGCTCGGCACGTCGCCCTCGAGCACGATCGCCTGCCGCGCCCGCCCGAGCTCCGGGTTGGCGATCGGTACGGCGGAGAGCAAGGCGCCCGTGTACGGGTGCTTGGGCTCCGTGTAGAGCTGGTGGCGGTCCGATACCTCGGCCACCTTCCCGAGGTACATGACCATGACGCGGTCGGAGATGTGCCGGACGACGTTGAGGTCGTGGGCGATGAAGACATAGGTCAGCCCGAAGTCGTCCTGCAGGTCTTTGAGCAGGTTGAGGATCTGCGCCTGGACCGAGACGTCGAGCGCCGAAACGGGCTCGTCGCAGACGATCAGCTTCGGGTTCACGGCGAGCGCGCGGGCGACACCGATGCGCTGGCGCTGGCCGCCGGAGAACTCGTGCGGGAAGCGGTTGTAGTGCTCGGGGTTGAGCCCGACTACCTCGAGTAGCTCCTGCACCCGCGTCTTGACCTCCTTCTCGCTCCCGAGTCGGTGGACCTCGAGCGGCTCGCCGATGATGAAGCCGACGCGCTTGCGGGGGTTCAGCGAGGCGTACGGATCCTGGAAGATCATCGTCATCTCGCGCCTGATCGGGCGCATGTTCGCGCGTGAGAGCCTCGTGATATCCCGCCCCTCGAACCAGACCTTCCCCGCGGTCGTCTCGAGTAGTCGGATGATGCAGCGCGCCAGCGTCGACTTCCCGCAGCCGGACTCGCCCACGATCCCGAGCGTCTCGCCGGGCTTGATCGAGAACGTGACGCCGTCGACCGCTTTGACCGAGGCGATCTCCTTCTGGAAGATGATCCCCCGGGTGATCGGGAAGTACTTCTTGACGTCCTCGACGACGAGGAGCTCGTCGCCGGTTGGCTGAAACCCGGTTTCCGGCTCGATCGTTGCTGCTTGAGCCACTACGAAACCTCCGCCATATACGTCAGCTTCGCCGCTCGAGCCACTACGAAACCTCCGCCATATGGGTCAGCTTCGCCGCCTCACGATCCTTGGTCTCCTCGTCGAGATGGCATGCCTGGAGGTGGTTCGAGTCGCGCTGGCTCGGCTCGAGCCTCGGCTCCGTGGTCTTGCAGACCTCCATGACGTAGGGGCACCGTGGATGGAAGCGACAGCCGCTCGGTGGGCGCAGGAGGGACGGCGGCTGCCCCGGGATCTGCGTCAGGCGCTCGGCGTCGGCATCGAGCCGAGGGAGCGACCCCATCAGGCCCCAGGTGTACGGGTGCTGGGGCCGGTTGAACAGGTCGTACACGTTCGCGTGCTCGACGATCTTGGCGGCGTACATGACGAGGACGTCGTCGGCGATCTCGGCGATGACGCCGAGGTCGTGCGTGACCATGATGATCGCGCTCCCGAAGTCCTCTTGCAGGCGCTTCATCAGCGCGAGGATCTGCGCCTGCGTCGTCACGTCGAGGGCCGTCGTCGGCTCGTCGGCGATCAGCAGGTCGGGATCGTTGATCAGCGCCATGGCGATCATCACGCGCTGGCGCATTCCGCCCGAGAACTGGTGCGGGTAGTCGTCGATCCGCCCCTCGGCGCGCGGGATTCCGACGGCCTTCAACAGCTCGAGGGCGCGCGCGCGGGCGACCCGCTTCGACACGTCACGGTGGATCTGGATCGCCTCGACGAGCTGCTGTCCGATCGTGTGCACGGGATTCAGCGACGTCATCGGGTCCTGGAAGATCATCGAGATCTCGTTCCCGCGGATGTCGCGCAGCTTGGACGGCTTCGCCGTCAGCAGGTCCTCGCCCTTCCAGAGCGCCTCTCCGCTCGAGACAGTGTTGCGCTTGGGATTCAGTCCCATGATCGTCAGGTTGGTCACGCTCTTGCCGGAGCCGGACTCGCCGACGATGCCGAGCGTCTGGCCCTTCTCGACCGAGAAATCGACTCCGTCCACTGCCTTGACGACGCCGTCGTCGGTGTGGAAGTACGTGCGGAGATCCTTGACTTCTAGAAGCGCCACAACGGGCCTAGATTAGCTCAGGTAAGCCTGATGCGGGGGTCGATCCAGGCGTACAAGAGGTCGACGACGAGGTTGAAGAAGATGATGGCTAACGTCGAAAACACGACCACGCCCTGGACGATCGCCAGATCGTTCACGTTGATGGCCAGGATGGCCGTCCGGCCAAGCCCGGGAAGCTGGTAGACGGTCTCGGTGAAGATCGCGCCCCCGAGCGCCAGACCGATGTCCATACCGAGCATCGTGACGACGGGAAGCATTGCGTTGCGCAGGACGTGCTTCGTGAGGACTGAGCGCTCAGGCGCGCCCTTGGCACGCGCTGTCCGCACGTAGTCCTCGTTCATCGTCTCCATCACGTTCGCCCGGATCATGCGCACGTACAGGGCCGCGAAGAGGATCGCGAACGTGCACCACGGCAAAATCATGTGGTAGAACCACTGCCACGGGCCGCCGGGCAAGCCGGATCCCTCCGGAGCGCCGAAGAAGTTTGCGTAGTTCGCGATCGGCGTGATACCCCACCTGAAGCCGAAGAAGTAGGAGAAGATCAGGCCGATCCAGACCGGGTGCGCGGATACGCCGATCAGCACGAAGACCATCGCGACACGGTCTAACAACGAGCGTGGTTTGAGGGCCGAGAAGACCCCGACCACGAGCCCGATCATCATCCAGAGGATCGCGCCGCCGAAGACGAGCGATGCCGTAACCGGAGCGGCCTGCGCGATCGCCTCGTTCACGTCCTGCCCCGTGAAATACGAGGTGCCGAGGGACTGGTCGACGACGATTCGCTTGAGAAACTTGAGGTACTGAATGGGAAGCGGCTGGTCGAGCCCGAGCTTCTCGGTGGCGAGCTTGATGCACTCGGGCTTCGCGTTCTCTCCGCCGCAGTAGCCGCGCGCCGGGTTGCTCGGCGCCATGAAGAAGACCACGAACGTGACGAACGTGATCACGATGAAGAGGAGAATCGCCCAGAGAAGTCGTCTGATCAGATATCGGAACATGTGCGCCTCTTGGGGTCGAGCGAGCCGGCGGAAATCCTAACTGGTTGTGAAGCGGGTTGCGGGGCGCCGGCCGGGCCGGCGCCCCACTTCCCACGGACTGCGTCTTACTTCAGTGCCATAGCCGGGATGCTGAAGTCCTGATAGATGCCCTGGTAGACAAGGCCCTTCGGATTCACCCGGTTGGAGAAGAGGTAGCGGTTGTTGTACGTCCGCTCGACGGCCATCGGCGACACCTGCTTCATGATGTCGATGTCCATCTTGGCGTAGGTCGTGAGCCGCTTCGGGCCAACGAGCCTTGCGGCCTTCTCCATCTTCTTGTTCCACTTCGGGACATTCATGTAGGAGTAGTTGACGTTGTTCTCGGCCGCGAAACCGGCCCCGCCGTACAGGAGGATGTTGATCCAGTCGTACGGGTCCGGATAGTCCGAGCACCAACCCATGTTCACGCCGATGTCGGCGTCGTTCCCCTTCACACCCATTGCGTCGTAGAGCTGGGCGCCGGAGAACCCCTTCATGTGGATGTTGTTGTCGGCGAACCCGAGGCGAGTCAGGTCACGCTTGACGATCTGCGCCTGCGCGATGTTGGCGCTCGAGTTCGTGCGGTACCAGACGTTGATGTCCTTGTTGCCGAGATTGCCCGCCAGCTGCCGCGCCTTCGCAATGTTCGGCGCACCCAGCGGATACGGCTGCGTGCGGAGATAGCCCGGGACGCCCGGGTTGAAGAGATGGCTCCACGCCTGACCGGCGTCGGGCCCCGCCTGCTGGACGTAGGCCTTGCGATCGACGGCGTAGTTGACCGCCTGGCGCAGCTTGAAGCTGTTGCCGAAGAGCGGCCGTGCCATGTTCATCGGGAGGTACCCGGTGCAGTTGACCGGCTTCGTGAAGTAGCGGCTCTTGTTCGTGCCGAACCGCTTCTTGACGTTCTCGACCTCGGCAGCCGGGAGCGGGCCCTGGTCGAGCTCGTTCGCCATCGTCTGGTTGAACCCGGTCTGCTCGTTGAGGTTCCACTGGACGTCGATGCCCGTGATGTTGCGCGGCCGGTTCCGGCCGGGGCCCTTCTTCCAGAACTTGTTCTGCCGAAGCGAGGTGAGCTGGTTCACGTCGTTGCGCGTCATGTAGTACGGACCCGCGGACGGATAGTTGTTGCCGTTGACGTTCACGATTTCCTTGGTCAGGGGCAGCTTGGTCG
>Ga0075418_10009542_pt1 | contig 10889 bp, 10 predicted proteins | sample SoiMetdeltSBSDD2_FD_81776 | JGI IMG/M metagenome (GOLD analysis project Ga0075418, IMG submission 81776) | Bulk soil microbial communities from a Populus tree surrounding site in Tennessee, USA - Soil MetaG P. deltoides SBSDD2 | ecosystem: Environmental > Terrestrial > Soil > Tree plantation...
AGCTGGCCTATGCGCGCTCCAAGAGCGACCCGCTGAGGCGGCTGGCGGCGCGGCTGGCCGCGAAGCGCGCGGCCGCGGGGCTCCTGGAGCTCGAGCTCGTCGAGATCGAGGTGCTGCCGGCCCGGGGCGGCCCGCCCACGCTGCGCCTGTCGCCGCGCGGGGAGGCGAGGCTCCGGGAGCGGGGGGCGAGCCGGACCCTGGTCAGCCTGACCCATGGGCGAACCGACGCGGCGGCCGCGGTGCTGCTGTTGCGATGAGGGCGCTCCGGCTCGTGGCGCGGCTCTTGGCGGCCGCGCTCTTCGCCGGCGTCTTTGGCCTGCTCTGGGTGGCGTGGGCCCCCGCGGGAGACTCGCTCCCGCACCCCTTCAACCAAGACCGCAACGCCGTGTGGCTCGAGCACCGCTGGCTCGAGCACGACCAGCCGCGGCCCGAGACCGAGGCGCTGTTCGTGGAGCTGCACGCCCACGGCGTCCGATACGTGTTCCCGCACCTGATCCCGTTCAATCCCGCCGGGCGGCTGCCGCTGCACAGCCGCGAGCAGATGCGCGCGTTTCTCGAGACGGCTCGACGCGTCGCGCCCGAGATGCAGGTGCTGCCCTGGGTCGGCGGCCTTCGCGTGGGTTACAAGCGCCAGCGGCCCGGAACCGTCGACCTCGCGGACCTGGGCCAGCGCCAGCGCATCGTGGCCGAGTGTCGCGGGCTGATCGACGAGGGCTTCGACGGCATCCACCTCAACGTCGAGCCCGTGGCCGAAGGCGACCATGACTTTCTCGCGCTGTTGCGCGCCCTGCGCACGGCCGTCGGTGAGAAGACACTCTCGGTATCGGCGATACGGCCGGGTCCCGTCCCGGTGCCATTTGCCCCGAACTTTTTCTGGACGCCCGAGTACTACGCCCGGGTGGGCGGGATCGTGGACCAGCTGGTCGTGATGGCCTATGACACCGCGTTGCCGACGGCCCCGCTCTACCGCCGCTACGTCGCGTGGTCGGCGACGGCCGTGACGCGAACGCTCGACCGCGCCAGCCCGCGAGTGCGTGTGCTGCTCGGCGTGCCGACCTACGACGAGACCGGCGTCATGCACCGGGGTGGCGTCGAGACGCCCGACAACGCGATCCCCGGGATCGTGGCCGGCCTGCGCGGGCTGGGCACCGGCGGCACCTTCGAGGGCGTCGCGCTGTATGCGGAATGGACGACGGACGCGGACGAGTGGGCGGCCTACGAGCGGTTGTGGCGCGGGCGCTGAAGCAGATCACGCAACCACGGCCCGACAAACCACAGAGGTCACAGAGAGGAACGGAGAGGACACAGAGAGCGTAGGGAGGACGAATCCTAATGTCTCTGTGATCTCTGTGGTTGTGTTGGCCGGAGTAATGTGACCTACGCCGCGCGGCGGTCCTCCACGATCTGCCCGTCGCGGACCTGCACCACGCGCGAGGCGAGCTTGGCAATGCCCGCGTCGTGGGTGATCAAGACGATCGTCTGGCCCGAGGCGTGGAGCTCGGCGAAGAGCGACACGATGGCCTTGCCCGCCGCCGAGTCGAGGTTGCCGGTGGGCTCGTCGGCCAGCAGGATCGCCGGCGTGTTGACCAGGGCGCGGGCGATCGCCACGCGCTGCATCTGACCGCCCGACAGCTCCGTGGGCTTGTGCTCGAGGCGGTCGCCGAGGCCTACTTTGTCGAGCATCGCAGAGGCGCGCTCGCGGCGCTCTTTCGCAGCTGCTCCGGCGAAGAGCAGGGGCAGCTCCACGTTCTCGAGGGCCGTGGCGTACGGCAGCAAGTTGAAGTTCTGGAACACGAAGCCGATACGGCGGTTGCGGATCTCGGCCAGCCGGTTGCGGTCGAGGCCGCCGACGCGCTCGCCCGAGAGCACGTACTCGCCCGAGGTGGGGGTGTCCAGGCAGCCGACGATGTTCATCAGCGTCGACTTGCCGGAGCCCGACGGGCCCACGATCGCCACGTACTCGTTGGAGCCGATCTCGAGGTCGACGCCGCGCAGCGCCTCCACCTCGACCTTGCCCGTGCTGTAGACCTTGCGGATCTGGCGCATCCTGATCATGGCGTCACTCTCACTCGTACCTCAGGGACTCGGCCGGGTTCACGCTTGCGGCGCGGCGCGCGGGGAAGTAGCCGGCAAGCATCCCGATCGTGCCGAGCGCCGCAGCGGTGGCGCTCGCGACGCCTGGCGAAAAGGTCGGCCTGCCCAGGAAGTCGAAGGCCTCGCCCTTCAGGGGCATTGCTGCGATGCCGGCCATCAGGCCCAGGGAGACCGTCGTGCCGAGGAAGCCGCCGATCACCGTCATCAGCAGCGCTTCGAGCACGAACGGCGTCATCACCTGGCGCATCTTCGCACCCAGCGCCATCTTCACGCCGATCTCGCGCGTCCGCTCCTTCACCACCGCGTACATGATGTTCGCGACGCCCATCCCGCCGACGAACAGCGTCAACGCGCCGATCACGCCCAGGAACATCTGGATGCCGATCCCGATGTTGTCCACGATGCGCTGGTCTTCGCGGGTGTCCCAGATCGAGATGGCGCGGGTGTCGTCCGGGTCGAAGCGGTACTTCGCGCCGAGGATGCGGTAGACCTCGGCCTTCGCCTGATCGGCGGCGACAGGGCTCACGGGTCGATACACGAGGTTCTGCACCTTCGCGTCGGTGAACATGGCCTTGAAGGTCGTCGCGGGAATCGAGGCCTGGTTCTTGTCGGGCCCGCTATACATCCCCATCATCGTCTTCGGCTGCATGACGCCGATCACCAGGAAGCTCGACTGGTTGATCTGCACGCTGCGTCCGAGGGGCTGCGACGACCCGAAGAGGTCGGTCGCGAGCTCGTCGCCCAGCACGACCACGCGGCGCTTCTCGTTCAGATCGATCTCGTCCACGAAGCGCCCGCCGCTCTGGGCGAAGACGTGCCGGATCTCGCCGAAGCTGGGGTCGACGCCTCGCACCCGCGCGTTCACGGTCTTCTTGCCGTAGGTGACTCCGATTCGCTTGGCGTACTCCCGAGAGAGGGCCCCGATCTCGGGGATGCGCTCCTTGAGCAGACCTGCGTCCTCGTCGCGGAACGAGATGGAACGGCCCGAGGGCAGGCCGGCGAACGCCTTGGTCGTGGCGCCCGGCCACAGGATCGCGATGCTCTCGCCCAGGCCGCGCTTGCTCTTGTGGAAGGCCCGTTTCAAGCCTTCCCCGAAGCTGAGCAGCATGACTATCGAGAGCGTGCCCCAGGCGATCGCGAGCACGGTGAGCGCGATGCGCTTCGTCTGGTGCTCCGCGTCCGCGCGGAACAGACGCCAGACGAGGGCAGCCTCGGTCTTGACGAACTCGTAGCGGGCCCTCACCGCAGCCTCATGCGAGCTTCAGGGCCTGGACCGGGTCCATGAGGGACGCCCGGCGCGCCGGGAAGTAGCCGGCGACGAAGCCGATGACGCCCAGGAGCGCGGTCGTCGTCAGGATCACGATCGGCGAGGCCTTGGGCGTCCCCACGTACTCGTCGAGGGAGGCCGGGAACACGGCCATCACGCCGAGCGTGATCAGGAACCCGAGCACGCCCCCGATCGCGGTGAGTGTCAAGGTCTCGAAGACGAACTGGCTCTGGATGAAGCTGGGCCTCGCGCCGACGGCCAGCTTGATCCCGATCTCGCGCGTGCGCTCCTCGATAACGACGTACATGATGTTGGAGACGCCGATGCCGCCGACGATGAGGGTGAAGGAGCCGACGATGCCGAGGAAGGCGCGGAACACGCCGAAGAACACCCGGAAGAACTTGTCCCCTTCGGTGGTGTCCCACATCCCGATCGCTTCCTTGTCCTCGGGGTCGAAGTTCTTGCGCCGCGCGAGGATCTCGTAGACGCGCTTGGTGACGCTCGGCACCAGCTCCGGGCTCTTGGCCTGGAACACGAAGTTCTCGACGTTGCGCTCGCCGAACAGCCCCTCGAAGGTCGAGGCCGGCACGAAGGCCTTGTCCTTGTCGCGGCCCGAGTAGCTCGAGTCCTGGGCCTTTTCCTCCATCACGCCAACCACGAGAAAGGGGATGTTGTCGATCATCACGGTCTTGCCGACGGCTTCCTGCTCGCCGAACAGGTCCTTCTTGAGAGCATCGCCGAGGAACACCACGCGTCGGCGCCGGTCCATGTCGAGATCGTTCACGTAGCGGCCGCCCGTCGCCGGGATGATGTTGCGCATCGCGGCGAAGATCGGGCTGTTGGCCGAGATCTCGGGCGTCAGCCGCGCGCGCTCGCGGCGGAAGGCGCTCTTGTCGCGGCTGAACTCGCCCGAGAAGCTGGCCTCGGGGATCTCGGTCCGCAGCACCGCGATGTCCTCCTGGTTGACCCGGATCGGGCGGCCCTTGCCCAGGCCGTTCCAGGGCAGCGACGTGCGCGCCGGCCAGGCGATCACGATGCTCTCGCCGAGGCCCTTCTGGTTCTTGCGAATCCGCTCCTCGAGGCCTTCGCCGAAGGCAACCAGCAGCGACACCGAGACGGTGCCCCAGGTGATGCCGAGCAGCGTCAGGATCGTCCGCAGCTTCTGATGGCGGACGTCCTGGAGCATCTGCTTCAGGAACGCGAAGGAGGTCACGCTACTCGATCTTCTTGGGCGGGCGCTCGACCACCAGGTCGCCCTGCGCGAGACCGTCCACGACCTCCACGTTGAGGCCGTCCGAGAGCCCGGCCTTGATCTCCTTCTTCAACGGCTCCTGGCCCGGAGCCCCCGGCACCTCGACGCTGGCCTTGCCTTCTGCGAACGACACGAGGCGCTCGGGGAGCAGCAGCACGTCGGTCTTCTCGCGGACCACGATATCGGCGTTGGCCGAGTAGCCCGCCCGGAGCACGACACCCTCGGCGGGCCTGAGCTCGATCTCGACGTCGAAGAGCGTCGCGCCCTCGGCGGTCTTCGACTTCGGCGAGATCTTGTAGACGATCCCGTCGACTTTGGCGTCGGGCAAGGCGCCGATCTTGATGCGGGCCGGCATGCTCTCCTTGAGCTTGCCCACGTCGATCTCGTCAACGGTGCCCTTGAAGACCAGCGTGGTCATGTCCGCCAGGTTCCCGAGGGGCGTGCCCGCCTGGAACGAAGTGAGAGGCACCACGGGATCGCCCTCGTTGACCAGGAGCTCGAGCACGGTCCCGTCGATGGGCGCGCGGATCACCGACTCGACCTCCACCTTCGCGGTGCGCACGCGGCCCTTTTCGACCAGGGCCAGCTTCTCGCGGGCGAGGTTCAGGCGGATCTGGGCATCCTGGACGTCGTTGTCGGCCTTGTCCCACTCCTGCGTGGCCAGGATGCCCTGGTCGCGGAGCGCACCCGAACGGTCCCAGCTCTTCTTGGCCTGGTCGTAGATGTTCTGGGCGATCTCGAGCTCACGACGCGCTTCCGTGAGCTCGAGCGGCGTTGGATCGGGCGTCATCTCGAAGAGCAGGTCCCCCGCCCGGACCCGATCGCCGACCTCACGGTAGGACCTCTTCACGATGCCCGAGATCTTGCTCTTCACAGCGATCTCGCGCTTGGGGCGGATGGCACCGACCGCCAGCGCCTTCTCGGTGACGCCGCCGCGTGTGACGTTCACCGTCTTGAACGCACCGTCCTTGCTCGAGATCGCTCTGCTGTAGAGGGCTGCCGCGGCCCCCCCGACGACCACGACGGCGGCGACAGCCACGGTGCCTCTGCGCATTCGACACCCCTCCCCTTGCCGCCTATGAGACGCATGAAGCCGGCCCCTGGTTCAAAAAAGAACCGGACGGGGCTACTTCCAGATCACTTGGTTCTTGTAGATGTCGCCGCGGTCAGAGGTGATGGTCACGTCCATCGCCCAGGTGGCAATGGTGTCGCGCCAGGTATCGCTGAAGCTGCCGATCACGGCCTTCTTCCTGGGCCCTACTTCCCGGGCGCGGGGTTCCGAGGGCCCGCTCACGAGTCGCCCGTTCACGCTGGTGGCCACGAACATGTCCTTGAGCTTGATGCCCTTGCGGCCGTCGTTGATGAGGTAGACGTTGACCGTGAAGTGGTCGCCGGGCCTGACCTGAGGAGGAGTGACCTCGAAGTCAACACGCCCGACGACGTCCGGCGCCCGCTTCACGTCCACCCCCGTCGTGTCGAAGCCTTCGAGCTCCGCCGTCACGCGCTTCGTGCTCTCCACGTTGGTGCGCTCGAGCACGAAACGCCGCTGAGCGGGCGGCAAGGCCGGCGGGGCGGCGGGCGCAGGGGCCACGGGAGGAGGAGCGGCTGCCGCAACGACGGGTTGCGATGTGGGTCGGGAGGGTGTTCGTGTGCGGGGAGGCTTCGGGGCGGCGACACCGCCGGCCGGTGCGTCCGACGACTCGGCCGCGACCTTGGCCACGGCCGTCTCGACAGGCAGCGTGGGCGTGGGGCTCGCTTGAACTGCGGTGTCGGCTTGATCCGCGGAGTCCGCTTGCACAGCGGCATCGCGGTAGACCTGCACGCTCACCGCTGCGCTGGCCCGCTGGCCCACGACGACGCGGACCGCGACGCTCGAGGGCTGTCCAGTGTCGAGCGCCACCTCGGGTACCTCGACCGTGAGCTGCGACTCGCTCGCGCTGACCACACGCGCCGTGCGGTCACCGATTATCACCGTGTTTTCCGCCGCCTCGCGAGCGAACCCGGAGCCCCTCAGGATCACGCTATCGCCGGGCCGGGCGCGGGCGGGGTCGACGCCACTCAGGCGAGTCCCGGGCGGACGCAGGTACGTGAAGGCCACCATCGCGAGGCCGCCCATGAAGAGCAGCGCCGCCAGCAGCAGCGGGACCTTCGAGCTGCCCGATTCGGATTGGATCAAGCTCCAGCGATTCTAGGCGCTGGTCTTCCGGAGGGTCAAGACGAGGCGCGATCCACGACCAGCGTGGCGACGTAGGCGTTCGGTTCCGTCGGCGTGGAGGCGCGCGGCGCGGGCAGCAGCGTGCGGACCTCGATCGAGTAGCCGTCGTAGACGGCATCGGGCGGGGTCGGTGTCTTCACCTCGACCACCGTCGCGGGCTGTGGCAGGCGACGCAGCGTCAGGCGCAGCGTGGCGTCGCCCGCGCGGATGCACACGACGTCGATCGGGCAGCGCGAATCGTTCGTCACGCCGGTGAAGCCGATCGTCAGGCCCTCCTCCTCGAGCGTCGCGGTCTCGCCTACGCGCAAATCGAAGCTCTGGCCGAGTGCGGCGCGCCGGGTCGGGCCTGCGACGTTGGAATCGCAGGACATGGCGAGGATCAGGGTTGCCGCGGCGATCGATCTCATGCGTTGTCGCTCACCGTTCGCAGATAGCGCGGCGAGGTGCCGAGCTCCTTCCACTTCTCAGGAAGATGGTACTGCGGGTTTGGGGTGTCCACGCAAACACCGCAGCGGATGCAGCCCTGGACCTCGGGGCAGTGCGGCGACAGCGCCTCGCGCCGGCTGCGATCCAGCTCCTTGAGGTAATAAGCCTTGCTGACGCCGTTGTCGACGATGTCCCAGGGCAGGATCTCGTCCTGGCCGCGTTCCCGGAAGAGGTAGAACGCTGGGTCGAGGCCCGTCGCCCTGAGCGCGCGCTTCAGCTCGACGCGCTCGCGCGCGGCCAGCTCCATCGCGTCGGCCAACCGGCGGTCGCCGAGCGCCAGGATCGACTGCGTCACGCCGGTTCGCGCGCTCTTCAGGATCGCGTCCACGTTCGGCATCCTGGCGAAGGCCTTGCGCAGGTACTGGAGTTTCGTGTCGGTCTGTTTCGGATCCTCCATGGCCAGCCACTGGAACGGCGTGCCCGGCTTGGGCACGAATGGGTTCACCGACGGATGGATGCGGCCCAGTCGGCCGCGCTTGCGACCCGCCTCCAGCATGCGTTCGCGGATCCGAGCCGTGAGGTCCACGATCGCCTCGACGTCATGGTGCTGCTCGAAGGGCAGGCCGACCATGTAGTAGAGCTTCAGGTTCTGGATTCCGTTGTCGAAGATCCAGGAGGCCTTGTCGAGGATCTCGTCGTTCGAGAACTGCTTGTTGATGATCTGCCGCATGCGGTCGGATCCGCATTCAGGGGCGAGGGTCAAGCCCTGGATGCCGGTGTCGGCGAGCTTGAAGACGAACTGCGGCGTGAGGTCGTCGAGGCGCAGCGAAGCGACCGAGACCTCGTAGCCGAGCGCCGCCAGGTCGTCGACGATCCCATCGATCTCGGGATGGTCGCAGACGGCCGTGGAGACGAGGCCGATGCGGTTCGTCACGCCGCGCACGGCGCGGGCGCGCTCCACGATCTCGCGCCGGCTGAAGCCACGCACCGGCAGGTAGTTGTAGCCCGCCCAGCAGAAGCGGCACATGCACGGGCAGCCCCGCGAGATCTCCACCATGAACTTCATGGACATCTCGGTGTGGGGCGTGAGGATGACCGACTGTGGCATCGGCATCCTTCCCGGCCAGGCCCGTTGACGAAGGACGGGACCCTCGCCGTCCACTCGAGCGATCGTCCCGTCGGCGTGGTGGTGGACCTCGTATCGAGACGGCACGTAGAAGCCGTCTCTGGCCCGAAGTGCGTCCAGGCCCTTGCGCGGCGTCTCGGCGCCGAGCAGCGCGTCCAGGAGCCGGGGCACGAGAGCCTCGCCTTCGCCCACGGCCATCACGTCGGCGAAGGGCGCGAGCGGCTCGGGGTTCAGGAACACGGCCGCGCCGCCGAACAGCACGATCGGGTCGCGCGGGCCGCGCTCCCGGGCCCGGAGCGGAATGCCGCCCATGCGCAGCAGCTTCAGGACGTGCAGGTAGTCGTTCTCGAAGGAGATGGAGAACGCGATCAGGTCGAAGTCGCGAAGAGGCGTGTCGCTCTCGAAGCTCCGCAGCGACGTGCCGCTCCTCTCAAGCTCCTCCGCGTCCGCGTCGGCGGGCAGGAACGCCCGTTCGCACAGGACGTCGTCGTGGGCGTTGAAGAGCTGGAAGACGCCTTGGAAGCCCAGGTTGGACATGCCGACGAAGTAGAGGTTCGGCCAGACGAGCGCCACCCGGAAGCGGCCCCGCTGCTCGATCGGACCGAGGCGCACCTCGTCCCGGAGCAGCTGGCGGTGTCGTTCTTGGAGGCGTTGGCTCATTCGGGCTCCTGCGCGATGCAGGAACCCCCTATTCTAACGCTGGCGAGGCTAGAACTCGACGTGCACGCCCGCGCCCACGCCCGCACCGTTCGGATCGGCCATCGGCACGATCGCCCACCGCCGCTCCCGCCTCACCGGCTCGCCGTCCTCTCGGACAACGGTCCTGCCGACGACGAGGCCCAGGGCCGCCCCCGCCACCACGTCGGACAAGTGGTGCTTGTCGCGCTCGATGCGCGAAAGGCCGATCAACGTGGCAGCGGCGTAGACCGGAACGCCGGCCCTGGAGCCGTAGTGATGCTGTGCCACCGTGGCCCAGGCGAAGGCGTTGGAGGTGTGTCCCGAGGGGAAGGATCGTGCATTCGAGCCGTCCGGACGGACGCGACCCACGCTGCGCTTCAGGACATCCTTGTAGATCCCGGTGACGATGGCCGACTGGGCCAGGTCGTAGGTGAGGGCTCGGAAGCGCGTGTCCGCCGTGGCCTGGCCGACAGCAAGGAGGCCGAGCCCGAGCGGTACCACCGTGGAGAGCGTGCCGGCCGTCTCGCCGGCATGGCCGAATCCGTTCGCCCGGCTGCGGAGCAGTCGCTGGGCACCGCCATCGCAGGTCGTGGACGATGCGCTGACGAGCGCATCCGCCAGTAGCGGGCGCAGGTTCTCGGGCGAAAACACACCCACGAGGTTGCGGCCGAGGTTAGGCACGAAGCGGGCCAGGTTGCGACGGCTGTCATCGAGATCGCCCGTGACCGGCGAAGGATCTGAGCCAGGAGTCGCAAGCTCCTCGACGGCCGGCGGGCTCGGGCTATGTGTTTTCGGGGTCGTCGGGGCCGCGCGAACCGCGGCGCCAGACGACGTCGCGGCGCGGACCGAAGAGCGGCTCGTGGCGTGCTTCCTCCACGGCCCGGTCATGCTGGAGGTTCACCTGCCTCTTGACCAGCTCGAGGTCCTCGTGCCGATGGAGAGGATGGCACCAGAACGTCTCGATCTTCTTCAGGCCCCGCTCGTCGTTCTCGAGTGCGAAGATCGTCGTGATGACGAAGTGGGGCCGGCTCGCGGCTTGAGTCACCACCCGCACGCGCCCGATCTCGAGGTCCAGCGTCGAGAAGCGGCCCTCGAACACGGGTGCCGGACCCGCGGCCTCCTCCGAGCCGGGCTCTGCGACCGCATCGTCCAACCGCTCGGGTGGCGCCAACGGCGTGGCCGAGAGCGCCGTGCCTCCTCGCGCCGTCATCTCGGCGGTGGGAAGCGACGGCGCGTCAAGCGGTGCCCTCCGCGGCTGGTGAATGACTGTCGCGGCGGGAAGCCCGTCCTGTGACGCCAGGGCCTCCAGGAGATCCTCGGGCGTCGTCTGAGGCCAGCTCCTGTCGTCGGGTCCGGCATCCGGTACCGGTGCCGCGGCCGCGCCGCTGTCCGCCTGCTTGAGCACCGTCTCGACGGTCTCGACGAGCTTGGCCAGGGGGAAAGGCTTCACGAGGTAGGCGTCGGCGCCCGCAGTCAGCGCGGCTTGCACCTCGGAGCCGAGACGCACTGCGGTCAGGAACAGGAACGGGACGCGGCTGAGCTCGGGGGCCCGCTTGACCAGGCGCAGGAAGACCTGGCCATCCATGGTCGGCATCATCATGTCGCAGATGATCAACTCGGGCTTGACGTCGAGCACGCGCACGAGCGCCCGCTGCGGGTCGCTGAACGCATGGATCTCGAAGCGCGGAGCGCGCAGCGCCCAGCGGACCAACTCGTGAACGCGCACGTCGTCGTCAACGACCAGAATGCGTCGGCTCACCGCTGGACCCTGGCTCCTCCGCGTCCCTGACTAGACGATCGCCATCAAGCCCCGCTCTTGCTGGCGCTCGGC
>Ga0075418_10009543_pt1 | contig 10888 bp, 6 predicted proteins | sample SoiMetdeltSBSDD2_FD_81776 | JGI IMG/M metagenome (GOLD analysis project Ga0075418, IMG submission 81776) | Bulk soil microbial communities from a Populus tree surrounding site in Tennessee, USA - Soil MetaG P. deltoides SBSDD2 | ecosystem: Environmental > Terrestrial > Soil > Tree plantation...
CGGCGACGTCACCTGGACATGCGCGCCCGGGTTCGGGGCGAAGCAGTCGGTCAGCACGAACGGCGCAGCAGGCGCGCCGGCGATCGTGCCACCCGGAAAGCAGCAGCCCGTCATCGCGATCGGTGCTGAGCCACCCGCGACGACGGCGCAGTTGTCGAACCGCGACTCGCTGCAGGTCACCGTCTGCGCGAGGCTCGTGGCGAGCGTGACGTTGCCGCTCTTGCAGCGCCAGTTCGCGAGGGTGATCGGCTGCCCGGCGGCACCACCTGCGCCCAGCTCGACGTCGCCGGTGCTCGCGAGGTCCTGGACTTCGCCGAACCACGCGTCGCCGGGGTTGCCGAGCCGCAGCGCCACGCGGCCGGCGGCGGCCTGCACGTCCCACAAGCGCAGCACGGCCCACGTCATCGCGGTCGGATCGCACGCGAGCAGCGCACCGTCGGCGGCGCGGATGCGCACGTAGTCGCCCTCGATCAGTGCTTGCCGGTTGGCGCCCGCCGGACGCGAGAGCCGCAGCCCGATCGCGGTCGCCTCGACGTCCATGTGATCGAACGTGTAGCGTGTGCTGCCGCCCGCGCCGAGCGTCGCGTCGATGCCGACGTTCGCGCCGCGCACGAACAACCCGTGCATCTCGACGATCGTCGTGCGCCCGCTGCCCGACTCGTCGTGCACGATCGCGTTCGGGCAGCCGACGAACTCGCAGTTCTCGAGGATCACGCGGCCGACGGCGTTCGGCGTCGTCGCGGTGACGCGCAGCCCGAAGGTCGCCTGGCCTTCGAAGCGCACGTTCGTCAGCACCATTCCGGCCTGCCCGCTGACGTCGGTCTGCGTGACGTCGGCGCCGAACGGTCCGCCGAGCAGCACGAGATCCTGCAGCACCAGCGAGTTCGAGGGCGACACCAGGCCCTGCGTGAGCCCGGGCCCGGTGAAGTCGAGCACGGGCCGGCCGCCGAAGCCCTTGATCAAGAGGCCGAACGTCGTGTCGAGCACCGGCGCGAGGTCCTGCTCGATCGTGATGACCGGCGTGTTCGAGGCGTCGATGTCGATCCAGGTCACGTCGGTCGTGGTGCCGGTGCCCGGAATCAGGCTCAGCTGGGCCTGCTCGGCCGGCGACAGCGCCGCGAACGCGAGCTGGTGGTTGTGCAGCAGGATCGCTTCGTTCAGCGACAGCAACGAGTCGCCGAGCAGGCCGTGCGACAGCGGATCGTTGATGAACGCCACCGCGTGCCACGCTGCTGGTGGCGGCAGGTCACGCGCGGCGGCGCACAGACCCAGAGCTGTCGCGGCGACCCACATCGTTCACGGCGCCGAGATGCAGGTCCGGAACCGCAGACCCGGACTGGCCGAGAACAGGCCGCCCGGCGAGCCGGGGTCGATGGGGGCGACCTGCGCATACAGGTAGATGTTGTCGAGCGTCGGGCTCGGCGGCACCGCGAACGCCCACGAAGCCGTGCCGCTTCCCGAGATCAGCTCGGCGAGCATCGCCGCGCCCGTCGGGTCCACGAGCAGCTGGATGCCCAGCACGGGCGCGTTGGCGGGCTGCGTGTTCAGGATCAGGATCGCCGCGCTGCTCGGGAACATCGCGCTGCCGAGCAGGTTCGTCGTCGTGCCGAGCAGGGCAGGCGCCGAGATGCCGAGCGCCGGCACGACCGCGCCGGTGCCGGGTGTGCCCACGCCGTAGATGTTCGCCGGCGCGGCGTCGTGCAGCGTGAACAGCTCGACGTCGTCGATCTGCCAGCCGCCGGCGGCGTTGGTGGTGTTGGACACGAGCTCGAAGCGGATCACGACCTGGCTCGCGGGGTTCGCCAGCGCCGAGATGTCGTGCTCGATCCACTGCCACTGCGTGTCGTAGAGCGCCGCCGACGTGCTCCAGATCACCGTGCCGTTCACGAGCAGCCGCGCCGTGTCAGTCGACACGAGCGACAGGAAGCGGCGGAAGCGCAGTCGCAGGCCCTGCACGCCGTTGGTCGGGATCGCCGCCGACTGCGCAAAGCTGTTCTGGCTGTTGGCGTAGGCGCCGTTGAAGCCGGTGCCGCCGAGGTCGTTGCCGCGCACGTTGTTGCCCGACGTCGGCAGCAGCGGGTCCTGCCAGCCCATGGCCGACGAGAAGCCGGCGCGGCCGCGTGGCGCGCCGAGCTGCCAGTCGCTGGCGGTGCCACCGGTCGTCCAGGTGTTCGCGCCCTCGAAGTCGTCGAGCCAGCGCGACACCCGCGTGCCGACGAGGAAGCGGTTCTCGCCGATGCGCGGGCTGCGCCGCGCGGCCTTCGCGTCGACCACGTCGACGTGATACTCGATCCCGGCGACCGCGTTCTGGCCCGGGATTCCGCCCTCGTACTGGCCGGGCACCGCGGTTGGCGTCATCGCGATCGATTGTTCGAGACCGCCGTTGAAGCGGTAACGCAGCGTTGCCGACTGGATCGCATGGCTGCTGGTCACGTTCGCGGTGACCGTGTACGGACCGTCCTCGTTCGTGGTGTCGGAGAGCGGCGTGTGCGCGATCGCGAGATCGGTCAGGGTCGGCTTCAGCACGTAGAGCCCGGTCGAACGGTCGCTGATGTAGACGTTGCCCGACGGCAGGAACGGGAAGCAGCCCCAGGCGCCGCTGAAGCCGCCCGTGGGGCCAGGGTAGGTGTCGTACGACGCGACCACGATCGGCGTCGTCGGATCGCTGAAGTCGACCGCCTGGTAGCCCTCGGTGTACCACGCCGTGTGCGCGACGTTGCCGATGATGTACGAGTTGTGCGGGATCGACGCCGAGTTCATCGTCATCTGCCCGCGCGGCACCGGCGCGCTCTTGTTCGTGGTGTCGTAGAACCGCAGCAGGCTGCCGTCGCGTTCGTCGGTCGTCACGCAGATGTTGCCGTTCGCGGTCGGCCAGATGTTGTGCGTGAACGCCGAGGGCGTCAGCGAGTCGCTCAAGGTCGTCGGCGGCCACGTCGTGACGTCCCAGATGCGGAAGATCCCGTTGTAGATCATCGCGCCGTAGCCATACCCGTTCTGGATCGTCAGGTCGTGGAAGTAGTTGCTGGTGCCGCCCAGCGCCGCGAAGCCGATGAACGGCGGGTTGGCGGGGTTGGCGGCGCCGTCGTAGACCGCGACGCCGTTGTTGGTGCCGACGATGTAGATGCGGCCGGTGCCCATGTCGACGCCGAGGTTGTGGGCGTTGCCGAAGTTCGCAGCGCCGACGATGCCGAGGTTGACCGGCGCATCGGCGTTCGTGAGGTCGATGACCATGAACCCGGCCGCGTCCTCGGTCGTGACATAGGCGTAGGTGCTGTAGGTGCGCACCTCGCGCCAGGTCGAGGCGGCCCACGGGAAGTAGGCGCGTTCGACCGGCGCTTGGCCGACCGTGCAGTCGATCACCGCGATGCCGGTCGTGGTGCCGAGCAGCGCGTACTCCTTTGTGTTCGGCGCGACGTAGCCCCACATTCCGCTGTATGGCGCGTGCAGGTCGTGGTTCGCGAGGAACTGGCAGTTGAAGCCCTGCGCGAGCACAGGGGCGGTGAACAGGACGACGAGCGAACGCAGGAACCTTGGCATGGGAGAAGGCCGGCGAATGGGGCGGGTCGGCGGGGGCGGGCAGGAACACTGTAGAAGGCCGCGGGACCGTAGCAACCCGCGGCCGCGCAGTTGTTACTTCGACGAGCCGGCAACCTGTCGGCCGATGGCGCTAGACTGGACCACCCGCTCTGCCCTTGATTTCACCATGCTGTTCACGCTGCTCTTCCCTTTCCTCCTGGCGCAAGGCCCAGGCATCACCGCCAACGTCACCGACCCGCTGTCGCACGGCACGCTCGGCGACGCGGTGTTGTCGCTCGACGAAGCGATCCGCCTCGCGAACGGCACCTTGACCGCGAGCCAGTTGTCGCCGGCCGAGCAGGCGTGCCTCGCCGGCACGGGTCTCGTCGCGACGATCCTGATCGACGCCGCGGTCACGCCGTCGATCACGCTGCAGGCGCCGCTCACGGACCTGGTCGGGCCGACTGGCGTGCACCAGCACGTCGAGATCATGGGCATGACGATGCCCGGCAACCCGAGACCCGTGATCCAGGGCGGCGCGTTGCCGCGCGTGTTCACGTTCCGCTACTACGGCGCGATGCTGCACGGGCTGCGCGTCGTCGGCGGTCAGGTCGGCGTCGACGCGCGCATGCCGCAACCGGCAGCGCCCGCCGCGCACATGGCGGAGGTCATGGAGTGCGAGTTCACCGGCCAGACCGTCGCGGCCGTGCGCGTGCACGGTACGGGCACCGACGAGTCGATGGTGATGGTCGAGGACACGTCGTTCGCGAACATGCCGCTCGCCTTCCTGCTCGACGACCAGACCGCCGGCGGCATGGTGATGGTCGAGGCCGAACGCATCGACTTCGACGGCGTGGTGCTGGGCTGCCGCGTGCTCGAGAACGGGACCGGCGGGCTCAACATGTCGATGTTCAACCTGTTCCGCAGCCACTTCGCGAACGGCGCGACGCTGGCCGAGCAACGAGTCTCGCCGACGGCGGCGCAGCAGTTCATGTTCCGGATCGTGCACTCGCAGATCACCTGCACCGGCGACGTGCTCGACATCGAGGGCAACGCGCCGGGCCTGACGATGGTGCATCACCACCACAGCGACTTCGTCGCCGGTGCGGGCCGGAAGGCGTTCTGGTGTTGGCCACGCACCGCGACGTTCGACATCCACGGCAGCGAGATGCGGTTCGTCGGCGACGTCTCGATCGCGACCAATCTGCAGACGCCGCGCATGTGGCAGCAGAACAACCGCTACGAGAACGGCACGATCACCTTCGACGTCGACGGCGCCTTGCCGAACCTGCTGTGGAACCAGTACGACAACTGCACGATCGTCGTGCCGGTGACCGCGCGTTCGCCGGTCGTGGTGCGCAGCAGCGAGCTCGCCAACACGCCGGTCACGGGCTCGTCGTTCCTCGCGCCCGTCACGCTGCAGGGCTGCTGGCGCACCGGCAGCAGCGCGCTGACCGGCTTCGTCACCGAGACGCAGGTGGCGGGCGGTCCGTTCCTCGGGCGCACGACCGTGACGCCGCCGGAGCCGCAGGTCGGCGCCGGCGTGACGTTCGCGGCGGATCTGCCGTCGGGTTTCGGCCTGATCTGGGACATCGTGCTCAGCTATCCGCGGCCGTACACGACGCAGGAGCCGTTCCGCTTCTACGGCGATCCGGGGACGCTGATCGTGCTGCCGGGCATGGTCGTCTTCCAGAGCCAGACCACGGTGCCGATCCCGAACCTGCCGGGTCTCGCGGGCCTCGAGTTCTACGTGCAGGGCATCACGCTGCCGCTCGGGTCGATCCCGTATGCGCCGGCGTACCACCTGCCGCGCGGTGGGCTGATCCGGCTGCGGACCTGATCCTGGCGCCGCGCATCGGGACCGCGGATCAGGCTCTCGCGAGGCTCGCGTTCGCGAACCCGGGCAGGAACCCCATACGCGCCACATTTCTGGCGGATCGCCCCGCGGAACCGTCGTTCTGAATGGAGCATGATTGCTGGGCAGCTATGTTCCTCGTCGGCGCTCGGTCCCCTTGCCCACGCCCACAATCAGCGGCATGATCCGGATGTGGGGAAAGCGAATGCAAAGCCGGATCCCGATTCGCCCGATTTGCTGCCGGACTTGACCGTCCTGTTGCGCCGATATGCGAATGGAGAAGAGCCCGCGGTAATCGAGGCGATTGCCGCGCAGGTCTACGACCGCCTCCACGCGCTCGCACAATGCCGGCTGCGCGGACAGCCGGCCGATGCTTCATTGCGGGCGACTGCGCTCGCGGACGAGGTGTTCGTCAAGCTGTTCTCGGGTGCCCTTCGGCAGTGGGAGAACCGCACGCACTTCTTCAAGGTCGCGTCGGTGGCACTGCGCACGGTCTTGATCGACCATGCGCGTCGCCGGGCATCGCAACCTCGGACGCTCGCGGAGCCGAGCGTGCTCGACTCGCTCACCGACGAGTACGAACGCCGTGCACATGGGTTGAGCGCACTCGGCGAGTCGCTCGAACGATTGCGGAGCCGTGACCCGCTCAAGGTCGAGATCGTCGAGCTGCGCTTCTTCGGCGGGCGCACGCTCGCGGAGGTCGCCGAGCTGCTCAATGTTTCGGTGCGCACTGTCGAGCGCGAATGGGCCGCGGCGCGCGAATGGCTGCGCGAGGACATCGGCCATGGCTGAACCGGGCTGGTCCGAGATCAGGGGCTGGCTGCGACATGCGGCGCGATTGGAGCCAGAGCAGCGCGCCGCCTATCTCGACCAGGTGTGCGGCGGCAACGACGCTCTGCGGCGCCAACTCGAGGAGTACTTCCTCTCCGACCAGGCACGCGCACTCGGGGCCAAGCGTACGTTCGCCAACGCCGATGACGAGTTCCTCGAGCCCCCGGGCAGCGGCGCTCTGCAGGCTCCTTCGGCCCTGCAGTCGACGATCGCCGCCGGTCACAGCATCGACGACTTCGAGATCATTGCCGAGCTCGGCCGCGGTGGCATGGGCGTCGTCTACCTCGCGTGGCAGCGTCGCCTCACGCGCGTGGTCGCTTTGAAAGCGATGGTCGAGAACCTCACCACGACGACGCGGCAGATCGAGCGCTTCCATCGGGAGGCCAAGGCAGCGGCCAGGTTGCAGCATCCCGGCATCGTTCCGATCTACATCGACGGGCAGCTGAACGGCACGCACTACTTCGCGATGGAGTACGTGCCCGGCCACGATCTGGCGCACGAGCTCGACATGCAGCGCGATCACACGAAGGACGCCACGCTGCTGCCGCAGTACGGCACGAGCGACTACGTGGTCGCCGCCGTGCGTCTGTGCCGCGATATCGCGCTCGCGCTGCAATACGCACACACACAGAGCGTCGTCCATCGCGACATCAAGCCACACAATCTGCTGCTGCGCCGCGACGGACGCATACAGATCGTCGACTTCGGTCTCGCGCGCGACGAGACCCAGGGCTCCATCTCGCACTCTGGCGAGCTGCAGGGCACGCCGCACTACATGAGCCCCGAACAGGCACTGATGCGGCGGCACCTCGTCGATCACCGCACCGACCTGTACTCGCTCGGCGTCGTGCTCTACGAGCTGCTGACGCTCGAGAGACCGTTCAAGGGTCGAACCTCGGCGCAGGTGCTCAACGCGATCATCAACTACGAGCCCCGGCCGATCCGCAGCATCTACCCACGCGTATCGCGCGACATCGAGGCTGTCTGCGCGCAGGCGATGGCGAAGGACCGCGCTGCCCGATACGCCTCGGCCGAGCAACTGGTCGAGGACCTCAATGCGATCCTGACGCTCGCGGCGCCGGTGCACGCGAGACCACTCGGTCCCTGGCAGCGGCTTGCGCGTTTCGCGAAGCGCCACCGGCTCAAGCTCGTCCTGGCGGCCTCGCTCGTCGCAGTGGCCGGCCTGTCCGCCTTCGCCGGGCGTCAAGCGCAGGCAGCCAGTGAGCTCGCGCGGCTGCGTGCACCGCTGCACGAGTTGCAGGATCTACCGGATTGGTCGCGGCTATCGGTCGAGCGGCTCGCGGCCGCCCGCCGGAACATTGCCACCCTGACCAGCGAGGGCACGACCGACGACCGGCGTCTGGCCGAGCGACTGTCCGGACGCCTCGTCCAGCTCAGGGACATCTGGCGCCGCGAAGGCGAACAGCTCGTGCTGACCGGAATCGGCGACGGGTTGGATCAACACGCGGGAGCCGTTCGCTACGACCAGATCCTCGCCGGCCTCTCGCGTTGGCAGGACCTCGCGTTCCTCTTCCCGGAGGACCACGAAGCGCGTGCGCGCGTCGAACCGAGCGCGCTGTATCCGCTGCTGACGGTACGGGCGCGCGACGAAGCCGGACGCACGCTGCCTGGCCGCGTCGTCTACTACCAGATCGATCAGGTCACCGGCCAGCCGGGCACCCAGGGCTTCGAGCTCGGCTCCCTGCCCTTGGAGAAGCAACCAGTCCCCCCTGGCTACCTGCGGATCGTGGTGCTGCTCGATGGCGGACGATTCCACGAGTTCTCGCGGATGCTGTGGCGCCGTCCCGCCGAGACGGTGATCGACGCGGTCATTCGTCACATCGAGGATCCGACTGCGCGGATGGTCCGGATCGATGCCGCCACGTTGCGCCTGCAGGACGAACACTCCCCTTGTCCGCACAATGGGCAGGCGATGCCGGTCGCCACGTTCTGGATGGACGAGGCCGAGGTCTCGGTTGCCGAGTACCGCGCCTTCCTGCGCGCGACCGGCCATCCTCGGCATGCGTTCTGGCAATGGCTGGGCGAGCCGCCGACTCAATACGAAGACTACCCTGTGCCCTACGCGAGCTGGCTCGATGCGCGCGCGTACGCCGAGTGGGCCGGCAAACGGCTGCCGACGCACGCCGAGTGGGAGCTCGCCGCGCGCGGTCCCGAGGGCGGTGAATTCCCATGGGGGCAGCCCGGGTATCGCGGCAACACCCGCGGCCCCTACGCACCGGCTCCGAATCAGGAGGCCGCGTTTGTCGCCTGGTCCCGGCTCGCACGGCCCGTGCGCAGCGACGCCGAGGCCAACACGCCGAATCATCTGTTCCACATGCTGGGCAACCTCACTGAGTGGACGGAGAGCGTAGCCGCGGAGCTGATTGACGGGGCGTTGCGTCCGCAGGCATCCCGTCGCTGGGTGCTCGGAGGCTACTGGGCTTCAGAGGCCCGCCACATTACACTGACCAGCCACGAGCATTGGGGGATCGAAGGCACCTATGCAAACTACTATCGCGGCTTTCGCTGCGCCCGCAGCGACCGACCGTAACTGACTGATTGGGGCAACATCCAAAGGAGGACCGTATGGCACCGAAGCGCATGAAGTTGAGAGGCAAGGTAGATCTGTATGTCTTCGTCAGGCCGAAGGGCAAATTCCGTCCCCTGCCATTGACTGACGTCAACCACCACCCTGGCATAGTGATCCCCGATATCATGCATCGACTCGTCAGGGACGCAGCGGGACGGTCGGTCACTCTTGACGAAGGAAAAGAGGCAGGACAACTCGTGAAGTGGATAACGGGGCGTTACAAGCGGCTGCGCAACGGCCAGCGCAACGGCCGGCGCATGCGAGCCGCCGATAGCCCCGACCTGGTTTCGACCAAGGCTACGCCTTCGTGCTGGGACAAGGACCTGAGGGTCTGGATCGAGCCACCCGACGGCTGTTATCCCGTCCTGATGGAGCTAGAGGACCCGAATTACAAAGTCCCAGGCGGCGGAACTTGGGATGTGCTCATCAACATAGAGGCTCACGTCGAGTAACATGCAAGACATCGACTTCCAGACCTTCTCGCTAACGCTGCCAAAGGTCCTGCCACCAGGCAAGACGGCACTGGCCATCAACCTCGAGCGGACACGGTCTGTCGTCGTGGGGGCCTCCGTCAAGCCGTCGGCGCCGCAGGCAAAACCTGTGGGGTTGTGGATACGCAATGAGCGCGGCGACCTGTCTGTGGTTGCAGAAAGATCCCTGGAGATCAAGATTGATGGCGATCTGACTCCTGGAGATACGCTGGAACTTCGGGTCGACTTCGTGGGAGAGCCCGTGGGGATCCACAATTGGATCCTGCTCGAACGCCGCGCACGACCCGCAGAGAGGCGCAAGACGAAGAGTATGGATGGCGGTGATGCGCATGCCCTGGATGCGATCGCCGTCGATCGTGCAAGGACAACAGATGCGCGAATCAGCGAACCGCGCCCACCTGTCGACAAGACCAAAACAACACTCGCGGGAATCCGCGAGCGGCGCAAAGAAGTGTTGGCTGACGAGAATGACCCGCTCAGTCCGCATCGTCTCTTCTTCCTGCAAGTGGACGAATGGACCGATATCACGTGTCTGCCGCGCGCCCCTTCGAATGGTGGGACTCTTCTTCCCAAGAAGATCAAGGTGCGCGAGCGCGATGTGGTCCTCGAGGCTCTGCATCCGAGAACCCTCGGATACGAACTCAAATTGTGGACGAAGCAAATGGCACGGGGTGAGCCCGAGCGCGACCTGGGGGACAGCCCAAAGGACTACAAGTTCCGTCCTACGGAATGGGCTGCTGCCATGTCGCAGTACCTGAAGGCAGTCATGGAGTATGGGTTCGAGCGGTACTTCCATCACCCGGTGCTGAAGCCGGGTGGAGTTGTCGACGAGGATTTCAGGACAGCCTTCGAGGCATTTGCCAACGGGCAGTTGGGCAAACCGAACGGTCAGGGGCTACCGGAATCAGCGATTCTCTGGCCGAACTCCGCGTACTACTTCAGCTTTGCCGCCTTTGCACATGTGGCGACTCAGTTCGCGAAGGATGATGACGAGAAGCGGTTCTGGGCGGCGGTCTTGCCCGTGTTTGTCTATACATCTGACATCTACCGACGACGGTTCGCACCGCCAAATGGCCATCGAGAATACAAGGACTACAACTTGGCCCATATCAATGGAGAGGTCGACAAAGCGGTCATAGAGAAGCTGCGGAACGTGCCTGCAAACATGGATTCGTTGCGGCAGATCCTCCAGGAAGCGTTCCACGGGCATCCATGAGTTCGGAGCCGGGGGTTCGCGCGCCATCCAGTGGTCGTGCCGGGCCGTACGCGGTGTGGTGTCGCAGATGCCTAGAGGCTCGCATCGGTAGCCCTGACCCCGGCGATCGATCCGGATAGCCTGTGCGGATGCTGCTCCGCCGCAAGTCCTGGCTGTCCGCGATGCTCGCGACCACACTGTTGCCGGCGCAGGACAACAAACCGCGTCTGCAGATCGACGACGCGGGGCTGCGGGCGCTCGTCGCGCGCGCGGTGCCCGCGGTCGAGCGCGCGACGGGCCGCAAGTTCGCGAAGCCGCCGGCCGTGGCGCTGGCCGATGTCGGCGACGTGATGCGGTCTTTGCGCGATGACCTGCAGCCGGCGACGTCCGCGTTCTACGCGGGCCAGCCG
>Ga0075418_10009546_pt1 | contig 10885 bp, 9 predicted proteins | sample SoiMetdeltSBSDD2_FD_81776 | JGI IMG/M metagenome (GOLD analysis project Ga0075418, IMG submission 81776) | Bulk soil microbial communities from a Populus tree surrounding site in Tennessee, USA - Soil MetaG P. deltoides SBSDD2 | ecosystem: Environmental > Terrestrial > Soil > Tree plantation...
CCCAGCAGGGCGTACGTCCCGCCGAGCACCAGGCCGTTCACCAGGTGCTGAAGGAGCTGCTCCACCGGTCGCGCGTGCTACTTCTTCGCGAGGAAGTCGGGCAGCGCTACCTTGCCGTCGCGGATCTGCACGATGAAGATGCTCGGCTGACTCTGGCCGCTTTCCTTGCCGGCGGGCCCGTCCTTCTCGAACTTGATCGGCCCGTTCACGCCCATCAGGCTCACCTTCCAGAGCGCGTCACGGATGGCCTTGGGGTCGTCCTTGCCGGCCACTTTGATCGCCTCGGCGATGGTGGCGATGCCGTCGTGGCCGCGGAAGCCCTCGGTCAGCCCCTCGAAGGGATGCCCGCGCTTGGCCCACTCGTCGACAAACGCCTTGGCGAGCTTGCCGTCGGGCATCGCCTCGGGGAACCACGGCATGAAGAACACGATGTGATAGCTGCCCTCGGCGGCGGCGCCGGCCTGCTTGATGAGCTGCGTGGGCGACGAGCTGCCGCCGGTCGTGACGATCTTGCGCGTCAGCCGCTGCTCCTGCGCCTGCTTCATCACCAGGGTGATCTGCTCGACGGCCGTCGTCAGGAACAGCGTGTCACCGCCGGTCGCCTTGATCTTGGTGATCTGCGCGTTCATGTCGGTCGCCGCCTGGTCCATGTACTCCGCGACGCCGACCGAGGCGCCCTTCTTCTTCAGCATGTCGCCGAACGCGGTGATCGAGCCGCGGCCCCAGTCCGTGTTGACCGCCAGGAAGTCGACGTTCTTGACGCCGAGCTTGTCCACGTAGCGCTCGAGCCCGAGCGCCTCCATCTCCGATGGCGGGCTGATGCGGAAGATCCACGGATTGCCGCGCTTCGTGACGGACGCGGCGCTCGACGTTTCCACGACCATCGGCACGCCGTACTCCTCGAGCTTGGGCATCGCGGCCAGCGTCATCGAGCTGCCCCAGGCGCCCATGATGGCCGGCACCTTGTCGCGCACGATGAGCTTCTCGGCGGCGCTCGCCGCCTCCTTGGGATCCGACTTGTTGTCCTCGATGAGCAGGTCGATCTTCCGGCCGCCGACCCCGCCCTTCGCGTTGATCCAGTCGCGCGCGATCTCGGCGCCCATGCGCACGTAGTTGCCCGACGCGGCGACGGGGCCGGAGAGCGGCTCGATGACGCCGATCTTGATCGGCGCCTGCGATTCGCCGGGCACCGTGAGAGCGGCGAGCGCGACGAGAAGGAGCGCCACGAGCACGACTGACCGTTTGCCCATCGAGAGCCTCCTGCGAGATCGAGATGTGGCAGCGAGGATAGCGCACGACTCGACGTTCGCGCCAGTCGTCGAGACGCCTCGAGGCTAGCGGGGTGGAGCGAGATTTGCCGTGACGAGGCGCTGACGGAAGGTGAAGACGTTCGGATCTCCCGGGTCGACCGTGACGTGGACCCAGTGGTGATAGGGCGATCCGAAGGTCTCGACCCTCGTGAAGTGCTCGACCGGCGGAGCGTTCCGGGTAACGCGCGGGCTCAGCGGCCGGTCGATGCGGAAGAAATGACTGTCGCCGTGGACCAGCACGATCGGCTTGCGGAAGGCGTCTCCTTCCAGTTGAAGCTGGATCCGGAGATCGCTGAAGCCGCTCGGATTCTGCGGTGTCCCCGGGAACGGCGGGAATTCGTGGAACAGGTTCGCCTGCTGCAGGATCATGATGGCACGGCTGTTGCGCGCCTTGGCGTCATCGAATCCCTGCCGCAGCCACACCAGGTTCGCCTGGTTGCGCTCGGCGTATTCCGCGTCGCCGTCGCTCGAGCGCCCGCGCCCGTTGTTGCTGCCGGTCACGTGCAGAGTGAGGAATGTCACCTCCCCCAGCTCCCAGCGCACGTTCTCCCGGTACTTCGCGAATGCCCCGCCGGACCCGCTCTGCCGGGTGAGCGCGAATGTACGTCGCCCGAGGGTGTGATCGCCCTCGAAGAACACGGTCCTCAGCTTGGCGAGGCGCTCGAGGGGATCGCCGCCTGGGACATCGGGCGCGTGACAGTCGGTCCACTCGTTATCGCCCGGCGTGTACACGAGCGGATGGACCAGCGCCCGGAACTGCGCAAAGCGTCGGGCCCACAACTCTTCCGTACAGCCGAACTGGGGCGACGAGAGATCGCCGACATGGACGACGAACGCCAGCGACGTATCCCGGTTCAGGTCGGCCAGCACATTGGCCAGCAGCGGCTCCTCCTGGGGGGAGTAGCCGAGATCGCCGATGACCCCGAACGTGAACCCGGTTGCAGTCTGGCCGGGTGCCGGCGGCGGCGCGGTGGCCAGGCATCCCGCAAGCGTGGCGATGACGACGGCGGCGATGAGGGGGATGATGTGCTTGCGCAACAGCAGAGGTTTCATGCCGGCCATTGAAGCACGTCTCGAGGCGGCACGGCGAGCTGAGCGGCTGGGAAGCGGTGTATAGTCGCGCGGGGCTCGCAAACTGATGGGCGCAAAATTCTTCGGCGCGGCGGTGAAGCGGCGGGAAGATCCCCGATTCCTTCGGGGCGAGGGGCGCTTCATCGACGACGTGGTGGTCCCCGGAATGTTGCACGCCGCGTTCGTCCGCTCGCCCACGCCCACGCGGTGGTGCGGAAGATCCATACGGAGGCGGCCGCCGCTGCTCCCGGCGTCGCGCGCGTGTTCACGTTCGCCGACCTCGAGCGATGGATGAAGCCCTTGCCGCTCTTCGGCGCCGTACCGGCCGGGCTCGGCGCGGTGGTCAAGTTCGACGTTCGCCAGGCGCCCCAGTGGGCGCTCTGCCGCGACCGCGCGCGCTACGTCGGCGAGATCGTCGCGATGGTCGTGGCCGACAGCCCCGAGCGCGCCCAGGACGCCGCCGATTTGATCCAGATCGACTGGGAGCCGCAGCCGGTGGTCATCGACATGATTCAAGCCGGCGAGCCGGGCGGCCCGCTCGTGCATCCAGAGTGGGGCAGCAACATCGGCGTCGGCTTCTCGCACGCCATCGGCGACGCCGACGCGGCATTCGCCCGGGCCGACGTGACCGTGAGCGAGACGTTTCACATCCAGCGCTACGTCGGCATGCCGCTCGAGGCTCGCGGCGTCGTCGCGGTGTGGGACCGTCGCGACGGCGCTTTGACCACCTGGAATTCCACGCAGGTCTCCCACTTCGTGCAGCACGGGCTGGCGCCCGCGCTCGGGCTGCCGCCTCACAAGATCCGCGTCATCGCGCCCGATCTCGGCGGCGGCTTCGGCACGAAAGCCTCGGGCTACCCGGAAGACGCGCTGGTGCCGATCGCGGCGGTGGCGCTCGGCCGGGCCGTGAAATGGATCGAGAGCCGACGGGAGCACATGTCCGGCGCCGCCCACGCGCGTCACCAGGTGCACGCGATCTCGCTCGCCGCCACGCGTGAGGGCACGATCCTCGCCGTGCGCGATCGCATCTGGCTCGATCTGGGCGCCTACAACGTCTGGGGCGTCGTGCTTCCGTACAACACGGTCGCGCACCTGATCGGACCGCACCGCATCAAAAACATGCGCGTCGACGTGCGAGCCGTCGTCACCCACAAGACGCCCAACGCGCCCTACCGGGGCGCCGGTCGTCCCGAGACCGTCTTCGCGATGGACCGCATCGTCGACTGCCTGGCGCGCGAGCTCAGGATGGACCCGGCCGAGCTCAGGCGCCGCAACTACATCCGTCCGGAAGAGCTGCCGTACGACTTCGGCATGCCGTATCGCGACGGCAACCCGCTGGTCTACGACACCGGCGATTTCCCCGACGCGCTCGAGAAAGCGCTGGACGCCGCCGAGTACCGGCAGTTCCGCGCCGAGCAGCCCGGCCTGCGCGCGCGCGGTGTCTACCGGGGCATCGGCATCTCCGGCTACGTCGAGGGCACGGCCATCGGGCCGTTCGAGGGCGTGACGGTGAAGCTCGATCTGGCCGGCCGCGTGCTGGTCGCGACGGGCGCGATCAACTCGGGGCAGGGGCACGAGACGAGCTTCGCCCAGGTCGCCGCCGACGCGCTCGGCGTGCCGCTCGACTGGGTCACGGTGGTCGGCGGCGACACGGCGCAGGTGCCCTTCGGCGTCGGGACGTTCGCGAGCCGCAGCGCGGTCACGGCCGGCAGCTCCATCGTCGACGCCTGCCGCGAGGTGCGCAGCAAGCTCGTCCGCGCCGCGGCCGCCCTGCTGGAGGCCGCGCCGGACGACATCGAGATCGACGACGGGCGCGCGTTCGTCAAGGGCGCACCGGGCTCGGCCGTCGATCTGGCGCGGGTCGTTCAGGCTTCGATCCCGACCTTCGCGAAACCCGGCGTGGCCCCACCCGACTTCGAGGCGAGCGCCTATCACCACGTGCCCACCGTGACCTATGCGAGCGCCGTCCACGTCGCGGTGGTCGAGGTCGACGTGGCGAGCGGCGGCGTCAAGCTCTTGCGTTACGTCGTCGCCCACGACTGCGGCCGCGTCATCAATCCCATCATCGTCGAGGGCCAGGTGCACGGCGGCGTCGCGCAGGGAGTGGGCGGCGGCCTCTTTGAGGAGATGGTCTACGATGAGACGGGTCAGCTCCTGACGGGCTCGCTCATGGACTATGCGGTGCCGAAGGCCGACGACCTGCCGCTGATCGAGACGGTGCACCTCGAATGCCCGTCGCCGCGCAACCCTCTGGGCGTGAAGGGGCTGGGCGAGGGAGGCGCCATCTCGCCGCCGGCGGCCATCGCGAACGCGGTCGAGGACGCGCTGGCGCCCTTTGGCGTGCGCGTCACCGAGACGCCCGTTTCCGCGGCCCGCGTTGTCGCCTTGCTCGAGGCGGCGCGGTCGCGCCCGAGCGCCTGAGCTTCCCGGCCTTCCAGAGCGCGCGCGAGGCGAGGCGCGCGCCTTCCACCATGGCGCCGAGCTTGGCCCACGCAATCTTCGGATCGATCGTCGGCGTGTCGGCGAAAGTGGCGAAACCGCAGTCGACTCCCGCGATGACCCGATCGCGGCCGACCACCCGCGCGTACTGCACGATCCGCTGCGCGACCAGCTCCGGGTGTTCGATGAAGTTCGTCGTCGTGTCGAGCACGCCGGGAATGATCGTCTTGCCCTCGGGCAGCTTGACGTCCTCGAACACGCTCCACTCGTGCGCGTGACGAGGGTTGGCGGCCTCGACCGAGAGCCCGGCGGGTCGCGCCTTGAGCAGGATGCCGATGAGGTCCCGCAGCGCCACGTCGCGATGGTGCGGCCCTTCGTAGTTGCCCCAGCAGATGTGCAGGCGCATGCGCTCGGGCGGAAGCCCGGCCACCGCGTGGTTGAGCGCCTCCACGTGCATGGCCGCCACCTTTTGGAACTCCTTCAGCGTGAGGTGCTGGAACTGGTTGTTCCGGCCGGAGGCCAGGTCGGGGCAGTCCAGCTGCAGCGTGAACCCGGCGCCGACGATGCCGGCATATTCGCGCTTGAGCACGTCAGCCAGGGCGCCGATGTACGCCTCGTCCGTCGGGTAGTGGCGGTTCAGCAGGAAGCGGGCGGCCTGGCCCGGCGACACGGAGGTCATGAAGACGTTGTCGACACCCGCCGCGCGGGCCGCTTTCGCGAGGGCCTGGATGTCCCGCTCGACCGCACCGAAGTCCTTCCACTTGATCGGGCCCGAGCATGTCGGCCGCTTGAAGACCGAGCCCCGCCGGCGCGCCGCGAACTCGGGAAACTCCTTCATGTCAGCGCCCATCACCTGGTCGGCGTGCTCGCCCTCGAACCCGGTGAGCCGATCCTTGATGTAGGTCGAGTAGTCTGTCCGGCCCTGCTCACCGTCGTTGACGATGTCGATGCCGGCCGCGACCTGCGCCTTGACGATGTCGGTGACCGCCGACTGCGCGCGGCTGTGGAGCTCAGCGGCGCCGCCGCCCGCGTCGTGCTGCTTCAGCAGCGTGATCAGGTCGGCGGGACGCGGCAAGCTTCCGATGTGCGTCGTCAGAATCCTCATGGGCACCGCCTCACTTTCGTAGGGCGCGACGTTAGCACATTCCTGATATAGTCGCGGTCGACGATGGCGGCCGATCGACCCGGTTGGATCAGCGTACACGGCGTGACGCTGGAGCTTCTCGAGCGTGGACAAGGGCGACCGATCCTCTGGCTTCACGGCGAAGACGGTCTCGATCCCTCGGCGCCCTTCATCGATCTGCTCGCGGCCCACGGCCGGGTGGTCGCGCCGTCGCACCCGGGCTTCGGGCACTCGCCCGACGCGAATAACATCGACAGCGTCGACGACCTCGCCTATCTCTACCTCGACCTGCTCGCCGAGCGGAATCTCCGCGACGTGATCGTGATCGGCTCGTCGCTCGGGGGCTGGATCGCGGCGGAGATGGCCGTCAAGAGCGGCGAGCGGTTCGGCGGGCTCGTCCTGGTGGCGCCGCTCGGCATCAAGGTGGGCGACCGAGAGACCCGCGACATCCCGGACATCTTCGCGCTGCGGCCCGACGAGGTGACACGCCTGCAGTACCGTGACCCGGCGCGCGCCGCCTTCGACCCCGCCAAGCTCTCCGACGATCAGCTGACGGTGATTGCGCGCAATCGTGAGGCGACGGCGCTCTACGCGTGGGAGCCCTACTTCCACAACCCGAAGCTCAGGCGGTGGCTGCACCGGGTCAGCGTGCCGACGCTGCTCCTGTGGGGCGCCGACGACCGGTTCGTCACCGCGGCGTACTACGGCGCGGCCTTCCGGGCCGCCATTCCCGGCGCCAAATTCGAGACGATCGACGGCGCCGGTCACTTCCCGCACATCGAGGAGCCCCGCGCGTTCACCGAGCGCGTGCGCGGCTTCCTCGCGGAGCGCAAGGCGTAGGAGTCCGGAAGCATGCGGGCCTGGTTCTTCAGTGAGAACGCGTATCACCTCTTGCCGGACCCGAAGGAATACGACTCGATCCGGGTGAAGCTGCCCAACCGGTACTACGATCCGAAGATCGGCGCCGACCTCTATCACCGGTTCATCGACGAGTGGAAGATCGCGGAGGACCTCGGGCTCGAGATCATGGTGAACGAGCACCATCAGACCGCGACCAACCTGAATCCGTCGGCGGCGGTGGTGATGGGCGCGCTTGCGCGCGACACGAAGAAGGCGCGTCTGTTGATCCTCGGCAATCCGATCGCGAACCGGCGCGAGCCCGTGCGCGTGGCCGAGGAGATGGCGATGGTCGACGTGTACTCGCGCGGGCGCCTGGAATGCGGCTTCGTGCGCGGCGTGCCGTACGAGATCTCGGCCGGCAACCACCGGCCCACGCGCATGCAAGAGCGATTCTGGGAGGCGCACGACCTCATCGTGAAGGCGTGGACGAGCCACGACGGCCCGTTCAACTGGGAAGGGAAGTACTTCCACCACCGGCAGGTGAACATCTGGCCGCGGCCCTACCAGGAGCCGCATCCGCCCATCTGGATCACCGCGCTGAGCCCGTCGGGTGCGCGCGATGTCGGCGAGCGAGGCTACGTCGTTGCGTGCTTCCTGACCGGCTTCGAGGGCACCAGGACCGTGTTCGGCGCGTACCGGGGCCGCCGCGACGAGCTCAAGCTACCGACGGCGGCGCTCGATCGCTTCGCCTACGCCGCGCTGGTCTACGTGGGCGAGACCGACGAGGAAGGCCACGCCGGCGCGCGCAAGCTCATGTGGTACCTCGAGTCGAACAAGGTTCCGCCGCAGTTCACCAGCCCGCCGGGCTATCATCCCACCGCCTCCACCGTGAACGCGATGAAGGGCGCCAATCCCGGCATCTTCAAGATGTTCCAGAACCCGGCGCTCGGGCCCTTGATGGACGCCGGGCTCGTCTTCGCCGGCAACCCCGATTCGGTCTACCGGCAGATCATGAAGATGTACGAGCACGTCGGCGGGTTCGGCCACCTGCTCATCATGGGCCAGGCCGGCTTCCTCGACCACGACGAGACCGTCAAAGGTATGCGGATGTTCGTCCGCGAGGTTTATCCCCGGCTCAAAGAGCTGGCGTGATCCGCCCGCGCCACTAGCTCGCGGTACAGGCTCTCGACGCACTCGACCTTTCGCCGCGTCGAGAAGAGCTGCTCGACCCGGCGGCGACCAACCTCGGCCATCCGTCTCGCCTCGGCCGGATTCGCCATGAAGCGCTCGACGCCCGCGGCCAGCGCTGGCACGTTCCGCGGTGGAAAGAGCAGGCCGGTCTCGCCGTCGATCACCAGCTCGGGATTGCCCTCGACCGCCGTGGCTACGACCGGCGTCGCGACGGCCAGACTCTCGCGAAGCGCGCCGGTGAGACCGAGCCCGGCAAAGGATGCGTCGACGGAGCAGTCGCTTCCGGCCAGGATCTCCGCGACGTCCTCGCGGTAGCCCAGCACGTGGAAATTCTGCTTGAGCCCGCGCGCCCGCGCCTGCTCGTGGAGCTTCTGGGGCTCGCGCGAGCCGACGATGAGCAGGTGCGCCGACGGCGAACGGGCCGTGACCGTCGCCATGGCCGCCATGACGTCGTCGTTGCCCTTCTCGGCGCGCACGCCGATCTGGGTCACCAGGAACTCGGCCGGCGTGAGGCCGAGCTCGGCGCGAATGCGCGTGCGATCGACTCCGGGATGGAAGCGATCAGTGTCGGTCCCGGAGTAGATCACGTGGATCTTCGACGCCGGCACGCCCGACCGCACGAGCTGCGTCTTGATCGCCTCGCACACGGCGATCACTGCTGTGACACGCCGGGTCACGTAGCCGAGACGATTGAACGTGTCGAGCGGGAAGGTAACGCCGCGATTGAGAATCAGGACCGGTAGGCGCGTGACGAGCCCCGCCAGGAGCGCGAGCGTGCGCGCGCGTCCCTTGTGAGCGTGCACGACCTGGATGCGGTGCTGGCGCAGCACGCGGATCAGCCGCGCGACGGAGCGCAGATCGATCTCGGAGGTCATCGGCAGGCCGTAATGAGTGACGCCCGCTTCCGCCGACTTGGTCGACCAGAGGGGCGCTGGTCGCGTCGCCAGCAGGACGTCGTGGCCGCGCGCCTTCAGGCCGCGGACCAGGTCCCAGACCTGGATCGCCGCGCCCGTGAAGAAATCACCCTTCGGATAGATGTGCAGGACGCGCACGGGCGCGGCCGCTCGCGCGGCGTTCCCGGAGTCGCCCAGGTCCGTCTGAGAGCTCACCCGGGCCATCGTTCGGACTCTATCACGGGACGTTGCCGGCAGCCGTCGGCTCACCGCGCAACGATGTCCTCACGTTCCCGAAGCGGACGCGATAGTAGCGGATCCAGAGCGCGATCAGCGGCGTGCCGACGATCGTCGGCCAGAGCCAGCGCACGGCGGTCGGCAGGAATGCGAAGTTGACGACGGAGAAGGCGGACACCGCGGCGATGTACGAGCCGAGCATGCCGGCCATGTGCGCGAACCACCAGGCGCGCTCGTCCGCGGGCGGCCGGACGAATCGCCAGACGTCTATCCCGGCCAGTACCATCCCGAGCAGGCCGAACACGACCGGTACGATCCCGATCCGCTCCCAGCTCGGGCCCGGCCGCACGAGCCCGAGCACGACCAGCGCCGCGCTCGCGCCGAACGTCGCGATCGCGGCAGCCCAGTCGATCGCGCGCGGTGCGTCACCCCGCGCCGGGCGCTTGCGCCAGAGCACACGGTAGCCCGCGAACGCCTGGTAGAAGCTGAAGACCGCGAGCAGCGTCAGGAAGATGCGCGGGCGCCAGAGGCTCAGCACCACGGCCGTCAGCGCGACCAGGGCCATCGACCAGAAGTAGATGATGCCCCACCGGCGGTGGGCCCGGCCGCCCTTGACGGTGAGCATCGCCGCCGGCGCGACGATCAGCGCGACGGTCCCGGCCGCGATGTGAAGAGACAAGAGTGTCGCCATCAGGCGTTCCATGATTCGGCCTCCTCAGCGCCGCCGGCGGGCGCGCCGCGTCTCGAGGCGCCGCAGGGCGCGCAGTGTCTCCGCGCACCAGGCGAGCATCGCGCGGCAGCGGTGCTGACCGTGATGTAGGGTGGCGAGCGAAAACGGAAGCTGCGGGTGGCCCGCCATCTCCTTGACGAGCTGCCGCTCGATACCCAGGTACGTCTCGAGGAGCTCTTTCTGCCGAGCCTGATAGTGCTCGATCTGCGCCACGCTGTCGGCCACGGGCCCGGCGACGCCCAGGAAGAGCTTGAGCAGGAGCTCGCTGCGGACGGGCTCGTGCCGCGCCGGGACGGCGAGCCAGCGCCTGAGCTCGGCGCGCCCCTTGTCGGTGAGCGAGTAGACGTGGCGGTCGGGCTTGCCGCGCTGCCTCTCGCGCCGGCGCTCGGCGAAGCCCTCGGCGGCCAGCCGGTTCAGGATCGGGTAGATCTGGCCGTAGCTCTCGTTCCAGAAATGCGCGATCGAGCGCTCGATGAGCTTCTTCACGTCGTAGCCCGACATCGGACAGAAGCCCAGCACGCCCAGGATCGCGTGCCGGCTCGTGTTCGCGCGACGTGACGCCATCGGTCCCTCCATATCTAGCCGCTATATATCTACTAGATATATAGCGTCGAGTCAAGCGCACCTCGGACCGCGCGGGGACCTAGTCGTGCTCCTCCAGGACGAACAGCTCGCCCTGGCGCCAGACGCCGGCGAAGGTGCGCCGATGGAGCGGGCATGGGCCCCAGCGGTCGAGCGCGGCGAGGTGCTCCGGGGTCGCGTAGCCCTTGTGGCGGGCGAAGCCGTACTCCGGGAACTTCTGATCGGCCTCGAGCATGAGGCGGTCGCGCGTCACCTTGGCGACGATCGACGCGGCGGCCACGGTGGCGCAGCGCGCGTCGCCGTCCACCAGGTTCTTCTGCGGGCAGGGGAGATCGCGCAGGGCGACGAAGTCGGTGATGACGAAGTCGGGCGTCACGGCGAGTTGCGCGAGCGCCTCGGCCATCGCCAGCTTCGTGGCCTGCAGGATGTTGATACGGTCGATCGTCTCGTGATCGACGATGCCGATGCC
>Ga0075418_10009549_pt1 | contig 10885 bp, 7 predicted proteins | sample SoiMetdeltSBSDD2_FD_81776 | JGI IMG/M metagenome (GOLD analysis project Ga0075418, IMG submission 81776) | Bulk soil microbial communities from a Populus tree surrounding site in Tennessee, USA - Soil MetaG P. deltoides SBSDD2 | ecosystem: Environmental > Terrestrial > Soil > Tree plantation...
GGTCCGGGACCCGCAGCGTGCGGGTCAGGAACGGACGGTCGGCGTCGTCGATCTCCAGCAGGGCCAGGTCCACGAGAGGTGCGCCGCCCAGCAGCCGCCCCCGGGGCCCGGGCTCGGCCGGAGAGGCGCCAGCCAACCGCAGGGCCAGCCCGGTGGTGGCCCGGCGCCGGGTGATGTCGTCGTTGAGGTATACGTAGAGCTTCTCGAACCCGGGGTCCACGTCGGGCGCCAGGCCCGCCACCAGCACGTCGAGGTCGAGGGCCGTCAATCGGGCCCGCCGGGCGAGCTGGGCCAACCGGTCGCCGTCCGGGAAGTCTCCAAGGTCCCCGAAGCCCCGGCGCTCGCCCGGGCCACCGAGGCCATCGAGGCCACCGAGGTCGGCGAACCGTCCCCCAGTCGCCTGGTCCTCGGCGGAGGTCGGGTACGTCGGGGGCGGGGTCTCCAGGACCCGGTCGACGTGCTGGTCGGTCACGTACAGCCCCCGGAACGGATCGTCGGCGTCGGGGTCCCCGGCCCGTTCCGCCGCCACCAGCCCCGCCACGCGGCGGCGCAGCTCGGCCACCCGCTCGACGATGCCGGATCCTGGGCTCACCGCCCGTCCTTTCGCCGCATGCGCAGCGCCGGTGCCGCGAGCACGGGCGGACCGGGCTGGAGGCTGCGGTCGGGCTCGATCGGCGCGACCACCACCAGGTCCAGCGACGGCTTCATCTCGCCCCCGAGCGCCGACCACACGTCGGACAGCGAGCGGTCCTGGGGTGGCGGGAGCGCGAGCTGGAGGATGACCGGCACCGCGGCGTCGACGAGCGAACCGGCCAGCATCTCGTCGGGGACGCGGTCCACGGCCAGGAAGGTCGAGAGCAGCGTCGCCAACAGGCGGTGCTCGTCCTCCGGGCGCTGGGTCCAGGCCGTCAGGAGGTAGGCCAGCCGGAACCGCCGGTCCGCCGGGCGTCGGGCCACGACACGGCCGGACTCGTCACGCACCGGTTGGAGGGCAACGTCCCGGCGCCCCAAGTCCTCGCGGATGTCGTAGAGGAACGCGTTGATGGTCGGTCCGGTGCGCCGGCTGGCCCACTCCTTCGTCGGGGCGTCGAAGACCACATCGACGTCGGTGCGGCTGACGACGCGACCGACGATCATGTTGCGCAGCGACTCGTCGACGTCGTGGATCACCCCTGCACCTCCGCCTCAGTCGGCGCTCGTCCCCAACGCCTGCCCGAGGAACCCGATGGGGTCCCTCTCGACCGTGGCCAGCAGGTCCCGCACGATGACCTGGGGCTCGACCAGGTAGCCCTCGACAGTCCGGGGGGCGAGCTCGGGCCGGGCCAGGATGTCGCCCCGGAAGTGCCGCAGGTAGCCGACGATCCAGTTCTGCATCTCGGTCCGCAGCGGGTCCTTGATGCTGCCCCAGTGCCAGTCGGGCAGCTCGGCGTTCAGTCCCGGCGCGGCCCGGGGGAAGTGGTCTTCGGCGGCGTAGGGCGGGCCCACCTGGGCCGTGAGCTTCTGCTGGACCTGCCGGGCGCCGATGTCCTCGGGTGTCTCCCCGGCGGCCGCCCGACCAGGGTCGGAGGCCAGGCTGATCTCCACCCGGCGGTTCCGCGCGTAGTACCGCGGGTTGCGGGTGACCAGCGCCTTCTCGCCGTAGGACTGCATGGTGATGCGGTCGGGCCCCACGCCGTTGGCGACCAGGATGTCGTAGACCGCGGCGGCTCGGCCCGCGCCCAGGGCCTCGTTGTCGGCGTCCGAGCCGAGCGGGTCGGTGTGACCGGTGAGCGCCACGTTGGTCTCCGGGTGATAGCGGCAGTAGAGGGCCAGCGACTCGACCGCGGCGGTGGTGGCCGGCGTGGCGGTCCACTGCCCGAGCTCGAAGTACACGGTCGTCGGCACCGAGGTCGGCTCGGGCAGGTTGTAGAGGTCCTGGTGCTGCTCCTGGCCGATCGCATACGCCGAGGCAAGGTCGGTCACCGAGGCCTTCAGGGCCGCCTCCACCTGGGCCTTGTGCTTGGGGTCGGCGTCCAGCCTGTTGTCGCCGAAGGCCTTCCACGGGTCGGGATGGACCTTGCTGACCACCATGAGGCCGTCGCGGTTCTCGGCGTCGTGCATGGCGCCGGCGACGATGCCGGCCAGAGCCAGACCGAGCACCTTGGCCACCTTGGCTCGGCCGCCGGCGCTGGCGATCGCGTTGGTGACCATCGGCCGGACCGCGTTCTGGATGCGGCGCAGGCGCTCACCGCGCAGCGGCTTCAGGTACCAGGGCTGCTGGCGGTACACCTGGTCGTTGACCCCGTCGATCAGGTGGTCGGTCACGAAGGCCACCAGGTGGTCGTAGACCTTCGGCGCGAGGTCGCCCACGTAGTAGTCGGTGATGGCCTGGCGAGGGACCCGGATGTGGCCACTGGAGAAGGCGTCGGTCAGGAAGTGGGCGCCGAAGGCCTCGGTCAGCCGGGCCCCGTTGAGCAGCCCCTCGTCGGCGGCGAGCCCGGCCTTCATGGCCTGGTCCACGGCCTGGAAGTGATGGCGCAGCCACTCCTCGACCGCGGTGCCACCGCCGGCGAAGTGGCTGCTGTTGTCGGCGGCCAGCGCGACGTACTCGCTGGTCGCCTGGCCGGCCTGCTTCTCCTGCTCCGCCTTGGTGGCGGGTGCGGGCAGCGTCCCGCGGACCGGACCGGGTAGGCCGGCGCGCTCCAGGTGGGCGCGGATGCGCGCCCGGCCCTCGCCCGTGCGGGTCGCGGCCATCAGGTCGTCGAGCGAGCCGAACTCGTCGCCGGCCAGGGCCACCACCTGGCCGAAGGTCAGCTCGACGCCGTCGCCGATGTCCACCCGCAGGCCGGTGACGTCCCCGAGGCGCTTGTGCTCGTCGGCGCTCCACCGTTGGATCGCCAGCGGGGTGGCCCGGTTGCCGGCCCAGTGGGCCACCGAGCGCACGACGCCGCTCCGGCACGCGACGGGCACGGAGGCGCTCCGGGAGATGCCCAGCGACAGCCGGTCCGCCCGCGGCGCGACCGGGTCGGCTCGGGAGGTCCTCAGCACCCGCGGCCGCCGGGCCAGACGGGGGCCGGCCCTGTCGACGCTGGTCTCGGCCTGGCGGGTCACACGCACCTCCGGTGAGGGGGAGACGGGAGCAGCCTCGCGCCCGCTCTGCAGGCCGGACAGGGACCGAGAAGCGGCCGGACAGGCAGACCCGCTGCCCCCTCGGGCAGGTCATGGCCCGGGCCCTCCTCTGCAGCCAGACGCCCGGGGCATACTCGACCTCTGCGGTCACCGAGGAGGATGCCGCCATGCGCCTGCGGCCCGAGGAGATCTTCCGCTTCGCGATGCAGGCCGGCTTCTCGCCCGACCAGTCGGTGACCATGACCGCCATCGCGCTGGCCGAATCGGGCGGCAACCCCGAGGCGCACAACCCGGTCGGCGAGGACTCGGTGGGGCTGTGGCAGGTGAACCTCCAGGCTCACCCCCAGTACGCCGGCCTCGACATCACCGACCCGCTCACCAACGCCCGGATGGCCTACGAGGTCTCGGGCGGCGGAGCCGACATCGGCCCCTGGACTGTCACCCACGCCGACAACGGCTCGCCCTACCTGCGCTACCAGGCCCAGGCCGAGGCGGCCGCCGCGGCCAACGGCTACCCCGACGCCGATGGGCAGTGGGACCCGCCCGCGAACTACGACTCGCCCGACGTCAGCGCCGGCCCTGCCGACGACGGTCCACCGACGACGCCGACCCACGACCTCGACGCTCCGGACGCGGCGGACCCAGCAGACGCCGCGGCCCACGCGGTCGATGCTGCGGACGTCCCGGGTTTGGACCACGACAGCGATGGCCTGGTCGAGGGCTACGAGGCGGCCATCGGGACCGATGCCGACGCCGTCGACACCGACCGCGACGGCTTCGCCGACAGCGTGGAGGTCCTCCACCACACCGATCCGCTCGACTTCTCGGACAACCCGCTGGTGACGGCCACGGGAGACCCGGCCGCCTTCCATCCCGACCTGACCACTACGACCCCGACCTTCGGGACCGGGCCGGCCGACCTGGCCCTGGCCGACGCCGACGTGCCGGACATCGGCGACGGTGGCGCCGGGACCGACGGCGGGCCCCTCGACACCTTCCTCGATGTCGCCCTGTCCCAGGACGGCGCGCCCTACATCTTCGGGGCCGAGGTCGATCCGACGACCGTCGACCCGCAGGCCGGCGGCCAGGCCTTCGACTGCTCGGAGCTGGTGGAGTGGGCGGCCGCCCGAGCGGGGGTGGACGTCCCCGACGGCAGCTACAACCAGTACCTGCACCTGCGGGACGTCGGCACCGAGCTCACCGTCGACGAAGCCCTGCGAACGCCGGGAGCACTGGTGTTCAACTTCTCCTCCGAGCCCGTGCCTGGAGCGGGCCGACCCGCGACGGCCCACGTGGCCATCAGCCTGGGCAACGGCCAGCTCATCGAGGCTCGGGGGAGCAACTACGGCGTCGGGCAGTTCGACGCCGCCGGCCGGGAGTTCAGCCACGCCGCGTTCATCCCCGAGCTCGGCACCGAGCTGACGCCCAGCCTGGCCGGCGTCGACGGCGACGTGGTCGCCGATCCGTTGCCCGCCATCTGGGACAGCGACACCGACGGCCTGCTCGACGCCTACGAACGGCTCATCGCCATCGACCCCTTCAGCGCCGATACCGACCGCGACGGCTTCCTCGACAGCATCGAGCTCAGCTACGGCTCCGATCCCCTCGACTTCGCCGACAACCCGCTGGTGGGCAGCGGGTCCGGCGCGGGCTACCGGCCGCCGCTGACCACCGAGGTGCCACCGCTGGTCGACCCGGTGGAGCACCCGGGCTGGGCGACGAGCGGACCGGGCAGCGGCGGGTGGGGCAGCACGCAGCTGCCGCCGATGGACCCCACCGACCCGCTGGCCGGCGCGGATGACCTCGTCGACCACCGGTTCGACGACCGGCTGGCGATCTCCGTCGCCGACGACCTCGATCTCGACGACGTGGACCAGCCGGTGGACGTGGACGGCGTCGACGAGGACGACTTCGACGACTACGACGGCACCGGCCTGGACGATCACCACCATCACCACGACCACGTCGACCATGGCGACCTGCCGTAGCCGGGGGCGACTGGGTCAGATCAACCCTTGGCGGAGGGCGTAGGCCAGGGCGTGGTACCGGTTCCGTAGACCGAAGCGGCGGACGATGTCCTGGATGACGTTCTTGATGGTCCGCTCGGAGTAGGCCAGCTCGGAGGCGATCTCCCGCGTGTCGAGGCCGTCGCCCACCAGGCGCAGCACGTCCGCTTCGCGCTGGGTCAGCCCGCTGTAGGTGAGGCCGTGGGGTGTGAGCACCTGCTCCTGCACCTGCTTCATCCGCCGCATGAGCCCCCCGAGCAGGTCCGGCGGCAAGGTGCCCGAGCCGGCGCGGGCGCTGCAGATCACCTCGACCAGCCGCTCGGCCGAGGCTTCGCGCCGCCGGACGACGCCGATCACCCCCTCCTGCACCAGGTCGAGCAGCTCCGTCTCGTCGAGCTCGGGGACGATCAGCACGATCCAGGCGCCGCAGTTCCGCTGGATGCTGCGCACGGTCCGGGCCGCGCTCTCGTCGACGGCGTCGACGCTGATCACCGCGACGTCCGGGCCAGCCGGCCCGTCCGCTCCGTCGAGGGCCTCGGGGAGCCCGTCGACCAGCGCGATCTCCGGCCGCGCCCGCAGCTGCGCCGCCAAGCCCGCGTGTGACACCGGATCCGGCGCGTACACGTACACCCGAACCTTGGTCGCCGTCCGCATCATCGGTCCACCCCTTCCGTCCTGTCCGTCCATCGGAGTTGCCTGATGAGCCTGCACGAAGGTGCTCAACGGGGACTCAACACCGGCTGCTCGACGGCTGCCCTGCCCCCAAGGGCAGCGGGTCTGCGCTCCGGTACCGGCCACAGCGCAGCGCCGGTGACCGGCGCCCGGACCAGGCTGAGGCTGCGTGTCGATTCGTGACCTGGCTACCGCCGCGAGTTGGACCGGCGACGGCGTGCGCGCCGCCGTGAACGTCGCCGGTCATGCGGAGGCGGTGCTCCGCGAGGTGGGCGACGAGGCGGGCGCCCACCAGGCGCGGATGATCCGCGATGGCCTGCGGCGGCCCCGCGTCACCCTGGTGGTGGCGGGCGAGCTCCAACAGGGCAAGAGCTCGTTGGTCAACGCCTTGCTGGGGGCACGGGTCACCCCGGCCGAGCCGCTGGCCACCACCAGCACGCCGATCCGGCTGGCCTGGAGCGATCGGCCGGCCTACGGCGCCGTGCTCGCACCGACCGCCGACAGCGGGCCGGAGCGGCGGACCATCGGGCCGCGCGAGCTGGCCGAGCTCGCGGTGACCGAGGCCCCCCGGCTGGACGGGCGGCCCGTCGCGGGGCTCGAGGTGAGCTTCGACCACCCGCTGCTGCGCTCCGGGGTCGTCCTGGTCGACACCCCGTGCGTCAGCGGCGGCCTGTCCACCCCGACCGCGGGCCTGGTCCTCGGGCTGCTCCAGGACGCGGACGGCCTGGTCTTCGTGACCGACGCCAGCCAGGAGCTCACCGGCCCGGAGCTGGAGTTCCTCCGCATGGCCCGCAGCCTCTGCCCGGCGCTCCTCGTCGTGCTGTCGAAGGTCGACCTCTACCCGGAGTGGCGCCGGATCCTCGACGTCGACCAGGCCTACCTCGCCGCGCTCGACCCCGAGGCCACCGTCCTGCCGGCATCCCCCCAGCTGCGCGCCGCTGCCGTGCGGTGGGCCGACGGTGAGCTGGACCGGATCTCGGGCCTGCCGCTGGTCACCTGGTACCTGGGGAGCACCATGCTGGCCGAGGCCCGCCAGGTCGCGGTGGCCCGCAGCGGGAAGGCGCTGTCCGAGCACCTGAGCCGGGCGGGCGACGTCGTGGAGGAGCGGTTGGCGACGCTGGAGCGCTCGACCGGCCGCTACCGGGCCGACCAGCGCTACGAGCAAGCCACGGCTCGCCTGGCGATGCTGCGCGCCGAGGCGCCGAAGCGGGTGCGCCTGGAGCTGCGGGCCTTCGCCCGCGCCACGACCACCGACCTGACCGGCCGCTTCGCCGGAGTGAACGACGTGGTGGCGGATCTGGTCCGGCGGGTGGATCCCGCCGACCAGTGGGCCGAGATCGTCGCCACGTTGCACCGTGCCACCAACCGGGCGCTGGCGGAGCACCTGACCTACGTCCGGGCCCGGGCCGAAGCCGCGCTCGCCGCTCTGGGCGAGCTGTTCGGCCTCGATCCCGAGACCCTCGCCCTCGAGCTGGCGTCGCTCGGCCACGTCGGCGACAGCGGCGAAGGCGGTGAGGCCCGCACGCCTGGCGAGCCCAGGGCCGCGGAGCCGGCGTCGAGGCTGCCGCCCGACATCGACGACCCGGACTTCTCGTCGGCACGCGCGCCCCGGATCCACGACGTCATCCGGGGGGCGGCATCGACGGGCTTCATGGGCATGGGCCTCGGGACCATCGTCCTGTCCGGGGGGATGGCGGCGCTGGCGCTCGGCGCGGGCGCCTCCTTGTCCACCGTCGTCCTCACCCTGCGCCGGGAGCGGACCCGGGACCTCGAGACCCGGCGCGCGAAGGCCCTCCAGGCCTGCCGAGCCTGGATCAGCGAGGCCCGGACGGCGTTGAGCGACTACGCCGACGACCTCCAGAAGGAGCTCGACTTCCATCTGGAGAGCCAGGTGGAGAAGCGGCTCCACCTGGTGCTGTCCGAGATCGAGGCCGAGCGGGCGCGGCTCGACGTCCTGCGCCGGGTGGCGGCCGAGAAGGTGCCCGACGAGGTGCGGGAGGTCCGGGAGCAGCTGCAGCGGGTCCGGCTGGTCCACGCCCATGCCCGGCGGCTGCAGCACCGGCTGGCTCGACCCGAGCTGCAGGGTGTGGCGTCGTGAACGGCCTGGTGGACGAGGCCCGGTCGCTGCTCGCCACCCTCGAGCCCCGGGTGACGCCCGACGTGGCCGAGCGCCTGCGCCAGGCCCGGCGCCGGCTGGACGAGCCCCTCCGGGTCGCGGTCGCCGGGCGGGTGAAGGCCGGCAAGTCGACCCTGCTCAACGCCGTGATCGGCGAGGCCGCCGCCGCCACCGATGCCACGGAGTGCACCCGCGCGGTGACGTGGTACGCCGACGGCACGGCCTACCGGGCCTGGGTCGTCGGGCGCGACGGCGGGCGGCGCCAGGTCCCCTACCGCCGCAGCTCCACGGCCGCGGTGGTGGACCTCGACGGCGTCGACCTCACCGCCGTGGAGCGGGTGGACGTCCAGTTCCCGTCGCAGCACCTCCGGGTCATGACGCTCATCGACACCCCGGGCATCGCGTCGGTGTCCGAGCAGGTGAGCGCCCGTGCGGTCGAGTTCCTGAACCCCGACCACGGCGACCAGGGGGCCGACGTCGTCGTGTACCTGGTCCGCCAGGTCCACGAACGGGACGCCGACTTCCTGGAGGCCTTCACCGACCCGGCCGTGGCCAGCGTCGGCGCGGTGCGGTCGATCGCGGTCCTGTCCCGGGCCGACGAGGTCGGCAACGGCCGCGGCGACGCGCTGGAGATCGCCCGCCGCATCGCCGAGCGGTACGCGTCGCTCCCGGTGCTGGCGGGTCGGGTGGCGGGCGTCCTGCCCGTGGCGGGCCTGCTGGCCTTCACCGCCGCGACGCTCACCGAGGCCGAGCACCGGAACCTGCGCCAGCTGATCCGCCTGTCCCAGGTCGAGCTGGCCCGGCTGCTCGTGTCGGTCGACGGGTTCCTGGCCGAGTCGGACCAGGTGCCGCTCCCGGTGGCGACCCGGCGCGCGCTGCTCGACCGCTTCGGCCTGTTCGGCATCAGGCTGGCCACGTCGCTGATCCAGTCGGGCACCGGAGGGTCGGCGGAGACGCTCGCGGCGACCCTGGAGCTGCTCAGCGGCATCCAACCGCTCCGGCGGACGTTGCTGGACCGCTTCGCCGGCCGGGCCGACATCCTCAAGGCGGCCCGGGCCGTCGACCTGGTCCACGCGGTGGTGGCGCAGGGTGCGGTCGCCGACGACCGGGCCATCCGCCGCGACCTCGAACGGGTGGCGGCGAGCTCCCACGAGTTGACCGAGCTGCGCTGCCTCTCCAGCGCCCACGGGCTGACCGACGACGAGACCAGCCTCGACGGGGCGACCCGGCGGAACGCCTTGGCCGCCTTGGGCAGCGACGGCGATGAGCCGTGGCAGCGCCTGCGGGTGGCCCCCGACGCCACCGTCGACGAGCTGGTGGCCACGGCCCTGGACCGGGTCGACGAGTTCCGCCTGGCCGTCAGCGGGCCCTTCGTCGACGAGCGGTCCGCCGAGATCCTGCGGGTGGCGCTCCGGTCCGTCGAAGCCGTGCACTTCTGGCTGGTCACCGACCCCGGGTCGTCGACTCCCGTGACAGAAGGCGAGCAGGGAGGGCCGGTCGGGCAGGGAGGGCCGGCGCAGTGAGGAGCCGACCGGAGACCGTGGTCCAGGACGCGCTGGTCACCGTCGAACCCGGCCAGATGGCGCAGACCATCCTGACCGTGCGCAACACCGGGGACGAGATCGCCGAGTACGACGTCGTCGTGGTCCCCGACTGCGTGGCGGCACCGTGGACCGACGCGGTCCCCCCGACCTTCCGGCTGATGCCGGGCAAGGATCAGCAGGTCGCCATCCGCTTCCGGCCGCCGCTCGATGCGTCCACCCCCGCCGGTTGCTTCCCGTACGGCGTCCAGGTCACGCCGAAGGAGGCCCGCCACCAGGCACCGACGGTGGCCGAGGGGGACATAGCGGTGGGTGCGGTCCACGCCCTGGACGTGACCTTGCGACCGCCGCAGTCCCGCGGCCGCTGGCGGGGCCGCCACACGGTCAAGGTCCAGAACCAGGGCACCGACGACGTGCGGGTGAAGCTCAGCGTCGCCGACGACGACGAGGCCCTGTCCTACGCCCTGGCGCCGACCACGGTCACCGTGCCCCCGCGGTCCACGGCCGAGGCCTTCTTGCGGGTGCGGCCCCGGTCGCCGCAGCTCATGGGCCGGCCGGTGGACCACTCGTTCGCCGTCGGGTACCGGCGGCGCGCCGACGGCCGGGTCGGCCTCGCCGGCCTGGCCGGTGTCCCGAGCGACGGCGAGGTGGCGGTCGAGATCCCCGGGACGTTCACCCAGAAGCCATTGCTCTCGCGCTTGTTGCTCGCCGTGCTCGCGTTGCTGGCGGCGGGCCTGGTGCTGCTCCTGGTCCTGCGCCCGTGGGAGGATCCGCCACCGCGGCGGCCGCCCGAGCCGCTGGAGAACGTGACCATGATCTCGCCCTCCGACGGCCAGGTCATCGTGGCCTGGGACACCACCCCCCGGGTCGAAGCGGTGGAGTTGCGGGAGGTCGAGTGCAGCACCGCGGCCGACGTCATCCCCGTGCACGCCGCCAGCGCCATGCGAATGGCCGACGACATCTTGCGCGAGCGGAGCGAGCTCGATCGCCTTGCAGGCGTGTACGCGCGAGTCTGGCCACGCATGCGCCCGCCGACGCAGTCGCCGGTGGCGCAAACGACGGCGTATTGGTTCATCGGACAGGAGTATGCTCAGTTGCTGGAAGAGCTGGGCCGGAAGAATGACGTCGAGAACATCCGCGAGAAGCTCAATCAGCTCTGGGCAGAGCCGGTGAAGCGATGATGCGAGCGTTCATCATAGGTCTTGTCTGCTGCGTGATCGGTTCCGGCGTCGCCTCCGCGCAGGCCACTCGCCCAACCGGGGTCACCGTCCGCAAAGTGAACGACTACGTCTTCGGCAACTACCGCGGCGGGTTCACGTCTCCGCCCGCGGCTGACGGCAACCCGCGCAAGGCGTTCATCGTGACATGGGAGGATCAACCGTATCGCTTCGTCTTCTCGCACGAGGGCAGCTACTGCCCTTGGTTCGAGTTGGCCGACGGCA
>Ga0075418_10009550_pt1 | contig 10885 bp, 6 predicted proteins | sample SoiMetdeltSBSDD2_FD_81776 | JGI IMG/M metagenome (GOLD analysis project Ga0075418, IMG submission 81776) | Bulk soil microbial communities from a Populus tree surrounding site in Tennessee, USA - Soil MetaG P. deltoides SBSDD2 | ecosystem: Environmental > Terrestrial > Soil > Tree plantation...
CACGTCGCACGTGGCACGTCCCGCACGTCGCACGTCGCACGTCCGGCACGTCGCACGTGGCACGTCCCGCACGTCGCACGTTAGAATGCCCCATGCTGCTCGCCGGCGATGTGGGCGGAACGAAGACGCTGCTCGGGCTCTTTGCTCGCGACACGGCCGGCCGCAGGGTCAGCGCGGCCGACGATCGGCCGGCAGTGGTCGAGACCGGCGAGTTCGTCACGCTCGAATACGACAGCCTCGAGGACATCATCCGTGAGTTCCTGCGGGCGCAGAGCGTGGACGCGCGGGGGATCGAGTCGGCGTGCTTCGGCGTCGCCGGCGCCGTCACCGACCAGGTCGCACGGCTGACCAACGTGCCCTGGCGCGTTGACAACGAACGCGTCAGTAAAGCGCTGGGCCTCCGGCGCTCGACGATCATCAACGACCTGGAAGCGCTCGCGTACTCGGTCAACGTGCTCAACCCCGACGAGCTTGCCGTTCTGCAGCAGGGCGTTGCGAGCCCCAATGGAAACGCGGCGGTCATCGCCGCCGGCACCGGTCTCGGCGAGGCGCTGCTGCACAACGTCGATGGACAGTTCCTGCCTGCGGCGTCCGAGGGCGGTCACGCGGACTTCGCCGCCCGCACCCCGCGAGAGCTGGCGATGGTCTCCGAGCTGACGCGCATCTTCGGACGCGTCGGCGTCGAGCACGTGATCTCCGGACCCGGGCTCGCCAACATCTATCAGTTCACGCATCATTCCTTCGGCACGGGCCCGATGCTCACGCCGAACAGCATCGCTCCCTCACGCCTCTGCGACGGCGTCGGCGTCGTCAAGGATTCGGCGGACCTGCCGAAACGCATCAGCAAAGCAGCCATGGAGCGCCGGTGCCCGCAATGTGTCGAGGCACTCGAGATGTTCCTTGCGGCGTATGGCGCCGAAGCGGGCAACCTGGCACTGCGCTACGTCGCGACGGCCGGTGTCTACGTCGGTGGAGGCATCGCGCCAAAGATCCTTCCGGCGCTCGAGGAGGGCGGGTTCCTCGCCGCGTTCCGCGACAAGGAGCCGATGGCCCATCTCGTCGCCACCATTCCCGTCGCCGTCATCCTGAACGCTGACGCGGGACTAATCGGCGCCGCTGTTCACGCGTTGGATCGATCGACGATCCGCTTGTGAACTCGTGAACGACGCTTCGACCCCTCGTCGGAACCTCCGTGTGACTCCTCGTGTGAACCGTCGCCTTGAACTGTCTTGAACCACGCCTGATATGGTGATATATCAGTCGCCATGCACCGCAGCCTGGGGCGGGTTCAGGCCGAGACCATCGCCGACAAGGTCTATTCCCTGATGCGCCAGGACATCGTCTCCGGTGTCTTTCGTCCAGGCGAGCGCATTCATGAAAAGCGACTTGGCGCTCAGCTGGGCATCAGCCGGACTCCGATCCGGGAAGCGTTACTCAGGCTGGAGGCTGAAGGCGTCGTCGTCTGCAACAGTCGCCGCAGCTATAACGTCAGAGTGCTGTCGGTTGAGGACGTGCGCGAGATCTACGCAACGCTCGGAATCCTCGAGGGCGCCGCCGCCGCAGCGGTGGTGACGCAGTTGGATGATGCCGACCTGCGTGAACTGCGGCAGTTCAATCGCCAGATGGCCACGGCGGCCGCCAACGGAGACTGGCAGGCCTTCGGCCTTTGGAACCGACGGTTCCATGAGGTCTTCCTGCTCAAGCTCGACAACCGTACGCTTCGCGACACGTGCAATCTCGTCCGCGGGCCACTCTACATCTTTCCGATCCCTCGTCAGACGTCGTCCGCGTGGCTACGCAAGTCCGTCGCTGAGCATCGTGCCATCATCCGCCTCGTGGAGGCGAGAGACGCGGAGGCCCTGGGAGCGTACTTTCGTGATGTGCATTGGGGGTACGAGCACAACCGGCAATTCATCCGCGACGCGTTCGATCACCACGGCGAAGCAGCGGTTGCGGAACGCGGCTTGTAATTTGGTTCTTTTTGGAGGAGGCGAAATGCGACGGTTTCTGCTGGCTTGTACATTCGTGCTGCTCACTGCCGGCCTCGCGCTGGCGCAAGGGACGACCTCGCGCGTCACCGGGATGGTGACCGACGACTCGGGCGCAATCATTCCAGGGGCAACGGTTACGCTCACCAACGAGCAGACCGGTGTCAGCTTCGAAACTGTGACCACCGCCTCTGGCGCCTACGCCTTCGAGGCCGTCCAGGTCGGCGTCTACACCATCTCCATCCAGTTGCAGGGATTCAAGAAGTTCGTATCCTCCGGCAACCGCGTCAGCATCGGCGAGGCGGCGACCATCAACGGCAAGCTGTCGACCGGCACCCTCGAAGAATCCATCGAAGTGCGCGCCTCGAGCCAGATCGTACAGACCGACACGTCGGGCAATCTTGGCACCACGTTCGATCAGCGGACCATCGAGAGTTTGCCAATTGTCGGTGGCCGCGGGCGGAACCCGCTCGATCTCGTGCTCACGCAGCCGGGCGTCGTGTCCGGTGCGAACACCGGCGGCGGCATCCACGTCAACGGCGCGCGCGATCGCTCCTGGAATTTCACGCTCGACGGCATCGATACGAACGAGTCGAGCGCAGGCGGATCGAACTTCTCGCCCCTGCGGACGAATCCCGATGCGCTGGCCGAGTTCAAGGTCCTCACCGGGAACCAGACGGCCGAATTCGGGCGTAACAGCGGCGGCCAGGTCGCGATGATCACCCGATCCGGAACGAACAGCTTTTCCGGCACGGCGTACTACTTCGACCGCAAGCCGAAATACAACGCCAACGAATTGGAAAACAACATCGACAGTTTGCCGAAGCGCAACTTCACGCAGAAGGTGCCTGGCTTCAGCGTCGGTGGCCCGATTCGCCGCAACCAGACGTTCTTCTTTGTCAACAGCCAGTGGCTCAACGCGGAGCAGACGCAGGCGGTCACGCGCACGGTGCTGACGGAGCAGGCGCGGCAGGGCCTGTTCCGCTACGTCGTCGGCGCGCGCAATCGACCGACCGGCGTCACCGGCGCCTCGGTCGACGCCAACGGCAACGTGCTCGGCGGCGTCAACGTCGCCTCCTACAACATCCCGGCGAACGATCCGAGCGGGCTCGGGCTCGATCCGACTGTCCTCGGGATCGTTGCGCAGATGCCTCTGCCGAACAATTTCGCGGTTGGCGACGGTCTCAACACCGCCGGATTCAACTTCGTCGCACCCGAAGAAGAAGAACAGATGGACTTCGTGACCAAGATCGATCACATCTTCAACAACAATCACGGGGCCTTCGTTCGCTTCTCCAAGGGCTATCAGAACACACTGTGCGACTCGGTCAACGGCGGCCAGCCCCGCTTCCCGGACGGCCCCTGCATCGTCAACACCAACCGGTCACCCTACAACTGGGCCGGCAACTGGCGCTGGAATCCAACCAGCAACCTGGTCAACGAGTTCGTCGTCGGCCAGAATCACTTCACCTTCGATTTCACGATTCCAACCGCGAACACTTCGGTGCCGACGTACCTCGCTCCCGGTTCCACGGCCATCGGCATCGGTGTCCTCACGATGCCCGAGACCTTCGATGTCGGCAACCTCCGGACGATCGACACATTCCAGATCGTCAACAACCTGAGCTGGCTCAAGCGGTCGCACAACATCAAGTTCGGAACGAACATCAGGCTTCAGAAGCATACGGACATCCGCGGATCGGTCAGCGGCGTGAACGTCGGGCCCTACGCCGACTTCAACCCGGCCATCAACACCGTCAATCCGACGACGTTCGGGATTCCCGGCAACATCAACACGCAGTTCGACCGGCCCAGTCTCGAATGGCTGACCAACTTCATGCTCGGCCGCGTCGGCACACTGAGTCAGGGCTTCGTGCAGGAGGGTAGCGCGTACGCCCCCGGCGGCACGACATTCAACTTCGATGCGCGTTTCCCCGAAATCGACGTGTATGCCCAGGATAGTTGGCGGCCGCGGCCGAACATCACCGTCGATGCCGGACTTCGCTGGGAAGCGAAGCTGGCGCCGAGCAATCCCGACGATCTGATCCGACGACCAAACCAGAGCCTCGCGGTCAGCGAACCAGCCAGCAACACGGTCCGCTGGGATCAAGGCAAGCTCTACGACAACGACTGGAACAACTTCGCGCCGTCGATCGGCATCGCGTGGGATCCGAAGCGTGATGGCAAGAGCGCGGTCCGCGGGAATTACCGCATGGCGTTCGATCGCATCAACACGTTCCTCCTGTCGTCGGCGATCTTTCAGAGCATTCCGGGAATCACCACCGCGACGTCGAATGTCGCGTTCGGCCAGGGTGGTGGTCGTATTCGGTTCGGTCTTCCAGGGCTGGCACCGACGCTGTCACCCGACGCGTTTCTTCAGCCTCCGGCCGTCTCGACGAACAACATCCGCGTGATGGATCCGGAGTTCCAGACGCCTACGACGCATGCCTGGACCATCTCCTATCAGCGCGAGGTGTTCGCCCGGGCACTGCTCGAGGTCGCGTACGTGGGCCGAAAGGCCGACAACCTGTTCGGAGCCTATAACGTCAATCAGGTCGAGTACCGTAGCAACGGTTTCCTGGATGCTTTCAATACCGTCAAGGCTGGCGGTGAAAGCGCACTGATGAACCAGTTGGTGGCGGGCGATACTCGCCGGGAGACTGGCGAGTCCGGTTCAGCCATGGTGAGAAGGCTCTTTCCAACCCAGCTGTCCCTGAACTCGGTAGCAGAGGTCGCGTCCAGCCTAGGCAGCCGCGTTCAAGGCAACCGGACGCTTCCGGAGATCGCCGGGCTCGGCTCCTTCTTCTTGTTCCCGTACCCTCAGTTCCTCACTGGTGTGTTCGTGATCGACTCCGAGGATTACTCGAGATATCACGCCCTGGAAATCAAGCTCGATCGACGATTCTCCAACGGCTACAGCTACCTGGTCGGCTACACGCTGTCGCGCTCTCGCGATACCCGCTCGTTCGATCCAGCGTTCACCGTCGCAGCCACGGGATCGGCTCAATCGGCGTCCAGCACGCCGTTCAACGTCTTCGATCGCGACCTGAACTACGCGCTATCGGACTTCGACCGCACTCACGTATTCCAGGCGCAAGGCGTTTTCGAGCTGCCGTTCGGCCAGGAAAAGAGATTCGGCGGCAACGTCAGCCGGCTGATGGATGTATTCATCGGAGGCTGGACGCTGTCGGGTCAACTCGTCGCGCAGAGCGGGCGGCCGATGACCGTATACGCCGGCAGCAACACGTTCTCGAATGTCGTGCAGACACCGGCCAATTGCAACGAGTGTTCGCGCTCGCTGGGCGGCGTCCACGAGGAAGACGGGCTGATCTGGTACTTCACGCCGGAAGAGCGCGCGAAGTTCAGCGCACCGGGCGCCGGTGAATTCAGCAATGTCGGCCGCAATTACTTCCGCGGTCCCGGCGGATGGATCGCAAGCATGTCGCTCGCCAAGCGCACGCGAACCTACGGGAGCCAGCTCCTCGAGATTCGCGTCGATGCGACCAACGTGTTCAATCACCCGACGTTTGGATTCCCGACGCTCGTGACGACCAGCGCGACCTTCGGGCGGATACGCAATACCGTTTCGAGCACGGCCCGACAGGTTGTGATCGGAGCCAAGTACTACTTCTAGGACGGGGGTCATGAGGGAGATGCCGCGGCTATCGGGGCGATCACGTGCTGTTCGATCAAATCGAACAGCGCGCGCCGATAGCCGCGGCGTTCCTCGTCTGTGTCAATCGCGGACGTCGTAACCACAACCACACCGAGATCGCGGAACACGAAGATGTACTGCCCGCCGAAGCCCCACGCGAAGCACGTCTGACGGCCGCCAAGCTCGCGCATCCACCATCCATACCCATACCGCCGATCGGAGTCCCAGCGCGACGCCGTCCGGGGCTCGCAGGAGGTCTCGACCCAGGAAGCCGACACAACGTGCTTACCCCTGTGGCGGCCGTCGTTCAGATACAACTCCCCGAACGCCACCATCTGCCGCGGCGTCATGAGCATCTCGTTGCCGCCCATGAAGATGCCCTGCGGGTCGCGCGTCCAGGCGGCCAGCGTGACGCCGATCGGACGCATCAGCGCGGTCTGGGCGAATTGCCACGTGCTCATCTTCGTGGTCTTGGTGAGAATCGCCGACAGCAGGTGGCTGCTGCCGGTGCTGTATTCCATGTCGGTGCCGGGCTCGCTGACGATCGGACGATCCAGCGCATTCTTCACCCAGTTCCGGCTCCGCACCCACTCGCCATAGTTGGATCCGCTCGTGGACTCGAGGCCGGACCTCATCGTCAAGAGATCCTCAACGGTGATCTGCTGCTTGCGCGGATCGGCGTCACGGCGAAGCTCGGGGAAGTACGTGACGATGGGCTCGTTGACGCTTTTGATATGGTTGCGCGCCAGCGCGATCCCCACGAGCGCCGAGATGATGCTCTTCGACGCCGACTTCACGTTCGCGAGCCGCGTGGGTCTGACGCCCCTGGCGTAGTGCTCGAGGATCAGTTCGCCACGCCGGCTGACCAGGAGGCTGTGGAGACGAGGAAGGCTGGCTGCTGCACGCGCCGCGTCGGTCATGTCAGGATGACCGGTGCCAGCGCCCCGGCCCGCTTCTGCGCGGGCTGAGGCACTGGCGAGAGGCCACTCATACGACGCCAGGCCCAGAGTCGCGATGGCCGACATGAGCACGACGGCGCCGGGCAACGCCCGCCAGATCATGGCTCTACTCTAATGGACCTGGCGGCTTTCCTCGCCCTGGCTATTTTGATTGCCTGACGCTGAACGTCTGACCATCAATCGTGATGGTGCCGTTGCGGTTCTTGGGCTTGCCCGTGTACGGAGCAACCGAGAAGGTCACCGTTCCGTTGCCGCTGCCAGGCGTTCCACCAGTGACGGTGATCCACGTCGCGTTGCTCTCAGCCGTCCATCCGCAGCCTGCGCCGGCCGTTACCGCGACCGTCCCGGTTCCGCCCAGGCTCTCGAACGTGAGCCTGGTCGGCGAGATCGAGAACTGGCAGGGCGCGCTGGACACGATTCGGCTCACCGTGCCACCGAGGTCGGCGACGTAGAGCTCGCCCTGCTCGTCCTCACCGAACGACGAAATGCTGAGCCCGCTGCCCAGGAGCACGGACTGCGACGAGCCATTCCACGCGAAGATCTCGCCCGTACAGAAATCACCGTGAAGATACGTGCCCTGTTGCACGACGCCCTGCGCGCCGCGATACACATACCCACCGGTAAGGGAGCAGCGCCCTCCCGAGTGGTCGTAGTCGAAAACCGGAGCGATGTAATCGGCAGTGCCACACAAAGCTGCTTCGCGGCACAGGGTTCCCTCCCACACCCGCCATCCGTAGTTGCCCCCGGAGACGATCGGCGTATCGACCTCCTCGCGCGCTCCCTGTCCGACATCGCCTACCCACATCTGGTCCGTCTGACGATCGAAGCTGAAGCGCCAGGGATTGCGCATCCCGTACGCGTAGATTTCGTCGAGACCGCTCGTGGAACCTGCAAACGGATTGTCCGGTGGTGAAGCGTACGGGCCAACTGGCGCATCGATATCGATCCGAAGGATCTTGCCGAGGAGCGTGTCGATGCGTTGCGCGTTGTTCGGTGGATCGTTCGCGCTGCCGCCGTCACCGACACCGATGTAGAGGTAGCCATCAGCGCCGAACGCCAGCATGCCGCCGTTGTGATTCGATGCACCAGGGTGCGGAATTACCAGGATTCGCCTCTCTGTCGTTCCCGCGACATTCGATCCGGGAGGGGACGCGAGATACTCAGCCACGACGAGGGCGCCGTCAGTGTTCTGCGTGTAGAACACGAAAAACCGGCCGTTCGTACTGTAGAGCGGATGAAATGCCAGACCGAGCAGGCCGCGCTCCCCGCCCGAGAGCACACGTGTGCGGATGTCGAGAAAGATCGTCGGCGCGTCGCCCGGCTGCAGAACCTTTATGATTCCAGCCTGCTCCAGGATGAAGAGACGACCTGATCCATCGCCTGCATGTCCGACGAAGACCGGGCTCGACAGGCCGGTCGCTACCGGGCTGAGCTGGATCTGCGCCGTCGCCGCGGAGGGAATGGCAGCTATCGCCACGGCGATGATGATGCGGAAGAGACACATGATGCGCACGAAGCCGTCCTTTCTCAGACGCAGGGCGCGCACCCGTACGCAAAAGATTGACCAACGAATGGGAATTCATTCGACTCACCGCGGTCGCGTATTCCAAAGGGTTTCGCACAGGGGGATGCCGGTGATACACGAGCAGGCTCGAGCGTCGCGTACGTCGCTCACGACGATGAGGAAGGCGAGCATTGCGACGGAGCCCAGACGGCGGTTCATACAAAGCTCCACACCACGCGAGCCTACTGGCTTCGAAAACAGCTTCTCCGCTTCAATAAGCGGACGGAGAGAGCGCACGCGCATTCTGGTGGACACCGTGCCCCGCGGGATACAGCCCCGTCATGATCGAGCTGTGGGACGGCAGCGTCTCGGGAACCGCAGCGTAGGCTTGACGAAACAGCCGGCCGCGCGCGGCCAGGGCATTGAAAGCCGGCGAGACGCTCGCTTTCGCCTCGGGACCGATGGAGTCGGCGCGCGTCGTGTCGAGGGTGACGATCAGGATCGAAGGCCGCGTCTGCGGTGAAGGGGCTGCTGACGAGTCCCGTGTATCGCTCCGGCCACACGCAGCCGGCAGAATCCCCAGCGCTACGGCAAACGATGCGACGATGAGCGTCCGAAACCCAGCCTGAACCTTCGTGTGAACCCTCGGCTGAACCCCAGTGTGAACCCCCGTGTGAACCCTCGTCTGAACCCCCGTCATGACCCCCCGTGTGAACCCGTCATTCCCGTTGAGTCGACCCGGTCCGGCGCCTCTCGGCGAACCCGGGCTCTGCCATCAGCTTCTCGATGGCATCAACCTCCATCGGCACGAACGCCGACAGGTTCTCGTAGCCGTTCGCGGTGATCAGGATCATGTCTTCGAGACGCACGTAGACGCGGTCCTCCGGAATCGTCAGCGCTGGCTCGATTGTGAAGACCATCCCGGGCTTGAGGCCGTCGGTCATCGGCGCCGTCACATCGTGCACTTCCATCCCGACCATGTGGCCGAGCGAGTTGCGCCCGCCGCCCGTGGCGTTCTTGCGGTAGTTGTCGACGAACCGTTGTGCCGCTTCCTTGTACTTCGGGTTCTTGAACGTGAACGAGGCCATCACCGCATCCATGCGGCCGACGGCATCCTTCAGGATCGGCTGCACGGGTCCCGGACGAATCGACGCCATCAACGCCTGATACAGACGCAGATAGATCGTGTAGAGCTCTTTCTGATCCTCGGTGAACCGGCCATTGACCGGGAACATCCGCGTGACGTCGGCGGTGTAGTACTTGTAGTCCGGCGCGTAATCGAACAGCACGAGCTGTCCGTCCTGCGTCTGCGTTTGCGCGGCGTGGTAGTGCGGCCAGCTTGCATTCTTCCCGGCGGCGACGAGCGCGAAGTAGCCAATCCCCTGCGCGTTGTGTTTCTTGAACACGTAGTCTGCGATCGCCTCGAGCTCGTATTCGTACATCCCCGGCTGCGCCGAGCGGATGGCTTCCATGATGCCGAGCCCTGAGATGCGCGTCGCCTCGCGGAGCAGCGCGATCTCGCGCGGGCTCTTGATCAGGCGCATGGCGTCGACGATGGGATCGAGATCCTTGACGGTGGCGGACGGGACCTTCTGCTTCACGCGATCCATGAACGCCGCTTCACGCGACAGCCGGCCGTCCCACGGATCCTCGAGCGACTTGCGTGCGTGATTCGCCGTGTAGGAAGGCGTGGCTGCACCCAGCGCCTCCGCCCTGTGCGGAAGGTAGATTGTCCGTCCAGCGGCGCCAACCTGTTCGAGCGCCACGCCGAACTGATCGCGGGGAAGGATGCGGGTGATCCCGGTCAGCTTCTCGGCTTCGGGCCCCGGGGTCAGGACCGGACCTTCGGATCGCTCGGCTCGTTCGTCGCGGGGGTTGAGGAACAGCGTGGACGTCTTGGCGCGTCCGTCGATGATGAGGATCGCGCGCGGAACCGCGACGCCGGTCAGGTAGAAGAACTGATTGTTCTGGCGGAACTTGACGTACGCCGGGTACTCGGCCGCTCCCTGGATCACGACGGCGCCGTCGCCGATCTGTTCCATGACCTTCGCCCTGCGCGCGGCGAATTCCTCGGCCGGCAGGGAGTCGGTGAAGAGCGGCGGCTGCGCCGCGGCGGTGGACGCGAGGGTCAGAACGGCAGTGAACAGCAGCGTCAGATGGCGTGTCATACGATCGAATTATATGAGGAACGGCGCGAAGCCGCCCGGTTCGCGCTAGAATGGCGGCGCCAGCCCTCCGACCCCTGGAGATCTCATGACCTTGCGATCCGCCTTTACTGCCGCGGCAGTCTCGGCGCTCGTCCTGGCGGCCGCTCCCGTCAAGTCACAGGAACCCATTCGTGTCGCCACCCGGCTGGTCCAGGTCAACGTCGTCGTTCACAAGGATGGTCAACCGGTCAGCGACCTGACGCGAGAGGACTTTCGCGTCCTCGAGAACGGCAAGGAGCAACCGATCGAGCTCTTCGAAATGAGCGTCATCCCGGCTACGTCGACCTTCACGGAGGCGCCCGCCGTGCCGACGTTCACCAATCGAATCGCCGATCGGACGATGTCGGTGTCGGTCATCTTGATCGATAACCTGAACACGACCATCGTCGATCAGATGGGCGTTCGCGATCAGGCGCTCGCCTTCCTTCGCGAACTGCGTCCCACCGATCGAGTCGCCGTCTACCTTGTCGACGACCGCAGTGGCATACACGTCCTGCATGATTTCTCGTCGAACATGAAATCGCTGATCGCGGCGGTGTCCCGAGTTGCGACTCGCACGTCGAATCAGGTGG
>Ga0075418_10009551_pt1 | contig 10884 bp, 15 predicted proteins | sample SoiMetdeltSBSDD2_FD_81776 | JGI IMG/M metagenome (GOLD analysis project Ga0075418, IMG submission 81776) | Bulk soil microbial communities from a Populus tree surrounding site in Tennessee, USA - Soil MetaG P. deltoides SBSDD2 | ecosystem: Environmental > Terrestrial > Soil > Tree plantation...
CACCCTCGGGCCGACGCCCGTCACATCACCCGCGCCGACGTCCTCGACATCGCGACGCTTCGAGCGCGCGAAGGAGATCGATTCGAGTTCAACATCGAGGGCGACCCCCGGCCCGATCTCATCGATCTCGTGCATGGCGTGAAGCCGACACAGTGCACGCTCGTCCCGGTCCAGCCCGGGGAAGTGACGAGCCAGGCGGGGTGGTCGCGCGACGCCCCGGCGGACCTGTTGCATGCCTGCATCGGCGACCTGCGTGTGGCCGGAATCCGCGTGAGCCTCTTCGTCGACCCGGACGAGGAGGCCATTCGCTGGGCGGCAGACATCGGTGCGCATCGCGTCGAGCTGTATACGGAGCCCTACGCTCGTGCCTTCGAGCGAGGGGGCGCAGCGGCCGACGCGTCCTTCGCCACGTACGCCCGCGCGGCGACGCTGGCGCACGAGCTCGGCCTCGGTGTCAATGCCGGTCACGACCTCGACCTCGACAATCTCGTGCTGTTCCGCCGTCTGCCGCACCTGGACGAGGTCTCCATCGGGCATGCGCTCGTCAGCCACGCATTGTTCGTCGGCCTCGAGCAGAGCATCCGCGACTACCTGAGCGTCCTGGCATCGCGCTAGGCAAGGCCCCTCCAGAGCGCGCTGCCTCGAGGGCGTCTTCGTCGGTGCCTTGTCGTATAAGATCGGTCTGAAAGCTCAATTCCTCCATGAAATCTGAATCACTCGTGCTCGCCGTCGCCGGCATGTGCTTCGGCGTGATCGTCGGCTGGCTTCTCGCGAACCTGGAGATCAACCGCCAGGCCGCCGTGCAGCCGCCCGCTCAGGCTGTCGCCGCGACCAACGAACGCCAGCCGCCGCCGCTCGACGAGGCGCGGGTGCAGGCGCTGACCACGATTCTCAAGAACGATCCGTCCAATGCGGGCGCGGCGGTGCAGCTGGCGACCACCTACTTCGAGGCACAGCGCTTCGACGATGCGATCAAGTGGTATCAGGAGGGGCTGAGACTCGATCCGAAGAACGCCGACGCCGGAGCTCAGCTCGGCCTCACCTATTTCTTCACGCGCGGAACCGATTCAGCGCTCGAGGAGTTCGATCGCTCGCTGAAGATCGATCCCAATCATCCGCGGACGCTGCTGAACAAGGGCATCGTGCTTTGGCGTGGGAAGCAGGACCTCGAGGGAGCGGCGGAGCTGTGGCGCAAGGTCGTCAAGCTGGCGCCCAACAGCCCCGAAGCCGAGATGGCGCAGCAGGGGCTCATGGCGATTTCAGGCGGGCGTGGCGGAGGCGAGGCGGCGCCCACGAGCAACCAGTGATGGTCCGCGTTGTCGTCATCACCGTTCTCCTGTTCCTGATTCTTCGGGCGATCAAGCTTCTGCTGAGCGGCATCGCCGAAGCAGCGAACCCTCGCCCGCGCCAGCCGGCGCAGCCGCCGCCGGTGAAGCTCGCGCGCGATCCGGTCTGCGGCACCCATATCCCGCCGGCCAGCTCGCTCTCGCTCACGTCGGGCGGCACGACGCACTACTTCTGCTCGGAAGCGTGCCGGGCGAAGTTCAGGAAGAGCGCGTGAGCACGCGCCTCGAAGAGCAGCTGCGCGGCGAGATCGTCGAAACGGGGCGGCGGATGTACGCCCGCGGCTACGTGGCGTCGAACGACGGCAACATCAGCGCCCGGCTGGACGAGCGCCGCCTCCTCACAACTCCCAAGAGCGTATCGAAGGGCTTCATGTCCCCGGACATGATGGTGGTGGTCGACTTCGACGGGCGGAAGGTCAGCGGCGACCGCGACCCATCGTCCGAGCTGCCGATGCACCTCGAGATCTACCGCAATCGGCCCGATGTGAACGCCGTCGTGCACGCGCATCCGCCGCTCGCCACCGGGTTCGCCGTGGCCGGGATTCCGCTGACGCGTGCCGTGCTGGCGGAGGTCATCACCACGCTCGGCAGTATCCCCATCGCCGAATACGGCACGCCGTCGACGGCGGAGCTGCCCGAGGCGGTAAGGAAGTACATCAAGGCGCACGACGGTATGCTGCTCGCCAACCACGGGGCGGTGACGTGCGGTCCGACGGTGCTCGGCGCCTACTACAAGATGGAGACGATCGAGCACTTCGCGAAAATCAGTCTCGTCGCCCGGCTGCTCGGGCGCGAACACCTGATCTCGCGCGAGGAAGTCGAGCGGCTGCAAGGGTTGCGCGGCATGTACGGCATCGCCGCGCCGGCGCCGTTGTGCACGGATCCGGCTGATGCGGCGGCCGTCGACCAGGTGCTCTGTCAGGTCCTCGAGGCGCCGGCGTCGCCAACCGAACGCCTTGTGCCCGACGTCGGCTCGGTGCTGCGTCAGGCGAGCAGGGATGGGGAAATTCGGCTAACATACGGCGAACTGACGGCACTCATCGCCGATGCGGTGAGGGACATCAAAGACACTTGAATTTACGAATTGACGAATTTACGGATTGGAATTGACGCATTGACGGATTGACGAATTGACGAATTGGGCTGGTCTGACGGAAGCGTGGTCCCTTGATTGAGCCTGTGATCCCGTGATCCCCTAGCCCCTAATCCGTCAATCCGTCAATCCGTCAATCCGTCAATTCCAATCCGTAAATTCGTAAATCCGTCACTAACGAGGATCCACAATGGGTGAGGCGCTCGGAATGGTCGAGACCAAGGGGCTGGTTGCGATGATCGAGGCAGCCGACGCCATGGTCAAGGCCGCCAAGGTCACGCTGGTCGGCTGGGAGAAGATTGGCGCCGGATATGTGACCGCCATCGTTCGCGGCGACGTCGCCGCGGTCAAGGCTGCGACCGACGCCGGCGCTGCCGCCGCCCGCCGGGTGGGCGAGCTCGTGTCGGTACACGTGATCCCGCGGCCGCACGCCAACCTCGAAGACGCCCTGCCGATCGGAAAAGCCAACGCCGGCGCCAAGGCGTAGCGCCGCGGCCCCATGATCCTCGCCCGAGTCGTCGGGACAGTCGTCGCCACCCGCAAGGACCCCAGGCTGGTCAGCACCAAGCTGCTCGTCGCGCGTCCGATGGATCCGCACGGCAAGTCGGAGGGAAGCTACCTCGTGGCCGTGGACACCGTCGATGCCGGTGTCGGCGAGACGGTGCTCATCGTCAGCGGAAGCTCCGCCCGGATGGCGTCGGGCATGAAGGATTGCCCGGTCGACGCCGCCATCGTCGGAATCATCGACACGGTGGATGTCGCCAGGGGGGACTGACTCCAGGTTCCAGGTTCCATGTTCGTGGGAGTTCAGAGTCGGGGTTCTATGCAGCTCGCAAAGGTCGTGGGCGACGTCGTCGCCACCCGGAAAGACAGCACACTCCACGGCATGAAGCTGCTCGTGCTGCAGCCGATTGGGGCCGACGGCAGCGCGGCCGGCAGGACGCTGGTGGCGGCCGATGCGGTCGGCGCCGGTGTCGGTGAAACGGTCTTCTTCGTGCGCGGGAAAGAGGCGAGCTTTCCGTTTTACCCAGTCGAGGCTGCGGTCGACGCGGGAATCGTGGGGATCGTGGACAGCTGCGATCTCATCGATGGATTGAACTGACGAAGGCTCTCTCTTGCTTCTCGCCCGCGTGATCGGCACCGTCGTCTCCACTCAGAAGCACCCGAAGTTCGAGGGGGCCAAGCTGCTGCTGGTGCAGCCGATCGCGCTCGAGGGCACTCCACGTGGCAACCCGCTGCTCGCGGTGGATTCTGTCGGCGCGGGTGTTCACGAGAAAGTGCTCGTCGTCATCGAGGGCCGTGCGGCCGGGGACGCGCTCGGTCGGAAGGGCGCGCCGGTCGATGCGGCGGTGGTCGGGATCGTCGACAGCGTGGACGTGGAAGGATGACGGAACAGGAGCTGCGCGCCCTGGTTCGCGACGCAATCGCCCGGCACACGGGGACGGCGCCGCCCGACGTTCGCAGCGCCCGCGTTCAGCCCGACCTCTCGCGTCACGCGAGCCATGCGATGTTCCTGCTCGCGGACGGCGCCGACGAGGGTGGACCTTGCGTGATCGAGCCCGCCGTCGCGTGCACGCACTGCGGGTATTGCAAGTCGTATGGCCATTGAGACCCGCCGCCGCTCCCGCCACTGACTTACGTGTCCCCGGCCGACCCTCGCCCTTCCGTCCTCGTCACCACGAAGATCCCTGCCTCTGCCGTGTTGCGCCTCGAGGAGTCGTGCGACGTCGAGGTGTACCAGGACGGGCCCGAGATGCCGGCGGACCAGTTGCTGCAGCGGGTGCGCGGTAAGCGCGGCCTGGTGTCGATGTTCAACAATCAGGTCGACCGGCGCGTCATCGAGGTCGCCGCTGATCTCGCCGTGATCGCGACCGTCGCCGTTGGCTACAACAACATCGACGTCGCCGCCGCCCGAGAGCGCGGCATCGTGGTGACCAATACCCCGGACGTGCTCACGGAAGCGACCGCCGATCTCGCGTGGACGCTCATTCTCGACATGACGCGCCGGGTGACCGAGGGCGATCGACTCGTCCGCCGCGGCGGGTGGAAAGGGTGGACGTTCGATTTCATGCTGGGCGCCGACCTCCGCGGGAAGCAGCTGGGGGTCGTGGGGTTCGGCCGCATCGGACGAGCGGTTGCGCGGCGGGCTGCCGCGTTCGGCATGCGCGTCGCGGTGTATGCGCCGCGACCTCCACGCGAGATCGGGACGGCCGAGCCGATGCCGCTCGATCGTCTGCTCGCCACGTCGGATGTGGTGACGCTGCACTGTCCGCTGACACCAGACACGCGGCATCTGATCGATCAGAAAGCGCTGGCGCGCATGAAGCGAACGGCGTACCTCGTGAATACCTCCCGTGGTCCCGTTGTCGACGAGGCGGCGCTGGCCTGGGCGCTCGGCAGCCGCCTGATTGCCGGCGCCGCCCTCGACGTCTACGAGAGCGAACCCGCGGTGCGACATGAGCTGCTGACGCTCGAGAACGTCGTGCTCTCGCCGCACCTGGGGAGCTCGACGATCGAAACCCGGACGGCGATGGCCGACCTCGCCGTCCGCAACGTCATTGCCGTGCTGTCTGGTCAGCCGGCGCTAACGCCGGTTCCCTGAGTGAACGGAGGCGGACGGAGGCAACGGTTCAACACGGAGCAAACGGAGCAACGGAGACGAACGGAGGTTGCTAACGTGCAGGTGCGGCGATTCGGTCGCCGAGGTGGGCCCGCGCTACGCCGGCCGAAGGCCGGCGGCCCGCCTGCAGAGTGTGACCGTATGGCCTTGCTCCGTTTCTCCGTTCCTCCGTTTCTCCGTGTTGGTTTGCGCCGTTGCCTCCGTCCAACTCCGTGCACTCCGCTCATGCGATGATTGGCAATTAATGCCACGGCCGGTTCTGTCGTGTGTACCCGCCCCGAGTGCTGTCGACGAAGTCATGCGCACGCTCGGGCGCGCAATCCGCGGCATGGAAGCGCCGGCCGTCGAGAAGATCTCCGATGCGCAGGCTGAAGATCCCTTTCAGATTCTGATCGCGACGCTGTTGTCGGCCCGCACGCAGGATGCCACCACGCATGCCGCGTCAACCCGTCTGTTCAAGCGGGCGCGCACGCCGCGGGCGCTTGCCAGGCTGACGATTCCCGAGATCGAGCGCCTGATCTATCCGGTGGGCTTCTACCGGACAAAGGCGCGCCACGTGCACGACTGTTGCGAAATGCTGGTGACGCGTTTTGGCGGCCGCGTGCCGCAAACCCTCGAGGATCTGGTCACTCTTCCGGGAGTCGGCCGCAAGACCGCGAATCTGGTGCTGATACTCGGGTTCAACAGCCCTCGGAATATCTGCGTCGACACCCACGTCCACCGCATTTCGAACAGGCTCGGCTGGGTGCGGACGAAGCTGCCGGAGGACACCGAGCGCGAGCTGTACCGCGTGCTGCCCGCCCGATGGTGGCCAGTGGTGAACCGGTATCTCGTGACCTGGGGGCAGAACGTCTGCCGTCCGATCTCGCCCCGATGCGGGGATTGCGCGATCGCGGCTGATTGTCCAAGAATTGGGGTCCGAGTCCCGAGCCCCGGATCCCGAGTCCCGGTACTATCGACATCGACCAGGAGGGCATTGTGAGCAGGCGACTGATTGTCGGATGGACGGCGATGGCGTCGTTGGCGGTGGCGTTGACGGCAGGTGGTCTGCACCTGTCGACGGGAAGTGCCGAGGCAGCCGTGCCGCTGGCGGGCCAGACGTCCGGCGCGCAGACGTCGAAGCCTGCATCTACGCAAACTGCCAAGCCTGCCACGCAGACTGCGAAACCTTCCACGCCGCAGACGGCAAAGCCGACAACGCCGGCTGCGAAGCCGCTGGCGCCGACGTCTCCAGGCGCCGGTCCGGTCATCGTCGTGGAGACGGAGAAGGGGAGCTTCGAGTTCGAGACCTATCCGAAGGAGGCGCCGAGGACGGTCGAGCACATCGTCGCGCTGGTCAAGCGCAACAACTTCTACAACGGTCAGCGGTTCCACCGCGTGGTGTCGAACTTCGTCGTCCAGTGGGGAGACCCGGCTACCCGCGACATGCGGCGCCGATCCGAGTGGGGCACCGGCGGCAGCGGAAAGCCGATCGGGGTCGCAGAGATCTCGAAGACGCTGAAGCACAAGCTCGGCGCCGTTGCCATGGGCCACGCCGGCGATCCGGCGCGTGCCGATTCACAGATGTACGTCGTCACCGGCCCCGCCGCTCACCTCGATGGCGGGTACACGATCTTCGGTCAGGTGATTTCCGGCATGGACGTGGTGCAGCGGATCAAGCAGGACGATCTCGTCAAGAAGATGTCGATACGAGCCGAAACGCCTGCGGCGAAGTAGTCACCAGGTCGGCGAGCTCCGGATACCGCTTCACCAGCTCCGGCGGGTATTCCCCGTCGATCGGCTGTCCGAGCTGCGCTTTCAGCATGACCGCGTTCACCACCGACTTCGCGGAAAAATGATTGTTGGTATAGAGGTACGACTTCTTCACCAGATCCTTCGCCGCGCCAGCGACGTCGGAGAATTCCCGCAGCTCGTCAGCTGAATACAGGTAGTTGTACCGGTCTTCGCTCTTCTCGTGGCGCCACCACGCTGCCGCATTCCGGCCGTGCAGGCGCATGTAGTAGAAGCCGGTGACGTTCGGCAAGTAGTTCTGACGGATCGACAGCCGGAACTTCGGCTCGTCGATCTGGACGAACGCGGCGCCGAACGAGTTGAGGAGCGACAGCGTCTCGCCGAGGTCGTCGCTCCAGCTTCGATGACGCAGCTCCACGGCAACCGGATACTCGCGGAAGACGTGCAGCAGGCGCGTCAGGTAGTCGCGCGACTCGCTCGAGCTCTTGAAGCTGGCCGGAAACTGCGCGAGCAGCGCGCCGAGCTTTCCGGCAACGGCGAGCGGTTCGATGCCGGCGCGGAAATCGTCGATGTCGCTGGCGGTGACCTGCGCCAGGACGTCCAGCAGCGCTCCACCTTCGCCGCCGGTGGTCTTGAGCGCCGCCTCCTTGAACATCTTCGGATGCGTGAACTTCTGATAGAGCTTGAGCGAGAACTCGAATCCGCGCGGCGTGCGCTCGGCCCAGCCTTGCGTGACCGACGCGCGTGGCTGCCCGTAGAAGGTCGAATTCACCTCCACGGTGTCGAAGTGCTCGGCATAGAAACGGAGCTCGTCGAACTGCGCGGTGCCGGCGCGCTTCGACCGCGAGGCCGGGTAGAACAGGCCGTTCCAGCGGCCCTCGCCCGAAGGATAGCTCCAGCCCGACGTGCCCACGTGCAGACCCATCAGATCGCTCCGCACACCCGTGTCCCGGACGAGGCTGCCGCCAGCCAGAGGCGCCCCGGCTCGTGATCGATAATAAGGGTGTTTGATCACCCTGAATGAGATCTTCTATTCGGTGCAGGGCGAGTCGACGTACGCAGGTCGGCCGTGTGTCTTCGTCCGCCTGACGGCCTGCGACCTCCGCTGCTCGTGGTGCGACACGCCGTACGCCTTCCATGAGGGGAGCAAGCGTCCTCTCGACGAGATACTGGCCGAGGTCGACCGTTTCGATTGCCCGCTCGTCGAGGTCACCGGCGGCGAGCCGCTCCTGCAGGAGGACGTGTATCCGCTGATGCAGGGCCTGCTCGACCGTGGCAAGACGGTACTGCTCGAGACCGGCGGGCACCGCAGCACCGAGCGCGTGCCCGCGGCGGTCGTCACCATCGTCGACGTCAAGTGTCCGGCCAGCGGCGAGGCGGCTCGAATGGACTGGAGCAACCTCGATCGCCTGCGCCCGCACGACGAGGTGAAGTTCGTCGTCAACGACCGCGCCGACTACGAGTATGCGCGGTCGGTCATCGAGCGCTACGACCTCTCGCGCCGCGCATCGGCCATCCACCTGTCGCCCGTCCACGGCGTCCTCAACCCGCGCGAGCTCTCGGAATGGGTGCTGGCGGATCGCCTGCCCGCGCGCGTCCAGTTGCAGCTGCACAAGTACATCTGGGATGCGCACACGCGCGGAGTCTGAAGCGATTGGCGGCGCCCATTCCAATCATCAATAAATCCCAAATCCACAATCAATAATCACCATCGAATCGCAGATCCCTAATCACCAATCACCAATGTCTCTGTCTCGCCCCGCCGTCGTACTCCTGAGTGGCGGTCTCGACTCGTATACCGCCGCCGCGGTCGCGCGTGCGGACGGCTTCCGCCTCTTCGCGCTGACGGTGCGTTACGGCCAGCGTCATACGGCGGAGCTCGATGCGGCGCGCGCCGTGGCGCGTGCGCTCGGCGTGGAGCGCCACCTCGAGATCGATGTCAACCTGTCGCTCTTCGGCGGCTCGTCGCTGACGACCGACGCGCCCGTGCCCAAGGACCGGCCTCCCGGCGACGGCGGAATTCCCTCCACGTACGTCCCCGCGCGCAACACCGTGCTGCTGGCCCTGGCGCTCGCCTGGGCCGAGACGCTGGGCGCCACGGACATCGTCATCGGCGTCAACGCGATCGACTACTCCGGATACCCCGACTGCCGTCCCGAGTTCATCGCCGCCTTCGAGGGCCTCGCGGCGCTCGCCACCGCAGCGGGCGTGTCGGGAAGGCGATTGACCATTCACGCGCCGCTCCAGTCGTGGACCAAAGCCGACATCATCACGCGAGGACTGGAGCTCGGCCTGGACTACGGCCTGACCCACAGCTGCTACGACCCGGACCCCTCCGGCCGTTCCTGCGGCCGCTGCGACAGCTGCGTGCTGCGGGCCGCGGGGTTCGCCGCGGTTGGTGTTGCCGACCCGGCGCGCGGCCGATAAGTCGGTCAGTGAAGATTGCCCCCGTCTCGGACCGCCCCGTGCAAATCCGTGAACATTGTGCCTGCCAACGGTGATGCGAAGCTTCTGGTCGCAGTCGCTCCGGCGTCAGCTGTTGCTCGTCAACCTCCTGGTCCTGATTCCTGTCGTCGGGTTGATCTGGACGCGTACCTTCACGGTGCTGGTTCTCGGGCTGTCGTGGTGGCTGCTTCTGACCTGGTTTCTGTCACGGCGGCTGGGCGAATCGCTCAGCCATCTCGAAGCCATCGCGCGTCGTATCGCGGCCGGCGACTTCAGCCCGATGGAGCACAAGCGGATGCGCTCGGCCGAGCTGACGCAGCTGCAGGCGACCTTCGACAGGATGCTCCAGCGGTTCAACGCGAGCCGCGCGACGCTCGATGCGCAGATGGACGAGGAGCGTCGGATCCGGCGTGAGCTCGAATCTCTCCAGGGGCAGGTCATCCGTCAGGAACGCCTGGCCGCCGTCGGTCAGCTCGTCTCGGGTGTCGCACACGAGATCAACAACCCGCTGCAGGCGATCCTCGGCTTCGCGGAGCTGCTGCAGATGCAGCCCGATGTCCCCGAGTCGGTGAAAGTTGACCTCAGCCTGATTCAGAAAGAGAGCGCGCGCGCCTGCGGAATCATTCGCAACCTCGCGCTGTTCGCTCGTCAGCAGCCTGCCGAGGCGGCGCCGGTGATGATGAGCGACGTGATTCGCGCTGTCGCCGAGTTGCGCCAGCGCCGTCTCGAAACGGAGGACATCGAGCTGCACATCGAGGACACGGCCCGGCAGCCGCTGATCGCCGTGATGACCGAGCTGCAGCAGGTGGTGCTCAACTTCGTGGTCAACGCGGAACAGGCGATCATCGACTCGGGGCGCCTGCCCGGCCGCATCACGATTCGATCGTTCGATCGTCACGAGCGGCTGGTGCTCGAGGTGGAGGACACCGGCCCGGGGATTCCCGTCGAGAACGAAGCCAAGCTGTTTCAGCCCTTCTTCACCACCAAGCCCGTCGGTCAGGGCACCGGACTCGGCCTCTCGATCAGCTACGGCATCATCGAGTCGCTCGGCGGGGTCATCGGCTACCGCCGGGCCCCCGCCGGCGGAGCGGTGTTCTACTGCGATCTGCCGGCAGGGATACCCACATAGACACGGGCTCCAGGCTCCGGGCTCCAGATCGTTCAGGCGGGCCTGAAGGTCCGCCTGACACGGCCCGAAGCCTGGAGCCCGAAGCCTGAAGCCAGGGCGCGCCCGCGACGGGCGCCGAAGGCGCTACGATCGAATGCGCGCCCCTATGACCACTCGCATCTACTACACGGACCCGGCCTGCACCGAATTCGACGCCGTGGTGAGCCGTGTGTTCGAGCACGACAACCGGCCGGCGGTCGTGCTCGATCGGACCGCGTTCTATCCGACATCTGGGGGACAGCCGTTCGACACGGGGCGCCTTGGCGACGCGGATGTCGTCGATGTGCTCGAAGATGGCGACGGAGTCGTGATTCATGTCCTGTCGGCTGCCCTTCCCGGCGACGCACGCGTGGCGGGGCGGGTGGACTGGCAGCGCCGCTTCGATCACATGCAGCAGCACACGGGGCAGCACATCCTCTCCGCCGCCTTCGTCGAGGTGGCCCGCGCGGAGACGCGCTCGTTTCACCTGGGCGAGGGTGTC
>Ga0075418_10009552_pt1 | contig 10884 bp, 10 predicted proteins | sample SoiMetdeltSBSDD2_FD_81776 | JGI IMG/M metagenome (GOLD analysis project Ga0075418, IMG submission 81776) | Bulk soil microbial communities from a Populus tree surrounding site in Tennessee, USA - Soil MetaG P. deltoides SBSDD2 | ecosystem: Environmental > Terrestrial > Soil > Tree plantation...
AAGCCGGTCACACCAGAGGCGCTGCACGCCGGGGTCCAACGCGTGGTGCGCAGGCTGGGCTGGACACCCGCAGCGGAGCCTCGTCAAGCGGGCCGGCTCTTTACGCTGTTCAGCCCAAAGGGGGGCTGCGGATCCACGACGATCGCCACCAATCTCGCGTGTGTCCTGCACCGGCTTACATGCAAGAGAACGTTGCTCGTGGATCTCGATCTCGAATTTGGTGAAACCGCGCTGCAGCTGGGTGTGGAGCCGAAATTCAGCGTCCTCGATGTGCTGCGAAACTTTCATCGGATGGATGCTGGGCTGCTCGGATCGTTCGTCGAGCGCCATGAGTCGGGTGTGCATCTCCTGTCAGCCCCGTACCACCTCGATCGAGGGGCGGTCGTGGCGGAGGACCAGATTCACATCACACTGCGTCTTCTCAAACAGCATTATGACTACGTCGTCGTCGATACGTCCGGCTCCTTTGTGCCGAGCACGCTCGCGGCGTTTGCCGAAGCGGATCGGATTTTCGCGGTCACGACCCTCAATCTGCCGTCTTTGCGGAACCTCCAGCGGTGCCTTCCCTTCCTCGAGCAAACAGTCGGGAAGGACGCCAAGGACAGAATCCAGATCCTCGTCAATCGCTACACCGGCGACGACGTCATTGCGTTGAACGACGTGCAGCAAACACTCGGCATGCCGGTGTACCGGACGCTCAGTAATGATTACCAGGCGGTGAGTCGTGCGATCAATAGCGGCAAGCCTGTGGTGCTGAACGGCAAGTCGAAGTGCGCGCGTGACCTTCAAGCACTGGGTACGGAGCTGGTGGGCGTGCAGAGTGCGGCGCGCGCTGCTCGCAATGGCCGTGGCCTGCTCGACGCGCTCTGGCGGCGGCTCCGCCAGCCTCTCGAGGTGGCGAGCGCCCGATGACAAGCGACTCGCGCAGTTCCGCTGGCGTGCGGCCTACGGCCGCAGGCGGGAACGGGCAGCGCCGCTCCCTTCCCTGGGAGACACCCATCGGCGTCGATAAGACACCGGCCGGTGCCGAGACTCCGGGGCGGCAGGCAGCCTCACTCCAGCAGATCAAGGTTCGGATCCACCGCCAGCTAATCGACCGTTTGAATCTCTCCGACCTCGACCGGCTCGAGCGGGGAGAAGTCGTCGCGACGATCCGCAAGGTCGTGCTGGAAATCATCGCGCAGGACCATATCCCGATCAACCTGGAAGAGCGGGAGCGGCTGCTGTCGCAGGTCGTCGATGAAATTTTCGGGCTCGGGCCGCTCGAGCCTTTGCAGCAAGATCCCGAGATCTCGGACATTCTCGTCAACACGTACGACCAGGTGTACATCGAGCGCCACGGCAAGCTCGAGCCCACCGACGTGCGGTTCCAGAACGACAAACATCTGTTGCAGGTGATCGACCGCATCGTCTCGGCGGTGGGGCGGCGCGTCGACGACTCTTCGCCCATGGTCGACGCGCGCTTGCCGGACGGATCGCGGGTCAACGCGATAATTCCGCCGCTCGCGGTCGACGGGCCACATCTGTCCATCCGGAAGTTCAAACGGGATGCCCTGTCCGGCGAGGACCTGATCCGCTCGAAGAGCCTGACGCCCGCGATGCTGGAGCTGCTGAACGGCATCGTGCGGGCGCGATTGAACGTCCTGATTTCCGGCGGCACAGGCGCCGGGAAAACCACGCTGCTCAACATCCTGTCCTCCTTCATCCCGGCGGAGGAGCGCGTCGTCACGATCGAGGACTCGGCCGAGCTCCAGCTGCGCCAGCCGCACGTGGTGCGCCTCGAAACCAGGGCTGCCAACATCGAAGGCCACGGCGAGGTGCCGCAACGGCGCCTCCTCATCAATTCGCTGCGCATGCGGCCCGATCGCATCATCATCGGCGAAGTCCGGGGCGCAGAGGCCGTCGATATGCTGCAGGCGATGAATACCGGGCACGACGGTTCGCTGACGACTTTGCACGCCAACGGCACGCGCGAGGCCCTCAGTCGTCTCGAGACGATGGTTTCCATGGCGAATCTCAACCTGCCCGCACGAGCGATGCGGCAACAGATCGCCAGTGCGATCGATGTTGTTATTCAGGTGAGCCGCCTCTCGGACGGTACGCGCAAGCTGATCAGCATCGCGGAGCTCGCGGGGATGGAAGGTGAAATCATCACGATGCAGGAGATCTTCACCTTCGATCGCCAGGGCGTCGATGCCGAAGGCCGCGTGATCGGGACGTTCCGCCCGACCGGAATTCGGCCACGCTTCGCTGAGCGGCTCAAGTCCTGGGGCATCACGCTCCCGGCGGATCTGTTCTCGCCGCTCGCGGCGGCATCGGTGCAGGATGGTGGCCGATGATCATCCAGTGGCTGGGGGCTTGGGGTCCCGCCGGCGCGGCCTTCGCCGCGGGTGTGCTGGGGATTGTCGCATTCGCGTTGCTCTGGGAGTGGTGGTCGGAATGGCGTCGGTCAAAGGAGGCCGTAGAGCAACTCCGCTCGTTCACGTCACAGGGTAGCACCGATCGCACATCGGAGACGCTGATTCGGAGCTCAAAGATCGTGGAAGCACGGTGGATCCGGCCTCTCGCTGCCAGAGTGCCCCACCTCCGCGATATCGGGAATGCGCTGGAGCAAGCGGGAGTGCGGTGGAAGCCCGAGACCTATCTCCTGATCACCCTTGGAGCGGCGGTTGTGCTGGGGCTCGGGACATTCGTCGCTGTGCGGCTGTGGGCCGCCGCGCTCATCGGGGCGATTGGGGGCGCGTGCCTTCCTTATCTGTATCTGCGCTGGCGAAAGGCGCGCTTCATCCTGGCCTTCGAGGAGTATCTGCCCGAGGCGATCGACCTGCTCGGTCGAGCAATCCGGGCCGGCCACCCGTTCTCCGCGGGACTCAAGATGGCCGGTGAGGAGGCCGCTCAACCGGTCGCCGGTGAGTTCCGTCGCGTGTTCGAAGAACAACGTTTCGGCATTCCGTTCGAGGATGCCCTGATGGGGCTGGCTGACCGGATCGACCTGGTCGACGTCCGGATCCTCGTGACGGCCATCATGGTGCAGCGGGAGGTAGGCGGCAACCTCGCCGAAGTGCTCGACAAGATTGCGCATACCATCCGCGCGCGGTTCACCATTCGGCGTCAGGTGCGCGTCTATACCGCCCAGGGACGCTTTAGCGGTATCGTCCTCGCGCTGCTCCCCATTGCCGTCGGCAGCGCGATCTTCGTGGTCAATCGACAATACATGATGACTCTGTTCCAGGATCAGTTCGGGCGATGGCTGCTTGTCACCGGCGCGGTGATGCAGATCGTCGGCTACATCTGGATCCGTCGCATCGTGAACATCGAGATCTGAGGACCTGCCCATGATCTACTTTGCGACTGCGGCGTTTGGGATCGCCATCGCGCTGATCATTGCTGTGGCGACACAGCTCGCGCCTGCTCAGCCGCGAGCGGTGGCCCGTCGGTTACTGGAGCTTGGGCAGCGGAGCGACGAGGATTCGCTCCAACAGCGGCGGCGGCGGCAGGAGCGTGCCCAACAGCTCGGGGCCTTGCTGGAGTGGTTGGGTGCAGCGCTCGCGAGGACCAACAACCCCGCTGCGCGCAATGTCCTGCAGCACGCGGGATACAGGCATCCCAACGCGGCTGCGATCTTCTGGGGAGCGCGTCTGGGGTTGATGGCCGTGCTGGGCCTCTGCGGATTCCTGGTGGGGCCGGTCTTCGGTGCCGGTATCGTCGGCGCCATCCTGGGCGCCCTATGGTGCGCAGTGCTGGGATGGCTCATGCCGGCGTTCTACGTGGGCAGCCGGGCTAAGGCGCGGCAGAAAGACATCCAGCGCGCGCTGCCGGATGCGGTCGACCTATTGGTCGTTTGCGTCGAAGCGGGGCTTGCCCTCAACCAGGCGCTGGTACGCGTTGCTGCGGAAATAAAACACGTGAGCCGCGTGACGAGCGAGGAGCTCGTTCTGGTGAATCTGGAGATTCGTGCGGGTGTGCCGCGAGAGGATGCACTGCGGGGACTCGGCGAACGAACCGGAGTCGCGGATGTGCGCTCGCTCGTCGCGATGCTGATTCAGACCGATCGCTTCGGCACCTCGATCGCCCAAGCCCTCCGGGTGCATTCGGACACGGCGCGGACGAAGAGACGCCAGCGGGCCGAGGAAGCCGCGGCCAAGACGACCATTAAGCTCGTGTTTCCCCTCGTGCTGTTTGTATTTCCGGCGTTGTTCGTCGTGATTCTCGGCCCGGCGGTGATTACGATGGTCCGGACCCTCAGCCAGTTCGGCCCCGGCCGATGAACCACGTGGGGTTCACTAACGTGACTCGCGGGCGAGTTCTCGGAACGTGGATCTCCGTCGCCGACCGCTGGTGGCAACGGCTCCGGGGTCTGCTCGGTCGGTCACCGCTTTCGGCGGGAGCCGGCCTGCTGCTTCAGCCCTGCCGCGCGGTGCATATGTTCGGCATGCGGTACGCGGTTGACGTCGCTTTCTTGGATCGGCGAGGATCGGTCGTGGCCGTGTATCATCGCTTGGCGCCGGGCCAGCGTTCGCGCTGGCACAAAGGTGCAGCGTACGCACTGGAGCTTCCGGCGGGCACGCTCGCAATGACGGGCACGCGTGAGGGCGATAGGCTCGCGTGGGACTTGTGTGATCCTGTATTCTCGGCGCCTTACCAGGTGGAGGACCAATGACGGAAATCGATCCCGTAGACGATCAGACGCGTGACGCCAGTGCGGATCTGGTGAAGCGCCTCGAGAAGGTGGAGCAGGAACACCGCCACCTGCGTCGCACAAGCCGAGCTCTGCTCGTCGGCCTGGCTGTGCTTCTCGCAGCCGGAGCCGCGACCATTGTCATCGTTGGGGGCCGCCCGACCATAAAGGATGTTGTGGAGGCACACAGCTTCGCCCTCCGAGACAACGAGGGTCGCGTCCGCGGTGTCTTCGGCGTGGCACAGGACGGTTCGCCGCAGTTTGTGCTTCAAGACGACAGCGGCACAGCGCGGCTCAGATTGATCGTTCTTGACGACGGTTCGCCCGGCCTCGCGCTCATCGACGCAAAGGGCCGCTCCCGCGCTGCGCTCGGGCTTTTACCGGACGAGACAATCACGCTCGCGTTTGCCGACCCGCAAGGTACAACCCGAGCGGTCCTCGGCCTCACAGCTGCTGAAGGGGCCAGCCTCGCGCTGGCCGATAGCGTTGGCGCCACGCGGGCTGGGTTGGGCGTCTCCGCGGCGGGCAAGGCGACCGTCACAGCACCCTGAGACGGGCGGTGCGCGAAGCACGCACGGGACGTGCTTCGCGCGCAAGACCGCAGCATTCCCCTTCTATTAGTCCTCGCACTGTCCAGCTCGGTAACTAGTTTCTAGGTTTACGGCATGACCCTCGACTACGATCTGATCGTGGTAGGCGCCGGCCACGCCGGCAGTGAGGCCGCTGTTATGGCGGCGCGTTTGGGCGCACGCACACTCCTCCTCACGTCGAACCTCGACACCATCGGCCAGATGTCCTGCAATCCCGCGATCGGCGGCATCGCGAAGGGCACGGTCGTTCGCGAAGTCGACGCTCTGGGTGGTCTGATGGGCCGAGCCGCTGATCGCGCAACCATCCAGTTCCGGATGCTGAATCGCTCGAAGGGCCCCGCGGTGTGGGCGCCGCGCGCCCAGGCCGATCGCACGCTGTACCGTCGCGCCGTTCGCCATTTGCTCGAGCAATTCCCTGCCCTGGAGCTGACGCAGGGCATGGTCACAAATCTGCTCTTCAATGAACAGGCGACTCGCATCACCGGGGTCGAGACCGGCGATGGTCGTCGCTTCACTGCCCGCGCGGTGATCATTACCGCGGGCACCTTCCTCCGTGGCCGCATTCACCTCGGCACCGACACACAAATCCCGGCGGGCCGGGCGGGTGATGCGCCGTCCGTTCAAATGGCGCAAGTCATTGAAAATATTGGACTTACAGTGGCACGCTTCAAGACCGGGACCCCGCCGCGCATCGACGGACGCTCGGTCGATTGGAGCAAGGTCGAACGTCAGGAGGGTGATCGCGACGAGTATCGCTTCTCATTCCACGAGCGTGTCGAGCGCCCACGCCAAGTTCCTTGCTGGATCACATGGGCCGGCGAGGAAGTGAAGCAAATCATCCAACGCCACATCAAAGAGTCGGCGCTGTACGGCGGCGCGATCAGCGGGCGCGGGCCACGCTACTGCCCGTCGGTTGAAGACAAGATCGTGAAGTTTCCGGCGGCAAAGCGGCACCAGATCTTCCTCGAGCCGGAGGGCCTCGACACGACGGAGCTGTACGTAAACGGTCTCTCCACTTCCCTGCCCGTCGCGGTGCAGCGCGAGTTCTTGCGTGCCGTCCCCGGTCTGGAGCGTGCTCGCATGACGCGCCCCGGGTACGCCATCGAGTACGACTACTATCCGCCCACCCAGCTCACGCCGTGGCTCGAGGTGAAGTCCGTCGAGCATCTCTTTTTCGCCGGCCAAATCAACGGCACGACAGGCTACGAAGAAGCGGCTGGCCAGGGTGTTGTCGCGGGGATCAACGCGGTGCGCCGACTCCGCGGCCAGGAGCCTGTGGTCCTCGGTCGCGACGACGCGTACATCGGAGTTCTCGTCGACGATCTCGTTACGCGTGGCGTCGATGAGCCGTATCGGCTTTTCACGTCACGCTCTGAATTCCGGTTGCTGCTTCGCCAGGACAACGCACTGCGGCGCCTTCTTCCCCTCGCCGAGCGCCTCGGCCTGCTGACCGATGGCGAGCTCCGCGCGGCCGAACGTCGTCTGCTGGACGAGGAGAACGTTCTCGATATCGCGCGTGCGACGTCGATCTCTCCTGCGCAGGCTGCCGATGTTTTGTCTGAAAGCGGCACGACACTGCGCGAAAATGAGCGCATCGCTGTTGTCGCGAAGCGTCCCGGTGTCGTGCTGGCGTCATTGCTCGCGGCAGTTGGGGTTGCCGCGGATGCTTCGCCGGACGCGGTGCTCGCTGCTGAAATCGAAATCAAATACGACGGTTATTTGGCGCGCGAGCGAGATGCGGCCGCGCGTCTCGCGGAGCTGGCGTCGTTCTCGCTCCCGAGCGACCTGCCCTACCTCGATCTCCAGACGCTCGCGACCGAGGCGCGTCAGAAGCTCGATCGAGTACGACCGACTTCACTGGCACAGGCAGCGCGCGTTCCCGGCGTGACACCCAGCGACCTGCATAACCTCGTCTTGGCGGTGACGCGTTGGCGTCGGAGAGTGGCTTAGGCTTACGTTGCAGTTTCACGTGAAACTTACGGCTTTCGTTTCACGTGAAACGAGCGTATATTGAGGCGCACAATTGGCATGTCAGTGATATAACTCATTGCAGGACAATAAGTTATAGCATGTCTCGTGTAATCGCGATTGCCAACCAAAAAGGCGGCGTCGGCAAGACCACGACGGCCGTGAATCTCGCCGCGTCTCTCGCGATCGCGGAGCGCAAGACGCTGCTCATCGACGCCGATCCGCAGGGCAACTCGACAAGCGGCGTCGGCATTGAACGGGATCGCATTCGACATTCGCTCTACGACGCCATCATCGAAGGCTCGGCACTCTCGCAGGCCCGTTTTCCCCACGTGCACTTCCCGTATCTCGATGTCGTACCGGCGACGCAGGACTTGGTCGGTGCCGAGCTGGAGCTCGTCAATCAGCGCTCGCGCGAAACGCGCATGCGGGAGGCGCTGCGAGATCTGCGTGATGAGTACGCCTACGTCATTATCGACTGTCCGCCGTCGCTTGGGTTGCTCACGCTCAACATGCTGACTGCCGCCGACAGCGTGGTCATTCCGATTCAGTGCGAGTACTACGCGCTCGAAGGGCTGTCTCAGCTCCTGAACACGATCAAGCTCGTACAACGCAATTTCAATCCTGCGCTCGCGGTCGAAGGCGCACTGCTGACGATGTACGACGCGCGGCTGAATCTTTCCAAGCAGGTCGCTGACGAAGCCAAGGAGTATTTCGGCGGACGCATGTTCAGCATGACGATCCCGCGCAATGTGCGGCTCGCGGAAGCGCCCAGCTTCGGTAAACCGATCGTGCTTTACGACGTGCAGTCGGTAGGGGCGAAGAGCTACCTGGCGGTTGCACAGGAGCTGATTCATCGTGTCGAGCAGGGGGCTCCACCGTCGCCCAGTCTTCCCGCCGTTGAATCGCTGCCGACACCGGAGGTGCCCGCATGACGGAAACCACCACTGGAAGACGACGTCTCGGCCGCGGTCTCGAAGCGCTGCTCGGTCCCACTCGTGAAGAGGCGGTACGAGAAGGGAACCTGGTCGAGCTGCCGATCAAGGACATCAGGCCCAATCCGTTCCAGCCCCGCAAGGATGTGGATCCGGCGGCGCTCGAAGAACTAGTGTCCTCGATCAAGCAGGCCGGTCTCCTGCAGCCGATCGTGGTGCGAAAGGCGCCAGCCGGAAACGGCGTATTCGAGCTCATCGCTGGGGAACGCCGCTTACGCGCCTGCCAGCAGCTCGCGTGGGAGCGTATCCCCGCTGTCCAGCGCGATGCCGACGACCGCACGTTGCTGACGCTTGCTCTGATCGAGAATCTGCAACGCGACGATCTGTCACCGGTGGACGAAGCCCGCGGCTACGAGCGTCTGATCGCCGAATTCAAATTGGCGCAGCAGGATGTCGCCGATGCCGTCGGTCGCGACCGCTCGACGGTTGCCAACGCGCTCCGCCTCCTCAAACTCCCCGAGGTCGTGCTCCAAATGCTCCACGAGGGGCAGCTGTCGGTGGGGCACGCGCGGGCGCTGCTGGCGCTCGAGGATCCGCGTATCGTTGCGAACCTCGCCCGTGAAGCCGTGGCGCAGGGATTGTCAGTTCGCGAAGTTGAGGACCGCGTGCGTGGCGGCCGGGCACCCGAGCGTCGGCCGCGCATGAAACGCGGCGTCGGCGCCGCTCCAGAGGTGCGACGCGTCGAAGATGCATTGCGCCGGCGGCTCGGCACCGACGTGCGTGTCAGCCTGCGCGCGAAAGGGAAAGGTCAGATTCATGTTTCTTTCTATTCCAACGACGATCTCGCTCGACTACTCGAGCTGATCCTCGGCGCGCCGTTCGACGGATGAGTACTCGCGGCGTCACGATCGTCCTCCACGCGGACGGCGATCTCGAATCCCGGCAGTACCGGCTGCCGCGCTCGGCGGTATTGGCGGGCAAGTGGGGCGCAATGGCGATCGCCGTGATGGTCGTTTTGTTTTTTGCGTTCGCCGGACCGATCACGCGAAACGCCGCGCGTGTACCCGGCCTTGAGCGCGAGATCTCGCGCCTCCGGTCCGAGAACAGTCGCGTGCAACAGCTCGCATCGGCATTGAATCGCGCGGAGGCGAATTATCAGGAGCTGCGTCAAATGCTGGGGGTGAAGGCGCCCCCGCCGCCGGCCCCCTCCCGCGGGGGAAACACGGCCGCACGAACCGACTACGTCACGGCGATGCGGACCGTCCCGATCCGGGCCTCTCGACCGAGCGGGACCCCGCAATACGAGGCGGGGTCATCGGTGCCATCGCATTGGCCGCTGGACGTCCAGGGCTTCGTGACGCGGGGACAGGTGCGGCCCGGCGTCCCGGACGAATCGCACGTCGGCATCGACATCGCCGTGCCCATTGGGACGCCCGTCCGTGCATCCGGCGGAGGTACCGTGATGGCTGCCGGCTACGATTCGGACTACGGGTTGTTTGTCCTCTTGCGGCATCCGTCCGGTTATGAGACGATGTATGGTCATACGTCACGGCTCCTTGCTGCGGAAGGCGACGAAGTTCAAGCTGGACAGGTGATCGGATTGTCCGGTAACTCGGGGCGGTCGACTGCGCCGCACCTGCACTTCGAAGTTCGGCGTGACGGCAAATCGGTTGATCCACTCGAGCTCGTGAAACAGGGGGGGACGCATTGATGGCGGTGTTCAGTGAAAAAACCGTCGCGAGCGGCGGCCGGGAAGGCGTGCCGGGCCTGTCAATCATTGGCGCGGGAATGCGCGTGGTCGGCGATATCTCAGCCGACGGAGTCGTAAAGATCGAAGGATCGGTGACCGGAACCGTTCGCGCCGCAAAGCAGGTGCTCGTCGCGCGGGGTGGGGAAGTCGAAGGTGACGTCGTAAGCCGCGAGGCGATCATCGGCGGGGAAGTGCGCGGCGCTGTTTACGCCGAAGAGCGCGTCGAACTCCAAGCCACCAGCGTCGTACACGGTGACATCCACACCAAGCGCCTCCTCATCCAGGAAGGCGGCGAGATGAACGGAGTTCTGCGGATGGGCGAGGACGCCGGCCAGCCACCCCAAATCGCGCCCCGTACAAACCAAGCGTCACTGGCTCGCGCCTAGTTTATCCACACGCCCGCGTCCCGCGCGTGTGGATTCTCTAATGGCTTGTAAACGCGGCGCTTACAAGCCACTACAATGTGGAAAGACATTCGACTGCCACGATACTGTCGCTACGGTGTCGTAAATGCGCCTAGACACCCTCGCCACCTATTTGGACAACTACCTCCGGATAGCGGAGGAAGTCGCTGATCCACCTGAAGCACTGAACGGATTACAAGTAGCCAACGCCGGAGACGTAACACGCCTCGCCGCTGCCGTCGATCTGTGCGCGGCGACGGTCCGCTTGGCGAGCGCGGAAAGTGCTGACCTCCTGGTGGTGCATCATGGCCTTTTCTGGGGCGGACTTCGCCCCCTGACGGGACCTTTCTACGATCGCGTCGCGGGCCTACTGCGCAGCAACATTGCTCTGTATGCGGCGCACCTTCCTCTAGATCGCCATCCGGACGTCGGGAACAACAGCCAGCTTGCACGCCTGCTCGGAATCACGGTTCGCGGGGAATTCGGTTCCTATCGCGGCGCGCCGATCGGCGTGTGGGGCGAGCGCAGCGGCACGCGCAAGGAGCTGAGTCGAGCGCTC
>Ga0075418_10009553_pt1 | contig 10883 bp, 9 predicted proteins | sample SoiMetdeltSBSDD2_FD_81776 | JGI IMG/M metagenome (GOLD analysis project Ga0075418, IMG submission 81776) | Bulk soil microbial communities from a Populus tree surrounding site in Tennessee, USA - Soil MetaG P. deltoides SBSDD2 | ecosystem: Environmental > Terrestrial > Soil > Tree plantation...
CATCTACTTTGCCCCCAGCTTGATTCTGTCGCTGTGGATGCTGAAAGAGCGTCGTCTGGTCTGGTTCAGTGCGTTTTACGCGGTTGCCTGCCTGACGAAATGGCAACCCCTCCTAATCGGACCGTTCATCGCCATTTACCTTGTCGGCATTCAGGATGATTTGGGGCAATGGAAAAAGTGGGTGAGGAGGATCGGGTTGCAAGCGCTGTTGCCGGCCATCGCCGTGACCGCGCTCACACTGGCTGTTTTCGGCGCTCAACCTGTCTTGCAGGCATTTAAAGCTGCGCTCAGCCACAAACTTTTGAGTGGCAATGCGTTGAATCTGAACTGGATTGTCACTTACTTCTTGCACACCTCGAGACCCAACGAATTTGGTGGCCTGCGCAACGGCCTTGCGACGTACTTCCTGACCGAATCCCGGGAGATTACGCTCATTCCTCGCCTGTTATTCTACTCGACCTATTCGCTCACGCTTCTCATGTTTGTACGCCGTGAAAAAGATTTTAAAAACCTCGTCCTTTTTTCAATTATTGGGGTTCTGTGCTACTACACTTTCAACATTGGCGTGCACGAAAACCATTTGTTCCTCGTTACGGTCCTGGCGGTTATCCTTCTTTGGTTGGACGCGTCGTACCGCAGCACGGCGGTGCTGCTTATTTTGATGAGCAATATTAACCTGTTCCTATTTTACGGCACGGACGGCATCTTGCACTTTGAGCGCCTATTCCTCGGTATTGATACATCGCTGCCGTTGGCGTTCTTTAACGTATTGTATTTTCTATTTCTGTTTGGATGGGTGCTGTGTGAGGCGTCGGTACAAGCCGCGAGAAAAAATAAAATAACATCCATCATCCATTAGCCGCCCCTCCGCCGACTTCCGGACCCAGTTATGACTTTTGAGCCTAGTTGCCGGGTGGCAAAACGAGTCAAAAACGCAGTGCAATACGCTTTCTGGACTGTTCGTAAAACCACTAACTGGACAGTAAGCATTAGATGACCCTTGATCGGACTCACAAAACTGGCTTTCGATCTAGGCTCGCCATGAATCGTAAATCGGACAGTTAGGTTCAAGCTGCCCGCTGTTTCAGGTCAGGCGGCCACGCCTTTGACTGCCATTCATTAGACGGGGCTGGGTAGCCTGCGCATGTAGCTCTAACTCTCGCCAGTCTGCCGGTAATTTGGCGAGATCGACCCTTTGTGCCACAATTGGCCGGGCTTTGATGCTGGCAAGATACTCGTAAATTTCGCGGCCAACACGGTCAAGCAAGGCGGTTAACCGCGTAAGGCTCTCAATTGCGCTTCTATTGGGCCTTTGGTGATCGTCATGGTCTGCTATTGCTGGGAGGAAGGGCAGGCGTGCCAGCAATCCCCCACAAATCCAATAATCATTTAAAGCCCTAAATCCGATAAAGCCTCACCGATAATCCTGTTTGCTGGCAGCAAGGCCAAGGCGCTTGCGTTCTGAATGAATGGGAGCCGCGTTGACTTGCTTGGCGCGGCAGGAGGCGATGAACTCTTGCATGGCCTCATGCCAGCCTCTAATCAAATTCATAAACTGTTCGAGGTCCTGTGGGGTTAAATTAACTCCCGCTTCTTTGGCGATGTGAATGGCAACGTCTTCTGACGTGTTTTCATCATCGACCGTCATGCCAGTGTTGTGACTGACCTCGATTTTTTGCGTTAATAAGCCTGCTAGTCTTGCTCGCAGTGCACTGGTACTGACCATCGCATTAGCCTGTCCTTTTTCCCGAGCCACTGCATTGGCCTCGTCCCGGTAACACGCCCACCGGACTTGCGACGCTCTTGCTCAACCGGAATGCTCAACGGCACGAAACCAACGTCGAAGAGATAGTGGTCACTGATAGCGCCGCCGCACCCGCCAAGGCCTCCAAACAGGAGGAAGACCTATCCAATATGGAGTTTGTTCTCGAAACCGTGCTTGGGAACAAAGCCGCCTCTTCCGTGTGGGGGGAGGCAATGAAGAGTTTCAGCAAGAACAGCAAGGAATTGCCCCGACCGCCCACTCGGAAATTGATGAATGACACATAGTCTCGCACCAGCTCCCTGCTGCGGAAATAATGCGAAAGCTTGTCCAGGTCGCCGCGTTCGAGAACATCGTTCCAGTTGTCGCCGAAATCCTCGGGCCGGCGCACCACGTTCTCCATGCTAGCCGGATTGAGCGGGGTTATCTCGCCGGTCGCGCAATCGATGTGCGAAAAGGGCGGGATAAAGTTATGGTTCTGGTGGTCGAACCCCGTTGAATACGCTTCCAGCGGCGTGACGTATTTCTGCGCCCAGATTGAATCGGTTCGCTGATAAGAATGGAAAGAGCTGAAGGGAATAACGCTGCGGACGCCGAGCGAAAGTGCGTGCGAGCTTAAATCGCGACCGACGGGAGGCTTGTGACTTGCAGGTGGCAAAATGAAGACACCTTCCTCGCCGTAGAAATTGATCATGTCGGCATCGCCGTAGCCTGACAAGCGCATCATATAGCTGTCCCGGTATTCGGCGACAATTTTGCGAATCAAGAGCGTGCAATCCCGGCTGCCGGCGTCGTTCAAATTCACGAACAGCCGCTTGTTGACGTCGATCAACAACACGCTGTCCTGAATATTGGTCGAGATGCAGAAGACCCTGATCCGCGGCGAAAGGTCCACCCATTGCCGGTCCGGCAGAATCGTGACTTCAAATCCTTGCGTACGCAGATCGTGTTCGATCCGTCCGCCGACATGGTCCGCGAGTAGAATATGCTTGCCGCGGATCTGATGGAGACTGTCGCCGTTGAGGTGGTCCGGATGACCGTGCGAGAACCAGATATATTTGGCGTTCAGGATGTCGTTCTTGCAGTCCGGCTGGATACGGTGGCTCAGTCCCCAGCTCCCAAAATAGGCGGGATTTTCGTCGCCAAACCAGGGGTCTGTCGCAAGGATGGGTTTGTCATCATAGGCAATGAGCGTCGCATTGCCCGTGGTCGAAACGCCAAGCATCGGATGAAACTAACAAGTTCGCTTCGAAAGGCAAGACGGACCCCACTACACAACCAATCAGGCAGAAAAAGATATTGGGCTCAAATCCAAAGGGGGTTGACGCCTACTTGGCCGCCGTCAACGCAAAACCTGTGAATGTTCCTGCCGAGATCGAGCGCCACTTAGTTGTCACGGCGACTGGAGTTCCTCAGTTGCCGATATTCCGAAGAGGTTGACCCTGCGAGATGGCCACACGTGATAGAAACCGAATCGTCTGCAATCCGTATTGCCAACGCAGACCGAACGGATACTATCCACAAACTGTAACTTTCTCTTCGTGAGAGAGGGACCTCAAGCAGAAATCTGTTTCCGTACTGTCGTAATGCGCGGCGCGAGCACGCTGAAACAGAATGGGAAAACTTTTTTCGATCGCCTGGACCGGGTTGCCTTGCCTTGAAACATTAGCGAAATGAAAAATCCGGTTCACATGTTTCGCAATCACATTACTATCGCAAAGCTCATTAGCCTTGCTCTGCTCTTTTCCCCGTTATGGGGATTTTGGTGGTTCGACGCTCCCCAACAGGACGTTGGTAATTACTCTGTTCTTACAACCTGGTCTTACTTCTTATTCCAAAATATCCCGGTAGCCATTGTTTACACATCAGTTTGCCTTTTGGCTTTTGCGGGTTTTGTTATAACGACCTTTATCCGTCTCTCCGTTGTCCGCTTGCCGCTCATGTTGATCATGCTGATCGGGTGGGCGGCCGAGCTTTTATTCCTGGATATCAATGGCACTGGTTCCAACCAGAATCTATTTTGGATCTTGTGGCAAGAACTGGCGTTAGGTACGGAAGTATTCGGCGGTTATGTGCCTGACATTATTCGAGATTGCACCTTCGTGGTGATCTTGGGCATCGCGCTTTGCGCATCGCCCGCGCGGCGGTTCAGCGTTCCTGGAATATTCGGCCTGCTGCCGATAATGTCGGGAACGTTGGTGGCTGGTGTGACAATTTATACGAAGGGAGCTACGCAAGCGTTCCCGATCCCATTTGGCACCTTGTCTAATGCTGCGATAGTCCTGGCAAGCACTTCGAGCGGCGATACCGGCTTTATGAAGTTGGATGGTGGTGGTGTTGTCGTGAACCGCGATGTCGAGATCGAGGGCACGGTTGATCCGATCTTCAACAAAGTTGTTATGATCATGGATGAGAGCGTGCGAGGTGATTATCTCTCGTTGAATAACGCGACCCAAAAAACGACGCCCTTTCTCAAAGCCACCGGCAATCTGGTCAATTTCGGTGTAGCGATTTCCGGCGCTAACTGTTCAGCCATCTCGAGGCCGATTTTCCGCTTTGGAATGCGGCAATCCGATTTGCCAAACCGATGGCGCGAGGGACTGACCAAGCCGACCTTTTGGCAGTTCGCCCACAAAGCTGGATACAAGACCGTGCACATCGACATGTGGAACGGCCCTATGTCGTTCCGCAATGGGCTTTCGCTGGCTGAAAAAACCCTGATTGATTCGAATATCCATGATGTTTCACAAGATCCTGCCTATCTCCGCGACAAAAAAGTGGTTTATAGCCTGCTCCAAGTCCTTAAAGACGAGGAGCCCGCATTTATCTATGTCGAGAAATTGGGCGTGCACTTTCCTTATTCCAACAAATATCCGCCTGACTTTCACCCGTTTTCGGTGCCCGCAAGATCGGACATCGCCTACCGACATCCGTTTGTTCCGTCCGTCATTCATTCACTCTTATACCCGCAATCCCCTTTATTCGGAAAATCCACTCCATCGACGGATTCCGATCGAGAAACCGTAGTTGATCGAGAAAGTGTAGTTGATTACGAGCATGCGATTGCTTGGTCCGTCGACGAGTTCTTCAGAAGGTTGCTGCCTGCTGTCGATCTATCCAAGACGTTGATCATTTACACGTCCGACCACGGGCAAAACTTGCTGCCACACCACGCAACGCATTGCAGCACTACGAATGCAGCTCCAAGCGAAGCCTATGTGCCCCTGTTTGCAATCACTTCGGTGCCGGAATTCAAACAACGCCTGGAGAAAGGGGCGGCGCATGGCTTTGGTGGGTTCAGTCATTTCGAGGTTTTTCCCACCTTGCTGTTGGCGATGGGATACGACCCAGGCTGGGTCAAAAGGTCCTACGGTCCAAGCCTAATGGATTCGCCGTCGCCGGAAAGAAAGTTCATGATTGGAAGTCCGGATTTGCAACCCATGATGATCCCAGCGGATCGCAATTTCATACCGACCTCGTCTCTGAGCGAGGCGAACTAGGCCTTCCTTGTGGAGCGTACAGATCGATTGCGCGCTTTAGAGACTTTGTTCGAAGTTGAAAAATCTTCAATTATTGTCATTCACTTCCTTTCGGAGCAACTCGGTTTTGAGAAATCCGCTCAAAGTCCATCTCTCTCTCTCTCTCTCTCTCTCTCTCTCTCTTCGGGACGAGAACGCACGGCGTCCATGGGCAAAGAGCCCATGCTCTGCTGCAAAATGTAGATGATGTAGATCATGCGACAGGGAAGTCCTTTCGATATTCTCTATGATAATCGGGATGGGTCTGCCCGGTCCACAAAATGCCGGCGATCTCCTCGCGGCGGTTGAGCAAGAATCGCCAACCAGCGGGTGTGACCATCATCTTGAGGATGTTTACGGCATCGATCTTGTTCTCGAGCCGGGGTGAGAGTGGTGGCTCAAACTCTGAGATGGCGAGCGGGCAGAATGGCGCTACAATCCCAGACCACTGAACACCTGAGAGCGGGACAACCTCCTGCAGCCGGGTGGCAAGGGCAAGCGTGTGAGGCGCTACAAGGCACAGCTCAGCTCAGGGTCCGCTGCGGCCAGGATCTCATTAGCGCGTGAGAAGAGCGCGGAACGGTATACCATATTTGTATTCGGTGATCAGATTGCGGTCTGTGATGACTTCAAGCGGACGGCCGACTTTAGCGGCGACTTCGGCAACGGTGGCCGTGCGATTACGCGAAAGAAAATTGAGCGCTAACGATTCATCGGCTTTCGTGAGGAGCGGTTTCCTCTCCGGACTCACCCGAAGCAATTCGTCGATAGAACTCTGTTCGCCGAACTTCGTCCGCCAATCAAAATCCCCACAGAAAACAAAATTATCATAAAGGTACGCATGCGGGAAAACCGAAGCCGCAGTATAAAGTGCATCGGGCGAACCCGTAGTATTAAATGCCAAAAGGGCGCCCGATTTCATTCGCGTGCGAACCAGCGTCAGAAACTCGCGACTTAGCAGCAAAGAAATATACGAGCGCCAATGGAATGTCGTGTTCATCACGACGAGATCGTAAGTACTTTCTGGCACGGCTCTCAAGAATTTTCGTCCATCGGCGATCGTCAGCTTGACGCGTGGATCTGCGAGCGCTTTTCGCTGCTCGGCATAGTCCTGGATCATATCGATGTATCCTGGATTTATTTCAACAACATCAATCTGTTGCACGCCGGGAAAACCCGTAAGTAAGTAGTTCCAAGTGCCGATGGAAAGCCCGAGCATCAGAACGCGTTTCGGATTTGGTCGCAATGCGGCCAGTACGAGAACACGATTGATGTCATTCGAGTTGATTCGCGGATCGAGGTTGGTTCGACCGTCATACACATTGCCGCCAAGGATTACGTCCCCACCGATATCCTTTTTGAGCGAAACCAGGATACCTTGGCGGGTCTCGACGATCCGCCGAATCGGACTGGCGCTAAAACTGGCAATCAGCCAATTGTTAGGTCCCACCGCAGCGATGACGCTTGCAGTGGCGATCAGGGTCCCGATAATTCCAGCCAATTTCAGTGCATGGTTTGAAGTTATACAAACCCGTAAAACGGCAAGGGCTACCGTGGCGGCGAGAAGCCCGAGCAAAGCGAATGCGAGTTGCGTCGTGCCAAATTGCAATAGGACGAAACTGACAACAATGGACCAATCCCGCTACCTGCGATATTTGCGGCGTACACCCTCGACATGGATTTGCCGGTTTTGCCCGCACTGACGATAGCGCCAAGGTGATGACAGATCGGAAAGCATACAGAGAACGCGAACGCTGCCACAAAGGCTAGGCCAGCGGCGAGGCTTCTGGTGGCATAAAATCCAAACGTCAGACTTGCCGCCACGGTGGCTGGGCCCAAGGAAATTGCAACGGTGCCGCAGAGCAACGATACAGCGAGAATTTCAGCGAGATAGCGCTCGCTTTTGCAGATACGTGAACCGAGGGCAGCTCCGAATGCAATTCCCAGGAGATACACCCCGAGAATGAATGGCAAGGCTTTGGCGATCGAATGATTGTGGTACGAGAAAAGCCGAATCCACAGCGTCTCGGTTCCGAGCGAAAGAAGTCCTACCGTAAATGATAAAGATTTTTCCGGCAGAGGATGCGTTTGCAAGCTCATAGTGCCCTCCGAACCGACAAGTAAGCGACGACGGCAATCAAAAAGTTTAGAATCGTCGCGATAGTGACGAGGCCGTTGAGCCCGTAAAAAGAAAGCAAAACAAGGCCGCCTGCTAATGTGCCTGTCGCGGCACCAAGCGTGTTGATGAAATACAATGCGCCGGTCGAGAATCCCACGTTGTGCGTGAGGTCGACCAACTCCGTCACAAGTACCGGTAGGGTTGCCCCCATCGCGCAGGTTGGAACTATGAAAAAAATGAAAGTGATGGCGACAAGACGCGGAAGCGCGTCTGCCGCAATAAGATCACCTATATCATCAATAATACCCAAGCTGAAAAACCCGAACGCTCCTATCGTCAATTCGATGAGTGAAAAAATAAGGATACGCCTGTAGTGAAATCGGTCGGCGAGCCAACCGCCGATCATTGCACCAATCCCGAGTCCGAGCATAAATACGGAAACAATGGCGCTGACGGAGTCAAGATCGACGCCGAACCAGCCGAAGAGCGCTCGTTGCCACGCAACTTGGTAAAGTAATGCAGCAAAGCCTGACGCAAAGAATAGGGCAGCACTCACGATCGTTCGAGCCTATCTCGCGGCCGGGGCGCCGCGTGTTTGCGGGCACTCTAAACTATAACTCGCTTGTGGCTAGCGATGACACCATTGCCTTTTTCAACATCGGAGCGCGACATGATGTAATCCTACTAAAACAGCAGACCGCCCGGAGGAAGCGATTCTGTTACAGGAGGCTCCGCTAGAGATTCATCCGGGAATTCGAGCAGCGAGTGTTTAGGTTATTATTACGACAGTTTCAGGCAATGTCCGCTTTACCCCCGAAAGCGACGCTGAATGCGTTCATTCGAATGTCCGCTAAGGGCCAATAGCGGACTCATGCGCTGCATCAACTATCGATCAGTCGTCGGCGCGTTCGAGCACCGTCGGCGAGACATTTAGACCGAGCGCTCTAGCGGTCTTTAAGTTGATAATGAGCTCAAATTTGGTGGCCTGCTCGACCGGGATATCGCCCGGCTTCGAGGAATCATACTCACATAGTCGGCAGCACGTCGTTGAAGGGCAGGAAGACGATGAGTGCGGCGCAGACATGAGCCGCGACATCAGCAAACGATGGTGCGGCGCCGGCTCGACGCCGTACAGCCTACTCCACCGGCTGAAATGTCTCCTCGTCCTCCTCCGTCGCCAGAGGATCTTCGCCGCCTTGGCAGGCGATAGCCGCGAGTTCGTCATCGCTCATGCGCTCCGCGTGAACCACGGTGGCGGTGGCCTCGAGCTCTCTCGGCATCAGCGATGCAACCACGCGCACGAAGCTCACCGGCTCGGTCCAGGCCGCGGCCATCAGCGCCTCGCGGCCGAATGCCTTCCACGCATCGTGCAGGTCGGCGAGAAAGTCCTCACTCAGTTTGTTGCGTGAGCCTTGCGGCCGGCCTTTGGGGTTGCCGGATTGGCCAGGCTTGAACTGGGTCAACTCTCTGCCAGTGACCTGTTTTCCACCTGTTGATTCAGGTCTGCGCTTGACCATCTCAGTCCATCGGATCCGGTTCACCGGTCGCTCTCTTCATCGCACGGTCGACCCCCAATTCGTGGCATTCCGTCCCCAGACTTAGCCGATGCGTTGGCCTGCACCTTCGGCGCTGAGATTGCGACCCCACCGGCGCTTGCAGATTGGGCGCAGCCGCAGGGCGCAGTCAGTGAGTACAACCCATTTAGCCAAGCCGCACTCGAAGGTCGCTATGCGGATGCTGTGATCGGACAATCACCACGTTACTACGCCCCGAGTGATGAGTGGGCGCAGTGGTCGAAGATGAAACCCGAATTCGAGTAAGGGCTATGACTATCACTCACGAAATGGGCGATGCTTTGCCACCGAGTTTTGGATTTGGAATGCGCTGACCCCGGAAGACATCGAAATGGTTGAGCTTCTCCGCGAATGGTCTGCGGACTGCTCACCGAAGGTTTAGAAATGGCTATTGGTTACCGGGATAGGTTGGAAGAAGTATTTTATAAATCATGTAGGCGTAAATAGCATTAAGCCCGCCTTTGGGGTGGCGAAAGCCATCGTTGTGTCTATCCACTGGTACTCCGAGAGCCTGTGATGTCGCGGTGGTGTCGGCTGGCGCACTGTAAAAAGGAACCTTTAGAGCCGCCATCTCGGTCATAAACTCTTCTGGTAGGTTCCCTTCAAGATGGATCAGATGGATGCGCGTTTTCTGTGACATTTCATTTATAAGTGACCGTAACAATGTCGCGTTCAATTTAAAGATGCATGTTTCTTGCGGCCCTCGTAGGAAAGGGCCCATTGCAAGCGCCAATATCCGGACTGAGTAGAGTCTGGCTAATATTGCATCTAGAGTTCGCCGCTCGCGATGCCGCAGATACATTTCGTAGGGCGTGGGAACTGGGCGAGGTGGGATTAAGCGTCCATCTATGAGTTCAAATCTAGATTTGGCGGCCGATCCGAGGGTTGAAAAAAAACTTAGGCATGATCTCTCTAAATCAGCGGCAATGAACCCAACAACAACGTCATCAGGAGAAAGTTGCGGAATGACCTCATTGGCAACAAGCACCATCTGATCCAGCCCATAGCCTGGGACGCTTAAGTTTATAACTTCGAAATTACTGCCAAGACGCGCGCGTAGAAGATGATCAATAGTCTCGTCCTTTCCAACGTACCATCCATACATGAACGAGTCCCCAATCAAGATAACGCGCCTTCTCGTCGTTGAGTACGGGACACGCTGCGTTTCTCGCCACGTGGCTCCTGAAATGTCCTCGATAAGATATCCGTCTGGACCGCTGCGAATTAAAAAATGAGTCCAGCCGCGCACCGCGTGGAAACCGGGAAAAGGTTGCTCCGCTGGCCGGCTAGTAGCGTGGTGGAAATGGAAGGCCTCATAAGTAGCCCGCTGCCAATAGACGTAACGGCTCTCAAGCACAGGAAGAGAAGTGAGACGCAGGCCGACTTCAATCAACAACAATGTCGCTGCTACAGAAACCACAACAAGGCAAGCATTCATCGCAAAAAGGCCGAGCTTCGAATCTTTTAAGGCCATTAGTTTCCTCATAACGAAAGAAGTTAATGCTGACAACTTTTTGGCACGGTGGCGAGCACGATGATCGTATGTCTTATCGTGAGATTCGTTTTATCGACGTCGTGGCTTGCTCTCGATGCAGTAAGAACCCGATTGCCGCATCGTCGATGGACAGGCTCCCTTGCACTTTGGCACGGGCGCATTAGCCAAACGCGGTGTCAACATGGTCTAACGCGCGCGTCGAGATTAGCCCCGCATTTAGAGCATCTGTTAACGCCGACTGCCTGCCCCAGAACCGGAAACCGCCAGAGCAATTTGGCACCGGCACCTTCCAGAGAATTACCCAGCCCAGAAATGTATTGCTGATAGACCCCACGATCCGGGAAACCCGACTCCAACGAATACCGGTTCATGTTTAGCATCAATACGGGGCCATCGCTCCCGCTCTCCGCGATGC
>Ga0075418_10009556_pt1 | contig 10881 bp, 6 predicted proteins | sample SoiMetdeltSBSDD2_FD_81776 | JGI IMG/M metagenome (GOLD analysis project Ga0075418, IMG submission 81776) | Bulk soil microbial communities from a Populus tree surrounding site in Tennessee, USA - Soil MetaG P. deltoides SBSDD2 | ecosystem: Environmental > Terrestrial > Soil > Tree plantation...
CGAGCCTGTTCGATCGCCCACGCATTGGTTTCTTGAACCTCGTTGTATTCGAGACGCATCGCGTGAAGGAGACCACGAATGCCGATCGCGTCGAGGCTCTGAACCCATAAGCCTTCGCGGCGCAATATCGGTACAGCACGGTTGAAGCGCCGTTCCGCGCCTTCCAGGTCCCCCGAGGCCATTCGTTCGATCGCTACGACCGTATCCGCGGTTGCTTCGGCGGCCTCAGATCCGGAGGCACGAGCGAGTTCGATAGCGCGCTCTCCTTCCCGTCGCACCTCCTCCAGTCGCTGCAAGCTGAACAATGTCATTGCCCGGCCGCAAACAGCGCGCACACGTCCCTCAAGGTCACCAGCTTTCTCCGCAGCCTGTTCAGCCACTTCGAAGTCAGCGGCTGCCTCCTCGAAGTGGGACAGCACCAGGTGAAACTGAGCCATCTGCATTGCTGCCGCCAGAACGCGGGAATGCCGTGCGACACCACTGAGTCTTTCCGCATTGGCGATAGCCCGCTTCGACAAGCCAACTGCTTCTTCGTTCGCAAACAGCTGTGCGGCGTTGGCTGAAGCTTGGATGAAGTAGTCTGCCGCCCGTTCGAACTCACGTGCGCATTCGAGCAACAGCGCCAGGTTCGATGCTACTACGCTAGACGAGCCTCCGTAGCGCCGGAGCAATGCGTCGGCTGTTGCTTTGCTCAAGTCGGCCCGTCGACTTGGTGTCAGTGTTTCATGGATGCCGTGCTGATAGAGAGCGTGGGCGAAGGCATACGAGAGCGACAGGCTTTGGTCCGGAAGTTCTCTTTCACGAATGAATCGGACGAAGAAATGTACACGATCGAGTCGCCGGAGCCGTTCCTCGACAACCGCGGGCTCGAGGTCAAGCACGTCGGCGACTATCCGAGAGTCAAACTCCTGTCCCTGAACAGCAGCGGCGGCCAACAATGCCAGTTCATTTTCACCGAGCTGGTCCACACGGCGTTGGATCATGCTTCTCACCGATTCCGGGAGTTGATGCTCGATCAACTCGAGCGGACGGGCGAGGGCATCTTGCTCACGGAGGTGCCGGACCAGGTCGACCATGAAAAGAGGATTCCCTTCCGTCCGGCGGTAAACGAGTTCGACAAAATCCCCCGGGATCTTGTGATCGGGAAGTTCACGCGACAGGTAGGTCCGGATATCTTCCCGGCTGAGCAAGTCAACTGCTATCTCCTGGCACAGGTGCTGCTTCTGCAATTCGTGCCTGATCGCAACAAACGGGTGCTGGCTGAGTAACATCTCCGATTGACGATAGGCCACGACGATCAGTACGCGATCCGACGCCAGCCTCTGAGACAGGTAGGCGAGGAGCTCAGTTGTCGAGGCGTCCGCCCAGTGGAGATCGTCAAGGAAGATGATCAAGGGCTGAATACGCGAGACCTCTTGCAGGAATGAAGCCAGCTCGCGCTTCATCCGCTCGCGCGAAGCTGCCTTGGCGTCGGACACCACACCGGCAAAGGAGGGCTCGGCCGACGCCCACAGAGGTGCGACTTGGACGTACCATGTTGGAGCGACCAACTTCATCAGCTCGCCGAACTCACGACCGCATTCGGCGGAGAGGAGGCTCTCGAGCGCTTCGAGAACGGGCAGATATGCTTCGCTCTCTGCCAAGCGCTCCGAGCACCGGCCGATGGCGACTCCGCAATTCACACTGCTCGAGCGCTGCACCGTGAGGAACTGTTCAAACAACGTGCTCTTTCCTATGCCAGGTTCTCCGGCAATGCAGAGCAACATGCCCTGACCAGAGCAGGCGATCTGAAATCCGGAGAGCAGCTTCGCAAGTTCCTTCGTGCGACCGACGACATGACCACGGACACCGTCCTCGGTGGGGGTGACGATGCATTTCGAAGCCAGCGCTGCTCGCGCAGCCTCCAGCCGTTGTTCCCAGGATTCGGTAGGCTGGGGCGCGGCTTGCCGCGTGGTCGCTGCTTCCTCTGCATTTTCCGCGACTCTGACGTTCGCAATGAATCGATAACCTTGACCGGGAACAGTTTCGACGTGCTGTTTGCCAGTTTCCTTGTCGTCGAGCGCCTTCCGTAGCACCGTCAGATTGTGTGCCAGATTACCCTCTTCCACGACAGCATCCGGCCAAATTGCCTTCATCAGGTCGTCTTTGCCGACGAGCCTCCCGTGATTCTCAACGAGCACTCGAAGGGTGTCGAAGACCTTCGCTCTTAGTTGCACTGTCTGCCCGTTCCGGAGCAGACGTCGCTCCTTTACCTCGAGACGAAATGGACCGAACTCGTAGATTTCTCTGGCGTCCTTCATGATCGGATTGGCAAAGCCTACATGGATCGAAGTTGCCATTGTGGCATGCTTGCGCTGGGGTCCATAAGGAATCCTACCGGCTCAGAACAAGGCGGCACGTCAGCGGGTGCGGAGTTGGCGAATTCTCCCAGCGGGCATGTTCGCGGTATCGGCCCACCGCGAAAGGTAAGGAGATCCGCCTCGCCGGATGAAACTTGCTTAGTCGAGATTTCATCTCCGGATTTGAACGGCTGGCGGCGTATCGTTTTGGACAGCTTTCTCACGCAGTTGATGTAAAGTTCTTGGGGTTGGCTGATCGGAACAGAACCACATGCTGTCTCGTTTACGCTATAAATGCACGCACTCAGGAGGTATTGAGGCCTCCATCCGTGAAGAGCCTTTGTCTTGGCGGATCGCGATCGACTACCGGCAGGAAGACAAGCCACCGTTTTCGTTGGTAGGACTCCACGCACCAACGTTACAAGATGCCAAAGAGTTCGCTGACACACTGGTGCGAGACAAGAACCACGTTTGCGACGCTCACTGCCGCAGAGGATGGAAGCGGTTTTAGGATTGTGCTGAGGGCGATGTTGCTCTGGTGCAATATTGAACATCTAAACTTGAGGGGATGTTCAATACTGACAATTGCAGAGAGTAGACTTTGATTTATGAGGCTCGCTTCGTTTGCACAGACGGCGTGCTTCTTTAATATGTTCTGCTCTCTGCCTGAAATGTTTGGGGCTTGTCTCCAAACTTTTCTACCCGAGCCGCTGCAGGGTTTCACAGCCTGCTAGCGGCTTTTCTGCGTTAAGTGGTCCGGAGCATGGCCGACGGGGCGGGAGAGACTAGCGGGGTTACTAGAATCAACAAACTCCCAACCTTTCAAACCGCATTTAAGCCTTTTCACGGCGACAATAGGGGTCGAAACCCTTACTCCATTCTCCACATCTAGCTACTTAATCCCCACCACCATCGAGTCGGGCCCCATGAGGTGTTCGACGCGTGTTTCTTTGAAACCGATTTCTTTCATCCAGCCCATGCAGTCGGCTCCGGTGTAGTCGAAGCCACCCTGAGTTTCGATCAGCATGTTGAGACTCATGAGGAGCCCGAAGGCGTTTTTCGAACGGTCGTCGTCGATGATCGATTCGTAGACTATGAGGGCGCCTCCCGGTCGAACGGCGTCATAGGCCTTGCGAATGAGCAGCTTTTTTTCGTCCAGGTTCCAATCGTGCAGGATGTGCCCCATCATGACGACATCAGTCTCGGGGATCGGCGTGTTGAAAAAGTCACCTTGGGTGAAGCCCAACCTCCCGGAAAGCCCGTTCCGCTGAACGTACTCTTCAAAGATCGGCTCCACTTCAGCGAGATCAAATCCAACGCCAGACAAGTGAGAGTTGGCGAGCGCGACTTGAACGGCCAAGTCCCCTTGCGCCGTTCCCACGTCCACGTATCGCTTGTAGTTTTTCCACGGAAACTTGTGCGCGATGGCCAGGTTGGCGCCGTGACTTAGACCGGTCATGGCTGCCAGGAATTCTTTGAGACGGGCGGGACTGGCATAGAGCGCTGCAAAAAGTGATTCGCCACCTTCCTTCGCCTCATTCTGTGGGCTGCCAGTGCGGAGCCCTTCGGTGAGATGGTTCCAGAAGCCAAAGAGCCGGCTGTTGGCCATGTCGAGAATGCCGCCCACGTACGTCGGCTTTCTCTTATCCAAGAACAGATCTGTCTCCGGGGTGTTGTGGTACTTCCCGTCTATTCGATTCAGAAAGCCCAGCGCAACCAAGGCATCGAAGAAATCCCGAGCCGAACGAGGGTGCAGGCCCAACCGCCCTTGGAGACTATTCAAATCTTCCGGGTGTTTCGCCAGCTCGGTGAAGACTTCCATTTCAACGGCGCTCAGCAGCGTCTTCGAAGGCCAGAACCCTAGGCCGACTTGCAGGATTTTTTCCGGGGTAGGATGCGCAGTCATTTGTTTCCTCCGGTCCAACAGTATTGGATGAATCGAAAACAGCAGTTCAAATTGCCGCAACGACGCGAGCAGGCTGAAATCCTCACAATTGTCTTTGGAATGCCACCTCCTAAACCCCCCTGAAGTCCCCCCTTGTCCAAGGGGGGACGATTACTTGAACGTGCAGACTGAACTGCAAAAAAGAATCTACGTCCGGTAGTCGGCATTGATGTGGATGTATTCTGTGGTGAGATCGCAGGGCCAAACCGTCGAAGACGCTGTGCCCGCCTTGAGATCGAGGCTGATACGGATGTCGTGTTCCTTTAGGATCTGCTTGGCTTGAGTTTCATCGAACGGCAACCCAATGCCGTTTTCGCAGACGGGTAGATTGCCAATCCGAATGTCAGTGCGGTTGGGATCAAAGGACACGCCGGAATAACCGGCAGCGCAGAGAATGCGGCCCCAGTTGGCATCTTCGCCGGCCATGGCAGTTTTGAACAGTGGCGAGTTCGCAATGCTGCGCGCAATCTGCGTGGCGCGGGCCTCCGACTCGGCGCCTTGGACATGGATCTCGATGAATTTTGTAGCACCTTCTCCGTCGCGCACAATCTGTTGAGCCAGGCTTTGGCAGACTTGTGTCAATGCGCCCGTAAATGCGTTGTAGTGGTCGTTCTTTTCGTCGATGAGGGGGCAACCAGAAGCGCCATTGGCGATGACCGCCAGCGTGTCGTTGGTGGAGGTGTCTCCATCCACGGTAATGCGATTGTAACTTTTGTTGCAGGCCTCGGTGAGCGCCTCTTCCAGCAAACTGCGTGTGATCATGGCATCTGTCAGCACAAAAGCCAGGGTGGTGGCCATGTTTGGTTGAATCATACCCGCGCCCTTCGTCATGCCGCTGATCCAAACCGGCTTCCCCGCAATGGAGACTTGCGCAGAACACACCTTACGGACCGTATCGGTAGTCATGATGGCTTTCGCGACAGCACCAATCGCTTCAGGCTTCAAGCCCTCCTTCAGGGTGCCCGCTTGCTTTTCCAGCCGCTCAAAGGGGAGCTGCACGCCAATCACTCCTGTTGAGGCAACCAACAGTTGATGGGCCGAGATACCCAGAATCTGGCTCCCAAGCTCTGCCATCCTCCTGGCTGCCTGCATCCCGACATCGCCGGTGCAGGCGTTCGCATTTCCGGAATTGACAATGATGGCCCTGATCTCACCACCGGACCTCTCCAAGTGTTCCTGGGAAAGCAGCAACGGAGCCGCTTTGACGACGTTGGTGGTGAAGCGGGCTGCTGCAATGGACGGACGAGTTGAGTACAGCAAACCCAAGTCCAGCTTTCCGTCGGCCTTCTTAACGCCAGCAGCCACAGCGGAGGCCAGGAAGCCTTGGGGGCAGACGATGTCATCAGTAGTGAGTTTCAGGGTCAATGCAGATGTCCTCTTGGTTGTTGAGGCAATTGTGCTCCGCCCGATCCGGCCGAACACCTGAGGTTTGTCCCCCTTGGCAAGGGGGACAACAGGGGGTGTAGTAGGAAATCATGAAGACCCCCCTGCCGCAAAAACCGCGACGAACCTTTCTCAAAGCTTCGATTCCCTTAAAGAAGGAGAACAAAAATCGGACGGATCGTGACTTTCGTTGATCTTAGTGAAGAGCCCTTAGCCCAATGACCGTTCCGCTTGTTCCAGAGCCTCGGCGACTCGCGTGGCTGCCGTTCCGCCAAAGACGGCGCGCGCGCCAATACTGTTTTCAAGAGACAAGGCAGCGAATACATCTTCCCCAAACAATGCGGAGAACTGTTGGTACTCCGCCAAGCCGAGTTCGTGAAGTTGGATGCCACGCTGCTCGCAGTGCAAGACAATCTTTCCAACCAGCTCGTGGGCCTTGCGGAACGCCAGGCCCTTGCGCACGAGGTAGTCAGCCAAATCGGTCGCGTTGAGAAAATCACCCTGAACGGCTCGACTGGCGGCAGAACGGTTCACCTTCATCGTTCGAATGACCACTTGCGCGACCAGCAGGCAATCGGTGACTGTGTCGAGCGTGTCGAAAAGCAGCTCTTTGTCTTCCTGCAGGTCTTTGTTGTACGCCAATGGCAATCCTTTAAGCAAAGAAAGGAAGCTAGTGAGATTTCCAATAACGCGTGCTGACTTGCCGCGGATTAGCTCCAGCGAATCAGGATTTTTCTTTTGCGGCATGATGCTGCTGCCGGTTGTGACCGCATCAGACAATTCGACAAAGCCAAACTCTGGAGATGAATAGATGATCAAGTCTTCAGCCAGCCGGCTTAGATGTACCATGACGAGCGAAGCGGCTGACACGAAGTCGACTTGGTAGTCCCGGTCGCTGACAGCATCCAGGCTATTTCGAGTGACCTGGCTGAATCCCAGCTCAATGCGCAAGGCTTCGCGATCGACGGGAAAGCCGTTCCCCGCCAGCGCGCCAGAGCCCAGGGGCATGGCATCGGTCCGGCGAAAGCAGTCGTCCAAACGGTCGTAGTCGCGCTGAAACATCTCGAAGTACGCAAGCAGGTAATGGGCAAACAGGATGGGTTGTGCTTTGCGGAGGTGCGTGTAACCAGGAATCACCACATCCCGGTTGGTCTTGGCGAGATTCAACAGTTCACGGTTCAGGCTCCTGATCTGAACCTGTACGTGAATGATCGCCCGTTTCAAGTGGAGACGGGTGTCCAACGCCACCTGATCGTTCCGGCTGCGACCCGTGTGCAGCTTGAACCCAGCGTCGCCGATGGTCTCCACCAGTCGCGCCTCGACGAAGCTGTGAACATCTTCTGCGTTCTGACTGGCCAACCATGCCGGCTCCCTCTCGATGCGCTTCTTGATCTCTGCGAGACCCTTGCCAATCTGCTTAAGCTCATCCTGAGACAAGATTCCGGCCTTCGCCAAAGCATTGGCATAGGCTGACGAGCCTTCGATATCTTCGAGAACAAGCCGCTGGTCAATGCCAAACGAGCTGTTGAAACGCTCGAACACTGCGTCAATTTGTTCGGTAAATCTGCCGCCCCAGGTCTTCATTGGTAATCGGGGATTCGTGATTCGAGATTCGGGATCCGTGAAACGTGATGCCTAAAGCGCAACAGGAAATCTGTAATTCCACGCATCGCCTCCACCTATCACCGTCTTCTTGCCAGTGCCTGCACTTTTACAGGCAAACCAAAGAGATTGATGAATCCCTCCGCATCCTTCTGGTTGTACACCGCCTCCTCACCAAAGGTGGCCAGGTCTTCCCGGTAGAGCGAGTGGGCCGACTTCCGGCCGGCCACGAGGATGTTCCCCTTGTACAGCTTGAGCCGCACCGAGCCGGTAACGGTCCTTTGGGTTGAATTGACGAAGGCGTCCAGTGCCTCGCGGATCGGCGTAAACCACTGGCCGTTATAAACCAGGTCGGCATACTTCAGAGCGAGCTGGTCCTTCATTCGCAGCACTTCCTTGTCAAGGCAGATGGATTCCAGTTCGCGATGGGCCTGAACCAGAAGTGTGCCGCCTGGAGTTTCATAGGCCCCGCGAGATTTCATGCCAACCAGCCGATTCTCCACAAGATCAATACGTCCAACGCCATGTTCGCCGCCGATCTTGTTAAGCGTCTGCAGCAGTTCCACAGGCGCCAGTCGCTTGCCATCGACGCCAACCGGAGTTCCCTGATCGAACTCAATCTCGACGTAGCGTGGCTGGTCGGGAGCTTTCTCCGGGGAAACCGTGAGTTTCCACATCGATTCTTCGGCTTCGCTGGCCGGATTCTCGAGAATGCCTCCTTCGTGACTGATGTGCCAGATGTTCCGATCCTCGCTGTAGTTTTTTTGCTTGGTTGCCGTGATGGGAACGTTGTGCTGGTGGGCGTAATCAATGGCATCTTCGCGCGACTTGATCTTCCATTCCCGCCAGGGAGCAATCACTTTCAAGTGCGGCGCCAGCGCCTTGTACGTTAGCTCGAAGCGCACCTGATCGTTGCCTTTGCCGGTGCAGCCATGGGCAACGGCGTCAGCGCCTTCGCGCAGGGCGATTTCCACCTGTCGCTTCGCCAGGATAGGACGCGCCATCGACGTGCCGAGCAGGTACTTGCGCTCGTAGATTGCGCTGGCCCGCAGCGTGGGCCATATGTAATCGCGCACAAACTCTTCGCGCAGGTCCTCGACGAACAACTTGGAAGCGCCCGTCTTCAACGCCTTCTCGTGAAGGCCGTGCAGTTCTTCCTCCTGGCCGACGTCGCCGGCCATGGCAATGACTTCACACTGATAATTCTCTTTAAGCCACGGGATGATGACGGAGGTGTCGAGTCCACCAGAGTAGGCGAGAACGACTTTCTTGATCATGGGGTCTTCCTTTGACAGACAACCAATGACAGCGAGTCATGGTTCATCTTTGCTCTGAGTGACATTCTCCTGAAGGCTTCGCGACCACTGCCTTTTCATTCCTTCGACCTTTGCAGAAGTAGTGGAATCCAGAAGTCTTTGAGTCATTTCATCAACAAATACAGGATTGCCTTTTGAACATGGAGCCGGTTTTCCGCTTCGTCGTACACGATGGACTGCGGTGAATCGATCACGCTGGGAGCCACCTCATAGCCTCGATGCGCCGGCAGGCAATGCATGAAGACGGCCTTCTTTTTAGCATGAGACATCAGCTCATTGTCCACCCGATAGTCCGCAAAGACAGCGGCACGATCTTCCGTTTCCGCTTCCTGGCCCATGCTCGCCCAAACGTCAGTATAGACGACCGACGCTCCACGCACGGCTTCGACAGGATCATTCACAATGTTGATGGTCGCTCCGCTCTCCTTGGCGAACTTTGACGCCTCGGTCACCACTCGAGCCTTGGGTTCAAAACCCTTGGGTGTAGCGATCCAAAGCTCGACACCCAGTTTTACCGCGCCATCGATCAACGAGTGGCAAGTATTGTTTCCATCTCCAACGTAGGCAAACTTCAATCCTTCGAAGGAACCGAACTTCTCCAGGATTGTGAAATAGTCTGTCAGTGCCTGACAGGGATGCAGAAGGTCGGTCAGCCCGTTAATCACCGGGATGGATGCGTGCTCGGCAAGTTCTACCACAGACTTGTTCTTGTAAGTGCGTGCCACGATTCCATGAACCCAGCGCTCCAGGTTCTTGGCGACGTCGCGCACCGATTCGCGCTCGCCCAGCTTTGCGTCGGAATGGTCGAGGAAGATAGCGCTACCACCCATACTTGTCATCCCCACGTCGAACGTGACTCGCGTCCGCAAGGAGGGCTTTTCAAAGATTAATGCCAGAGCCTTTCCCTTCAGAGCTTCAGCATACTCGACCGGCGACTGCTTCATCGCTTTGGCCAGTGAGAAAATGAGCTGGATATCCGGAAGCGTCAGCGGGTGAATGGAAATCAAGTCGTGGACCGACAGTTTCTGGTCCGCTAGCGAGTTAATTCCGATCAATTGCATGGACATCGCTAGTGACCTCCGGCCTCGGCCGAAGCCGGTCTTCCTTCCCCACGCTCTTTGGCAACCTCACCGAAGATCTTGTCCAGGGCTTTGATGAACTTGCCGATTTCTTTTTTCGTGATGATGTACGGTGGGAGGAACCGCAGCACGTTGTCGCTAGTGACGTTGATGATGAAGCCCGCTTCCAGGCAACGATTCACGATGTCGCGGGCAGGGAAGGCGAGCTCCATGCCAAGCATCAAGCCTTCGCCACGCACGTCCACGACGAAGGAATACTTTTCTTTCAACATGAGAAGCTTGGTTTCGAAGTAGTCCCCTTTTTCGCGGATGTCTTCCAGCATGTCCTCTTCCTGCAGGATTTTCACAAACTCAAATCCCAGGCGGCAGGCCAGCGGCCCTCCGCCGAAGGTCGTACCGTGGTCGCCAGGCCCGAAGGTTGGTGCCACTGCGTCAGTGGTGAGCAGTGCACCCAAAGGAATGCCAAGTCCCAGCGGCTTGGCCAGCGTCAGAATATCCGGACGGATGTCGCACTTCTCATAGTAGAAGTAACGCCCTGTTCGTCCAATGCCGCACTGGATCTCGTCGAAAATCAGCAAGGCCCGATGCCGATCGCACAGCTCGCGTGCCACCTTCAGAAATGCTTCACTACAGGCGTGAATCCCGCCTTCACCTTGGAGCGGTTCAATGATGATGGCGCAAACGCGATCATTGAAATTTTGCCGGAGGTGTTCCACATCGTTGAACCGGACAAATCTGAAACCTGGAACCAACGGCTCGTAGGGTTTGCGATACTTGTCTGAAGCGGTTGCAGACAGTGCGCCGTAGGTGCGCCCGTGAAACGCGTTGTCGAGTGTGAGTATCTCGTGTTTGCCTTCACCTAGTTGGTTCTTGTAGGCATAGCCGCGCGCCAGTTTGAAGGCGGCCTCCACTGCTTCCGTGCCGCTATTGCAGAAGAACGCCTTCTGAAGCCCGGAAATCTCCACGAGTTTCTGAGCCAGTAACGCTTGGTAAGGGTGGTAGAACAGGTTGCAGACGTGAACCGACTTCTTGAGCTGTTTTCGGAAGATGTTCGTGATCCGGGGATGATTGTGACCTAGAGCGTTGACCGCGATGCCTGCCAGCAGGTCGATATAACGTTTGCCCGAATAGTCATAGACAACGCACTTCCGCCCCTTCTCCACGAACAGAGGGTACTTCTTATAATTGGCAGTGAGGTACTTTGATTCCGCTTCAAC
>Ga0075418_10009558_pt1 | contig 10880 bp, 9 predicted proteins | sample SoiMetdeltSBSDD2_FD_81776 | JGI IMG/M metagenome (GOLD analysis project Ga0075418, IMG submission 81776) | Bulk soil microbial communities from a Populus tree surrounding site in Tennessee, USA - Soil MetaG P. deltoides SBSDD2 | ecosystem: Environmental > Terrestrial > Soil > Tree plantation...
CCACAGCCACCACGACGGCATCAGCAGGAGCAGCGTTAGGACCCACGGTGAACCAAATTCGAGGTGCGGGAAGCTCATGGCATAAATGTGTGTCGTTGACCGTGGCGCGGCAGGGGTCGCAGGCGTCATACATGCGCGCGACCGCTGCCGGATTCCCTTCGTCCTCCGCTATCGGCTTTCGTGGCTCTCGTCACCGAATCGCTATCCCGTCCGTCACGAGCTGTTGCAGTCATCCTGGGCGTCGCCGGCGTTGCACTCGCGACCGTGTTGTATCTCCTCGGCGCGGCGTCCGGCATGGTGGCCCTCACACTTGGCGGTTACGCCGTTGCATCCTCTGCGCTCACGATCCGGCTAGCGACGCGCCGGTCGATGAACACCGCGGCTTCCATGGGCCCCGAACCGGCGGCGCCCGAGTCTGTGCCGACGGAGGGTGCCTCCGCGGCGTCGGAAGTGGACGCCGGTCTCGATCCACGCAGCGATGCCGCCCAGAGTACTACCCCGGATCTTCGCGATCCGCTCACCGGGCTCCCGACTCACCTTTTGCTCAGCGACCGCGTAGCGCACGCGCTGGCGCGAGCTCACCGGCACGAGCGTCCCGTCGCGGTCATGCTGCTGGATATCGACGGATTCCGCGCGATCAACGACGCGTTCGGGTTCGCTGCCGGCGATCGCGTGTTGGCGGCCGTCGCGGCGCGGTTGAACTCCGCGCTCCGAGGTGGTGACACGGCGTCTCGACTCGGCGCTGACGAATTCGGCCTGCTGCTCGAGGACATGGCCGACGAGAGCAACTTCGTTCAGATCAGCGAGCGGATCAGCGAAGCCATCGCTCGACCGATCACGATCGATCAGGGCGAGATCACGATCACGGCCTGCACGGGTATCGCCCGGGCAACGCCGGATGACGACGCCGAAACGCTGATGCAAAACGTCGACGCGGCGCTGGCGGCGGCGAAACGCCGCGGACGCGGCGCCTGCGAGGTGTTCTCGGATCGCATTCGGACATCTCTGATCGACCGTGTCGAGCTCGAGGCTGAGCTCCGCGCGGCCGTCGACGCGCGATCGTTCGACATCGAATATCAGCCGATCGTCATTTTGCACAGCCGCCGCATCGCCGGCGTCGAAGCGCTGTTGCGCTGGCGTCACGCGTCGCGAGGCGACATTCCGCCGTCGACGTTCCTGCCAGTCGCCGATGAGATGGGGCTGTCGCCCGCCCTCGGTCGGTGGGTGCTCGAACAGGCGTGTACACAAGTCAAGAGCTGGCAGAACCAGGTACCCAGTGCGCGAGCGCTGACGCTCACGGTCAACGTATCGCGCGCGCAACTGCGCCAGCCGTCGCTCATCGCCGACGTGGCGAACGCGCTCGAGACCTCCGGGCTCGACCCCCGTCGTCTGGTGTTGGAGGTGTCCGACGCCGTACTCCTCGACGACGCCGGGACTGCGCTCGCGCGGCTCCAGTCCCTCAAGTCGCTCGGCGTCCGGATTGCGATCGATGACTTCGGGGCTCGTCAGGCGGCGCTGCACCAGCTCCCACGGATTCCGGTCGACATCCTGAAAATCGACAAGGCGTTCGTCGACCGGGTCGGGAGAAGCGGTGGCGGAGTGAGCATCGCGCACGTCGTGCTCGCGCTCGGCAAGTCGATGCGACTGCGGACGGTTGCCGAGGGAATCGAGGCCGAGGAGCAGGTAACGGAGCTGCTGCGCCTCAAGTGCGAGTTCGGGCAGGGGATGCTGTTTTCACGGCCGCTGTCACCGGCGGGCGTGGGCGCGCTCCTGCGCTCGAGCTACTGTTAGGCAGGCGCGCGGCGGATCATCGGTTCATTCGGCCGTCTGCATCCAGAACTGCCGGAGGAGGTTTCCGGCCACGACCCTGCGGTATTCGGCCGTCGATCGCACGTCGTCGATCGGCTGGATCTCGGCCTCGAGCGCCGTGACGGCGGCATCGATCCCCTGCCCGGTCGCCAACGCCTGCTCCGCCTTGCGGGCCCGAACGACAACCGGGCCCACGGAGCCTAACGCGACGCGCGGTGAATCGGCTCGAACCGCGGCAATCACCACCTTCGAGATCGCCTGTGCTGCGCGCGTCCCGACCTTCCGGAACCACTGCTGTCCGCTGACAGCCGGCACTTCCACGGCGACGATGAGCTCGTCCGGTTGAAGCACGCTCGTCCGATAGCCGGAATAGAAATCCACGAACGGGATGCGGCGCTCGGTGCTCGCGCTCCGAGCCACGACGGTCGCTTCCGCGGCGGCGAACACGGGAAGCGTGTCCCCTGCCGGCGAGCCGTTGGCGATGTTTCCGCCAATCGTACCGCGGTTCTGAATCTGGATGCCGCCAACCAGGCGTGCTGCGTCCACGAGCATGGGGAGCCGTTGCTTCACGAGACGCGAGCGCGTTAGGCCCGTGTACGTGACGAGCGCCCCGAGCGACAGCACCTCGCCGTGCATCTCGATCCGTCGCAGCGGCTCCAGCGGCCACAGGTCGATAAACCGGGTGCCAGTGAGCGTGCCGAAGTTCAGCGCGACGTAAAGGTCCGTCGCGCCCGCGAGCGGCACGAGCGGTCCGTCATCCCGCAGCATGGTGAGCGCTTCGCGGACCGAACGCGGCCGGCGCAATTCGAGCGTCGACATCGCCGACCTCACGTCGTGACCTCCACGCTCAACGGCGTCTTTCGGCTCGCACGTTTCGCCGCGCTGATCGCGCGGAAGATCGCCTCGTAACCCGTGCACCGGCAGAGATTCCCGGCCAACGCTTCCTGCATCTGCCTCCGGGTCGGGTCCGGGCCGAGTGACATTGCAGCCATGATCATGCCGGGCGTACAGATGCCGCACTGGGCGCCGACGTGATCCATGAACGCACGCTGAAGCGCCTGCGCGTCGGCACCCTCTATGGTGCGGACGTCACGCCCTTCCACCTGGGCGAACGGAACGAGGCACGAGACGACGCCTTGCCCGTCCACGAGCACCGTGCACGCCCCGCATTCGCCTTCTCCGCACCCTTCCTTGGTTCCCGTGAGCGCGCAGTCTTCGCGGAGCACGTCGAGCAATCGGCGCATGGGGTGCGCGTCCACGTCGACCTCGCGGCCGTTGAGCGTGAATTGCATGCCTAACGTCCTGCCGCGGTGATCGATTCGCGGTCCCCTGCGGAATGCAAGCCGCGACGACCTAACGAATCGCGAAGGAGCACCTCGGGAAGAGCGGGAACCTCGCGAACGTCGATCCCGAGACTTCGAATCGCGTTCACGATCGCGGGCGCCGGCCCGTCCATCGGAAGCTCGCCCAGCCCTTTCGCGCCGAACGGGCCACCCGGATACGGGTTCTCCAGCAGCTCGACGTCGATCGGCGGCGTGTCGAGCGTGGTCGGGATCACGTAGTTCGTGAGCTGTCCGTTCGCCATCGCCCCATCGCGCATGACGACGTGCTCGAGAAGTGCGTACCCGACGGCCTGCGCCGATCCTCCCTCGATCTGTCCGATCGCCAGTGCGGGATGAATGGCCTTGCCGACGTCAACGACGGCCGTGAGCCTGACCGGTCGCACCTCGAACGTGACGGGGTCGAGCTCCACCTCGGCAACGTTGCACCCCCACCCGAACGTCGCGTACGCGTCGCCGCGGTACGTCTCGTCATCCCACCGAATCCAGTCGGGTTGCTCGTACTCGGCCTCCACTCGGAGGGCGCCGTGCGCGCGGAAGTATTCTGCCGGCGACGCGTCGCCGATCCGCCGACGCATCTCCGTCGCCGCACGCTGTAGGATCCCGCCGACCACCATGCATGTCCGCGACGCAACCGTCGGCCCACTGTCGGGCACCCGCGACGTGTCCGGTTGTGCGACCTCGACCGACTCGTATGGCACCCCGAGTGCATCGGCGACGATCTGCGCGTGCATTGTGCGCGTCCCCTGCCCGATCTCGGTGCTCGACGTGAGGACCCGCACGCCTCGCTCCGTCACTTCGATTGCCGCACGGGAGGCGAGGCGCAGCTCGCCGCTCCCAGTGAATCCCGAGCCGTGATAGAAGAGCGAAACGCCTACGCCATGCTGAGCGTCGCGGGCCCTGGCGCGCTTCTCCGCGTACCCGGACTTCGCCACAGCGCGCTGCAGCGTCTCGAGCGCGCTGCAGTCACTGCCGAGGGTCTGGCCGGTCGCGGTCGTGTCACCGGGGCGCAGCGCGTTGATCTCCCGCAGCTGCACCGGGTCGAGTCCTAACGCCTCCGCGACGCGGTCCATGTGGACCTCCATCGCGAATTGCGTTTGCGGCGCCCCGAACCCGCGGAACGCGCCGTTAGGCGGCGTGTTGGTCATCGCGACGCGTCCGACGATTCGGGTATGATCGCAGCGGTATGGGCCGGCGGCATGAATCGCCCCCCGGGAAAGCACGACCGGACTCAGGGTCACGTAGGCGCCGCCATCCATGAGCACGTCGATGTCCATGGTGACAATCCGGCCATCCCGACTGACGCCGGTGCGATGGCGCACGACCGACGGATGTCGCTTCGTCGTCGCCACCATGTCCTCGGCGCGGTCGTAGATGATCTTGACCGGGCGACCGGACTTGAGCGCCAGCAACGCGGCGTGTGCGGCAATGACCGATGGAAACTCCTCCTTGCCGCCGAACCCGCCTCCCGTTTCGGTCTGGACGACCCGAACGTGCGTCACGGCGTCGCCTAACAAGGCGACGAGCGCCTTGTGAACGTAGAACGGGCATTGGATCGAGCCGTATACCGCCAGGCCGCCTTCCTCCTGGACCGCGACAACGCCGTTAGGCTCGATGTAGACGTGCTCCTGCGCCCCCGTTCGGTAGGTTCCCTCGATCACGACGTCGGCCGACGCCAGGTTGGCGTCCACGTCGCCCTTCTCGATGTGGATCTGCTTGAACACGACGGTGGACGCCGCGGGCTCGAGGACGGGAACGTCGCGCTCGTACTCGAGGGCCACGTCGGCCCCGAGCAGCCGTTCACGGTCGGCGTGAGCCAGCAGGAGGATCGGCTCGGCGACGTGCCTGACCTCTCTCTCCACGAGGCACGGCTGGTCTTCGTCGATCAGCGCGATGACGTTCTTGCCGGGAATGTCGCGGAAATCGACGACCGTGAAGCCCTCGGGGTCGAAGTTCCGCCGGATCGCGCGCACGCGGCCTCTCGGAATCGTCGATCGGATCGTGCGCCCATGCAACATGCCAGGAAACACGAGGTCGTCGGCGTAGACGGCCTTGCCCGTCGCCTTCCCTATGCCGTCCTTCCGCGCGACGCTACGCCCTACCGCGCGCTCAGTGAGGTTCGCCATCCGGCGAAGGATGCCGCTACCAAACGGGGGGCATCAAGGGTCAGCGGGGATGGAGGCGCGCGCGAAGCGCGCCGCCGATTCCCGATTCCCTATAAGTCGCTGATCGGCCCCGTCGCTGGAGGAGGAGGTGGTGGTGGCGGCGGCGGCGTCCCCGCGTCCGGCTTCGACCCGTTCCAACCCAGCAGCCATCGAATGAGCCACACGACGAGGATGATGGGCAGGACGATCTTGAGTGCCATCAGGCCGAACGACAGGACCGCCGAGAGGATCGCCAGTAGCGCGCCGCCAAGCAGGAACACCAGAATGAACGGCATTCCGAAGAGCGCCAACATGAGCAGAATCGGCAGGGCCAGCACGGCGAGCACCATGAGCACCGGCAGTCCGACCAACTTCAGCACGAATGCGATAGGGACCAGAATCCCGAGCGAGCCCAGGCTCTTGAGCAGCCATTTGAGGAGCGCCCATTTGAGCAACAGGCTCTTGATCAAGGTCCACATCGGCATACCTCGTGTCAGGACGGTGAATGAGTCACCCTACGGCGCGGCCCTCTCCGGCGGTTTCATCCCATTGCGGCGGGGGATGGCGTGACGGCGTCGGGCTCGGCGCACCACGATCCGGGCGCGCGGTCGGCAACCGAACGTGCCGCCGCGGCCACCGACGCACCCACGGAAGCAATCGCCCTGCGTAACGGCCACCGCATCCGGGTCGGAACCGCGGGCTGGACCGACAAGACTCTGCTTCAGGCAGGCCTTTTCTACCCCGCTGGCATCGACACGCCTGAGGACCGGCTGCGGTACTACGCGAGTCGGTTCCCGCTCGTGGAGATCGACTCCTCGTACTACGGACTCCCCGTGCGGCGGAACTCGGAGCTGTGGACCGCACGCACGCCTGACGGCTTCAGGTTCGACATCAAGGCGTACGCCCTGATGACTGGTCACCCGACCGAGGTGGCGCGCCTTCCCCGCGCCTTGCGCGAGGCACTGCCCGCGTCAGTCGCCGCTCAGCGCCGCGTCTACCCGCGCGATCTGCCACCAGAGATCTACGACGAGGTGTGGGCGATTTTCAGGGATGCCATTCAGCCGCTCGTCGACGCAGGCAAGCTTGGATCGGTGCTCCTGCAGTATCCACAGTGGTTCATGCCGGGGAACGCTGCGCGCAACGCGCTGCTCGAGGCTCGCGATCGTCTTGGCGACATCTCGTGTACGATCGAGTTTCGAAACCAGGGCTGGTTCGACTCGCGCAGCCGGGACCGCACGCTGGAGTTTCTCGCCGATCACGCGCTGCCGTACGTGATTGTCGATGAACCGCAGGGACTGCCTAACAGCGTCCCGCCGATCGCCGCAGTCACCGCTCCGGGACTCGCAATCGTCCGGTTCCATGGCCGCCGCGACGACATGTGGAACAGGCGCGGCGTGAGCGTCGCCGACAAGTATCGCTATCTCTACGACAGAGATGAGCTGGCGAGCTGGGTCCCTCGCGTCCTCGACGTCGCGGAGAAGGCTCAGGAAACGCACATTGTCTTCAATAACTGCTACGCGAACTACGGCACCACGAACGCGCGGGAGATGAGCGCGATGTTGGCCGCCGCGGCGTACGACTGAGCGCCACCTGCCGGCGCGTGCCCTTCGAAGGACCCGGGTCGTCATTGCGGTGGCCCGCCTGAACGATCCACCGACTGGCGGGCCGCCCGTTGTCCTCCAGGCAGGGTCAATGAGCGAGCCAAGAAACCGGGCGTCTACACCGCCCTCCATCACCGGGCGCCGACGCCGTTTCACCGGAGCCCATCCATATCCCGCGCTGCCCAAGTCGCGGCTGCCACTCCTGCGCGGTGCTCTGTGGCTGATGTGGGCCAGTTTCCTCGCCCTCCTCGACGCGCTTCGTGGTATTCTTCCGGGCGGCCGGCGCCCAAAGCGTGCGACCGAGGACAAAGCTCAGCAGAAAACCCGGGTGGCACCGCGAGCGCCACGCATGCCCTCGCTGACACCGACGGCATGACAGTGTCGTACGAGAGCAGGAGCGCCCGGTGTTCGCCGGTGCCTAACGTATATCGTCCTGCGGCGTGGACCGTTCCCGATCACGCCGCCAGGAACCTGTTCGCTCGCCCGCTCCGCTGAACGCTGTTGCTACGGCCGATGCGTCGACCCGCTTCGCTCTTCGTCCCGCTGTACCTCGGCGCCGCCCTCATCGGCGCCAAGGGGACTGCGCGTCCGAGCACTCCAGTCGCCGCGGCGGCAGACATGACCACGGTCGCTCGGCCGTCACGCGCCCGGTGGGAACGCCGTCCGGGTCGCCCCGTACGCGTGTACATCGAGCCCGGCCGCGCGATCGCCGGGTGGCGCCCGGACCTGGTCGACGCGGTCTGGTCCGGCTTCCGCCGGTGGTCCACGGACGGCGTTCCGGTCCGGTTCACACGCGTGACGTCAATGTCAGCCGCCGACGTCGTCGTCGAATGGGTCGCTGCGCTCCCAGGCACCTGCATCGGCAAGACCTGGCGCGAGGATGTCGGGTCGGAAATCACGACAGCTCGCATCACGCTGGCACTGCACGATCACCGCGGGCGCGTGCTGACTGCCGAAATGCAACGCGGGGCCGCCCTGCATGAGATCGGGCACCTGCTTGGGCTCGAGCACGTGAGCCATCGTGACTCGATCATGTACCCGCAGGTGTGGGTCACCGACATTTCCGCCGGAGACCGCAATGCGCTTCGCGACCTGTACGGCTCAGGGTCGCATCACGTCGGTGACTGACGCCGGGTCGGCACCCGGCGGCCCGCGGCGCCCTATTCCCGGCGCGCGGGGACGTCACGGCAAGCTCGGCCTGGCGAGATCCCGCGCTTTATCGCAGCTTCAGGGGTACAACACGAGAGCCCCGGCGAGACATTCCAGTCGCCGGGGCTCTCGATGAGTTTGGAATGGGCCTGGGTAGAGTTGAACTACCGACCTCACGCTTATCAGGCGTGCGCTCTAACCACCTGAGCTACAGGCCCCTGAAGAGGGCCGAAAGCTAGCTGTACGTGGGAGTTGAGTCAACCGATGCAACCGGCGGGATCAAGTGAGCCCAGCCATATGGGGAACAGAAATTGCCCGTCTCGTGGTTTCGAGCTCACGCCCGCGACGGACCGCTCAGCGGTCCACACAAATTGTATGTCGGCCCCCGGTCCACACGCGCCCGCGACGGGTCTTTGCCGGTAGATCACCAACGTCTCGAGAGCCGGGTATTTCATGTCGGATCGATTTGGAGGCAGCGTCGTGATCACGATCATCCTGTTGTCGCTGCTCACGGTGTCCATTCTCGTGGGTTGGCTCATCGCACGCCGCAGAAGGCGAGCGGCGGCGCTGCGCAGTCGCGAGGAGATTCCGTTGTTCACGATTCCGGTCTCCCAGCTTCCCGGGCTGCCTCGCCCCGTCACCGCCGCCGCTGGTGCCCGATCGACAACGCCCTCTTATAGCTCTCAAGCCGCGCCGATTCGATCGGGAGGCGTCGATAGCGACGGTCTCGTATCGTCCGCTGCGTCGGTCCGCACGCGCGATGGGGTCGTATCCACGCTGGCCCGGCCATCCCGAAGCGACCCTCTCGCGATCGATGACGAGATGGGTGAGGCGGTAGACGGCGCATCCGTACGGTTCTGGCGCCCAGCGGACGGCACGCTGCAGTTCCTTCCCGGACGCCTGGAGATCGCGGCGGGCCGCGATGCCGGTCAGGAGATCCGGTTCGTTCGAACAAGTGGTCCCGACGGGACCTGCATAACGTTTGGTCGCGCAGACGGTCCACCCTACCGTCACGTTCAGCTTCGAGAGCCGACGGTGAGCAGGGCGCACGCGCGAATGGTACTCGAGGCGCCAAACGGCGGGCCGCGCGATTCGGCGGCGCAGCCGGCGCAGTGGCGCCTCGAGAATCTCTCGTCGACCAATCCAGTGGTGATCAATGGTCGATCGCTCGGTCCAAAGGGCGGCGCGATGGCGTCGGTCATGCTGTCGGAAGGCGATCGCATCGAGATGGGCGAGGTCGCCTTCGTCTTTCGCGAACGCTAGAGTTCTGGACGCGCGCTGAGCTGCGTTGGATCGGAGGGTGTTCCAATCGAGTTGACATTTCGAGCTGCCTGATGCTTGGCGAAACCGAAGCGAATGTCGCAACGACCGATCTCGAGAGTGATTACGAGATTCTGGGCGAGCTTGGCCGTGGCGCCACCGCGGTCGTGTATCGCGCGCGCGATCGTGAGCTCGGCCGCGAGGTCGCGATCAAAGTCATCCGTCCCAAATACGCCGACGATGACGAGACGGTAGCTCGCTTGGCGCGAGAAGCGCGAACGGTCGCGCAACTGCAACATCCGAACATCGTCACACTGTACGCCGTGCGCCGAGTTCGGGACGGCAGTCTCGCGCTCGTTATGCAGCTCGTGCCGGGCCGCACGCTTCGTGAGATCCTCAACAGCCGGGGCGCATGCACGTTCGAACGCGCGGATCGAGTTCTTCGCGACGTGGCCGCCGCGCTGGCGCACGCCCACCAGCGCGGGTTCGTCCATCGCGACGTCAAGCCCGAGAACATTTTCATCGATGAGACCACGGGCCAGGCCCTGCTGTCCGACTTCGGCGTGGCGCGGTCGCTGGAGCCCGATTCCCAATTGACGGCGACGGGGACCGCGATTGGGACCCCATCCTACATGTCGCCTGAGCAGATCGACGGAACAGAGCTCGACGGGCGCAGCGACCTGTACAGCCTTGGTCTCGTCGGCTGGGAAATGCTCACAGGGCGGCGACCGTGGGAAGGCGAGGGGCTGTACAGCGTCATCTACAAACAAAAGCGCGAAGAGCTTCCGCCGATAGACGAGGTGCGTCCCGATACGCCCGACCGTTTGATCTACCTGGTCGAGGGCGCCATTGGGAAGAATCCCGCCGAGCGGTGGACGAACGCGGCGGAAATGCTCTCACAGGCGTCGACGATTGCCCCCGAGGGCGGTTGGGCGCGCTGGCATGCGGAACGTCGCAAGCGGCGCCGCTCCATGGTGTACGGCGCCGCTCGCGATCGGGGCGACTCCATCCTTTCCGCCGCGCTCGCGACAGTGCGCTTTCGGCGCGATGCGACTCCGGGACTCGGCACATCGGTTACCCTCCCGGTTCCCGATGGCAGCGCGCGAGAGTCGAAGCCGGGCGACACGGGCACCGAAGCGCTCGCGTCGCTGACCTATGACGACGCGTCCGAGGCGTCTCGGGACGTGCGTCCGCGCCGTGCGGTGCTGAGCGTGCTCGTCGTCGTCGCAGTCGTCGCCGCCGCCATCGCCGGAAGCATGCGAGTGATGCGTGGTCGTGCCAACCCGCCGGACGATGTCCGGGCGGGAACGACGTTCGCCGACAACGGCGGGGTCGAGGTGCCCGTCGCCCGCCCGCCGACAGCGCCTAACGCCTTGCCCGGGGGCGTGGCGGTGCCGGACACGACGCCGCCTAACGCGGCCGCGCAGGACGTCCCGGCCCTGCCGGACAGTGCCCCGAACCGCGCGACGGGTGATGCCGGGCAGGCGCGCGCGAGCGCGACGCCACCGGCCAACGTGGTGCCTCGCAGTGAGAGCACACGGGCCGCCGCGCCAGTCGACACGCCAGCGCGAACGCCG
>Ga0075418_10009565_pt1 | contig 10875 bp, 10 predicted proteins | sample SoiMetdeltSBSDD2_FD_81776 | JGI IMG/M metagenome (GOLD analysis project Ga0075418, IMG submission 81776) | Bulk soil microbial communities from a Populus tree surrounding site in Tennessee, USA - Soil MetaG P. deltoides SBSDD2 | ecosystem: Environmental > Terrestrial > Soil > Tree plantation...
CGGCACGGCTGCTCGACCATCTCCGGCAAGCGCAAGGACCACCAACGGACCACCGTCGTAGCGTGGGCTTTAGTCGAAGCGCTGTCTGGATGTGAGGCTTAAGAGGCCCAAGGCCCAAAGCCAAGAGCCCAAAGCCTGAGAGGACTTGCAGTCGAAGGGCGACGCACGCGTCGCCCCCCGTGTCGGGTCGCGCTACGCGATCAACCGCGCACGTACTTGTTGAACCACGCGATCGTCAGTTTCCAGGCCTCGTCGGCCGCCGCCTTGTTGTATCGCTGCGGCGTGGCGTCGTTGTTGAACCCGTGTCCCGCGCCCGGGTAGATGTGCCCTTCGTAGGTCACGCCTGCGGCCTTGAGCGCCGCCTCGTAGCCAGGCCAGGCGGCGACCAGGCCCTTGTCGGTCTCGCCGTGATGCACCAGCACGGCTGCCTTGATCTGCGGCACGTTGGCCGCCGGCGGCGCCTGGCCATAGAACGGCACGGCGGCGGCGAGATCCGCCCCCATGCGCACGGCGAGCGTGTTCGCGACGCCGCCGCCGAAGCAGAAACCGGTGACGCCGAGCTTGCCGGTGCTGTCGGGCCGTCCCTTCAGCCACACCGCCGCGGCGTAGAGGTCCTCGCCCATCTTCATGCGATCGACCTGCGCGAACAGCTTGCCGCCCTGGTCGTCGTCTCCCGGATAGCCGCCGACCGACGTGAGCCCGTCCGGCGCGAACGCCATGAAGTTCTCGAGCGCCAGCCGGCGCGCGATGTCCTGGATGTGGGGATTGAGCCCGCGATTCTCGTGCACCACGAGGATCGCCGGCAGCTTGTTGGTCCCTGCGCTCGCGGGACGCACCAGGTAGCCCTTGATGCTCCCGTTGCCCTGCGGCGACTGCACCGTGGCTGTCTCCGTCTTCAGACGTGCATCGGTAGGCGATACCTGCTGCGCCGCCGCGTAGTTCGGCATCAGCGCGTCCACGATGGCGCTCGCGGCAACGCCGGAGATGGCGATCTTCTTGACGCGATCGAGGAAGGCACGCCGATCGATCTCGCCGTGGATGTAGAGGTTGTAGGCCTCGACGGCCTCTTCGGGAATCTGTGGTTGTTTCGGATCCATCACGGCACCTCGCGATGAAGGTCTCGTATGAAGCGGGGGTGGCGGCCGGAGAGTATCACGGCTGCCGCGCAGATTCTGCCATGCGCCGCGGCCGCAGACGCCGCACGAGTTGCGCACTCTGAGCGACCGACGGAGCCCGAGGTGAGCACGGCCGATTCCTTTTGCAGAACCGAGCTTCAGCTCGGTTGATGGCACGAGGGTCGCCTCGAACGCGATGCTAGAATGGCCCTCGGCTCATGGCTGCCACCATCAGCAGATACTGGCTCGCCGATGTGAACGGCCGCGTGCTGCTGTGCCACAGCACACCGGCCGACGGCAGGTATCGAAACGTGAGCTCCGTGCGGCGAGGACAGTTCGTTGCGCCACAGCTTCTGCCGGACTGCAGAATTGCCGTGAGGATCTGATCGCCGACTGACGAAGCCGGACGCTACGAGCACCCTGATGATGCGCACCCGCCGCGGCCTGTTCTTTTGCGCAGTGCTGTCTCTCGCCGGGTGCAGCCAGGGCCCAGACCAGGGCGCTTCGTCGAGCGGCGCGATCGTGCTCGATGGCGCTCGATTGATCACGGGCGACGGCTCCACGCTGGAGAGCTCCGCGATCGTCATCGAGGACGGCCATGTCGCCCGCGTCGGCCGCAGAGGCGAAGTCGAAGTTCCCGCCGGCACACGGCGTATCGACGTCGCCGGCAAGACGATCATGCCGGCGCTCATCGACGCGCACAGTCACCTCGGCTACACCGACGTCAAGCGCATGACGACGTCTGCGGCCAACTACACGCGAGACAACCTCGTCGACCATCTCCGCCGCTACGCCTACTACGGGATCGCCGCGACGATGAGCATGGGCGTCGATCGCGGTGAGCTGCCGTACGAGCTGCGGGCGATGCCCGTACCGGGCGCGGCGCTCTTCCGCACGGCCGGCCGCGGCATCGCGCTGCCGAACGCCGGCCCCGGCGCCGACTACCGCAAGGACGCCGCGTACGGCGTGACGACCGAACCGGAAGCGCGCGCCACGGTGCGCGAGCTGGCCGCCCGGAAGGTCGACTTCGTGAAGATCTGGGTCGACGATCGCGACGGCACGGTGCCCAAGCTGCCGCCCGCGATGTACCGCGCGATCATCGACGAGGCGCACAAGCAGCGCGTGCGGGTGGTGGCGCACATCTTCGACCTCGCCGATGCGAAGGAGCTGCTCCGCGCCGGCGTCGACGGCTTCGCGCACGGCGTGCGCGACAAGGACGTCGACGATGAATTCGTGTCGCTCATCAAGGCGCGGCCCGACGTGTTCGTCATCCCCAACCTGCCCGATCGCGAGTCGGGCGATGACTACGCGTGGCTGGCCGACACGGTGCCGGCCCAAGAGATCGCGCGCCTGCGCAGCGCCGGTGCGACGCGCACACCGGCCGCCGCGCGCCAGGCGCAGGAGCTGTACAACGTGCAGGCGCGCAACCTCGCCAGGCTGGACGCCGCCGGCGTCCGCATCGGGTTCGGCACCGACGCCGGCGTATCGGTCGGCTGGAACGGGCACGCCGAGCTGGCCGACATGGTGGCGGCGGGCATGACGCCGGCACGCGTGATCGTCGCCGCGACGAAGACCTCCGCCGAGATTCTCAAACTCGACGAGCTCGGCACCATCTCGCCGGGCAAGAGCGCCGACTTCATCGTTCTCGAGGCGAACCCTCTCGACGACATCACGAACACGCGGCGGATTTCGGCCGTGTACGTTCGCGGGCAGGAAGTGGATCGCGCCGCGTTGCGAACCGCGTGGACAGCACCGTAGCGGCGGGTCTCTTGGACGATTAAAACCGAGCTAAAGCTCGGTTCTGCGACGGAGCGCCGCTGGGTTCTGCGATGGAGCGCCGATCGGTTCTGCGAAGGTTCTGCGAACGAACGCCACCTCGGAAGACGGATTGACGTGAAACGTTTGACGATCATCATCACGCTCGTCGCGCTGGCCGCATCGGCGCTCGCCCTCGCGCAACCGGGCCGCACGATCTGGGACGGCGTCTACAACGAGGCTCAGGCCGGCCGGGGTGAAAAGCTGTACGCCGAACACTGCGCCCGCTGCCATGGCGACGCGCTGACCGGCATGGAGGCAGCGCCGGCGCTGACCGGCACGACCTTCTACTCGAACTGGGAAGGGGAAACCCTGCAGGCGCTGTTCGACCGGATCCGCACGTCGATGCCGCCCGACAAGCCTGGCTCCGTCTCGCGCGCGCAGATCGCCGACATCCTGTCGCACGTCCTGCACGTCGGCGGCTACCCTGCCGGCGAGATGCCGCTCGACGCACAGGGTCCGCTTGCGGCGATTGCCATTCGGATGTACAAGCCGCGATGAGGCCGGGGTCCGGGGTCCGGGATCCGGAATGGGGATGGTCGCCGAACATCGAACGGTGAACTGTGAACTCGAACCCCGAGTCCCGAGTCCCGAGCCCCGAGCCCGACTCGAGCCGATTAATCTCGTGGGAGAGACGTGATGCAGCGCACATTGCGTAACCGTGCCCTGGTCCTGACGGCCGTCACCGCGCTCGTCGCCGCGACGACTCCTATCCTCCACGGCCAGGCCGGCACGAAGAAAGGCGAGTGGCCGACTTACGGCGGCGACCTCGGGCACACGCGCTATGCGCCGCTCGATCAGATCACGGCGGCCAACTTCGGCTCCCTCGAGATCGCGTGGCGTTTCAAGACCGACAACCTCGGACCGCGCCCCGAGTTCACCTTCCAGTCCACGCCACTGATGGTGGGAGGGCGCCTCTACTCCACGGCGGGAACGCGTCGGGCCGCCGTCGCGCTGAACGCGGCTACCGGCGAGCTGATCTGGGTGCACAGCGAAGACGAGGGTGCGCGCGGCGCCGCCGCGCCGCGACAGCTCTCTGGCCGCGGCCTCGCCTACTGGACCGATGGCAAGCAGGAGCGGATTCTCTATGTCACGCCCGGATATCGGCTCGTCGCGCTCGATGCGAGAACCGGAAGCCCGGTGCCGACGTTCGGCAAAGACGGCATCGTCGACCTGAAGACCGACTTCGACGGCCAGAAGCTCGATCTCGCGAGCGCTCCCGTAGGGCTGCACGCCACGCCGATCGTTGCCGGCAACGTCGTACTGGTCGGCGCCGCGTTCGAGACCGGCGCCAACCCGAAGAGCCGGCGCAACGTGCGCGGCGCGGTGCGCGGATTCGACGCGCGCACCGGGAAGCTGCTGTGGACGTTCCGCACGATTCCGCAGCCGGGCGAGTTCGGCAACGAGACCTGGGAGAACGACGCGTGGGCCTACAGCGGCAACACCGGCGTCTGGGCGCAGATCTCGGTGGACGAAGAGCTGGGCATGGCCTACCTGCCGGTGGAGCTGCCGACCCACGATTATTATGGCGGCGCACGGCCCGGCAACACGCTGTTCGGCGAGAGCCTCGTGGCGGTCGATCTCAAGACCGGCCAGCGGAAGTGGCACTATCAGCTCGTCCACCACGGCATCTGGGACATGGACATTCCGTGCGCACCGATCCTCGCCGACATCACCGTCAACGGCCGGGCGATCAAGGCAATTGCGCAGCCGACGAAGCAGGCGTTCCTCTACGTCTTCGATCGCGTCACCGGACAACCGGTATGGCCAATCGAGGAACGGCCCGCGCCGCGCGGCGACGTGCCTGGAGAGAAGTACTCGCCGACGCAGCCGTTCCCCACCAGACCGCAGGCCTATGATCGGCAGGGGCTCGCCGTCGACGATCTCATCGACTTCACGCCCGCGCTGCGCGCCGAGGCGATCAAGGCCATCGAGAAGTACAAGATCGGTCCCATCTTCACGCCGCCGGTGGTCAGCAACGCCGACGGCCCGATCGCGACGCTGGCGATGGGCAACCAGGGAGCGGCCACGAACTGGCCGGGCGGCTCGTATGACCCGGAGACGCACATCCTGTACGTGCAGTCGCAGAGCCAGGTGGCCACGCTCGGTCTCGTGCCGCCGCCACCAGGAGCGGCCGACGGTGTGGCCTACCACCAGGGCACGGTGCTGAGCGGCGCGCGCCGATCAGGCGGCTCGGGATCGGCGAGCGCGCAGGCTGGAGGCGCGGTCACGGCGCTCGAAGTGCAGGGGCTGCCGCTCATCAAGCCACCGTACGGCCGCATCAGCGCGATCGGCATGGACAGCGGCGACATCCTCTGGCAGGTTCCGCACGGCGAGACGCCCGAGCGCGTTCGCGATCATCCTGCGCTCAAAGGGCTCGCGATTCCGCGCACGGGCCGTCCAGGCAGCGTGGGAACGCTCGTGACGAAGACGCTGCTCATCGCCGGTGAGCCCGGGTTCGGCCCGACGCCTTCCGGGCAGCGCGGCTCGCTGCTGCGCGCCTACGACAAGCGCACCGGCGCCGACGCCGGCGCGGTGTTCATGCCTGCGCCGCAGACCGGATCGCCCATGACCTACGTGCTCAATGGAAAGCAGTACCTCGTGGTAGCGATCAGCGGCGGCAGTTACTCAGGGGAACTGCTGGCCTTCGCGCTGCCCAATTGACATGCCACCTTTCAGCCGGCGCGCGCGCCGGGCCGCCGCACTCTGCCCGCTCGCGCTTCTTGGCCTCTCGCTTTCCGCCGGCGCGCAGACGTTCACACAGGACCATCCTGGTCAGTACACACAGTCTGACATCGCCACGGGATACGACGTCTACCGGACGCAGTGCGCGCACTGTCACGGCCCGTTCGGCGACCAGGTGTCGGGCATCGACCTGCGCCGGCGCGTCTTCAAGCGTTCGTCGACCGACGAAGATTTGGCGCGCGTCATCACGTCGGGCATTTCGGGCACCGGCATGCCGCCGATCGCGCTCAAGCCGCCCGAGCTCACCGGCGTCGTCGCCTACATCCGCGCCGGATTCGATCAGACGACGGACGTGACGGTGGGCGACGCGACGCGGGGCCGCAGCATCTTCGAGGGCAAGGGCGAGTGCGGCAGCTGCCATCGCGTGCGCGGTCGTGGACCGAGATCGGCGCCGGACCTCAGCGACATCGGGCTGGCCCGTACACCAGCTGCCTTGCGCCGCTCGCTGATCGATCCGACCTCGGCGATGGTGCCGATCAACCGTCCGGTGCGCATCGTCACACGCGATGGGAGAACGATCCGCGGCCGGCGATTGAACGAGGATACCTACACCGTGCAGGTCCTGGATGCGGACGAGAAGCTGCTCTCGATCGCCAAGAGCGACATCCGGACCTTCGTCGTCGAGACCACGTCGCCGATGCCGTCGTACAAAGCCAAGCTTACGGCTGACGAGATCGCTGATGTCCTCGCCTATCTGCTCACGTTGAGGGAGCCGTAGCCATGGCGGCACGCGCAAGAGGTCTGTTCCCGGAATCTTTCCCGGTGGTTCGGTTCGTGTTCGCGCTGATCGTTGTTTGTTCCTGGTTCCAGGTCACGCACGCACAGGTCACCCCCGAGCGCCTGCTGCGAGCGGGCGACGAGCCGCAGAACTGGCTGACCTACTCGGGCGGCTACGCGAGCCAGCGCTACAGCCTGCTGCGGCAGATCGATCCGCGGAACGTCCGCAACCTCGAGCTGAAGTGGGTGCTGCAGAACCAGGTGTTCGGCGCCTGGCAGTCGTCGCCGCTGGTGGTGGACGGCATCATGTACCTGACCCAGCGCCCCAACGACGTGCTCGCCGTCGATGCAAGAACGGGACGTGCCTTCTGGCAGTACCGCTACCAGGTCTCGCCGGCCGCGCGCGTCTGCTGCGGCGCCAACAACCGCGGGCTGGCGATGCTCGGCGATCAGCTCTTCATGGGCACCCTCGACGGCCACCTCGTGGCGATCGACGCGACGAACGGCCGCAGTCGCTGGAACGTCGCGGTGGCCGACCCGGCGCTCGGCTACTCGATCACCATGGCGCCGCTGGCGGTGAAGGACAAGATCCTGGTGGGCGTCGGCGGCGGCGAGTACGGGATCCGAGGCTTCGTCGCCGCGTTCGACGCGCGCACCGGCAAGGAAGTCTGGCGCTTCTACACTGTTCCCGGCCCGGGCGAACCAGGGCACGAGACCTGGCGAGGCGAGTCGTGGAAGACCGGCGGCGGCTCCATCTGGCTGACGCCTTCGTACGATCCGGCGCTCAATCTCACCTACTGGGGCGTCGGCAACCCGGGACCGGGCTGGAATCCCGACCAGCGCCCCGGCGACAACCTCTACACCGAATCGGTGATTGCACTCGACGCCGACACCGGCGCGCTGAAGTGGCACTTCCAGTTCACGCCGAACGACGGCTACGACTACGACTCGGTGCAGATTGCCGTGCTGGCCGATCTCACGTGGCGGGGCACGCCGACGAAGGCGATGCTGTGGGGCAACCGCAACGGGTTCTTCTATGTGCTCGATCGCGCGACCGGCCGGTTCCTCGCGGGCACGCCGTTCGTGAAGGTCAACTGGGCGAGCGCCCTCGACGAGCGGGGCCGTCCGATTGCGACGCCGCAGCCGCCCGGACAGCCGACGTGGCCGGGCAACCAGGGCGGCACCAACTGGTACTCGCCGTCGTTCAGTCCGCGCACGGGATGGTTCTACCTGTCGGCCTGGGAAGGGTATGCCTCGGTCTTCCGCAAGGAGAGCTCGGAGTATGTGCCCGGACGAAACTTTCCCGGCGGCGGGAATACGCCGGTGACTCCCGTGCCGGGCGCGCCGACGATCCGGATCGGCCGCACCAGCCCGATCAACGAGTGGACCGACGCGGTCGGTCATGGCGCCGTCCTCGCGCTCGATCCCCAGACCGGCAAGACGATCTGGAAGTTCGATCAGTACGACGTGACCGACAGCGGGATTCTGACGACGGCCGCGGATCTGCTCTTCACGGGCGGGCGCGAGGGGCACTTCCACGCGCTCGATGCGCGAACGGGAGCCGAGCTGTGGAAGGCCAGCCTCGGGGGCCAGATCGTGAACGGGCCGATCACCTATGCCATCGAGGGCAAGCAGTACGTGGCCGTCATCTCGGGCAACTCACTCTTCGTCTTCGCGCTACGCGAGTAACCTTCAATGGCGATTCCCAATCCGTACGAACACGATCTCGGCGGCCGCGTGCCGCTCGAGGCGCTGGCAGACACGCCGGAACGCATCCGCCAGCTGGTCGAGCGTTGGCCCGACGATCAGTTCGAGCGCAGCTACGCCCCCGGCAAGTGGACGGCGCGTCAGGTGCTGGTGCACCTTGCGCAGATCGAGCTCGCGCTCGGAACCCGGTCGCGCTTTGCGCTCACGCAGGCCGTCTACACTGTGCAACCGTTCTCGCAGGACGACTGGATTGCCCTGGAGGACAGCGTGGACGCCGGCACCGCGCTCGCCGCGTATGTGTCGATGCGGCGGATGAACCTGGCGATGTGGCGCACGGTGACGCCCGAGCGGCTGAATCGTCCGTTCGCGCACCCCGAATACGGCGAGATCACCGTCGCCTGGACGATGGCGATGATGGCCGGACACGACATCCACCATCTGCGGCAGCTCGAAACCCTTCGCGCGTAGATCTCGCGGGTGCGGTCTGCCTTCAGGCGGACTGTTGAAAGGACGAAACCACGAAGGCACGAAGATCACGAAGGTCACGAAGATCACCAATCAAACGTGATTTCGCAGAGCCGAGCTTCAGCTCGGCTGACGTCCCTACGGCAGATTCGAAAGCGTGACGTCGAGCGTCTTCGTCTCGGCGTCGGCAAGCGTGAACCGCGTGCCTGTCTGACGCAAGCGCTCGAGCGTGGCCGGGTTCGTCTCTTCGCCTGGCTCCAAATACTCGAGCGCCACGGCCACGTAGCGCGCCGGAGGCAGGCCGCGCTGCGAGAAGCATGGCGACAGCTCCGTTTTCGAGCGTTTTGGACTCTCGATTCCCTGTTTGGGCCGTGTGTCGTGAACCGAGCTGAAGCTCGGTTCTGCGACCACGTCTGCGCCGAGACTATACAGCCGGCGCGCTGACCTGCCGAGTCCTGTTACAGGACCGACAAATGCCAAGCCGAACAGCGGGGATCCTGACGGGGCTGCTCATGCTCGTGGGCGCGGTGTCCGATGCGTCAGCGCAGATGTTCGTCACCACCGGACGCGACACGCTGCGATCGCTGCCTGGCATCGAAGTGGTCGTCGAAAGCCTGCCGCCGGAGCTCGAACGCGCGGGCTTGAAGACGATCGACGTGCGCGCCGACGTCGATCGGCGATTGCGGGCGAAGGGCATTCCGATCTTCGGCTCGCAGGGAGCGAACCCGAGCGAGGCGAAACCGTACCTGTACGTTCATCTCAACGTCCTGCCGATTCCCGGCGGGAACCTCTATGCAATTGCGATTCAGGTCCAGGTCCGTCAGACCGTCCGATCGCTCGCCACGAGCTCGAACATCGTCGACGCGATGACGTGGGATTCACATACGGTGGTCGGGGTTCCCGCAGGAGAGCTCGCAAGCGTGCGGGACGAGATCGGCGAGCACATCGACCGATTCGTCAGCGATTGGACCGCAGTTCATTGACATTCGCAGAGCGCGAGCTTTAGCTCGGCTTCGCACGCTCAATGGTCAACCGAGCTGAAGCTCGGTTCTGCGAAATCACCTCTACGGCGAAATCAGCTCAACGGCCGGGACCTGCGCCCCGCGGCGCGGGCGCGCTCGTCAGCGGATCCAGTCCGTTGACGTAGTGTGGATCCATCGCGGCGAGGTCGGCACGGTAGCTCACCGTGTTCGCCGTCGGAAAGTTCGCGGGCACCTTCTGCGTCACGCTCCCGGTGGCCGCCCACTCCGTGCCGCGCTGGAACGTCACCACGAAGTCCACCGAGCTCATCGCCGTGACGTCGTGCCCGAGCGTCGTGTGGAAGACCCGGCCCTTGCCGTAGCCGAGCACCATCAGCTGCGGCTCGTCGAACCCGGTGCCCGCGTTGGCCGGATCTGAGATCGCTGTCGCCAGCACCGTCATGTTGCGGCCCGGCCCGCGCAGCCGGGCGTAGAGCTCGTCGCCCTGGTGCATCCACGCCCTGGGCAGTCCCCTGACGATCGGGTGAGTCGCGTCGCGCACGGTGACCTGGAACGGCACGCGCTTCCCGTGGCTGCCGGCGCGGCCGGACGCGGTGTCCGAGACGAGCTTGCCGTCGCGATAGTACCAATAGGGCCCGGCCTGCTCCGTCCGCCCTCGCCATCCGCCGACGCCGACCATCTCGTTGAACGCCTGCCAGCCCGGAAACGCGTTGTCGGCGGCGTGCACCGACACGAGACCGCCGCCGCCCTTCACGTACTCCTCGAATCGCGACTTCACGTCGGCCGGCCAGCGCTCATCGGGCGCGTCGTAGTTGAGCACCACGACCTGGTACTTCCCGAAGTCTGGTTTGAACGCGCCCACGTCGCCGCCGGACGGCGGCGCGGTGACGACGGCAACCTCGAAGACACCGGTCTCCTCCAGCATCTTGCGCAGCACCGGCGTCGTGCGCTGCCAGTCGTGATAGGGGCCCCCGCTCTCGCCGTCGAGCAGCATCACGCGAATCGGCGCCGCCGCACCGAGCGATGAAGCCACCACGGTGAATGCTGACAACAGCCCGACGATCAGGATTCTCGTACGCATGGACTGTCCTCTTCAGATCCGTTTGGTCATTGATCATCGATCAGCCGACCTGAAGGTCGGCTCTGCGAAGGATCCACCTCGCAGGGCACGTTGCCCGGCACGCGGCGTTTGCGGTACTCTCCGCCGACGTGCGCATTGTAGCGTCGATACTGCTCATCGCCTCCACTCTGGCGCCGGTACATCTGCTCGCGCAGGGCCGGGGCCGGGCTGCCGGGGCGAGCCCGGCCTCGCAGCGGCCGCCGCAGACCGC
>Ga0075418_10009566_pt1 | contig 10875 bp, 10 predicted proteins | sample SoiMetdeltSBSDD2_FD_81776 | JGI IMG/M metagenome (GOLD analysis project Ga0075418, IMG submission 81776) | Bulk soil microbial communities from a Populus tree surrounding site in Tennessee, USA - Soil MetaG P. deltoides SBSDD2 | ecosystem: Environmental > Terrestrial > Soil > Tree plantation...
CTTCGCCCTCCAGAGAATTCTGTTTTTTATTCAGAACCACTTCCCCGGAAGCGCGGAGTGCATTCAACGCCCGCTCGCCGTAATAGTTGGCGAGCGCCTCCGGCGAATGCGTCAGCAGAATCCTCAAGCGGCTTTTTGCCGTTCAGCGATCAGCTTGCGGTAGCGCTCGAGCGAGCGGCCGAGATGGCGGCGCATGGCTTCTCGCGCCGCCTTCGGCTCGCGGCTGCGGATGGCGTCGACGATGCGCCGGTGCTCCGTCTGCAGCAGCGCGAGGTAAGCCCGCTGCCCGCCCATGGTCTGCGGCATGCCGCTGACGATATGGCGCGGAATCAGGTGGCGGCCGATGAACTGCAGGAAGCGCGGGAACTGCGGGTTGCCCGTCGCCTCGGCGATGGTGCGGTGCAGTTCCAGGTCCTCGTCGACGGCGGCGCGCCCCTGCGCGGTGGCGCGGTCCATCGCCTCGAGCGCGGCGCCGATGGCGCGCACTTGCGTGCGCGAGGCGCGCTCGGCCGCCAGGCCCGCCGACTCGATCTCGACGCACACGCGCAGCTCCATGACGTGCAGGATGTCCTGCAGGTTCTGCATGCGCTCGGCGTCGATACGGAAGGGCGACTGCTGCGGGGCGGCGGAGACGAAGGCGCCGACCCCCTGGCGCGTCACCACCAGGCCGTCGGCGCGCAAGGCTGCCACCGCCTCGCGCACCACCGTGCGGCTCACGCGCGCCGCGCGCGACAGTTCCTCTTCGGTCGGCAGCCGCGCGCCGGCCGCCAGGCGCCCGCTCTTGATCTGCTCGGAGAGCTGCTCGAACAACCCGCGCGACAGCTTGCGGTCAGTGGCCAGCGGACGGATACGCACGTCTTGACGCCCAAACCCGAGGTTGTATGATGACTGACGAATCTTATCAGAGGAGGATTCATGTTCCGCCGTCATTTCACTGGCGCTGTCGCCGCCGCGTGCGTCGCCGCCGCATTTTCCATTCCCGCCGTGCAGGCGCAGCAGAAGCAGGTGTTCAAGGTGTCCGACGTCCACCCGCTCGGCTATCCGACGGTCGAGGCGCTGGTGCGCATGGGCAACAAGCTGGACAAGGCCACCAGCGGGCGGCTCACGTTCCAGATGTTCCCCGCCATGCAGCTCGGCGGCGAGAAGGAAATGATCGAGCAGGCGCAGGTCGGCGCGCTGCAGATCGCGCGCATCTCCACCGGCCCCATGGGCCCGGTGGTGGACGAGCTCAACGTCTTCAACATGCCCTTCGTCTTCCGCGACGAAGCGCACATGCGCAAGGTGATCGACGGCCCGATCGGCAAGGACCTGCTCGACAAGCTCACCGCCAGCTCGGCGCGCCTGGTGGCGCTCGGCTGGATGGACGCCGGCACGCGCAACGTCTACGCCAAGAAGGCGGTGACCAAGCCTGCCGATCTGAAGGGCATGAAGATCCGCATGATGGGCAACCCGCTGTTCGTCGACACCATGAACGCCATGGGCGGCAACGGCATCTCGATGGGCTTCGGCGAGCTGTACACGGCGCTGCAGACCGGCGTGGTCGACGGCGCGGAGAACAACCCGCCCACCATCGTCACCCACAAGCACTACGAGATCGCCAAGGTCTACAGCCTCACCGGGCACCTCATCATCCCGGAAATCTTCGTCTTCTCGAAGAAGAGCTGGGACGGCCTCAACAAGTCCGACCAGGATCTCATCCTGAAGCTGTCGCGCGAGGCGCAGATCGAGCAGCGCGGGCTGTGGGACAAGATGACGAAGGAGTCGGAGGACAAGCTCAAGGCCGCCGGCGTCAAGTTCGTTGCCGTGGACAAGAAAGCGTTCTACGCGGCGACGCAACCGGTGCGCGACAAGTACGGCGCCAAGTACGCCAGCCTGATCAAGCGCATCCAAGACACAAAATAAAAACCAGGTACCGCAAGGCGATGCAGGCGCTGTATCTGGCCTGCATCGTCGTTTCTGGACTGGCGCTGGTCGCGATCACGCTGATGATCCCGGTCGGCGTGTTCTTCCGCTACGCGCTCAACGCCGCGCTGTCGTGGCCCGAGCCCGCCTCCACCGTCATGATGGTGGCGTTCTCCTTCCTCGGCGGCGCGGCCGTCTACCGCGCCAAGGTGCACGTCGCCGTTGAAGCCCTCCTCAATGCCGTTCCATCGGCAATCAGAAAATTCATGCTGTGGGCGGTGGACGCCTGCATGGCGGCCATGGCGCTGTTCATGTTCGGCTACGGCTGGCACCTGTGCGTGGTCACCTGGCCGAACACCATCGCCGAGTTCCCCGGCCTCTCGGTCGGCGTCACCTACCTGCCGATCCCGATTGCCGGCTTCTTCACCCTGCTGTTCCTGATCGAGAAGATCTGGCTGGGCGAGCCGCCGCAGAGCGACGTCATGTACAGCGACGCGCCGCAGGACCTGGAGTAGGCATGGACATCCTCGTCCTGCTCGGGTCATTTACGCTGCTGTGCTTCCTCGGCGTGCCGGTGGCCTACGCGCTCGGGCTCTCGGCGCTGTTCGGCGCGCTGTGGGCCGACATCCCGCTCGAGGCGGTGATGCTGCGCATCTCGGACGGCACCGACGATTTCGCCCTGCTCGCGATTCCTTTCTTCGTCCTCGCCGGCGCCATCATGGCCGAGGGCGGCATGGCGGCGCGCCTGATCCTGCTGGCGAAGGTCTTCGTCGGCTTCATCCGCGGCGGCCTGGCGCTGGTCAACATCCTCGCCTCGACGCTGTTCGGCTGCATCTCGGGCTCGTCGGTCGCCGACACCTCGGCGATCGGCTCGGTGATGATCCCGCAGATGGTGAAGCAGGGCTACACGCGCGTCTTCGCCACCAACGTCACCATCTGCGGCTCGGTGCAGGCGCTGCTCATCCCGCCCTCGCACAACGCGGTCATTTATTCCATCGCCGCGGGCGGCACCGTGTCGGTCGCCGCCCTGTTCCTCGCCGGCGTATTTCCGGGGCTGCTGTTCGGCCTGTGCCTGGTCGGGCTGGTGCTGTGGACCGCGCACCGGCGCAATTTCCCGAAGGGCGATCCGATCCCCCTGCGCCAGGTGCCGATGATCGTCATCAATGCCGTCCCGGGGATGATCACCATCGTCATCATCATGGGCGGCATCCTCTCGGGCGTGTTCACGCCGACGGAGTCGGCGGCAGTAGCGTGCGTTTACGCCTTCCTGGTGACGTTCGTGCTCTATCGAGACTACAAATGGCGCGACCTGCCGCACCTGGTGCACCGCGTGGTGAAGACGGTGGCGATGGTGATGATGCTGATCGGCTTCTCGGTCGGCTTCGGCTACATGATGGCGCTGATGCAGATCCCGGCGAAGATGACCACCTTCTTCCTCGGCATCTCGGAGAACAAGTACGTCTTCCTCATGCTGGTCAACATCCTGCTCCTGCTGCTCGGCACCTTCATGGATCTCGCACCGATGCTGCTGATCTGCACGCCGATCTTCATGCCGGTGATCCTCAAGCTCGGCATCGACCCGGTGCATTTCGGCATGATCATGATCCTCAACCTCGGCATCGGCCTGATCACGCCGCCGGTGGGGCCGACGCTGTTCGTCGGCTGCGCCATCGGCAAGGTGACCATGGAGCAGGTTTCGAAGGAGCTGTGGCCGTTCTACGGCGCGATGTGCCTCGCCCTGCTGCTGGTGACCTACATTCCCGCGATTTCCCTCTGGCTACCCGGCCTGATGAAGTAGTACATTGAGCGCAGCCTAACCCTCAAGAGGAGGAGAGCATGGCCCGTGTCACCCGTCGTACGTTCCTGCAGTATTCCGGCGCCGGCATGGCGGCGATTCTCGCCGCCCACCGCGCCCCCGTCTTCGCCCAGGCCAACAGCGTGCACATCGTGCGCTGGAACGATTTCGTGCCCGCCGCCGACAAGGTGCTGCGCGAAGTCTTCGCGCCCGAGGTGCAGAAAGCGCTCGGCCTCAAGCTGAACGTCGAGACCATCAACGCCAACGACATCCCGGCGCGCGCCACCGCTTCGATCCAGTCGGGCAACGGCCCCGACATCTTCATGCTGCTCAACAACTACCCGCATCTGTACGCCTCGGCCGCGGTCGACGTGAGCAGCGTGGCCGACGAATTCGGCAAGGCGCAGGGCGGCATCTACGACGCCTCGGCGCAGCTCAACCGGGTGGGCGGCAAGTGGGTCTCGCTGCCCTGGTCGGTGGTGCCGGCGATGATCGCCTACCGCAAGTCCTGGTTCGACGAGGTCGGCGCCAAGTCCTTCCCCAAGACCTGGCAGGAATACCAGGCCGTCGGCAAAAAGCTCAAAGCCAACAAGCACCCGATCGGGCAGACGCTCGGCAACACCTTCGGTGATGCGCCGACCTTTACCTACCCGTTCCTGTGGTCCTTCGGCGGCCAGGAGGTCGACGCCAAGGGCAAGGTAGTGCTCAACTCGAAAGAGACGCTCGAGTCGGTGCGCTTCATGGTGCAGTTCTGGAAGGACGCGCACGACGAGGGCGGCCTCGCCTGGGACGACTCGAACAACAACCGCGCCTTCCTCTCCGGCGACATCAGCGCATCGCTCAACGGCGCCTCGATCTATGTCGCGGCGCTGAACGGCGCCGACAAGTTCAAGACCGACAAGGGCGCGCCGCTGCACACCGACATCCTGCACTCGCCGCTGCCCGCCGGACCGAAGGGCGCGCACGCCTACCACACGGCGTTCAACCACATGGTGATGAAGTACTCGAAGAACGCCAAAGGCGCGATCGAGTTCCTGCGCTGGGCGCACCGCAGGGAGAACTACGAGAAGTGGTTCCTGGTGCAGAAGGGCTTCGCCGTCGGGCCGACGCGCGTGTGGGAGAAGCACGCCATGTGGAAGAACGACCCGGTGATGCTGCCGTTCAGGAACGGGGCCGCAGCGCAGAAGCGGCTGATGGGCTTCGCCGGCCAGCCTGACAAGAAAGCGGCCGAGGCGTGGAACAAGTTCATCGTCACCGTGATGTACGCCCAGGCCTGCAGCGGCAAGATGAAGCCCGAGGAAGCGGTGAAGTGGGCGGCGGGCGAGCTGGGCAAGATCTACACCTGAGCGCCTGCAGTTGAGCAAGGAACGCGCCCGCGTCTCGCCGCTGACGCGGGCGCTGGAGAGCGAGAAGCTGCTCGCCACGGCGCTGCTCGCGCCGGGAGTGGCGATCCTCGTGCTCTTCATCGCCTACCCGTTCGTGATGGCGCTGTGGTACTCGCTCACCAGCGTGCGGGTCGGCGACGCCGGCGAATTCGTCGGCATCGCCAACTTCGCCAAGGCGGTGAACGACACCATCTTCCAGATGGCGTTCAAGAACACCGTCTTCTACACGTTCTGGGCGACGATCTTCAAGCTCGCGCTCGGCATGTGGCTGGCGCTGCTGCTCAACCGCCACTTCCGCTTCAAGCGCATCGTGCGCGCCTCGATGCTGCTGCCGTTCATCATCCCGACAGTGCTCTCCGCCTTCGCCTGGCGCTGGATGTTCGACCCGACCTTCAGCGTGATGAACTGGATGCTCTACCACGGCGGCATGATCACCGACCGCCTGCCGTTCCTCTCCAGCGGCGACTGGGCCATGTGGTGCGCGGTGCTGGTCAACACCTGGCGCGGCATGCCGTTCTTCGCCATCACGCTGCTCGCCGGGCTGCAGACCATCAGCCCGGACCTGCACGAGGCGGCGGCGCTCGACGGCGCCAACGCCTGGCACCGCTTCTGGCACGTGACCTGGCCGCTGCTCCTGCCGGTGACGCTGGTGGTGGTGGTGTTCTCGGTGATCCAGACCTTCTCGGATTTCCAGCTGATCTACGTGCTCACCGGCGGCGGGCCGGCCAACTCGACGCACCTCATCGCCACTTACGCCTACCAGATCGGCGTCGGCTCGGGCCTCCTCGGCGAAGGCGCGGCATTGTCGCTGTTCATGTTCCCGGTGCTGTTCGCGGTGGTCTGGGTGCAGCTGCGCTACCTCAAGCGCATGGAGAATGCCTAGCCCGTGCTGATCGAGCGCAAATGGAAGAAGTGGCTGTACTTCTACCTGCCGATGACGGTGTTCATCGTTTTCACCCTGTTCCCGTTCTACTGGATGGCGGTGACCGCGTTCCGCCCCGACAACGAGCTCTACGCCACCTGGCGCCAGCCGAACGCCGCGCCGCTGTGGACGCTGCATCCGACCCTGGAGCATTTCGTCGGCCTGATGCAGACCACCGCGTTTCCGACCTGGCTGTGGAACACGATGCTGATCGCCATCGTCTCGACGCTGATCTCGCTCGTCTGCGGCATGTTCGCTGGCTACGCGCTGGCGCGGCTCAGGTTCCGCGGCTCGGAATTCCTCGGCACGGCGATCTTCATCACCTACCTCGTGCCGCAGACGCTGCTCTTCATCCCGCTCGCGGACATCGTCCGCGACCTGCAGCTCGGCAACACGCCCTGGGCGCTGATGCTGACCTATCCGACCTTCCTCATCCCGTTCTGCACCTGGCTGCTGATGGGCTACTTCAAGACCATCCCCCGCGAGCTGGAGGAATGCGCGCGCATCGACGGCGCGACGCGCTTCGGCGCCATGGTGCGCATCATCTTCCCGGTGGCGATCCCCGGCATCCTCTCGGCGGGCATCTTCGCCTTCACGCTGTCGTGGAACGAATTCATCTACGCCCTCGTCTTCATGGCCTCGGCCGACCAGAAGACCGTCCCCGTCGGCGTAGTTTCCGAGCTGATCCGCGGCGACATTTTCTTCTGGGGCCAGCTGATGATGGGCGCGCTGCTCGGCTCGGTGCCGGTGGCGCTGGTCTACTCGTTCTTCGTCGAGTACTACGTCACCGGCCTTACCGGCTCCGTGAAGGGTTGAGATGGCCCGCGTTTCTATTCAAAACCTCAACAAGAAGTACGACAACGGATTCCATGCGGTCAAGGACGTAAACCTTGAAATCCAGGACAAGGAATTCGTCGTACTCGTCGGCCCGTCGGGTTGCGGCAAGACAACGACGCTGCGCATGGTGGCGGGCCTCGAGGAAATCACCTCGGGCGAGATCCGCATCGGCGAGCAGGTGGTGAACGACCTGCCGCCCATGGACCGCAACATCGCCATGGTGTTCCAGAACTACGCCCTCTACCCGCACAAGACCGTGTTCGACAACATGGCCTTCGGCCTGCAGATGCGCGGCTACGCCAAGGCCGACGTCGACAAGCGGGTGCGCGAGGCGGCGGAGATGCTCGGCATACAGCCGCTGCTCGAGCGCAAGCCGCGCCAGCTCTCCGGCGGCCAGCGCCAGCGCGTCGCGGTGGGGCGCGCCATCGTGCGCCACCCGCAGGTGTTCCTGTTCGACGAGCCCCTCTCCAACCTGGACGCGCAACTGCGCGTGCAGATGCGGGTGGAACTGAAGCGCCTGCACGAGCAGCTCGAGACCACCGCCATCTACGTCACCCACGACCAGGTCGAGGCGATGACGCTCGGCGACCGCGTGGTGGTGATGAAGGACGGCCTCGTGCAGCAGGTGGGTGAACCGCTCGAGCTCTATGCCCAGCCGGCCAACCGCTTCGTCGCCGGCTTCATCGGCTCGCCCGCAATGAACTTCGTCGAGGTCGCGATCAGCGGGGCCGGCGCCGCGCTGTGGGCCCAGGCCGAAGGCCTGCGCGTGCGGGTTCCCACGGAGTTCGCCGAGCGCGTGCACGCCCACGCCGGCAAGCGGCTGACGCTCGGCGTGCGACCGGAGGCGCTGCGCATCGCCAACGGCGTCGACGAATACAGCTTCGAGACCGCGGTCGACGTGGTCGAGCCCCTCGGCAACGAAATCCTGCTCAACTTTCGCGCCGGCGGCGTGCCGATGGTGGCGCGTGTCGACCCGGGCGTGCGCATCAAGGCGCACGACAACATCCGCTTCGCGCTCGACCCGCAGCGCCTGCACTTCTTCGACCCGGGTTCCGACGCCGCCCTATGAGCTGGCAGCCGAGCGCCCGCGTTCCCGATGCCGCGGTGAAGGAGACCGACGCCTCCTTCGCGCGCTACCGGCTGCCGCTGGCCAAGGTCGAGCGCCTGGCCGGCCCCTTCACGCGTTGGGGCGAGGGCCCGGTGTGGTTCGGCGACCAGCGCTGCCTGGTGTGGAGCGACGTGCCGGGCGACTGCATGTGGCGCTGGGACGAGGAGACGCGCGCGGCGAGCGTGTTCCGCAAGCCCTCGGGCTACGCCAACGGCAACACGCGCGACCGCCAGGGGCGGCTCGTCACCTGCGAGCACGGCGGCCGGCGCGTCTCGCGCACCGAGCATGACGGGAAAGTCATCACCCTCGTCGATTCTTTTGAGAACAAGAAACTGAATTCGCCGAACGACATCGTGTGCAAGTCCGACGGTTCGCTCTGGTTCACCGATCCGGCGTTCGGCATCCTCAGCAACTACGAGGGGGCCAAGGCCGAGCAGGAGTTGCCGACCCACGTCTACCGCTGGGACGGGAAATTGCAGGTGGCCGCCGAAGGGATCAACCAGCCGAACGGACTTGCCTTCTCGCCCGACGAATCGATCCTCTATGTCGTCGAGTCGCGTTCCGTGCCGCGCAAGATCCTGGCTTTCGACGTGAAGAAGAACAGCCTGTCCAACCGGCGGGTGTTGATCGACGCCGGGCCCAAGGGCACCCCCGACGGCTTCCGCGTCGACACCGATGGCAACCTGTGGTGCGGCTGGGGCATGGGCGAGGAAGGCCTCGACGGCGTGCACGTCTTCAACCCCGACGGCCGCCTCATCGGCCGCATTGATCTGCCCGAGCGCTGCGCCAACGTCTGCTTCGGCGGCGCGCACCGCAACCGCCTGTTCATGGCGGCGACCACCTCGCTCTATTCGCTCTACGTGAACGCACAGGGAATCGCCTATTTCTAGGCAGTCGGCGTTCCTCTTCCTCGCCCTCGCCAACCTGTTCTGGTCGGGCAACTGGGTCACCGGCCGGGCGCTGCGCGAGGCGTTCGACCCGGTGACGCTCAATTTCTGGCGCTGGCTGGTCGCCGTGCTGGTGATCGCGCCCTTCGCCCTGCCCGCGCTGCGCGGCAAGGGCGCTGTCCTGCGCCGGCACGCCGGCATCCTGCTGTTTCTCGCCTTCGTCGGCGTCGCCCTGTTCCAGAGCCTGGTCTACCTGGGCCTGCGCAGCACCACGGCGGTCAACGCCGTGCTGCTCAACTCCTCGATGCCGCTCTTCATGATCTTGTGCTCGTGGGCGATCGAGCGCGAGCACGCTAGCGCGCGCCAGATCGGCGGCATGCTGATCTCGCTCGCCGGCATCCTCATCATCATGTCGCGCGGCGATCCCGCCGCCCTGCTCGAGCTCGAGCTGCACGCGGGCGATTTCTGGATCCTGCTCGCCATGCCGATCTGGGGGATCTACTCGGTGCTGCTCAAGCGCAAGCCGGCGGAGCTCGGCGGGATCGAGTTCCTCTTCATCCTCTCGCTCGCCGGCACGCTGATGCTCGCGCCGCTCGCCGCGCTCTTCGCCCTGCAGGGGCCCGTCTCGCTTCCCACCGCGGCCGAAGCGGTGGGCGTCCTCTACATGGGGATCTTCGCCTCGGTGCTCGCCTTCTTCTTCTGGAACCGCGGCGTGGCCGCGGTGGGCGCCAACGCCGCCGGCTTCACCATCCACCTGCTGCCGGCGTTCGGCACCGTCCTCGCCATCCTCTTCCTCGGCGAGACCTTCGCCCTGTTCCACGCCGCCGGCATCGCCACCATCCTCGCCGGCGTGCTGCTCGCGACACGAGCCCCGTCAGAGCGTCCCGGGAGGAAATAGACGGGGAAGGAACAGCGGCACGCTTGGCCAGACGATGATGATCGCCAGCACCAGCAGCATGGGAATCAGCATGATCAGGGTGTCCTTGAGCGCGTCGACCATGCGGATCTTGGCCACCGCGCAGGAGATCATCAGGCACAGGCCGTAGGGCGGGGTCACCAGGCCGAAGGCGAGCGAGACGATGCCGACGATGGCGAAGTGCACCGGGTCCATGCCGGCCGTCTTGGCGAGCGGCTCGAGGATGGTGCCGACGATGATGATCGCCGGGATGGCGTCGAGGAAGCAGCCGACCACCAGGAAACAGAAGGCGATGAAGAACCCGGTAGTGGTCGGCCCCATGTTCCAGGCCGAGACGCCTTCGAGGATCGCCTTGGGGATCTGGTAATAGGCGAGCAGCCAGCCGAAGGCGCTCGCCGTGCCGACGCAGAACAGGGCCACCGCGGCGAGCCTGCCGGTATCGAGCAGCGCGTTATTCGCCCCCTGCAGGCCCATCTCGCGATACACGAGCATCGACAGCGCGCCCGCATAAAGCACTGCGATGCAGGCCGACTCGGTGGCGGTGAACCAGCCGAAGATCTTGCCGCCGACGATGATGAACGGCGTCATCAGCGCCGGGATCGAGACTGCGGCCGACCTCATCATTTCACCGAAGCTCGCGCGCTCGTATTTCGGGTAGTTGCGCCGCACCGCGTAGGCGTGGACCGTCGCCATCTGCGCCAAGCCGATGAGCAGCCCGGGGATGATGCCGGCGAGCATCAGCGCGCCGATCGACACCTGCAGCACGCCACCCCAGACGATCATCAGGATCGACGGCGGGATGATCACCGCCATGACCGCCGACACGGCGGTGATGGCCACGGAGAAGCTCAGGTCGTAGCCTTCCTTGGTCTGCGCCTCGATGAAGATCTTCGACTGGCTGGCGGCATCCGCGGTGGAGGAGCCCGAGATGCCGGCGAAGAAAATCGACAGCACGACGTTGACCTGGGCGAGCGCGCCGGGAAAATGGCCGACCAGGGCGCGCGACAGGCGCACCAGGCGATCGGTGATGCCGCCGACGTTCATCAAGTTGGCGGTCAAAAGGAAGAACGGCACCGCCAGCAGGATGAACGAGTTGTAGGCGTTGAAGGTCTCCTGCACCAGC
>Ga0075418_10009567_pt1 | contig 10875 bp, 8 predicted proteins | sample SoiMetdeltSBSDD2_FD_81776 | JGI IMG/M metagenome (GOLD analysis project Ga0075418, IMG submission 81776) | Bulk soil microbial communities from a Populus tree surrounding site in Tennessee, USA - Soil MetaG P. deltoides SBSDD2 | ecosystem: Environmental > Terrestrial > Soil > Tree plantation...
CTGGATATCGCGTCGTTGCTATTGTTCAACGAGACTGGTAATGATGACGACAAAATCAATCTGGCACAAATCGCAAAATTATGCGGCGCGGATTGGGGTTTATATAAGACCACTTCCATCAACTTGAAGCGCGTCGAGGAAATTATCAGCGAGGAAAATGTCAGCCTGGAGGAATCAGAACGGAGGTTGATCAAGACGCGGATTGCGAACATCCAGCAGACGCTTGCAGGTATGCCCAAGTCGCTGGCATGGCAGATGCGCGACAAAGTTGGGACGCGTGTCCGTTGGTACGAAGAGGTTGAGGAAGTAGCACGTTAAAGCCGTCTTTACAAATAATCACCTTCTTTCGCACGTTCGGTATATAATCGCCCGCATGAGGGCGCGTGCTCTCTGCCAGATATTCACTTCAAAAGGAGAGAAGAGAATGAAGACCAGAAAGTTGACGTTCCATCTATTTTCGTTGTTGGTGCTTGCCAGTATAGTACTTTCTGCTTGTGGTGGCGGTGCTGCGACCGAGGCGCCAGCCACGCAACCTGCAGCCGGGGACGATCCAACGGCTGCGCTTTATGAAGCCGCGAAAGCGGAAGGTATGCTTAGTACCATCGCCCTCCCGACTGACTGGTGCAGTTATGGTGCCATGTATGAGGGGTTCAAAGCCAAGTACCCCGGCATTGAGATCAATCCGCTGGACCCTGGAGCAGGCTCAGCGGAGGAGTTGGAGGCGATTAAAGCCAATAAGGATAATCCCGGCCCGCAGGCTCCAGATGTGGTAGATATCGGCATTGGGCTCGCTCCTGGCGCCGTAGAAGAAGGCCTGTTGCAGCCCTACAAAGTGTCAACCTGGGAAGATATCCCTGAAGGCGCCAAGGACCCCAATGGCTACTGGTATGGCGATTATTACGGTGTGCTTGCGCTCGAAGTTAACACGGCCGAGGTTGCGAATCCTCCGGCGGAATATGCTGATCTTCTCAAGCCCGAATATAACGGTCAGGTTGCTCTTTCGGGTGACCCGCTGACGTCGAACGCGGCAGCTTTGTCGGTTTGGGCCGCTGGTCTTGCAACCGGCGCTACCGGTCCGGAAGCCGCCAACGCCGGGCTCGAGTTCTTCAAGCAGCTTAATGAAGCTGGTAACTATGTTCCGATTGATGGCGACTCTCGCACCGTTGGCATTGGGGAGACCCCGATCCTGATCGACTGGTCGTACAACTCGATCGCCAACGATCTTGCCCTGGCCGGTAACCCAGATCTTGTAACCAACGTGCCGAAGAAGGGCATCATCGCCGGCGTGTACGTGCAGGGGATCAGCGCCTATGCGCCTCACCCCAACGCCGCCAAGTTGTGGATGGAGTACCTGTACTCGGATGAAGGCCAGCTCACCTATGCCTCTGGCTTCTGTTACCCGATCAGGCTCGACGCCATGAACGCCGCCGGTTCGATCCCTGATGAAGTATTTGCGCAGCTTCCGAGCATCGAAGGCGCTTACTTCCCAACTGTGGCTGACATCACCGCTGCCCGAGAGATCATCGCAGAAGGTTGGCCCGTAGTGGTCGGTGTCGAAGTTAAGCCTCTCCCCTGATACAGGATGGGTCCTCCATAAACACTGATCCGAAACCAGTCAATTCGACCGAGGGGGGCGCGAAGCGCCTCCCTCGGTTCAAAGCCGGGCCCTGGCTGGGTACACTTCCGTTCTTTATATTCTCCGGCCTGTTCTTGATCGCGCCCATGTTGGTGCTTGCCTACTTAAGTCTCAAAGCGCCCAGTGGAGGATTCACTCTGGAGTTTTATGGACAGCTGGTTGACGAAACTGTTATCAATGCCTATGCCATGTCGATCAGGATAAGCCTGACGACTGCAATTCTCGGAGGGATTATAGGCTTCCTCATTGCATGGGCAGTTTCGATTGGTGGGCTTCCCCGTCCATTCAGATCGCTTACCGCTACTTTCTCCGGCGTTGCTTCGAACTTTGCCGGAGTTCCTCTGGCAACTGCTTATATCTTTACCCTCGGTCGTATAGGGGTGATTACGGCCCTATTTGAGTTATTAGGCGTGGACTTATATAAAACTGGATTTAGCCTCTACTCCTTCCTGGGGTTAACGTTGGTGTATCTCTACTTCCAGATCCCTCTCATGGTCCTTGTTATCCTGCCTGCGCTTGACGGTCTTAAACGCGAATGGCGAGAGGCGGCAGAGAATCTTGGAGCGACTCCGGTTCAATACTGGCGGGATATTGCTTTGCCTGTGTTAACTCCGTCAATTCTGGGTACGATGATACTGCTCTTCGGCAGCTCATTCGGAGCGCATGCCACGGCCTACGCCTTGACGGGTGGACTCTTCAATCTTGCCACTCTCCTCATCGGTCAGCAGATCTCCGGCGACGTGTTGCATAATCCGGGGCTTGGTTATGCGGTGGCAATGGGGATGGTGATTATCATGGCATTTTCTATCTTTATCTACTCTATTCTCCAACGCCGCTCGGAAAGGTGGTTGAAATGAATATTTCCCCCCGTACGGCCCAAGTCGTAATGAAAGCCTCGGCCTCCACAGCCAAGGATCAGATCAGGAATCGCTTTTGGTCCTGGGTGATCTTTGTAGGGGGGGCGCTCTACTTTCTGATTCCACTGGCCGCCACCTTCTATTGGTCACTGCGGGCAAAGAAGGATGTGCTCGGCTTTGAAGCGTATCGTAAATTGTTCGCCGACTCTAACTTTCTGCCATCATTTAGCGAATCGATTGTCAATGCCATTACTGCCATCTTCATCAGTTTACTCATTATCGTACCCACTGCCTATTGGGTCATGTTGCGATTGCCGAGATTGCGACCAGTTATTGAATTCATCACATTGCTGCCGTTCGTGATCCCGGCGGTTGTGCTTGTGTTTGGTCTCATCCGCCTTTACAGCCGTCCACCGCTGCTGTTTACTGCTACGTACGGCAGTTCGCGGGTTCTCCTTGTTTGCGTGTATGCGGCCCTGTCATTCCCTTATATGTTCCGCGCGGTTGACAATGGGTTGCGAGCGATGGATGTTCGGTCGTTGACGGAGGCGGCTCAGAGCCTGGGGGCGAATTGGTCCACCATCCTGCTACGGGTGATATTCCCTAACCTGCGAGTGGCTTTGTTATCCGGAGCATTGCTAACCTTTGCCATCGTCATCGGCGAACTGACCATCGCGCTTTATATGGCACAACACACTCTGGGCCCTTATATGGCGGAGCTGACCCGTAGCAAGGTCTACGAGCCCTCGGCGATGGCGATCGTGGCTTTTGCCATCACCTGGGCGGCGATGGGGATAATTCAGCTGATTGGGCGGGGTCAAGCTGGGCAAATTGCGGGTGGTCGCTAAACGATAAAACGAGCGTTCACATGGCATATCTATCTCTTTCAAACGTTTCAAAGCAGTTCGGAGACTCGTACGCCGTTCAGGATTTCAATCTCGATGTGGAGAAGGGCGAGTTTATCTCCTTTCTGGGACCATCCGGGTGTGGAAAAACAACCACGCTTCGCATGGTGGCGGGCTTTGAGGTCCCAACCAATGGAACGATTACCCTGGATGGCGGCAACATCACCTACAAAGCGCCCAACCAGCGCAACATGGGCATGATCTTTCAATCCTATGCGCTGTTTCCCAATATGACCGTCGGCCAGAATATTGGGTTTGGCTTGCGCGTCCGAAAGGCTGGCAAGTCAGAGATTGCCGATCGTGTGAAGGAGATGGTCAGCCTGGTGAATTTGGAAAAGCACGTCGATAAATATCCCTACCAGCTTTCAGGCGGCCAGCAGCAACGGGTCGCTCTGGCTCGCGCACTTGCCATTCGTCCGGACGTTCTTCTGCTCGATGAGCCTCTCTCTGCCCTGGATGCAAAGATTCGTGTTAGTCTACGGGCGCAGATTCGCGACATCCAAAGGCGGCTGGGAATTACCGCGATCTTTGTTACCCACGATCAGGAGGAGGCTCTGTCCATCTCGGATCGCATCGTTGTCATGTACGAAGGGAATGTGGAACAGGTTGGCACACCGTTTGACATTTATAATTTTCCCCAGACCCAATTCGTGGCCAATTTTGTCGGCTCCTTGAATACGGCGGTCGCGGAAGTAAAGGACCGAGAAAAAGGTCTGCTCAGTGTGGACGGTGTGCAGTTTGCTTCGGCAGCAAAAATGGATGGCTTGCAGAAAGGCGATAAGGTTCGCATTGCTATCCGCCCGGAGAGATTTAGTTTTGCTTCCGAAGTGAAAAAGGCCAACGTGGTGGATTGCCAGATTGAAAATATCACGTTCCTCGGCTCTGTTGTCCGTGTACACATATTGATCGGAAACAGCAAGTTCACCATGGACACCTTCAACTATCCATCGCTGGCACTGCCCAAGATCGGCGCGGAAGAACAGGTCACCTGTTCGCGGGAAGCTGTCCTGATCCTGGGTCCTGCAGAAGGATGAACACCCGCTTCCCTCGACGCCTTCACCTGCTCCTGCCCAACAGACAGAATCTCATCCGAATCGTTTAGCCTGTTCAAAAGCGATAGCAATCGTTGAGTCTTTCAATTCATTGTGAGGTCGTCTCTCTATGCCTGTCATCGACGAAGTGGTAGCCAAAATCCCCGAATGGGCTGGGAAAGATATTTCCATCACTTCCCTCTCCGGCGGATTGACCAACTCGAACTTTAAAGTGGAAGTGGATGGGACGCCGTACTTTGTCCGAGTACCGGGGATCAGCACGGAACTTCTCGCTGTAAATCGCGAAAATGAATATCACAATTCCAAAGCTGCATTTGTCGCGGGAGTGGGTCCGAAGGTGCTTTATCATCTGCCTGAATACGATGTAATGGTCCTGGAATTTATCAACGGTAAGACCATGTCCAAGGATTCGTTGAATGAACCAGGGCAACCCACCCGTATGGCCGAAGCGATCAAAAAACTTCATGCCGGCCCACGCTTTCTGCTCGATTTCAACATGTTCCGGCTGACGGAATATTATCTCAGCCTGTGCCGTGAGCGTGACATCAAAATCCCCGATGGATATCCAGACCATATGTCAACCGTTCAGCGCATTGAGCGGGCGATGAAAGTCCGTCCGCTGGATACTGTTCCATGCAACAATGACCTGCTCGCCGAAAATTATATAGACGACGGCAAGCAACTCTGGCTGATTGACTATGAATACAGCGGTAACAATGATCCAACGTTTGAACTTGGCAATACTTGTCAGGAAATGCAGTTCAGTGATGAGCAGATTACGGCAGTATGCTCTGCCTATTTCGGTAAAGCCACCTCCGCCATGATTGCGCGGATGAAGCTAAATATGATCATGTCTGATGTAGGATGGGGCTTGTGGGCAGCCATCCAGGAAAAGATCTCCAAGATTGAATTTGACTTCTGGGGCTGGGCCATCGAACGCTGGGGCCGCGCCGAAGATAAGATGCACTCCATGGAGTTTGCCGGGTGGCTGGAGGATGTGCAGGGATAATTTCGGTGGTCGAGTGGGCGTAGCTCGTATCGAGACCACTGGTGGCAGACATCGTTTTGTTAGGAAGGTGGTCCCCATACACCCCGCACACCTGCCTGATTTGCCCCAAAGGGACAAATCACGGTCGCTGCCAGCGAAAACTGTTTGGGACAACTCGACCACCAATTCCCACTTGAAAAGGTAAAAATGAAATCTCAGGCAGAAATTGTCATCATCGGCGGGGGAATTTATGGGGTCAACGTTGCGTACCATTTGTTCAAATTAGGAAAGAAAGATCTTGTCCTTCTGGAAAAGGGTGATATTGCCAGCGGGGAATCGTCGCATGCGGCGGGTGTGGTGACGCAATTTGCCACATCCAAGACCATGATGCAATTTCGGAAATACAGCATCGAGTTGTACAGCGAGCTTGGCTTATTCAACCACGTCGGGAGTTTGAGAGTCGCGTCGAGCACAGCGCAGCTCAAAGAGTTGGAGCGAAGCGTGAGTCGGGCGAAGGCCATCGGCATGGATGTGGAAATCATTTCCGCCGCCGAAGCCGTCAAAATCATGCCACAAATCACGGATAAAGACTTGTACGGCGCAATCTATCTGCCGCGGGATGGGCATCTTTCGCCATACGATACGACGACCTCGATGGCGCGCTTAATCAGAGAAATGGGAGTGGATGTAAATATCAATACTCGCGTGACTGGCATCGAACTTTCATCCAAGGGTGAGATACAAGCCGTTATTACCGATAAAGGCTCGATCAAAACGAATATTGTCGTTAATGCCGCCGGGCTGTGGGCGCCGCGCCTGGCTGCAATGGTAGGCGTCAATTTGCCGACGACGCCGGTGGATCATCAGCATATCACTGTCCAGGCAGTGGCGGGACACGAGTTCCCGAAGAATACGCCATGCCTGCGCGACCCGGATAATCTTGTGTATATGCGAGAAGAACAGGGTGGGCTTGTGATCGGAGGCTATGAGCCCAATCCACCAGCCAGATGGATCGACGGAGTGCCGTGGGAGCATGGGAATGCAACCGTCCCGCATGATTACGGTCGTTTCGAGATGCTGCTCGAGGGTGCGATTCGCCGCATCCCATTTTTGAAGGATGCCGGCATCATCGATATCACCTGTCACCCCGGCGCCTACACACCGGATTGCCAGCCCATGCTGGGACCCCTCCCTGGTGTGCGCGGCATGTGGATGCAGGCGGGCATGTCGCTGAATGGTTACGGCGGCGCGGGCGGCATGGGCAGGCTGCTGGCGGAGTGGATTATTGAGGGTGAAGCGCCGATGGATGTGTACGCATATCGCGCTACGCGCTTTGGAAATTACTTTACCGACCTACAATATGCTGCAGAGCGCACGCGCGAGAGCGTAAAATATTACTACGCCATTCGTTTCCCGAATGATGAGAATGAATGGGCACGTCCGCATCGGCTCAGCCCGGTCTATTATCGGACTCAGGAATTGGGCGCGGTCTTTGGTGAAAAATTCGGCTGGGAGCGCATATTGTATTACGAGCCGGGCAAGCATGGGCGTAGAGCGGGCGCGGATCAAAAAGAGTGGGGCTGGAACAAACCGCCCTACTTTGATCGCGTGGGGGAGGAACATCGTGCCACCCGTGAGCGCGTCACACTCTTTGACCTGAGCTCCTTCGGCAAGATCGAAGTGACGGGCCTCAACGCGCTGACTCTCTTGCAGCGCGTGACAGATAGCAATATGGATAAACCGGTTGGCAGCACAACTTACACTCAATTCCTGAACACCCGTGGTGGTGTCGAAGCGGATGTCACCGTCTCGCGCATTGAGCAGAACAAATTCTGGGTGATTACAGGGTCAGGATTCATCGCCAATGATTTGGCCTGGTTGCAAATGCACTCGTCGCAGGATGAGGGCGTGACCCTACGCGACATTACAACGGATTGGACGTGTCTGGCGCTGTGGGGGCCTAAGGCAAGACTCGTTCTTTCGAAGGCCACTCAGGATGACGTCACGAATGAAGCTTTCCCATATTTGTCGGCGAAGTTCATCACGATCAACGGAGTCGCTGTGTGGGCACAGCGTGTCAGTTACGTGGGCGAGTTGGGATGGGAGCTATATATCCCAAATGATCGCGCCTCGATGGTCTGGGATATTTTGATAGAGGCCGGAAAAGAGTTCAAGATGGAAGTGGGTGGATACAAGGTGCTCGATTCATTGCGACTCGAAAAAGGGTATCGCTATTACACGACCGATGTCACTCAATTGGAGACGCCGTTTGAAGCCGGGCTTGGCTTTTGCGTTCATTTCGATAAGGGTGATTTTATTGGCAAAGCTGCCTTGTTGGAAAAGAAGCAAAAAGGCTTCGCTTCAAAGCTGTGCACTTTGGTGTTGGATGGCGAAGACTTCACACAGATTTATGGTGGCGAAGCAATTTACCACGAAGGCAAAGTCATCACCCGTGTGCGCAGCGGCGGCTATGGATATACTTTGAGAAAAAATATCCTTCTGGCGTACCTGCCTGCCGAGTTGTCGAAGCCTGGCTGTCACGTGGAAGTGGAATTGATCGAAGGCAGGTATGTGGCAGAGCTGGCTCCGTCGGTGCCATATGACCCGAAAGGAGAAAAGTTGCGCGCGTAATCAACCGCTCTGCTGGGTGCATAGCCTCCAACAGAGCAATTGTTAAGCGTATAATACCCAAATGGCAAAAACACCTCCTGAGTATGTTGGCTTCGGGATGCTGACACCCGTTGAAATAATGGTCCTTGAAAAACTTCCGAAACATAATACCGGCGCGATCGTGACGGAGGTCAATGAGTTTGTGTTCGACGATGCCGCCATCGTGGCCTGTCTGCTGCGGCAATGGGATGTACCTTCGGGAATGATCGGCACCGCCCTGGGCGATGACGTGCGTGGGCATGCGCTGGCAAAGCTGTTGAAAGAGTGGGGAGTACAAGGGACCGTCCGGTTTACGAAGGACTATAAAACGCCCATCGAGGTGAATGTTTCAGACAGAAAAGGTGCGCGCACCTATTTCTGGCAGCGCACACCCCAAATTCTCAGTACACTCGACACGGCCAGTTTGTCCCTTTTGCGTGGCGCGAAAATCCTGTATGCAGATTGGTATGACGGCGAGCACATTTTGCGCGCTATGGATGAAGCCAGCAGCTTGAATGTGCCAGTTTTTGTGAATCTGGAACATGGGCATAAAGATCCTGATATTCTAAAAAAATATGCCCGGCGGGCCACGTTCTGCCAGGCCGTGACAGACGCAGCTCAATTGGGTGGAAAACGGGCATTGGTGGGAACGGCACGGAAGCTGTTGAAATCAGGAATAAAAACTGCCATTATTACTCTTGCGAAGGGTGGCTGTCTCGTCGCGCAGGATAATGAAATTGTCCGGGTTTTCGCTCCACAGGTCAAAGCCGTGGATGCGTGCGGCGCGGGCGCGACGTTTTCTGCCGGGTTTATTCATGGTTATCTCAAAAGCTGGTCGCTAGAACAGTCCGCGCGGTTTGCGACGGCCGCGGCCACTTTGAAAGTGACACGGGCCGGACTACAGATGTTCCCAATGGAACAGATCTTAGAGTTAGCCAGTCGATTACGCGTGGAGCGCTGGGCATTCAAGAATAATCGCTTTGAGATCATCGAGAAAATACTCGATTTTCCCCGACATGTGGCTGCACAGGGTCAGCGCGCCCAACGGAAAATTCTGCGTGAGCTCCGGATTCCGGAAAAGCAGGAGTCGCGTCGAGTCCAGCATCCCCAGGCAAGGGCCAAGCGGAAGGTCGTTTAAGTGTTGGTAGACAGTTACTACCTCCTCAACCACAGACACATTCTGATAAGAAGGCTGAAACTATGTCATTTGCAGAACTTCTAACACAAGAGCAGACGGAACGAGTTCATGACGCATCCCTCGAAATTCTTCAAGAGGTGGGTCTAAAGGTACGCTATAAACCTGCCCGTGAATTGTTTGAAAAGCATGGCTGCATCACTTCGACAGAAAACGAGATCGTCAAATTCCCGCGTGAGGTGGTGGAGCGGTATCGCAAACTGGCGCCCCCCAGGTTCACGTTTTATGCGCGTGACCCAAAGTTCGACAAGACGATTCCCGATGACAGCCCTGTGATCGTGACGGGAAGTTCCGCGCCAGATATTCTCGATCCTGTAACCGGCAAGGAACGTCGTTCGGTTTCCGATGACATCGCCCGCATTGCTCATCTCATCCATGAACTGCCCGGTTATGATATGTTTTCCGTCTCGGTGCTGGCCGACGATGCCCCGATGGATCACTTCACGATCTGGCGTTTGTATCCGGCGATGAAACATTGTATGAAACCGATTCGCATCACGACCAAAGACCTGGCGGATGCATACGATATTCTGGATTTTGTCTATCTGGTCGCGGGCGGCGAAGAGGCCTATAAGGAGCATCCATACCTCACGCATCATTACTGTCCAGTCGTATCGCCCCTCACGATGGACAATCTCTCTACCGAAGCCGTGATGTTCTTCGTGGAGCAAGGATTGCCGGTATATCCAACCATCGTGCCGAACGCGGGCCTGACATCGCCAATGTCGCTGGCTGGCACGCTGGCGCAAGGCAACGCAGAATTTCTCGCGGCAGCCACACTCATGCAAATGGTGCGCGAAGGGACACCGCTGATCTATGCCACACTTCCAACCGTTGCCGATATGCGGACGGGCGCGTATGCCTCTGGCGGCATTGAGTGTGGAATCTTGCACATGGCGCATGCACAGATGGCGCGTTATTACAACGTCCCGTGCGGTGGGTACGTGGGACTCACCAATGCCAAAGTCAATGACGCGCAATCCGGGTACGAAACGGGCATGTCCACCACGGCTGGGCTGTTGGCGGGCATGGATATGTTCAACATGGGTGGATTGATCGAAGCGCTCAAAACGTTTGACTTCGCCAAAGCGGTCATTGATGATGAAATCGCCATCATGCTCAAGCGTGTCAAGCGCGGGCTGGAATTCAACGAAGAGAATCTTGCGCTGGATGTCATCAAGAAGATCGGTCCGGGCGGTTCGTATATCGTCGAGCCACATACCATCAAGCGCATGAAAACAGCCGCCATTCTCACCAAACTTTCTAACCGTGATACGCGCTCGCAGTGGGAAAAAAAAGGCGCGCAGGATATTCATGCGCACGCGATGAATCGTGTGAAAGAAATTCTGGCAAAGCCAAGTAGCACGCTTTTTTCTGAAGATGTGGAAGCGCGTATCCATGAGCGCTTTACAGAACTAGCCGAAGGTGTATTAGCCATGCCAGAAGGTTGGTAGGTCGGATTGCTCCTTTGGGGATCTCCGCAGGGCGCACTCCGACCTCCTCAGTGAAATTATGACTCGTAAACTCCTCATGTTGCTAGGGGTTTTGATTTTGGCAATTTCCATTTGGCTGTTGATCTGGAGCTTTGCACCC
>Ga0075418_10009568_pt1 | contig 10874 bp, 2 predicted proteins | sample SoiMetdeltSBSDD2_FD_81776 | JGI IMG/M metagenome (GOLD analysis project Ga0075418, IMG submission 81776) | Bulk soil microbial communities from a Populus tree surrounding site in Tennessee, USA - Soil MetaG P. deltoides SBSDD2 | ecosystem: Environmental > Terrestrial > Soil > Tree plantation...
CGAAGTTTGACGTCCACCTTCGACCAGCGCTTGTGCTCGCCATCCCGGCCGAGACCCTGGGCATCCCACATCTGGGCCATGGGCGCGCGCGCCACGACACGGCCGCCCGGCGCGGTCCACTGCGCCGACCCGTCGCCGTTGGTGGCGAAACCCGTTTTACCCGAACGCATCGGAAGCTTCAACCCGGCCATACGGCCCGCGGCGGCGCGATCCTTGACGATGAAGAACTGCTCGAACCCGCTGGTGGTCGCCTCGATCACGAGGTCGATTCCGGGCTGGACCCCGAGGTAGGTCGCCCTGGCACCATCGAGCACCGGATCCGGGAGCCGGCCATTCCAACCGATGCCAAAGCGCTCACCCCCGACCAGAACCGTGGCCAGGTCCCGCGAACCGCCGCCGCCAACGCCGGCCAGCACCAGGTCGTTTGGGTGGACCTTCGGCGCGATCGTCCCATCTAGACGCTTCGCCAGAGTCAGGTCGAAGTCGACCCAGCGCCCGTCGCGCTTGAGCCGCACCGGCACCGCGTAGATCTCCGCGGTCGCGTGCCCGTCGGGGTTGGCCCAGACCCGGGTGGTGGCGGTCTTGTCGGCGAGGATCTCCACCGCGTGGCCAGACTTGCGGCTGGCGGCGAACGCGGCCCTGGCGGTCAAGGCTTCGGCCGGTCCCGGATCGGCCGCGGCCGCGGTCGGCGCGAGAGCCCACGCCGTCCCGGCGAGCAGAACAACGAGACCGACCAGCGAAGAGGCCATGCGAGCGCGCGGGCCTCGCGGCGCAAGGCGAAGGACAATTGCCTTGCCTACAACGGATTTCGCCGCCAGCCGCGGCGTGCGCAGACTCAGCATCGACGTGCTCCCCCGTGGATTGTCGCTTGGCGTCGAACGCTAGGACTGCCCGATTGCCTTGTCAAGGCCGCATCGGTTGGTCTGCATTGGTGAGTGGTTGACGACGAACGATCTCCCCGCTACATTGCCTGCACGCCTGCTGACGGGGAAGGTGTGAGGGCCATGAGAGCCTTTGATCAACATCGCTACGTGCAGATGTCATCCTGGGCCGTGAGCTCTGTCGATTCTCCGATGCCCGACTGACGTCGCCGGCATCCTTCACCCGATCAGCGCCTGACCGGTCGCCCGGCGTCCGGGCGATGTGGCGTTCCCTTTCGCAGCCCGTGGCGGCTCGCACACCATCCTCCTCCCCACCCTCGGACCGACGGAGTAGATGTGTTTACACGTATCTCGGTGGCACCTCGACGCAGGAACCTGATCCTGGCCATCGGCCTGTCGCTGGTGATGACCGCGTCGACGCTGGTGTCGTTGCCGCGGTCGGCGTTCGCGGATCTCGTGGACCAGTCAGGTCCGCCCGCCGGTGAAAAGCCAGCGGTGCGTATCGCTTCGCCAAAGCCATTGCAACGCACCGACAATGCGGGCAAGGCCGCGGTCACGAGCCGAGCCACCGTGAGGTGGCCGGCGGCCGCCGTCGCCGAGTTGGATCTGGCGGCCGCGTCGGGTAACGGTGCGGGCCAGTTGGTGGCCGGCACCGCATTGGTGCGCGCCGACGGCATGCCGGTTTCGGTCGGTCGCATGACCCAGGCCGGCCGCGGCACGGCAGCGGCTGCGGCGGCCGCGCCGACGCGGCTACGGGTCGAGATGCTTTCGCGCGACAACGCCACCCGCGCGGGTGTCGATGGCGTCGTGGTGCGCGTGCAGCGGGCAGACGGTGTCACCAAGCCCGGCGCGGTGGCCCTGCGGGTGGACTATTCGGCGTTCCGGGAGGCATATGGCGGTGACTGGGCTGGACGCCTGAGATTGGTGCGGCTGCCCGAATGCGCCCTGACGACACCGTCGGCCGCCGGGTGCCTGGCCCAGCCGGTGCCCTTTGTCAATGACCCGAAGACGGCCACGATCCAGGGCGATGTGACGTTGGCCGGTATTACGGCCGATTCGAACGGGTCGGTCGCGAAGGTCGGCGGCGGCATTGTGCTCGCGTTGATGAGCGGTGACAACAGTGAGGGTGGCTCGTTCGGGGCAACTGGCCTCTCGCCCTCGGCGACCTGGCAAGCCGGTGGTTCGACCGGCGACTTCACCTGGTCGTACCCGCTGACGATGCCGCCGTCTCTTGGTGGTCCGTCGCCGTCGATCGGCATGGTCTACTCCTCGGGAACGGTCGACGGACGGGTCTCGTCGGCGAACACTCAGCCGTCCTGGATCGGTGAGGGCTTCGACTACTGGCCCGGCTTCGTCGAGCGCAAGTACAAGGACTGCCAGGCCGATGGCTGGTTGGCCTACGACAACTGCTGGTTCACAGACAACGCGACCATCTCGCTTAACGGCCGCGCCTCCGAGCTGGTGCGCGATGACGCCACCGGCACGTGGCGGCTCAAGAGTGATGACGGTTCGACGGTGCAGCGCCTCACCGGCGCCGACAACGGCGACAAGAACCAGAACGGTACGACCGAGGGCGAGTACTGGAAGGTCACCACCTCGGACGGCACCCAGTACTTCTTCGGGCTCCACAAGCTGTCGGCCGTGCCCGCCAACGCGGGCGTGTCGGGCCTGCCCGGGGCGCCCGACTCCAACTCGTTGTGGACCGTCCCGGTCGTGGGCAACAACCCGGGCGAGCCGTGCTTCAACACCCACCCATCGACGTCGGTCTGTGACCAGGCCTGGCGCTGGAACCTCGACTACGTCGTGGACACGCACGGCAACGCGCTGGCCTATTACTACGTCAAGGAGAACAACCGCTACCGCTCCACCACCCTCGGCGCCGACCGGGAGTACACCCGCGGCGGTTACATCAACCGGATCGAGTACGGCCTGCGCGCCGGCCAGACGTGGACGTCGACCGCGGCCCCGGCGCAGGTCGTCTTCACGGCCGCGGAGCGGTGCATTCCCGGGTCTGGTTGTGTGAAGCCGACCGACTACCCCGACGTGCCGTTCGACCAGGAGTGCCTCTCGGGGACCTGCACCAAGGTGTCGGCGACGTTCTGGACCACCAAGCGGCTGCAGAAGATCACCACACGAGTGCTGCGCGGCGGCGCCTACGACGACGTCGACTCGTGGACCTTCTCGCACCTGTTCCCGGCGACCGGCGATGCGATCGGCACACCGGTCCTCTGGCTGTCCCAGATCGTCCACGCAGGACATTTGGGTGCCACAGATGTGTCGCTGCAGCCGGTCGTGTTCGACGGCGCACCCATGGACAACCGGGTCACGGCGACGGGCAACCAGGTGCGCAAGTGGCGCATGACCCACATCTACAACGAGTCCGGTGGCGCGATTGTCATCACGTACGCGCCGCAGCAGTGCACTCCGACCAACCTGCCGGCGAGCCCACAAACCAACACCTTGCGGTGCATGCCGGTGTGGTGGACTCCGCCGGGCGGCTCGGAAGGGCTCTACTGGTTCCACAAGTACGTCGTCACACAGGTGAACGAGCAGGACCTCAACGGCATCGGCGCCTCCACCACCGAGGCCTACACCTTCGTCGGGCCGGCCGCGTGGCATTACGACGAGGACAGCGGCCTCACCCCTCCGGAGCGCAAGACGTGGGCTCAGTGGCGCGGCTATGGCGTTGTCCAGCGGCGGGCGGGCACGGTCGCGGACGGCCAGACGTTGGAGGAGACCCGCTTCTACCGCGGGATGCACCACGACCGCAACGACCCACTCAACCCCAACTCGTTCCGACCGGAGTCGGAGACCGACATCACCGACGGACTCGGCGGCACGGTCGACGACCTGAACGAGCTCGCCGGCCAACCCCGAGAGCAGATCACCTACACCGGCGATGGCGGCGCCGTTCTCAACCGCAGCGTCTCCGACGGCTGGGTCTCCACGCCAACCGCAACAGCGACCTACACCTGGGGCACGGTCAAGGCGGCGTTCACCAACACGACCACCACCCGCGTGCAATCCCCCACATCGACCGCGACCCGGATCAACAAAGTGGTCAAGACCGTCAACGGCAGCAACGGTCTGGTCACGATGATCTCCGACCTCGGCGACGAAACGCTGACCGGTGACGAGGAGTGCACCCGCATCACCTACGCGCCGGGCACCATCAAGGCGGTCCGCAGCGAACGGTACGCGCTCAACTGCGTCAACGTCCCGGCACTCAACCCGGACGGCACCCTGGTGACCGAGGTCGCGAGCGCTGACGTCGTGATCTCCGACCAACGCACCTACTACGACAACGCCGCCACCTGGTCACCCACCCCGAACATCGTCGCCGGGGACGTCACCAAGATCGACGAACTGAAGTCGTGGACCCCGACTCAACGCCAGTACGCCGTCATCAGCACTGTCGAGCACGACGCCTACGGCCGCGGCGTCAAGCAGTGGGACGCGGGCGGCAAGCTCACCCAGACTGTCTATACCCCGGCCACTGGCGGCCCGGTCACCCAGATGAAGACGATCAACCCGCTGGGCTTCGAGACCACAACGGTTCTCGAGGTCGGAAACGGGGCCCCGCTCGAGCAGACCGATGCGAACGGCCGCAAGATCGTCGTGGAGTACGACGGTCTGGGCCGGCTCGTACGCAGTTGGCTGCCCGGCCGGACTGCCGGGGTCGACCCACCGAACTCGCACGTCGACAACGTGGTTCGTACCAACGGCATCAACTACGTGACCACCCGCAGCATCCGTCCGGACGGTTCCTACAACCTGTCCGTCGACCTCTACGACGGCCTGCTGCGCCCGATACAGACCCAGGTTGCGGCCCCCGGCGGCGGCCGGACCTTGACCACCACCTTCTACAACTCTCGTGGCCAGGTCACCAAGCAACACGGCGCCTTCTTTGACCCGGCCGCACCGACGACCACGTATCAGGCCTTCTCCGATTCCTCCATTCCCGCGATGGTGCGCACCACCTACGACGGCAACGGACGGGCCACCGACCAGATCTACGTCAAGTACGGCGTCGAGCAATGGCGCAGCAAGGCCAACTTCCAGGGCGACCGGATCACCTCGACGCCACCGCCCGGCGGAATGCCGAGCCAGGTCCTCTTCGACGCGCTTGGCCGGGCCACCGAACTCAAGGAGTTCAAGACCACCGACGTGTCCGGCGCGTACACCAGCACCAAATACACCTTCAACGCCAAGAGCCAGCAGACTCAGGTGCAGGACTCGGCCGGCAACATCTGGACCTACACCTACGACATCCGCGGCCGGATCATCGAGTCGACCGACCCCGACCAGGGCAAGTCGCGCACCGTCTACGACGACGCCGGCGAGGTCGTCTACACCGAGAACAACATCGACCCGGTCACCGGCGCCGGCAACAAGATCTACTACGAGTACGACGGCGGCGGCCGTACCATCCGCACCCGCAGCGGCTCACCGACCGGCACAGTCCTGACCGAGACGCTCTACGACACGATCGAAAAGGGCCTGCCGACCTCCTCGACCCGCTACACCAACGGTTCCGCGTACACCACCGCGATCACCGACTACGACACCGCCTACCGTCCGTTGGGGACGTCGATCACCCTGCCGCCGGTGGAGGGTGCCCTCGCCGGCACCTACAGCTTCGGCGTCACCTACAACCCTGACGGCTCACCGTTGCAGGCGACCTTGCCGGCCATCGGGGGGCTGCCGGCCGAGACGGTCAATTACACCTATACGTCCGAAGGCCTGCCACTGACCATGTCGTCGGGCCTCGGCACCTATGTCAACACCGCCTTCTACAGCCCTTACGGCGAGCTCACGAAGCTCGTCCTCGGCTCCTCGCCCAAGCGCGTCAACCTCAACTACTCCTATGAGGAGGGTTCGCGGCGCCTCGCCAGTTCGTGGATCACCCGCGACGGGCTGCTGGGCAATGTCCACAAGGATGTCTATACCTACAGCCCGGTCGGCGAACTGACCAAGCTCGTTACCACCGGCAGCAGCCAGGCGACCGACACGCAGTGCTTCAACTTCGACGAGAAGCGCCGACTCACCCGGGCCTTCACGCCGTCGTCGGGCGACTGCGCCACCGCGCCGACCCACACCAACCTTGGCGGCCCGGCACCGTACTGGACGGACTGGACCTACGACACCGCCGGCTCCAACAACGAGATGACGGTCGGCAACCGCACCTCACAGGTCAAGCGCTACGTTGGCGCCTCGGGCACGGACCAGACCAGTGCGTACTCCTACAACACACCGGGCGCCGGTAAGCCGCACGTTCTCAACCAGCTCACGGTGACCGACGCCAGCGGCACGAACTCGTTCTCCTATGCCTACGACCACGCGGGCAACACGACGCAGCGCCCTGGCCCGAGCGGGGCCAGTCAACAGCTCTTCTGGAACCCCGACGGGACGCTCGAACACGTCGCGCAGGGCGGCACCACGGTCGCCAGCTACATCTACGACGCCAACGGCAACCGCCTGCTGCAGAAGACTCCTACCGGTGTCACTGCCTACATCGGCAGTCACGAGGTGCGGCTCGCCGGCGGTAACACCAATGCCGTCCGCTACTACAGCTTCGGCGGCCAGTCCGTCGCCGTCCGCGACGCCTCGGGTCTGAAGTGGCTGGGCAACAACAGCCAGGGCACCGTTACCGTCGCCATCGACGCGGTCACTCCCGCAAACGTCGACCGCCGCCGATACACACCATTCGGGGAGCTCCGCGGCACCGCCCCGTCGTGGATCGGCAACCAGGGCTTCGTTGGCGGCCAGAACGACCCGACCGGCCTGGTCCACCTCGGCGCCCGCGAGTATGACCCCGCCATCGGACGCTTCATCTCCGTCGATCCCGTTGTCGACCAGGGAAACCCCCAGCAGATGCACGGCTATGCCTACGCCAACAACAACCCGGTCACGTTCTCGGATCCCTCGGGACTGTTCCTCGTCGCGGACGGCGGGGGCGGGGGCGGCGGCAGCTCGAGCACGTCCGGCGGCGACGGCCAGGTTACGCTCCCGCCCGATCTGCAAGCCCTGCTGGACGAGGCCAACCGCGTCAAGAGGAAGAGCGTCCTGGACATCATCCTCGAGGCCGGAGGCGAGATCCTCAAAGAGGTTCTCGGCATCAACGACATCCTGAACTGCTTCCAACGGGGCGACATCGTCGCGTGCATCTCGATCGTTGCGAACATCATCCCGTGGGCGAAGATCTTCAAGCTTCCCAAGATTGTCAAGGCGATCGAGCGAGCCTGGTCCGCGGTCAACGCCTTCTGGGAAAAGCTCAAGTGGGCCAAGCGGATCGTGGCCCAGGTCGACGAGTACATCTCGCTGGCCCGCAAGGCCGCGCGGGAGGCGGCTGAGCGAGCGGCTGCGGCGGCGAAGAAGGCCGCCGAAGAAGCGGCCGCCGCGGCCAAACGAGCAAAGGAGATCGCGGAGGCAGCGGCCCGAAAGGCCGCCGAGAAGGCGAAGGAGGTCGCGAACAAGGCCAAGGACCTTGTCACGGGGTGTGCGAAGCACAGCTTCGCACCGGAGACAAAGGTCTTGCTCGCGGACGGCTCAACCCAGCGGATCGACCAACTCGCAGTCGGCGACGAAGTCATCGCGACCGATCCGGCGACCGGCCAGACCAACGCCGAGCCGGTGACGCAACTTCACCTCAACCTCGACACCGACCTCACCGACGTCACGGTGTCCACCGGCCCCGCGAAGCCGGCCGTGAGGTCCGAGGGCGACGGCGACGGCAGCATCCGCGGCCCCACGGACGCGGTCATCAGGACGACATCGCACCACCCGTTCTGGGACGCGACCACGGCCGCCTGGGTCAACGCTGCAGACCTCGTTCCCGGCATATCGACATTGCTCGGTCCCGACGGTGGTATCCGCTATGTCGTCGCGGTCGACAGCCATGCCGGCAGCCGCTCCATGCGCGACCTCACGGTCGGCACGACCCACACGTACTACGTACTCGCCCACGATGCCCCGGTCCTGGTTCACAACTGCTCCGATCCGGGCCGCAAGATTGACAGCGGTTCCACGCCTCTCAGCCAGGCGACTCGCGACCAGAGAGTCATCGACAACAACCGGAGAAACCTCTACGGTGCCGCTCAGGTCGGCGACAAGGTCTTCGTCGCGCACTCCGACGAGTTCGGCCATGCGGAGGAGTACCTGCTCCGGCAGGTCGAGGCGGCCGGGTTCAAGCCCACGGATATCGACGCGATCTACACGGAGTACGGAATGTGTCCACGGTGCCAAGGTCCGGGTCGGCGTGCGGTCCTGCCACTTCTCCGCGGCGACGTTGCCATCACATACTCCATTCCGTTCGCCTGCCCGGCGTCCCGGGACGCCGCACGGGTCGCCTTCAAGGGCCTGATCAAGTCGATCTTCGGATAGTTCGGAGCCACAGTGGACTTTGTGAGGTACAGCGGATCACCGCCGTCCGGATGCCCGCCGCGCGTGTGGGAGGAACTGTGCGACACCGGTCTACCCGCGCGGGTCATCACGATCTTCGTGGCGCAACCGCAGCCATCACCGGCGGCGAGGCAACTCGGCGATCGCGAGGTCGACGGGATTGTGCTGGGGCACTCCCGGGAGGAGGACGAGTTATTCCTCGACTTCACCGCGGCCCAGGTGTGGCTGCTACACACCTGGGGCTCCGGGCAGCCGATACTCGTCAACCGGACCTTGCCGGCGTTCGTCGCGTCGCTGCTTGCCGCCGACGAGCGGTACCCGTTTCCGGCGACGGAGGACAGCGACCAGGAGCTCCGTGAGCTGTTGGCCGGGATCGATGAGGCCGCGCTCGATGATCCGGATGGGTTCTGGCGCGCGTTTCTTGACGATGTCGCGGTCGGCGACTACAGCGGGCCCGCTTCACCCTGATCCTTCACTGACCGGTGGTCGGACACGCAGTCCTCTTCCTTGCACGAGGTGTGGAGACGATGAGAACGAGATCTGTTGTTTCTGCTGCCCTGCTCGTCGCGGGTATGGCGGTCGCTATCCAGACACCGTCGCGGGCGGAGCCGAAGCCGGCCCCTGATAAGGCGTTCAGCGATAGCTTGGCCTTTGAGTACGCGAGGAAGTCCGGCCACCGGATCGAGATCACGTCGCGGACGACCTCGACGACGAAGGCCTGGGCCAACCCGGACGGTGTGACCACTGTGGAGGTCCACACCGCGCCGGTGCGGATGCGCAAGGGTGGAGAGTGGAAGGACTTCGACCTCACGCTGGTCAAGCGGGTCGACGGGTCCATCACGCCAAGGGTGCACCCCGGCGACCTGGTGCTGACGGGCGCGGCCAGCGGCGCCGGCGAGCACGACCTCGCCACGGTGACCGCTGGCGGCGAGCGGGTCGGGCTGCGTTGGTGGGGCAAGCTCCCCGAACCGGAGCTGGTCGGAGCTAAGGCGACATACACCAACGTCGCGCCGGGCGTCGACCTTGTGGTCGAGGCCCGCATCGGGGGCTTCGAACAGTTCCTGGTGGTGAAGGACCGTGGCGCGGCGGCGCGGGTTGTCGGCCTGAGGCTCGGAGTCAACGCCGGCAGAGGCCGGTTCGACCAGAAGGCACGGACATGGCAGAACAGCGAGGGCAAGATGATCGGGCGCATGCCGCCCGCGATGATGTGGGACTCCCAGCCGGCTGGCCCGGATGGTGAGCGGCCGCGTCGGGCGAAGGTCGATGTACGCGACCTTGCCGTCACGCCCGATCTCGCTTGGCTCAACGACCCAGTCACCCGCTATCCGGTGACGATTGACCCTGGCATTGACATCGATCGACCAGTGGGCTTCGACGAATTCGTCCAGAACACGATCAACATCGACGACAACCAGAGCAGCGCCGAACTGAAGCTCGGCTACTCCGACTCCAGCGACTGCATGGCGATCACATCGCAGGGCTGCCGGGCACGGTCCTACCTGCGCTTCGACGGCCTTCAGCCTTATGCCGGGGCAGTGCTATCGTCGGCGTCCCTCAACCTTTGGGAGTTTCACTCCTGGTCGTGTATCGCGTTCGGCTGGCGGGCGACCCGCACCGCCGGGGTGGACGGTTGGGTGCAGTGGGGCAACCAGCCCGCCTGGCAGGAATTCGGCCCGGTCAGCTCAGCGACCCGGGGCTACACCGCGTCGTGCGACGACGGCTTGGTCTCCGCGGATGCGGCGCCGTTGCTGGATGATGTACTCGCGACCAACGGCGACTCGTTGTCAATGGTCATCCATGCGGACGGCGACAACAGCAAAGACGGCTGGTCGACGATCAGTCACAACAGCTGGAAGAAGTTCGACTCCGCCCAAGGGGCGCATCCGCCGTACCTCAGCTTCTCCTATAACCACCTGCCGACGGCTTCGGACTTCCGGCTCCAGGGTGACAGCACGTGCGGGCAGGGCGTGGCGAACCGAAAATTCCTGCCGCAGGCGACCACGACCCCAACCTTCTCGGCGACGGTTGCCGACCCGGACTCCGCCAACAACGTCAAGCTCGAGGTCGAGCTGACTCCGGAGAACGGAACGCCGACGAGCAGATTCTCGGTGGCCGGCGTGCCGGGCGTCCACACTGTCGACTGGTCTCCGGCTCTGGATACGTCGAAGACGTACACGTATCGGATCCGGGCGCTCGATATCCGTAACCAGGACGGCGCCATCATGAACTACAGCCCATGGAGCCAGACGTGTGAGTTCGGATACGACAACAACACGATCGTGTTCGCTCCCACGGTGCTGATTCCGACCGAGGAAGGCGAGGAGGGGCCGGTTCCGATCCTCACCTACGGCCAAGCGACCAGGGTCACCTTCCAGGCCAACCCGGCCGATGTCGGCAAGATCGCCGGATACCGCTTCGGCTTCAGCCAGGATGTCGTGGCGAGTCCGAATGCGCCCACGGTTGCGGCCGGACCCGACGGCTCGGCCTCGGCGATGGTGACGAACTGGGAGATCGACTCCGAGGGGTATACGCTCCAAGAGGTGAGCCCACTGTATGTGCGGGCCGTGAGCATTACTGGGGCGCACTTCTCGC
>Ga0075418_10009569_pt1 | contig 10874 bp, 7 predicted proteins | sample SoiMetdeltSBSDD2_FD_81776 | JGI IMG/M metagenome (GOLD analysis project Ga0075418, IMG submission 81776) | Bulk soil microbial communities from a Populus tree surrounding site in Tennessee, USA - Soil MetaG P. deltoides SBSDD2 | ecosystem: Environmental > Terrestrial > Soil > Tree plantation...
GGTTGCGACTCGCCGGGACGGTAAATCTCCTCCTCCTGCTTGGCCAGTGCGATCAGGTTCGGCGGTTCGATGCCCAGCGATCGGAAGGCCTCGACCGCGGCGTGCAACTGGCCCTTGCCGCCGTCGATCAGGACGAGATCCGGGGTCCCCCACTCCTCGCGGTTGCGGTAGGAGTACCGGCGACTAACCACCTCACGCATCGAGGCAAAGTCGTCCACCCCCTCGACGGTCTTGATCCGGAACCGGCGGTAGCCCTGCTTGAACGGGAGCCCGTCCAGGAACGAGACCAGGGACGCGACCGTGTCGGTCCCGCCGAGGTGGGCGATGTCGATCCCCTCGATCGATCGCGGAACTTCCGGCAGGCCAAGCACTTTCTTCAGACCGATCAGGCCCTTTTTGGGGTCGGTGTGGAACACCTCGGGCTGGATGTCGCGATCGACTTCACCGCGAAGTTCCAGGTTTTGCAGGGCGGCGATATTGTCGCGGATCATCGCAGCCTTCTCGAACTGCAACGCGGCGCTGGCCGCCTGCATTTCCGCGTTCATCTCGCGAATCAGCCGGCGCTTCTTACCTTCCAGGACCATGCGCAGCCCGCGGATCTGTTTGCGGTATTCCTCGCGGGTCACCCGGAAGTTACACGGTGCCGTGCACTGGTGAATGCTGTGCAGCAGGCAGGGGCGGAACCACCGCCAGCGTTCGTCATTCGAACGAATGTCCAGGGAACAGGTGCGGAACTTGAAGACTCGCTGCAGGACCTGGATCGCGGCTCGCAAGCTCCGGGCGCTGGTGAAGGGGCCGTAGAGCTTGACCCCCCGGCGGCGCGGTTTGCGAGTGAACTCGACGCGGGGAAACTCCTCGCGGATGCGGATCTGCAGATACGGGAAGGTCTTGTCGTCCTTCAGGTCGGTGTTGAACTGCGGCCGCACGTCCTTGATCAATCGTGCCTCCTTCAAGAAGGCGTCCACTTCCGTGTCGCAGCAGATGAAGTCGATGTCGGCAATGTACTTGACGAGTTCACAAGTCCTGCGGTCGAGGGCGGCCTGGGAATTGAAATAAGTCCCAGCCCGATTGCGGAGGTTCTTGGCCTTGCCGACGTAAATCACCTTGCCGTCAGCATCTTTCATCAGGTAGATGCCGGGCGTCGTGGGGAATGACTTGACCTTTTCAGCTGGCGGCTGAACAGCGGGGTCGGGAGGGGGGTCAGACACGAGTGGCCTCCGTGGCTGCCGTCGTCCTTGCGAGTGGATGACCCCATTGTAAGCCGCGGGTTGTCAACTGGAACGGTCGTATCGACTTTGATGGATGTACCGGCTAGAGTCGTTCGCGCCTCGCTTGGACGTTTGGCTGCTGTTTTTGCCGAAATTATCACATCGCGGAGAGACTTCGCAAACTCGCCAGATACCCCATTCATCAAACTATGCGAATGATTAGAAATGTCTATTTATCTGCCCGATTGACATTCTGACGAAGGCTATTTTGTCCAATATTTTTGCGTTCCGGGTTGTCCCGCCTCTCCGGGATGATTACAAAGGTCCGATCTTGCCGGGACCAACTCGCCGGTCCGGGCAGGAAGGCGACTCGACTTGCACACCCTAGAGGAGACAACCCAGATGTTCACCACGATGGCAGTCGTCGCATTGTCCGCGCTCACGGCGGGCAACGTGGCATCGGCACCGGTTTGGTTGGACGATTACCGGGTCGCTCAGGCCCAAGTAGGGGCCTCGGGCAAACCCATGGCTGTATTCGTCGGGAGTGGCAAGGCCGGATGGGCGAAGGTTGTTGGCGATGCCGGACTCAATTCGGCGGTCAGCAAGCTGCTCTCCGAAAAGTTTGTTTGCCTGTATGTCGATACGACCACCCAAACGGGGCGGTCCTTTGCCAGCGCCCTTCAGGTCGCCGACCGCGGCCTGGTCATTAGCGACAAGTCCGGACGGTCGCAGGCTTACAGCGCGTCCGGATCGGTCTCGCCCGTTGAGTTGCAGCGCGCCCTCATCGCCTACGCCAATCAAACGGAGGTACGGACGACCGAGGTCCAGACCGGAAGCGTGATCACAACCCAGGCGGCGGCCCCTGCGGCACCTGGGCCGGTTTACGTGGGCGGTCCGGGCTACATGGGCGGTCCGGGGTACATGGGGAGCCCGGGCGGATGCTCGACAGGGACGTATGGTGGCGGCGGCTATGGGATGGGACACGGTTGCTGTGGACTTTTTGGAGGCGGGGGCGGGGGTTTCGGCCTTGGCCATAAAGGTGGCGGTTGCAACACCCAGCCGGCCGGCTGTGGCGGCATGCCCGCGCACTACGCTTCCAGCGGGTCTTGTGGCAGCCACTCGTCGTGCTGCGGGTTCGGCGGGTTCCTGTCCGGCGGCGGCTTCGGCAAAGGCTGGGGCGGCGGCTGTGGCCACGGCGGAGGCTTTGGCGGCGGGTGCGGTGGGCTATTCTCCCACGGCGGCGGCTGCAAGTAAGTAACGGGATGGATCCGACTGATTCGCATCAAACTCGCAAATAAAGGATTGAAGGTCTGATGTACACATTCATGGCAATGGTCGCCCTGACGACGAGTTTCTCGACCGCAAACCTGTCCCCGACCCCGACCTGGCTCAACGACTACGGCACCGCGCAGCAGCGCGTCGCCGCGATCGGCAAGCCCATGGCCGTGTTCGTGGGCAGCGGCCAGGAGGGCTGGGGGAAAGTCCTGAAGGACGGAGCCTTTGATCCGGCGCTGAAACGGTTGTTAGCGGATAAGTTCGTTTGTCTCTATGTGGACACGGACACCACCACCGGACGATCACTCGCAAACACGTTCGAGGTGGGGACTCGTGGGCTCATCATCAGCGACCGCAAGGGGACCTCGCAGGCCTACAGCCTGTCCGGGGCCCTGACCAAGACCGAACTCGTTCAAACGTTGGAGAAGTACGCCGACACCGGGCGGACCTTGCAAGCGACCGAAACCGTCGTCCGGGACGCCCCGGCGTCTGCGGCCCGGCCCGTCAGCGTCAGCTACCCGACGAGCGTCAGCTATCCGACGAGCGTCAGCTATCCAACGTACGCACCGCAGTACCGCGTGGTCCCGAGCTACTACACCTCGGGAAGCACCTGAGCGGGACCCAATTGTAACCGGTAGTTTGCCGGTTCCCGCTCCTGAGATTCGCCCGACCTGCCGTACAACTGCCCTCGCCGGGCCGTCCCCTTCCTAGTCGCCGGGGGGCGGCCCGGTGCGTTTTTTCCAATGGGGCCAACAGGGCGTATAGGGCCCATAGGACCCATCGACGGCATATCCTGACGGTATGGCCAAGAAGAAAGTCCGCGTCGACCTGCGGAAGAATCGCACCAAACCTCCGCGCGACCGAGACTGGACGCGCGGCTTCCAATCGCACGGCTACGAAGACGAGGCCCCGGCCGCCGACGAGCGGGTCCGGGCCAAGGGGGAATTGTCACGTCGCCGCACGATCATCCAGGATGAAGGCGCGACGGTGGACGGAGCCAAGCCGACCGACGGGATGCCCGCCACGGCCGAAACGGAATGCCGACCGGGGCGGGTAATCCGTGTCCACGGCTTGCAAAGCGTCGTCGAAGCCGAGGACGGCACGCTCTACCGTTGCGCCGTCCGCCGGCTACTCAAGAGCCTGGCGACCGATGAGCGCAGCGTCGTAACGACCGGGGATCGCGTCTGGTTCCGCGACGCGGGCAACGGCGAGGGGATGATCGAGCGGGTCGAGCCGCGACACGGCGTGTTGACCCGCGCCTCGCGGCGCCGCGAGCACGTCCTCGTCGCCAACGTGGACCAGCTCATCATCGTGATGTCGCTGGTTGAGCCCGATCTGAAGCCCCACCTGATCGACCGCTACCTGGCGATCGCCCAGCAGGGCGAACTGGCCCCGATCCTCTGCCTGAACAAGTCCGACCTGGTTGAGCACGCGAACCTGCAACCGCTCATCGGAGCGTATAGCCAGCTCGGCATCCCGACGCTCTTGACCTCGGCCGTCACAGGCGAGGGCGTGGACCGGTTGCGCGAAATGCTCAAGGGCCGGGCCACGGTCTTTTCCGGGCAGAGCGGAGTCGGCAAGTCGTCGCTATTGAACGCCATTCAGCCGAACCTATCGCTCCTGGTCCGGTCGGTCAGCGAATCGACCCAGAAGGGCCGGCACACGACGACGACCGCGGAGCTGATCAAGCTGGATTCCGGCGGCTGGGTGGTGGACACGCCGGGCGTCCGGCAGCTCCAACTCTGGGACACGATCCCGGATGAAGTGGAAGGGTTCTTTCCGGAATTCCGGCCGTTCGTGGCCTTGTGTGCCTTTCCCGATTGCACGCACACGCATGAGGGTGGCTGCGGCGTGAAGAAGGCGGTGGAGCGGCGGCAGATCAGTGTTCGTCGGTATCACAGCTACATGGGGATATTCACAGGGGCGGAGGAAGCGTAGCGTTGGCGAGCGTCGAGGCGTAAGCCCGACGTGACCGACTTGCCCAGCCACGTCGGGCTTACGCCTCGACGCTCGCCAATCTCCACTGCTCGCCAACGTCTTCGCCCGCCGATAGACCACAGGCATGAACCCCGTTGACGCGTTGTTCGCCCGGCTGCGGGCCGAGGGCCGCAAGGCCTTCATGCCGTTCCTGACCGCCGGGGACCCGGACCTCGCGACGACGGCCGCTCTGCTCTCCCGCGTGGCCGCGGCCGGGGCCGACCTCATCGAGTTGGGATTTCCGTTCAGCGACCCGATTGCCGACGGTCCCGTCGTTCAGGCGTCCTACACGCGGGCACTCGATCGCGGGCTGAAGATGGCGGACGTCTTCGCGTCACTGCGAGATGTCACCTCAGCGCCGCAATTTGGCACCCCGGTCGCCGGCATGGTGTCCTATTCGCTGATTCATCGCCGCGGGCCGGAGGCGTTCGTCGCCGCGTCGAAGGCGGCCGGCCTGAGCGGTTTGATTGTCCCGGACCTCGTCGCGGATGAAGCCGACGAATTTGCCGCGGTCTGCCGGCACGCGGACTGCAAGCTGATCTTGCTGGTCACCCCGACGACGACGCCCGAGCGGGCAGAGCGCATCGTCCGGCTTTGCACCGGATTTGTCTATTGCGTCAGCGTGGTCGGGATTACGGGCGAACGCGATCGGCTGCCCGCAGAGTTGACGCAACAGCTCGGGCGGCTGCGGACGATGACCGATCTGCCGTTGTGTGTTGGATTCGGAGTCAGCCGGCCCGAGCACGTTCGCCATCTGAAGGAGATCGCGGACGGGGTGATCGTCGGCAGTGCCCTGGTGAAGAAGTTGGAACAGGGCGGGCCGGACGCGGTCGTGGAGACGGTTCGCGAATTGTCCGCGGCACTGCGGTGAGGCGCCTTTTGTGGGATAGGTTTCCGAACCTGTCCGGACAGGATCGGAATCATGTCCCACGAAAGGCGCGTCAGGCTACCGCCAAGTTTCACATTGGACCTTGCATGCGTTCCGCGCTCCTCATCGCGATCGCATCGCTCGCCGGCCTTCTCGTCGGCTGCGGTGGCTCCACTTCCGACAAGCCACTCGACATCGGACACTTACATTCGGGCAGTCCGGACGATGCCGAATACAAGGCTCTCCAGCTCGCGGTCGAGGAGTTAAACAAGGATCCCGGCAGGCGCCTCAAGAGCCGGCCGATCGCGATCCGGCATGCGCCCGGCGGGACCAAGCCCGAGGAGTGGGGTGCCCAGGCCGCCCGTCTGATCGCCCTCAATAAAGTGCACGCGGTCATCGGCGCCGATCGCTGGTCCGCAGCCGAGCGCGTGGGGACCACGGTCCAGGGCGAGAACGTCCTCGCGATCAGCCCGGCCGGCTGGGCTGGACTCCCGCCGTCTCAGAACCTGTTCACCGTCGGTCTCGCGCCGGAGGAGCGCGGTCGGGTGCTCGCGGTGGTCGCGAAGGAGGTCGCAAAGGGTGGGATTCTGATCCTCCGCGATCCGGCGGCGAAGGCGGCCAACGTTGCGGCCGACCGGTTCGCGGCCGATTGCCGGGCGTTCGCCCCGGTAACGGAAGTCGAACTGTCGGTCGCCAAGAAACCGGCGGCCGCGATCGTGTTCTTCGCCTGCTCGGCCCGGCAGGCGATCGAACAGCGCGAGCCATTCCAGGGGGCGCTATTTCTCTTCGGCGACGAGGACGCCGAGGTCTCAACGTTGCTCGAGGGTCCCGGCGCCGACGGCTTCCACATCGCGACCGCGTACGATCCGACACTCAAGCCGGAGCGACTCGCAGCGTTCGCGCGCGGCTACGAGGAGAAGTTCAAGCAGCCGCCGACCGCGGGCGCGATGCTCATCCACGACGCTCTGACCGTCTGGGTGGAAGCGGCTCGCCGGGCGGACAATGCCGATCTCGAAGCAGCTGCCATCCGGGCCGAATTGCTCAAGCGCGACAAGCCGTTCGAGGTGCTGACCGGGACGCTCACGTTCGCTGACGACCACACCGCCCGGCGGCCGATCTTCGTGGGCCGCGTATCGGGCGGAAAACTGGTTGATGTCAAGTCTTACGACGCGGCGCCCGCGAAGTAGCCGGTTTATCACGCACGACCTTCACCCAATCTTCACGCGGGCTGCATTGTCGCGACCCGGGGGGGCTCTAGCGTAATCGCAGACCGGCGGAGCCCGACGCGCCAAGCGAGGGCGGCGCCGAAGGAACCCTCGATCGGAGTGCACCGATGCGCCGCGTCCGCCTCTCGCAAATCCTCTTACTTCCACTCGCGGTCGGGTTAGCCGTCGGCTGCAATGGCAAAGGCGGCGGCGACAAGCGCTTGAACGGCGGCGGCGCGACCTTCGTTCATCCAATCATGCAAAAGTGGAGTGCCGAGTACGAGAAGCTCAACGGCGCGCAGATCGACTACTCCGGGCTCGGGTCGAGCGACGGCATCGCCAAGATGACCGAGAAGGAACTGGATTTCGGCTGTTCCGACGCGCCCATGAAAAAGGAACAGGTGGACAAGGCCGCAGGGATCGGCGGCGAGGTCATCCATGTACCGCTCATCCTCGGCGGTGTCGCGGTCATCTACAACCTGCCGAACGTGCCGGACCTGCACCTGAGCGGCCCGGTCATCGCCGAAATCTACCTCGGCAAGATCAAGAAGTGGAATGAAGAGCCGATCGCGCAGTTGAACCCCGGCGTGGTGCTGCCGGACCAGACCATCATTCCGGTGTATCGATCGGAGGGAAGCGGGACATCGTTCATCTTCTCCGAGTACCTGTCCAAGGTTCACCCGGAATTCGCCCAGAAGATTGGCGCCAGCACATCGCCGAAGTGGCCGCAGATCGGCGTCGGCCAGCCGAAGAGCGACGGGGTGACGAATCACGTCAAAAACAACGCGGGGTCGATCGGCTACACCGAGGTCTCGTACGCGAAGAAGAACGAGGTCGCGGTGGCCGCGATCCAGAACGGCAAGGGGAAGTTCACGCATCCCGACGCGGACGCGGTGACCGCGGCGGCCGAATGGGGCCTCACCCAGCAGCAGACCAAGGAGCCGTACTCGCTGCACGAACTGACCTACTCGCTGACGAACGCGGACAGCGATAAGGCCTACCCGATCAGCGGGATCAGCTACGGCCTCCTGTACAAGAAGCAGCCGCGGAAAAAAGGCGAGGCGATTGTCGAGTTCTTCAAGTGGGCGACGACGGAGGGTCAGAAGTTCGCCGTCGATTTGCACTACGCGCCGCTGCCGGCGGACCTGCAGAAGAAGGTGGCCGAGCGGCTGGCCAAGGTTGAGTACACCGACTGACCGACGACCGCGATCGGGTCACACCTGCGCGCCCATAGAGCCACGTGACGAACTCGTCCCCCTCCCGACTCCAGGGTTCCGTCTCGCGGCTCGGCGACCGCCTTTTTCGCTTGGCGTGCCAGGTCTGCGGGCTGCTGATTATCGTCATCGTCCTGGCGCTCGTCGCACTACTCACCTACCAGGCGTGGCCGGTCCTGAGCCGGGCCGGGCACTACGAACTCTTCACCAGCAGCAACTGGGACCCGGACGGCAAGACGACGGGTCAGCCCATTTTCGGGTCGTGGGTCTTCATTTACGGCACGCTGGCGACGTCGGCGATCGCGATGATCATCGCGGTCCCGCTGGGCGTCGGCACGGCGGCATTCCTCTCGGAGATTGCGCCGGGATGGATCCGCCGGACATTTTCCTTCCTCACCGAGCTTCTGGCCGCGATCCCAAGCGTGGTGTTCGGCTTCTGGGGCCTGTTCTTCGTGGCCCCGGTGGTGGATCGTGTGTTCCGGGCGATGGGCATCACGAGCCCGGCGTCCGGCCAAGGGATCGTTTCTGCCGGGCTCATCCTTGCGATCATGATCCTCCCGTACATCACGGCCATCAGCTTCGACGTCTGTCGGGCGGTCCCGAGCGCACAGCGACAGGGGGCGCTGGCTCTCGGGGCGACGCGGTGGCAGATGATCCGCAGCGTGGTCCTGCCGTATGCACGTCCGGGCATCCTCGCGGCCTGTTTCCTGGCGCTTGGCCGGGCCCTGGGCGAGACGATGGCCGTGACCATGCTGATCGGGAACGTGCGTTACCTGGACTTTTCGCTCGCGGCCCGCGGGGATTCGATCGCCAGTATCATCGCGGGTCAGCTTCACGAGGCGAACACCCAGACGCGGGCAGCGCTGATCGCTCTGGGCCTGATTTTGTTCTTGATCACGGCCTTGATGAACATCCTCGGCCGGTACTTCATTCGCGTGGCCGGGCAATCCCGCGGGCGAAAGCGGCTCCTGGAATCGCCGCGCGAAGCACCGCCGCCGCTCGCACCGGAGATCCTGGAGCGCCGGCAAAAGCGGGCCCAGGGATCCAACCGGATCATGACCTGGCTCCTCACGCTGGCTCAGGTAATGACCGTGATCCCGCTCTTCTTGATACTTGGTTACATCGTCTACCGCGGCGCGCCGGAGGTGGACGCCAACCTGTTCACGAAGCGCCCGGTGCCGCCGGGCGAAACCGGCGGCGGGCTCGGGCACGCGATGCTCGGCAGCCTGATCATGGTGTCGCTGGCGTCGGCGTTCGCGGTGCCGATCGGCATCCTCGCGGCTGTCTACCTGAGTGAGTATCGCAATCGGCCGTTCACACGGCCGATCCGATTCTCGGCGGAGTTGCTCGGCGGCGTCCCGTCCATCGTCATTGGCATCTACGCGTACTCGGTTGTCATTTACCCCCCGTGGGCCGCCCGATCCTACGGGTTCTCCGCGTGGGCGGGCATCTTTGCCCTCGGGGTCATGATGCTCCCGGTGATCGTGCGGGCGACTGAGGAGGCGATGAAGCTGGTCCCGAACTCGCTCCGGCAGGCGAGCTACGCGCTCGGAGCCACGCAGGCACAGACGGTGCTCCGCGTCATCATCCCGGCGGCGCTGCCGGCTATCATTACCGGTGTGCTCCTCGCTATGGGCCGTATTGCCGGGGAGACCGCACCACTTCTGCTGACGGCTCGCGACTCGAAGTTCTGGCCGGGCGCGCTGACGGAACGAATGGCTTCGTTGCCGTATTACATCTATGAGTACTCGCGCAGCCCGTACGAGCAGGAGCGCCAGCTCGCCTGGGGCGGCGCGATGGTCCTCCTGACGTTCATCGTGGTGCTGAACGTGAGCATTCGCCTCCTCGCCGGCAAGCGCGTCGTCTCCGCGGCGAGGGCTGAGTAGTAGGGCATGCTCGTCCGTCTTCTGCTCGTGTTTGTGGCTTTCGGAGTCCTGACCTCGGCTCTGGTCGGGATCGTGCTCGCGCAGCGCGGCGGCGTGGCCAACGTGATTTGGATTGTGCTCATCGCCGGGCTGATCCTGGTCGCGCCGGCCTGGCTGCTGGCCCGCAGTTTCGTCCGGCCGTTCCGCGAGCTGCGCGAGGGGGCCGAGCGCATCGCCGGGGGAGACTACGCTCACCGCGTGCAAGGCGGCGTCTGGCGCGACAGCCGCGAGTTGGCCCGCAGCTTTAACGAGATGAGTGCCCGCCTGGCTGGACAGATCGATCGGCTCGAGGCCGAACGCGGCCAGCTCCGGGCGATTCTCGGCGGAATGGTCGAGGGCGTGGTCGCGGTCGGCAAGGGGCACCGGGTGCTATTCGCGAACGCCGCGGCCGGCCAGATGCTGGAATTCGACCCGGCCTCGGCGACCGGCCGGCCGCTCTACGAGATGGCCCGGCAGCCGGCCGTGCAGGCCATCATCGAGCGGGCGCTGAAGACCGGGCAGCCGCAACGAGAGGAAGTGGAGTTTCATAACCCGGCGTCGCGGCACGTGCGGGTGTATGTGGCCCCACTCTCCGCCGACGGAGAACCCGCGGCCGTACTGGTGCTGGACGACACGTCCGAGCTGAGGCGGCTCGAACGACTGCGTCAGGACTTTGTCGCCAACGTTTCGCACGAGTTGAAGACCCCGCTCGCCGTGGTCAAGACGTGTGTCGAAACTCTGCTGGACGGGGCCGCCGAAGACCCGAAGACGCGTGGCCCATTCCTCGGGCAAATTGCCGAGCAAACCGACCGGCTGCATGCCCTGATCCTGGACCTGTTGAGCCTGGCCCGCATCGAGTCGGGCGAAGAGGCGATGCACTTTCAGGTCGTCCCGGTACGCGAAGCGGTCGCACGTTGCCTGGACCGGCAGCGGCCGCGGGCGGAAGCCAAGAGCTCGAGCCTGGAGTCGATCCCGCCAGCCGAGGAATTGACGGTCTGGGCGGACGAGGAGGCTCTGGCGGAGATTCTCGATAACCTGGTGGACAACGCGGTGAAATACACCCAGGAAAGCGGATCGATTCGCGTCCGCTGGCGGGCGGACGCAAACCGCGTGAGTCTGAGCGTCGAGGACAATGGCCCCGGTATCCCGGCGCGGGACCTGCCGCGGATCTTCGAGCGCTTCTACCGCGTGGACCGGGCCCGGTCGCGGGAGCTGGGCGGGAC
>Ga0075418_10009571_pt1 | contig 10871 bp, 11 predicted proteins | sample SoiMetdeltSBSDD2_FD_81776 | JGI IMG/M metagenome (GOLD analysis project Ga0075418, IMG submission 81776) | Bulk soil microbial communities from a Populus tree surrounding site in Tennessee, USA - Soil MetaG P. deltoides SBSDD2 | ecosystem: Environmental > Terrestrial > Soil > Tree plantation...
ACATCGCTGTGGATTGTCTCATCTCAGGTCACTGCGAAGGCGTCTGCACGCCAGACACCATGGTGTGTGCCCTGGTTCGTGCCTCCACCAGGGATAGCAGGAGGAGATGGCATGATCAAAAGCCATTGATTTTTATGCGCTTTCATGGGATATTCTTCGGAAACTAGCATGAAATTTGATCGAAACAGCACAACGGAAAAGTCAGAAAATTGCTTCCGGCCATGCCCGATGCCATTTGTATTGAGCAGGTGGTATCCCAGATAGCTGAACTGGGGCGGGTCAACCCCGCTGTCAACCCCACTTAAATGGCTAAGGTATTGTTTTAGTGATGCTAATTTTAGAGGCTCCCATGGCAAATCTTATACAGCTCAGTGCTCCCAATCAGTCCAACGATCGACAAAAAGTGATCGCCGATCTCGGTCCTTGGTTCCACAATCTCCATCTGCCTGATGGTATACAAACCGCGCCCGATCATTACTTAGGTGACTTTCCAGCCTTTAAGTGGAAAGAACTTGCTCCCCACCTGCCGGAAAATCTCGGCGGCTGGAGTGCGTTAGACATCGGCTGTAACGCAGGCTTCTATAGCTTCGAACTCGCGCGCCGTGGCGCCCGCGTTACAGCCATCGACGTGGACCCGCGCTATCTTGCGCAGGCGCAGTGGGCGGCCCGACAATTCGGGCTTGAGGACCAAGTCGAATTCAAGCAGATGCAAGTATATGACTTGGCGCACATTGATGGTACCTTTGATCTTGTTCTCTTTATGGGCGTGTTCTATCACCTGCGTTACCCGCTGTTAGGCCTGGATATCGTTGCACAAAAAGTCAAACACCTCATGGTCTTTCAAACCCTCACTATGCCGGGCGAAGAAGTGTATGAGTACACCTATGACCGAGGAATGAATGACCGCAAAGCAATGCATGAACTAGGCTGGCCAAAGATGGCTTTTCTCGAACATCACTTTGCTGGAGATCCAACGAATTGGTGGGTCCCTAATCATGCTTGTGTAGAGGCGATGCTGCGATCGAGCGGTCTACACGTTACCATGCGTCCAGGTCATGAGATTTATCTCTGCGAGCTCGACCCGGTCAACCCTTCAAGCGTAAGTACCTGGAATGCAGCGGAATTGCTCTCAGCTACTGGGCGCCTTTCGGTCGAACCTAATAAAGGTATGTAAAGTTTCATAGGCCGCAGCGATACGATCTGATGTGGGGCAAAAGCTTTGGTAGTGATATCCATGTCATGCTCACCAAACGATTCCGTGCTACTGCTGACCAAAAACATTTACTGATGTGGTGGAGGTCAACAGAAAGCCATGGTCGTGAGAGAGGCGTTATCACTCTTGAAGAAACTTGCCAATCATATCGGTGCTGTCAAATGGTTCATATATTACTACAACCTATTAAAAGCTCCAGCATTATATGGATAGCCCTACCTGGATCACCTATGAATGACGCATACGAGTTACATCGCACAGAGCCTCTCGTCCCCGAACCCACTTCACGGCCCCGTCTTGGTTTCCTCGGCGTTGGGTGGATTGGCCAGCATCGTCTCCAGGCCTTGGTCCGTAGTGGTCTCGTGGAGGTTGCAGCCATTGTCGATCCTATCCAGGCGCTGGCAGAACAGGCTACCAGCATTGCCCCAGGCGCTGCTGTGCTGTCAGGCATGGCGGCACTGCTGGCCCAGGAATTGGATGGTATCGTGATTGCCACACCAAGCGCACTGCATGCCGAGCAGACGCTCGAGGCCCTGACCGCCGGAGTGGCGGTGTTCTGCCAGAAACCGCTGGGGCGCACGGCTGCCGAAACACGCGCTGTCGTGGACGCCGCTCGTACGGCCAATCGCCTCCTTGGCGTGGACCTGTCGTACCGTTTTGTGCGTGGCATACAGACCATGCGGAGGCTCATCCAGGCAGGTGAGATTGGCGAGATCTATGCCGTGGAACTGGTCTTTCACAACGCCTATGGCCCCGATAAGGCCTGGTTTTATGACCCTGTGCAGTCTGGCGGTGGCTGCGTCATCGATCTGGGGCTGCATCTGGTTGACTTGGCGCTGTGGATGCTCAATGTTCCAAAGGTGATGCACACGACCAGTCGGCTCTTGGCGCACGGCAAGCCTCTGGAGACCTATGCTACGGAGGTCGAGGACTATGCTGTAGCCCGGCTCGATCTGGAAACGGGCGCGACAGTCTCACTGACGTGCTCGTGGCGACTGCCGGCCGGCTGTGATGCTGTGATCAGCGTGGCATTCTATGGTACGCAAGGCGGACTGGCTCTGCGCAATGTCGCCGGTTCTTTCTATGACTTCACGACGGAGCGCTTCTGGAGCACGACACGGCAGACCCTGCACACGCCTCCTGATGACTGGGGTGGCCGGGCTGCGGTTGCCTGGGCCCGGCAACTCGCCATGCGACCACAGTTCAATCCTGACGTGGCGCACGTCATCACGGTGGCAGAAGTGCTCGATGCCATTTATGGTCGTCGGGAGGCCTAAGGAGGAGTCGCATGCCGCGTACCCCTGACATTGCTGTCCGACGCCTCTTGATGACTGCCGATACGATCGGTGGGGTGTGGACGTATGCCCTTGAACTGGCGCAGGCGCTCCAGCGCTATGACATTGACCTCGTGCTAGCCACCATGGGGGCGCCACTGCATGAGCAGCAGCGCACGGCCGTCCAGCAGATCGAGAACATTACGCTGTTCGAGAGTACCTGGAAGCTCGAATGGATGGAGGCGCCCTGGGACGATGTAGTAGCGGCTGGCACCTGGTTGCTCGATCTTGAAGCGCTGACGCAGCCCGATGTCGTGCATCTCAATGGGTATGCGCATGGCGCTCTCTCCTGGCAGTCGCCCACCCTTATCGTGGGCCATTCCTGTGTGTTTTCGTGGTTTGCCGCGGTCAAAGAGACAGCGCCACCCGCAGACTGGGAGCGGTATCGGCAGGAGGTCAGGCGCGGGCTGCACGCTGCCGATCTGGTGACTGCACCCACGGAAGCCATGCTCACAGCGCTGCGCACGCACTATGGAGGCTTTAGGGAGGCACCAGCGATTTACAATGGCCGCCGGCTGACTCGTTTCCCACCGCTTGCCAAACAACCGTATATCCTCACGGCTGGGCGTGTGTGGGACGAGGCCAAGAATATCGCAGTGCTCGCGCACCTGGCACCCCAACTGTCCTGGCCAGTCTTGGTGGCGGGGGAGGAGCGCCATCCGGAGGGGGGCACGGTGCACTTCCATACGGTGCAACGGCTCGGGAAACTGGCGCCAGCCGAACTGGCGCTGTGGCTGGGCCATGCGGCGATTTTTGCGCTGCCAGCGCGCTACGAACCGTTCGGGCTGACGGTTTTGGAAGCTGGCTTAGCAGGCTGCGCTCTGGTCCTGGGGGACATTCCGAGTCTGCGAGAAGTATGGGATGGCGCCGCATTCTTTGTACCGCCGGATCAGCCCGACGCCCTGGCCGAGGTGTTGGAGCACCTCATTAGGGACGCCTGGCGGCGTGAGCGCCTGGCCCAGCACGCCCGGGCGCGAGCCTTGCAGTATACCCCGGCGCGCCTGGCACATGCGTACGCGACACTCTATACGCAGCTCAAACGTGCCGGTACGCCAACCCAAGTGGCAAAGGCCTAGAGCATTCAACGATTGCCCAACCCAAGCATGGGGGCTGAATGAAGATCGTCCTATTTTACCATTCGCTGCGTTCCGATTGGAATCACGGCAATGCGCATTTCCTCCGGGGTATTGCTTCTGAATTGCGGGCCCGGGGACACCAGGTCAGTGTGTATGAGCCCAGAGCAGGCTGGAGCTTAGTCAATCTTGTGGCCGAGCATGGCACAGCACCGCTGCGTGCCTTCCGCAAGGCGTACCCGCACTTGCATAGCACGTTCTACACCTTAGAAAGGCTGGCTCTCGATCGTCTTCTCGATGGCGTTGATCTGGTGATTGTGCACGAATGGAACGAGCCAGAACTCGTCCGCCGTATTGGGGCGCATCATCAGCGCAACCGTGACTATGTCCTCCTGTTTCATGATACCCATCACCGCTCAGTGACCAGTCCGGACAGCTTTGCTGCCTCTGACCTCAGACATTATGACGGCGTGTTGGCATACGGCAGGGCCATTCGCGATATCTACCTGGCCCGCTGCTGGACACAGCGAGCCTGGACCTGGCATGAAGCCGCGGATACCCGCATTTTTGTCCCGTTACCAGGGGTGAAGAAACGGGGCGATCTGGTGTGGATTGGGAACTGGGGAGACGACGAGCGCACTATGGAGTTGCGCGAGTTTTTGCTGGAACCGGTGGCAGCTTTAGGGCTGCGGGCCCGGGTGCACGGCGTACGGTATCCCAAGGAGGCGTGTGAGGCACTGGCAGCAGCAGGCATCGAGCATGCCGGCTGGGTGCCAAATTATAAGGTGCCCCAGGTCTTTGCCCGATTCAGAGTCACGGTCCATATCCCGCGTCGACCCTATGTCCAAGCTCTGCCGGGTATTCCGACCATTCGGCCGTTTGAGGCACTGGCCTGTGGGATTCCCCTGGTCTGTTCCCCATGGCGGGATGTGGAAGGGCTCTTTACGCCTGGCGCCGACTTTCTGCTAGCGCGTCATGGCCGGCAGATGACGCGGCACATCCGGGCCCTGTTGCGTGATCCAGAGATGGCTCAGGAGATAGCCGCCCATGGGCGTCAGACCGTGTTGCAGCGCCATACCTGTGCGCATCGTGTCGACGAGTTGCTGGATATCTGGGCGGACCTCCGCGCAGGCTGGAGCACGCTATGACCCTACGAATCGCTTTCTTCGGTTCAAGTCTCCTTTCAGCTTATTGGAATGGTGCCGCGACTTATTATCGGGGACTGCTGCGGGCGCTGCATGCACGCGGACACTCCATCACGTTCTACGAGCCGGATGCCTTCGAGTGGCAACAACACCGTGATATCCCTGCACCCGTGTATGCCCGCAGTGTAGTCTATCCAGCCCACGATGACACCGATGTTCGGGAGGTACTGGCCGAGGCCCGTGACGTCGATGTGGTGGTCAAAGCCAGTGGCGTGGGCGTGTTCGATACGCTGCTCGAGCGTGAAGTGTTAACGTTGCAAGGTCCGAACACGCGTATCGTCTTTTGGGATATGGACGCACCAGCCACACTCGACCGAGTGCAGCAGCATCCCGATGACCCCTTCCGCCAGTGCATCCCGGCGTACGATCTTATCCTCACGTATGGTGGTGGCTCGCCTGTGGTCCAGGCGTATGAGGCCCTCGGGGCCCGCGCCTGTGTACCCATCTACAACGCTCTCGACCCCACGACGCATTACCCTGTCGAGCCTGATGGACGCTTTGCGGGGACGCTCGGGTTTCTCGGGAATCGCATGCCAGAGCGTGAAGCGCGGGTGTCTACGTTCTTTTTTGCGCCGGCCCAGGCGCTGCCAGAGCACCACTTTCTGCTTGGCGGCAGTGGCTGGGCGCAGCATGTGCCACAGTTGTCGAATGTGACCTATCTTGGCTATGTCTATACTGGCGACCATAACGCCTTTAATTGCAAGCCCTTGAGTGTGCTCAACATCAACCGCGAGAGCATGGCACGGTACGGTTTTTCGCCGCCGACGCGCATCTTTGAGGCAGCGGGGGCTGCCGCCTGTTTGATCACGGATGCCTGGGAAGGCCTGGAGCTCTTCCTCGACCCTGGGCATGAGTGTCTTACTGCCCGCAATGGCGACGAGGTGGTCAAGCATCTCCACGCTCTTACGCCTGAGCAGGCCCGTCTGATCGGGCAGGCGGCACGGCAGCGCGTCCTGGCGGAACACACGTATGCCCACCGCGCTGTGCAGGTGGAGGCACTGTTGTATGCCACGTGTCACGCACTCCAGGAGAGGCCCTCATGAGTATGCCACGTCTTGATATTGTTATTTTGGGGCTGTCCATTACCTCCTCCTGGGGTAATGGTCACGCCACGACCTACCGCGGACTGGTGCAGGCTCTGGTGGCGCGTGGCCACAGCGTACTCTTTCTTGAACGCGATGTGCCGTGGTATGCTGCGGCGCGTGATTTGCCCACACCGCCGTACGGCTGCACCGAACTCTACACCAGTCTGGATGACCTCCAGGACCGCTTCAGCACTGCGATTCAACGGGCCGATGTCGTCGTGGTGGGGTCGTATGTCCCCGACGGGCTAGTCATTGGGACCTGGGTGACCCAGACCGCCAGGGGTGTGACAGCCTTCTATGATATTGATACACCGGTCACCCTCACGAAGCTGCGTAGCGGAGACTATGAGTATCTCTCCCCCGCCTTGGTGCCGCGCTATCACCTGTACCTGTCGTTCACCGGGGGGCCCATCCTCACGCAGTTAGAGCATGTTTATGGTGTCGCCATGGCGCGGCCGTTGTATTGCTCCGTTGATCCGCTGGGGTACGCGCCTGAGGCGCGTGACTGGACCTATGACCTGGGCTACATGGGCACCTACAGTGCCGATCGGCAGGCGGCACTGCAGTGCCTGCTCCTCGAACCGGCGCAGCACTGGCCACAAGGACGTTTTGTAGTGGTCGGACCGGAATTTCCCGCGGCCATCCATTGGCCTGCGAACCTCGCACGCATTGACCACTTGCCGCCGCCAGCGCATCGCAGTTTTTACAATGCGCAGCGCTTCACGTTAAACCTCACCCGCGCGCCTATGTGCCAGGTCGGTTATGCGCCGAGCGTGCGTCTGTTCGAAGCCGCGGCGTGTGCCACACCCATTATTAGTGATGCTTGGCCTGGGCTCGAGACTTTTTCGTGCCTGGCACAGAGATTCTCATTAGTCGGTCATCAGACGAGACGCTGCGTTACCTGCACGATATCCCAGCAGAAGAACGCTATGCGCTGGGTACACGGGCCCGCGCGCGCGTCCTGGCAGAGCATACAGCCGAGCATCGGGCAGCCACCTTTGCGGGGTATGTGCTGGAGGCCCGTGGGGCGTACAAGGGAAGGATATGCAGCCAGTACTAACTGCAGAGCGTAGACGGCAACCTATCGTGCGAAAATGGGCCACTTCTTTCAGGCGTGCTTGTTTCAGGGTGGATATAGAGATCACTGCCACTGATCAAGCAACGCTTTGGCCTCGCGCAGGTCGGCGGTCTCAAAACCCTCGGTGAACCAGCTGTAGACTTGGGGTTCCCGGAGTAACGAAACAAAACATGCCAAAGTCCTACCACAGATTGTGAATACATACAGTGTAGGACTGATGAAAAAAACGCACATTTCCTTCGCTGCATATCGGCGAAGGATACGGACGCCTTTTCTCGCCGTATTTCGGCGAAATAACCCTCAAAATGCCTTTGCTTCACCACCCTAGGGAGACGACCTTGGCATTTTTTGCTCGCCTGCTACGGGAACCCCAACTTGAGCATGGAAGATGAAGGCGCTTCAGGCGGGGCATGCCGTCTACAGCTCACTTGCGAGAAGGGTGTTGAGCAGCGCTCCCATATCGACCTATAGTAGGAGGACAAGCAATGGCCGGTTATGAGATTCCCCTGAGGAGTTTAGCATTGGTAGATCACCTTCTACTACTATGTGAGGCGTCCTTGAGCAGTCTGGAGGTGAGCTGTCGTGCTTAGAACTCCGTTGGTCTCCAAATTGAGAATGGCGGCCGAGCGGCTGGACACGCAACGAGAGCACTCTGGCGTCGAGCCCAACCGATCTGTGCAAGGGCAATCGTCCTCCAGGCTCTGGAAGTGGTCTCTTCCCATAGTCGGGCTCCTGGCCTTCTTTAAAGTTGTGGTCGAGACTCTCAGCAAGCAGCTGGACCGACCACGAGAGCGCTCTGACGTCGAGCCACACCGCCACGGGCGTGGGCAACTACCGTCCTCCAGGCCCTGGCAGTGGACTCTCACGGTCGTCGGGCTCCTCGCCCTCCTAGGACTGGCGGGCTGGCAGAGCGTCAATTACTTGGGGGGGAGGCAGCACGGCGCCAAATACCGCCTGGCGACAGTCGAACGCAGTGCGATTACCGCGTATATCTCCGCGACCGGGACGCTCAACCCGGTCATCATGGTGCAAGTGGGCACGCAAGTGTCAGGCATGATCGAGAAACTCTTTGCCGATTTTAACTCGACCGTGGTGCCTGGACAGCAGTTGGCGCAGATAGACCAGGCGAGCTTTCGTGCCAAGGTCGTACAGTCAGAGGCCAATCTGGACACGGCGCGCGCGGAGGTCAAAAACGCCATGGCCAACATGCACAACGTACGTGTCGGCATCGACACGGCCCGCGCCGACATAGCGAGTCGAAGCGCCCAACGCGAGCGGGCGCGGGTTGCTATTGCCGATACCAAACGCACCTTCGAGCGGCAGCGGGCGTTGTTCGCGCGTGGCCTGCTGCCACGGACCGAGGTCGAGACCGCCCAGACGGCTTATGACACGGCCGTCGCCCAGTACAATGCCGCGCAGGCGGATGTCGAGGCGGCCGAGACCAAGCTGCGCGCCGCCCAAGCTCAACTGGCAGCGGCGGAGGCGCAGGTGGAGAAAGCCAACGCGCAGGTACACCAGACCGAAGCGATGCTCGAACAGGCACGCCTGGATCTCGAGCACACGATCATTCGCTCCCCGGTCACCGGCACGGTCATTACGCGTAGTGTGGATATGGGCCAGACGGTGGCTGCTATTTTCAGCGCGCCCACGCTGTTTACCATTGCGCTGGACTTGACCAAGATGCAGGTGGACACGAACGTCAGCGAAGCGGACATTGGCGCGGTGGCCGTTGGCCAAGAGGCGACCTTTACGGTGGACGCCTACCCGGGCCAGGTCCTGCGCGGGACGGTGCGCGAGATTCGCTCGGCGCCTGTCGTGGTGCAAAATGTCGTGAATTATAACGCCGTCATTGCCGTTGACAACCCCGAGCAGAAGTTGAAACCTGGCATGACCGCTACCGTGTCAATCCTCGTCGCCCAGCGGCAGAACGTGTTAAAAATCCCCAAAGCAGCACTGCGCTTTCAACCGCAGCTGACGCCGCAGGAGCGCGAGCAGTTCCTCACGGCCTTCCAGCAGCAGCCAGCGGGTGCGTCGAAGGGGCTCGGGGCCGCCCCGCGCAAGACGTGGCAAAGTACCTCCAAGGTCTGGACACTGACCCCGGAAGGTGCGCTGTGGCCTGTGGCGGTGCGTCTCGGGATTAGCGACGACCAGTTCAGTGAACTCCACGATGGCAATCTCCAGGAGGGGCAGGAGCTGATTATCGGTCTCAGTGACAATGACGGACATGGGGCGAGCAGCGGACCACCCGCGTCCACCTCACGCCCGCCATCCGTGCACTTTTAGAAGGCAAAACTATGACACAAGTCCTCATGGCCATCCGCATTGCCCACTGTGCCTTGCGGCGGAACACCCTGCGTTCGGCCTTGACCATGCTGGGCGTGATCATCGGGGTCGCGGCGGTGATTGCCATGCTCGCGATTGGCCAGGGGGCGCAGGCCGCCATTCAGGCGCAGATCGCCAGTCTCGGCTCGCACACGCTCGTCATTCAACCGGGCGCGATGACGCGGAGCGGGGTGAGGTATACCTGGGGGAGTCGCACGAACCTGCGTGTGGTGGATGTCCAAGCGATTCTCAGCGAATGTCCAGCCGTCGCCTCTGCCACGCCCCTGGTGCGCAGTGGCCACCAGGTGGTGTATATGAACCAGAATTGGCCCGCGATGGTGCAAGGGACGGGCATCGAGTACCTCACCATTCGTGAATGGGCCATGGCGGCCGGCGAGTGGTTTACGTCTCAAGAGATCGACGCTGCCAGCACAGTGGCGGTGCTGGGCGAGACCGTGCGGGCGCAGCTCTTTGGCAGCGTCGATCCTGTGGGGCAGATCATTCGGGTGGACAATATCCCGTTTCGGGTCATGGGTGTGCTCGAAGCGAAGGGGCAATCGGCCTGGGGACAGGACCAGGATGACATGATCCTCATTCCCTACACCACCATGCAGAAGAAGGTCTGGAGATGGGCTGGCAGCATCAATAGTATCCTGGCCGCGGCGGCCCGCAACGCTGAACTGCCACAGGCCATCGAACAAATCACTGCTCTGCTGCGCCAGCGGCACCGCCTGCAGCCCGGGCAGGAAAACGATTTTTCGATCCAGCCTCTCGCCGATATGGCGGCCGCCGAGGAGGCGAGCACGCGTGTGATGACGCTCCTGTTGGGGAGTATTGCCTCGATCTCGCTGCTGGTGGGCGGCATTGGCATTATGAACATTATGCTGGTCTCGGTGACCGAGCGCACCCGCGAGATCGGCATTCGGCTCGCGGTGGGGGCCAAGCAGAAAGACATTCTGTGGCAGTTTCTGGTCGAAGCACTGACGCTGAGCCTCAGCGGTGGAGTTGTGGGGATCGTGCTCGGGCTGGCGGGTTCCCAGCTCGTCAGTACCACGGCGGGGTGGCCGCTGTTGATTTCCTGGAGCGCGATAGCGTTAGCGGTGGCCTTCTCAGGGGCAGTCGGCATCCTTTTCGGTTTTTATCCGGCCCGCAAAGCGGCGCAGCTCGATCCCATCCAGGCGCTGCGGTATGAGTGACGTGCGAGGCCAAGGTCCAACCGTACCGCTCAGGTCAGACCAGCGTGCGGATGAGATGGATGAGAGGCTGCTGCATATCGACGCTGAGGTTCTGTTGCACGCGTTTGGCCTCAGCTTGAGTTCCAGACCGCATCACCTGATACTGTTTTGATGCTACCGGCAGGGGATATACCCTGAGAAAAGAACCTGCATTACCGGCTGCGTTGCTTCTGGTTAGTTGTTGTTTTTTGAGGATATAATTGGTCGCTGGCGCGAAATTCGGGCGTGCAACGGCAACGCTTGTGGAGCGTCAAAGGGTCAGAACTTCCATGATAGTCTCTTGGATCTCAGATTCTTGATCGTTGCTACTGACCCTAAGGCACCAA
>Ga0075418_10009572_pt1 | contig 10871 bp, 7 predicted proteins | sample SoiMetdeltSBSDD2_FD_81776 | JGI IMG/M metagenome (GOLD analysis project Ga0075418, IMG submission 81776) | Bulk soil microbial communities from a Populus tree surrounding site in Tennessee, USA - Soil MetaG P. deltoides SBSDD2 | ecosystem: Environmental > Terrestrial > Soil > Tree plantation...
AGTCGTGTGAGATTTGATCCATCTGCATTGCAGGAATAAATTTCACCATTGCCATCGCGGTCGCTGACGAAAACGATCTTGCAGCTTGGGCATGGCTGTGGCTGTATGTTTACCGTCACCTGTATTCTATCTTTTGAAAACAAACCACCCGCATCTGTCACTTTTAACTCAAACACATAAACCCCATGCACAAGATTGGTAACCTGAGTTTGTGCTGCATTAGCAGCCGCAATAGTAAATGACGATGGGCCTGAAACTTTTGTCCATAAATAACTTGAGATATTGTTGTTCGGATCAGTTGAGGCGCTGCCGTCAAGTGCTACTGTATTTGTTGGAAGGATAATTGTTTGATCGGGCCCTGCATTGGCAACCGGTGGACGAGGTTTTCCGCCGCCAGACCTCCGTCCGGCGTTTGCTGATTCGTTAACGCCATCATTTGTAAATGTTCTTTCTTTTTGGCAGGAAAAGAATATCATACTGATAAACAAAACTGCTGATAGAATCTGTTTCATAAAATAATTTTAATCGTGTTACAATAGAATTACATTGCATACTAACCGGAGCTAACAGGGAGTTATCTTCTTGTCCTCACTATTTCAAGAATTTCACATCACTCAAAATGTTTTGTGCAATCTTATTCCCCATTGTCCTTGCCGCATCGCAGGCATAGCGGGTATGAATGCCTGCATATAATCTTGACAGCCCGATTTGTTGAGCCATATCACTAAAAGATGTGTATGATTGTGGCGGCATATTCAGATAATCATAAGTGTGATTGGTGAATGCATAATTTTCTCCAAATAAATGACTAAATACGACTTCCGCAGCGCCGGCGGTGCTGGAATGCCCTGATGGAAAATCAGGATGAGGAGGAGTCGTTCCAAACAATGTATTCCAGTTCTTGCCCATTATATTACGTATAAATGTTACTGGTCTTTCTGTACTGGTAACTGGTCCTCCATTCACATCTTTATATTTCCATTGGAAGCAACCGATCAATGCATCGGCTATAGTAATACCTGATTTGGCAAAAGCAACCGAACTGAAATCGAGAGATGGATTTTCTATTCTTAACACCTGATATAAAATAGACAGGTAATGACCGCCTGAAACATAACCGGGATTATCGCGATAATATAAACCAGTAGCCGTTTGGTCTGCAGTTAGGCTTTGAGAAATAGTATATACTTCTTCCATATTCTTATAATACGTTGAGGATGGATCAGTGGAATAAGCCGGCGGAAGTGTTGGCTGTGAATTATTTAAACTGGATGCATCAAACAATCTGTTTCTTCCCCAATAAGGTGTGGAGGCGGCAGGATTATTTGGAAATGTAGGAACCCATAAACCTGGGCCTACTGGTAAAGTATAAGGATCACTTGCATGATTCGCTCCATCTGTTTTCGACCAATCAAAAACTAATTGAGCTACTGCTTTACCAAAAGTGGTTGAACGATTATATGTCTCCGCATTTACCTGGGTTTTATAAACATCATTCAGCGCATTTTCCAATGAATCGATAGAAGCTTTATTGGATGATGATGTGGCTGGAAAAAATTCTTTGGTCATTAGAGCAAGTGCAGCATTGGCACTGGCGGCCCAATGATAAGCAAACCCCGGAGATGTCTGTGGCATGGCGGGCATCGCTGTTAACTGTCCCGATAAGGATTGATAAGCTGGCATACCTGGCACTACTGATTCATATAAAGCAACACCTGAATAGGCAAAAAAGCGGGAGTTAGTTGGTGGCGGCATTCCGGCCGTCGTACGGATAACACGCAACTGCATATCCATCCATTTCAATACTACTTCTGAAGAATACTCTTTTGCTTGAAGTAAATGCCCATGTTGACTGTTTTGATTTGCAACTGCACTTTCTTCCGGGTTTGGCTGAAAAGGTTTGTCAACCTTTTTTTGACAGGAACTAATAAACAATGCCACTATAAAAATGGTAGAGGCAATTGATAAAATTTTCTTTCTCATAAAAAATAATTTTTAACTGGTGATGAATAATTTGATGGATAAAAATATTCTCAGCCATTGCGAAAGCAAACCAGGATTGATTAGTACGATAAAACGAATAACGATTTGTATAAATGAACCAGTAACCTGTTGTGTCTGCTGAAATTTGTGCCTGGATTTATTATATAAGTTTCTTCTAACTATTACAAGTACAGAGATATGAACCTGTTTTAAGATAAATATGCTATCCCAACTGCTCACCCAATGCTGCAGGATAGCCATGATTTTGCAACCTTGCTCATTGGCAATTAAACAGTAATTAAAAAAAGAATAAGTTTGAAGAAGAGGGGACGTTTATAAGATGTTTTATTCGTTAACTTTAAGAGAATACATCTCTCAATATCAATCAATCTAGCTGTAATGCTGTCATTGAGAACCATATTGATCCTTGCAGTAAGCACTATCGTTGCCATTGACTCCAACGCACAAGATCATCCTGACAGGGTTAAAATTGACAGCTTGAAAGAACAATTGTCAGTCACACGTGGGATTGAAAGAATAAATTGCCTTAATGCGCTTGCAGAAGAGTTCTGGTGGTGGCAATTTGATTCTTATATATCTGATTCTATATCACGTTGGGCAATTCCTGCTAACAAAGAATCACAGGAAATGAATTATACCATGGGATTAGCAACATCCCTCATGCATCTTGGCGTGGCTGACATCTTTAGAAAAAATTTACTGACAGCAGAGAAATATTTGCGGGATGCCCTCCAGCTTTTTGAAAAGCTTGGTAATGATAAAGGGATCGGATGGACCAATGTTTGGCTTGGCCAGGATCTCTTCCATCAAAATGAATTTAAAGAATCTATCAGTTGCTATCGTAAGTCGCTTCCTTATTTCGATAAAACTAATGATTGGGAAGCGCAAGGAAAAACCTGGGCCTGGTTGGGGTTATTGTATACTACTATTGGTGATTATGACCAGGGAGTTTTTTTTGCCAGTCAAAGTCTTTTGAAACGAAAAGAAATGAGTGATCATTCATGTGTTGCACGTTCGCTGACAGGTATGGCCAATTTCTATAAAAATGTCGGGGCAAATGAGGAAGCACTCAATTATTATCTTCAAACCAGGGCCTATGCTGAAGAACATTCATTAAATTACCGCTATACGCGATGGAATTTTCTCGCCGAATCACTTGCCTCCTTATATCGTTTATTGAATAAGCCAGACTCATCTTTACTATATCTGCGGGAAGCTATACGAACTGATCCCGAGAACCTGAACATCAAAGTGGCGATTGGAGAGATCTTTTTATTAAAAAAACAATATGATTCTGCATTACAAATCTTCTTAAAACCAATCGGGACCTTAAGACGGGAAAACGACAAATGGGATTTGATGAGAGTTTTATTGGGTGCGGCGAATGCCTATGCCGGAAAAGGAAATAATACGACAGCTCTTAACTATGCCCATGAAAGTCTTTCTATTTCCCGGGCGGCTGATGTGAGACCATTTATGATAAAGAACTATACACTCTTATCAACTTTATATGGCAATTTATCCAAAAGTGACAGCGCCTATTACTATCTTAAATTATCCACTGCCTTAGAAAATGATTTGACAACCAAACAGTTTTTGTTTATGCTTTCCAATTATAAAAAACAAACTGAATCCAACAAGCAGCAGGAGCAAATTGCATCACTTGATAAAAACAATAGGGTACTTGACCAGGCTAATAAGATCAAAGAAGAGAAATTGAAACAGGCGTCATTGCTAAAATGGGTATTTGCCGCAGGTTTATTTATAGCGTTGTTAGCCGCATTATTTATCTATAGAAGCCTCACGTTGAAAAGAAAAAATGAACAACTGGAAAATCAAAAAACACAATCCGATCTGAAACTGAAAGCTTCAGAGCTGGAAATGCAGGCTTTGCGTGCACAGATGAATCCCCATTTTATTTTTAACTGCCTTAGTTCGATCAACCATTTCATCTTAAAAAATGAAACTGATTTTGCATCGGATTATCTTACCAAGTTTTCACGATTGATAAGGATCGTTTTGATCAATTCAAAAAATAAGCTGATCACCCTGGAAGACGAACTGGAAATGCTACGCCTCTATCTTGACATGGAACGGCTCAGGTTCAAAAATTCATTTACCTATACTATCAATTTTATCAATTCGGTTGATATTGACAATATTTATATACCCCCTCTCCTATTACAGCCATTTGCTGAAAATGCCATTTGGCATGGATTAATGAATAAAGATGGAGAAGGTCATCTTGAAATTAGCTTATGTACTGAAAGTGATTTTTTAATTTGCCATATTATCGATGATGGTATCGGAAGAAAAGCAGCGGCTGAACTAAAACCTTCAGATGAAAAAAAGAAATCATTGGGATTGAAGATCACCCGTGAAAGATTTGATCTATTAAATGAAACGGACGAGAAAAAAACATTTTTTGAATTCGAAGATCTATATGACGAAAATAGAAATGCAGCAGGTACAAAAGTGATGCTCAAAATACGGATCAGGGAGGCGGCGTATTCTCTTAGCTAATATGTAAATGAACAACAAATGATCAAAGCTATCATTGTAGATGATGAACCATACTGTTGCGAAAGTCTTGCAACTCTTTTGCAACGATTTTGCCCGGAAGTAAAAGTCGCTGACATCTGCTACAACGGAGTAAGTGCATTAAAAGCTATTAAGGAGGAAGAACCGCAACTGGTTTTCCTGGATATTGAAATGCCAAAAATGAACGGCTTTGAATTGATTGAAAAATTGGGTGACATAAACTTTCAACTCATCTTTACCACGAGCTATGATCAATATGCAATTAAAGCTATCCGCTTTAGCGCTTTGGATTTTCTATTAAAGCCAGTCGACCGGGACGAACTGCAAAGAGCCGTGCAAAAAGTTGCTCTTAGATTAAAAAATCCAATGCCAGAACAGATTGAAATATTGTTACAGAAATTGCATCAGCCGGGAACACCCGTTGCTAAAATTGCGATCCCGACATTGGAAGGATTGCATATGATACTTGTTGAATCAGTGATCAGCTGCACCGCGGACAGTAACTATACAATTTTGCATTTAAAGAATAAGCAAAAAATTACTGCGTCACGAACATTGAAAGAAATTGAAGAGATGCTCGAGGATTTTTCTTTTGCAAGGGTGCATCATTCTTTTCTTATTAACCTGAACGAAGTGGAAAAATATATCAGGGGCGAAGGTGGTTATGTGCTCATGAGTGACGGATCATCGATTGATGTTTCCCGCAGCCGCAAAGAATATCTTTTAAAAAAACTACAACCCAACCGACAATAAAACCATTAACCAAATCAAAAACTTTTTATGAAAAAGCTGTTCATACTTTTTTTTTCTGCCATATTACTTGCGAAGACTGCTAGTCCGCAAGGTTGCATAATGATTCGCAATATTTCAGGCTTTGGCCAATATAATATTACCGATAATGGCTTTTCAGTCTCAGAATGGCAATTAAACATTAATAATCGTTATTTCAAATCGTTCCGCGATTTCAAAGAAACTCAAAACCAGAATACCCCGAAGCAAAACGAATCTGTTATTAAATCGTACTTAATGGATATTTCATTAAGTAAATTCTTGAACAACGGATGGTCATTGAATTTTAGCCTGCCCGTCTCCTCTAACAGCCGGGAAGCTTCGGTGGAACATGGCGGCCCCAACACAAAAAGACATACAACAAGGTCATTTGGCATTGGTGATATTCGTTTCACTGCTTACAAATGGCTATTAAAACCATCTCTAAAACAAAGAGGGAATATACAATTAGGTTTAGGTCTCAAACTACCAACAGGGGATTATAAATACCAGGACTATTTCTACAGGAATGATTCAACAAAAGTTCTCTCCGCCGTTAACCCTTCCATTCAATTGGGGGATGGTGGAACCGGTATCATTACAGAATTGAATTTATTCTATATAGTAAATACTACAAGAACAATCAGCCTCTATGGTAATTTTTATTACCTGATAAATCCAAGAGAGCAGAATGGAACGGCTTTTACAGCCGGCAAAGTACCGCCACGAATTGATAGCCTTGCAAACAATATTATATTAAGTGTGCCTGATCAATACTCTTTGAGAGTGGGAGCTAATTTCAATTTTAAAAACTGGATATTTTCTGGCGGCTTAAGAAATGAAGGTTTACCTGTTTATGATCTATTTGGCGGCAGTGAGGGGCTTCGGCGGTCAGGCAATAATCTTTCCGCAGAGCCTGGCATTGTTTATAAAATGAAAAAGGCAACTGTTTATGCTTATGTTCCTTTTATCATTGCAAGAAAAATAAAGCAGAATGTACCAGACAAATTTAAAACGAATTATACAGGTATATACACAGTAAGCCCTGGAGGGTCCGGAGATTACCAGGTGTTTGTCGGAGTTCAGTTCAAGTTTTGATTTTATTTCTTCCTGCTCGAAAACATAAAATCTGTTGCGGGGTTTTTTCGAATAATTGTTCCTGTTAATTGCCCCGCTATTCAGAGCGGGGGTCAAATGAAACTAAAATTGACGAGAGGGCTTTAGCCCTTTACTGCTCAAAAAGATAATTTTTTATAAATTCATCATATTCCTGTTGAAATGTTTTCTTTTGATGGTGTTCTTCCTGGGCAGTAATGTAATTATTCACTGCATCAAATTGTGACGCACCGACTGAAACAGCAAAATAATCATCCTGCCAACCAAATTTCACAGGCCAATGCAAATTTTTATTTGCCCAATAAGATGATTCACCTTTGATAAGATTCATAACTGTGGCCACATTTTGTTCTGAAGTCAAAGAAACGAAACAATGCAAATGATCGAGCCAGCCATTTACATTAATAAGATGAATGTTTTTCCGCGATGAATATTCCCTTATATGTTTGCAAAGAGAATCTTTGTTGGCTTTGTTCATAAGCGGTTTGTGGTCTTTGGTCGCCCAAACGGTATGAACTAGTAGTTTGATAAAAGGCATATCTTATAAAGGGCTAAAGCCCTGAACAGGAAACTACAATTTTCAAATCATCCCGCCCTGAAGGGCGGGGCAACTAAAGAGAAGAAAATAAACAATTATTTACCGTTTATTTCTTCCTGCTCCAAACCATAAAATCTGTTGGGGGAATTTTTTCAATACCGAGTTGACAAAGCATATTCACGAACTCCTTACATGGAAACGTTATATTGACCTACCGAAATGAAGAATAGGTAAATGGTGAATTTAGTGTACCTTATATCGATTAAACATATAACATGAAAAAGCTCACCATTTTTTCACTGACATATCTACTATTTACCAATTATGCAACATCACAAGGATGCATTATGGTTCGGAATATATCGGGCTTTGGTCAATATAATTTAACCGATAATGCTTTTTCTACTTCAGTCTGGCAAATAAATGTCAATTCACGATATTTTAAGGCATTCCGCGACTTTAAAGGCACAACTGATCAGAACACAAAAAAAGAAGACGAATCCATCGTACGTTCCTATACCATGGATATAACTGTAAGCCGAATGCTGAATAATGGATGGTCTATGGATTTAAGCTTACCTATCGCTGCGAATTCCCGTTCGGCAACACTGGAACATGGGGGCCTCGGTACTCCAAGGCATAGCACTCATACTTTCGGGATTGGCGACATTCGCTTTACTGCATATAAGTGGTTATTAAAGCCCACTGTTTATTTAAAAGGAAACATACAACTGGGGATTGGAATTAAATTGCCTACAGGCGACTACAAATACCAGGATTATTTTTACAGGAACGATAGTACAAAAGTATTAGCACCGGTTAATGCATCCATTGGACTAGGCGATGGGGGAACCGGCATTATTACTGAACTGAATACATTTTATTACATTAATGCTACTAAGACTATAAGTTTTTATGGTAATTTTTATTATCTTATTAATGCAAGAGATCAAAGCGGAGTATCGACCACAAACGGGAAAACGCCAACAGCACTTCAAATTAAAATAGGATCTGATATTTACAGTGTACCGGACGTATATTCTATCAGAAGTGGTTTCATCTTCAACTTCAGTAAATTGGTTTTTTCTGTCGGGTTACGTGATGAAGGTGTACCCGTTCACGATCTTTTTGGAGGCAGCAACGGTCTTCGCAGACCCGGTCATAATTTATCAGCTGAGCCCGGATTGATATTTAAAATGAAAAAAGTAACGTTATATTCTTATATTCCATTTATTGTTGCCAGAAAAATAAGGCAAAATCCGACGGATGCAATGGCAACAAAAATCACAGGCGTCTATACAAAAGGCTCGGGTGGATCTGGAAATTACTCGGTATTTGCGGGGGTTCAATTTAAATTATAAAGTTATTTCTTGCTGAACAAACCATAAAAGTCTATTGGGAATTTTCTCCTCCAACCCATCGAAGTATATTAATTAATGATAAGCATTTTTATAAAATTGGCTTTCATATCAAAGACCCGATCATGTATATCAACGTGTATACGCTGAATTATCTAAAACCTGTTGAAGACATAAGCCTAAATTTACTCTTGCGATAATCATTAAGCTTATCATGTTGCAAAACCGCCAGCTTGCTGCTATTCTTTTCACCGACATTGTTGGTTCTACAGCAATGATGCAGAAGGATGAACAAGCTGCTGTATCCTTAAGCAAACGCTATGTTGCTGTTCTTAAACAATTTGTTTCATCACATGGAGGTGAAATCCTGAATGACTATGGAGACGGAAGCCTTTGTACTTTTTCAAGTGCTACAGAGGCACTCCGGTGTGCCATTGAAATGCAGCAACAATTTCAAATGGAGCCGAAAGTTCCGCTACGTATTGGTTTGCATGTCGGAGAAATTTTTTTTGAAGATGGTAAAGTTTTTGGAGATAGTATAAATGTAGCATCACGGGTACAGTCACTAGGTATTGCCAATTCAATTCTTTTTTCCTCTGAAATAAACAGCAAAATAAAAAATCAGCAGGAATTTAAATGCGTATCCATAGGTAAATTTCATTTTAAAAATATCGAAGAACCTATGGAAATTTTTGCCTTGTCAAATAAGGGTTTGGTGGTTCCCAAAAAAGAAGAGTTGACGGGCAAACTAAAAGAGATTGAAAAACGGTCATTTCGCAAAAAATTGATTATTGCAATGATCGCTGTAATACTTTTGGTTGTTTCTTTTCTTATCTATAAAAACTTTTCAACTACCGAATCTGTTTCAGCAACTGAAAAATCAATAGCGGTATTACCCTTTGAAAATGCAGGAGTAAGTGATAGTGAAATATATCTGTCCGACGGGATCAGTCAGGATATTATTAATAATCTTTCTAAACTTTCTTCGCTTCAAAAAGTGATTGCATGGTACTCTGTAAAAAGTTTTAAGAAAACGACAAAATCGGTTAAACAAATTGGCGATGAGCTTGGTGTTAGGGTTATCCTAACCGGAACTATTCAAAGACATGCAGATAAGATACAGGTGACTGCTGAACTTATAGATGTTAACACCAATGAAAGACTCTGGGGCGATAGTTATGACTATTCTTTAGAAGATATTTTATCCATCCAAAGGGAAGTATCACAAAGTATTGCTGCTACGCTTAAAACAAAATTAACTCCAGCGGAAAAAAGAGAGATTTCAAAACACTATACCGATAACGTTGAAGCCTATAAATTTTATCGCAGGGGCCGTTACTTTTTGGATGCCCGCACAGTAGAAGGTTTTGACAGTGCAGAATTAAATTATAAAAAAGCCATTAAATTGGATCCTGATTACGCTTTGGCATATTCGGGCCTTGCTGATCTTTATATATATAACCCAAGAGGACTAACACAACGGGAAGCCATTCCTATTGCCAGCGATTATGCTAATAAAGCATTATTACTGGACAGTACTCTAGGCGAAGCTTTGACAACATTAGGTTTTATTCAGTCCACATTCGATTATGATTGGGCGAAATCAAAAGTCACTTTAGAAAAAGCTATCGCATATAATCCCAATTATCCTGACGCTCATAAATTTTATGGAAACTTGTTGCAATATACGGGGGAAAGTGTTGAACAGGGAATTAATGAAATTAAAAAAGGGCTGGCTCTCGATCCTCTTTCCGTAAATCTGAATTATGTACTTGGCAGGAATTATTACCTCGCCAAAAAATATGACTCGGCATATGAGCAACTTAAGAAAACCCTTGTAATTGGTCCCAATTTTAATCTTGCAAAAGGAAATCTCGCTTATACTCTTTTGGCAAAAAAAAATTATTCAGAAGCGTTTGAAGTAATTAAGCAGATCGACAGAACCGGGACTTCCAAAACAAACTATTACCAGGGCGCGACTCTCAGTTATGCTTATGCTGTTTCCGGAGACAAGGCTCGTGCAAGAGCAGAACTGGAGAAAACTATAACAGAATTTCCTGATCAAACTCCTTACCATTTGGCCGGTATTTATGTTCTTCTCAATGATTATGACGAGGCGTTTAGTAACCTCGAAAAGGCTTATGAAATGCGGGATCTCTTTATGTATCTTCTGAAAGTCGACCCTACGTTTGACTCAATTCGAAATGAACCCCGTTTTATCGCATTAATGAAGAAGATGCATTTGGAATAATCTATTTCTTCCTGCTCCAAACAATAAAATCTGTTGGCGGAATTTTTTCAATGCCTAACTGGCGAAGCATATTCACCAACTGACCACGATGATAAGTACCATGATTAAAGACATGGAGCATCATCTGAAAGATGGGTTGCTTAAACGATTCTTTCTTTTGACTATAGTATTGAAACACATGATCGAGTATTGGTTCGGTCGCTGTGCTTACCCATTCCTGCCACTGATGGTTTTGTTGTAATAAACCATTAGCAACATCTTTCATCGATGTATTTGAGTTATCGCTGGGCCTGAT
>Ga0075418_10009573_pt1 | contig 10871 bp, 15 predicted proteins | sample SoiMetdeltSBSDD2_FD_81776 | JGI IMG/M metagenome (GOLD analysis project Ga0075418, IMG submission 81776) | Bulk soil microbial communities from a Populus tree surrounding site in Tennessee, USA - Soil MetaG P. deltoides SBSDD2 | ecosystem: Environmental > Terrestrial > Soil > Tree plantation...
CAACACGTATGACGCGGCTCGTAGTGTTGGGTCTCGCCAGAACGGCTCGACCCAACCTACGAGTTGACGTCTGTTTCCTGTAACCGGCGCAACCGGTCGAGCGCCCCCTGCAGGATGAAGACCGCGGCGTGCTGGTCGATGACCTTGGCGCGCCGCGCCCGGGTGACGTCGGCGGCGATCAACTCGCGCTCGACGGCGGCGGTGGAAAGGCGCTCGTCCCAGAGCGCGATCGGCAATTCGGTCAAGCGCGAGAGGTTGCGGGCAAAGGCGCGCGTCGACTGGGCGCGGGGCCCTTCGCTGCCATTCATGTTGAGCGGCAGGCCGAGTACGAAGCCGGCCGACTTGCGCTCGGCGGCAAGTGCCAGCACGCGCGCCGCATCGGCCGCGAAGGTCTTGCGCGCGATCGTCTCGACCGTGGTGGCGAGCCGCCGGTCCGGATCGCTGGCGGCGACCCCGATGGTCTTGCTGCCGAGGTCGAGTCCGATCAGCGCGCCGCGGGCGGGCAGCAGCGGCGCGACGTCGATGAGCGGCAAAACCTGAGCAGGCATGGGCAAAGGCTATAGCGCCTTCCGGCGCCGTGGTCTGCCGCTATAGTGATGCTGCCGGGGGGCGAGCGTTGATCCGCCGCAGCGCGCCGGGCGCAGGTTTCGGGCCGGGCCGGTGTTTGTATCGGAGGGCGTGTGTAAGATGCGCCCGATCATGGAGGACGACATGAAAATAGCGTTGCTGGGCCTGGCGCTGGTGCTCACGGCCGCGGGTGCGCCGCGCGGCGCCGCGGCAGCCGAAATCAAGGTGCTCACCGCCGGCGCCTTCAAGCAGGTGCTGGTGGCGCTGGTTCCCGATTTCGAGAAGCAGACCGGCCACAAGGTGATCGTCGAGAACGAGACCGTCGGCGCGCTGACCAAGCGGATCGAGGGCGGCGAGAGCTTCGACGTCGCCGTGCTCACGCCGAGGGCAGTCGACGACCTCGCCGGCAAAGGCAAGTTCGTCGCCGGCAGCCGCGCCAACCTGGCGCGCGTCGGCGTCGGCGTGATGGTGAAGGCGGGTGCGCCGGCGCCCGACATCAGCACGGTCGAGGCGTTCAAGCGCGCGCTCATCGCCGCCAAGTCGGTCGCCTATATCGATCCGGCGAGCGGCGGCTCGAGCGGCATCTATATCTCCGGCCTGCTCGACAAGCTCGGCATCGCCGATCAGGTGAAGCCGAAGGCCAAGCTCAAGCAGGGTGGCTATGTCGCCGATCTCATCGTCAAGGGCGATGCCGAGCTCGGCATCCACCAGATCAGCGAGATCGTGCCGGTCAAGGAGGTGACCCTGGTCGGGCCGCTGCCGGCGGAGATCCAGAACTACACGGTCTATGCGGCGGGGCTGGGCGCCAACGCCAAGGACAGCGAAGCCGCCAAGGCGCTGATCAAGGCGCTGACCGGGCCGGCCGCCGCCGACGTGCTCAAGTCAAAGGGCATGGAGGGCGCCGGGTCGTAACGGCGTTCTGACAGGGTAGTACGCCATGCCGGTGTCGCCGAAGGCGCTGTTCTTCGACGTGTTCGGGACGCTGGTCGATTGGCGCACCAGCATCGCGCGCGAGGCCGAGCTGATCCTCAAGCCGCTCGGCCATTCGCTCGACTGGCTCGGCTTCGCCGATGCCTGGCGCAACGAGTATCAGCCGGGCATGGAGGAGGTGCGCTCCCGCCGCATCCCGTTCAGCAAGCTCGACGTGCTGCACCGGAGAAACCTCGAGCGCATCCTGCCGCGCTTTCGCATCTCCGGCTTGTCGGAGGATGCAATGCGCGAGCTCAATCTGGCCTGGCATCGGCTCGACGCCTGGCCGGACGTGCCGCCCGGCATGGCGCGGCTCAAGCGCCGGGTCATGCTGGCGCCGGTGTCGAACGGCAACATCTCGCTGATGGTCGACCTGGCGCGGCGCAACAACATCCCCTGGGACGCGATCCTGGGGGCCGAGACCGCCGGCGACTACAAGCCCAAGCCGCGCGTCTATCTCGCAGCTTGCGAGGCGCTCGACCTGCCGCCCGGCGAGTGCATGATGGTGGCGTCCCACACCAGCGACCTGCTCGCCGCCGCCAAGTGCGGCCTGCTCACCGGGCACATCGCGCGCCCGGATGAAAAAGGGCCGGGCACCGGCGAGGCGGCGCCGAAGGCGCCGGTCGACGTCGCGGCGAGCAGCTTGGAGGATCTCGCCGGCAAGCTCGGCGCGTGAGGGGGCGTCAGTTCGGCCCCGCGATGCCGGCGCTCCTGGCCACCTTCGTCCACTTGGCGATCTCGCTCTTCACCCGCTCGGTGAACGCCTCGGGCGAGCTGCCGACCGGGTCGGCGCCTTCGAGCGAGATGCGCGCGCGCACCTCGGGCACGCTGAGCAGTCGCACGACCTCGCCGTTGATCTTGCCGACGACGTCGCGCGGCGTGCCGCCGGGCGCGAACACGCCCTGCCAGGAGCTGATCTCGTAACCGGGAAATCCCGACTCGGCGATGGTCGGCACGTCCGGCAGATAGGGCAGGCGCTGCTCGGTGGTGACGGCGATCGCCCGCAGGCTCCCGGCCTTGACGTGCTGCAGCACCGCCGGCACCAGCGCGAAGTAGATCTTGATATGACCGCCGAGAAACGCGTTCATCGCCTCGGCGTTGCCCTTGTAGGGCACGTGCACCATGTCGACGCCGGCCATCGACTTGAACATCTCGGCGGCGAGATGCGGCGAGGTGCCGACGCCGGAGGAGGCGTAATCCCATCCGCCCGCCTTCGACTTCGCCATCGCGATGAATTCCTTGAGGTTGGTCGCCGGCAGCGACGGATGCACCACCAATATCAGCGGCAGCGAGGCGAACTCGCTGACCGGGGCGAAATCCTTGATCGGATCGAACGGCAGCTTCTGCATGACGGCGGTGATCGCGAAGCTGATGGTGGTGACCAGCAGGGTGTGACCGTCGGGCGGCGCCTTGGCGACGACGGCGTGGCCGATGGTGCTGCCGCCGCCCGGGCGATTGTTGACGATGACGGTCTGCCCCCAGCTCTCGCTGAACCGCTGAGCGATCAGGCGGGCGACATTGTCGGTGGTGCCGCCGGCGACGAACGGGACCACCAGCTCGATCTGCTTCTTGGGATAGTCCTGCGCCGCAACCGGCGCGCTTGCGGCGAATACGCTCGCCAGCAGCAAAGTCGCGAGCGACGTCGAACGATTGCGCATCTTGAGCTCCGCAGGCTTGGCGTTGCGTCGACGCGGACGGCTTTCTTCGTGCGTCAGTACGGCCGCACCGTGCCCTTGACGGTGGTGCGCAGCATCAGCCGGCGCTCGGTCGACGGGAAATCGGTGCGCGCGTGCGACGAGCAGCGGTTGTCCCAGAGCAGCAGGTCGCCCAGGCGCCAGACGTGCTCGTAGACGAATTCGCGCTTCTCGGCGTGATCGAACACCGCCTCGAGCACCGGCCCGCTCTCGGCCGGCGGCATGTCGACGATGCCGACCGTCATCAGCCGGTTGACATAGACCGCCTTCCGGCCGGTGTCCTCGTGTGTGCGGAACACCGGATGGACGCATTCCGCAAACGCCTCGGTGCCGCGGCTGTCGCCGCGCTGCGTCGAGCCGTAATTGTAGTGGTGCGTGGCCTTGCGGCCTTCGAGCTTCTTGCGAATACCCGGATCGAGCGTGTCGTAGGCGGCATAGCCGCTGGCGAACAAGGTGTTGCCGCCGGCAGATGGGATCTCCACCGAATAGAGCAGGGTCCCCTTGCTCGGCACTTCGGCGTGGATCATGTCGTGGTGGAACATCATCTCGCCGTCCGGCAGCGCGCCGATCGGCTCGCCGTTCTCGCGGATGTTGGAGATCAGCATGATGCCCGGCAGCATCTTGGCGAAGCCGGGCGGGCGATATTTCGGCGGCCGCGACAGCTCGCCGAGCTCGCCGAAATAGCCGGTGACGCGAAGGAAATCCTCCTGCGACAGATTTTGGTCCGGAAACACGATGACCAGATGGTCGAGCCAGGCCTGGTAGATCGCCCGGATGGTCTCGTCGTCGGGCTTCTCGCGCAGGTCGATGCCGCGCAGTTCGGCTCCGATATGCCTGGTCAGCGGAACGACCTCGAACCGTGTTCTTGTCATGACGCTCATGGCGTTTCCTCGCGCGTTGTTGCTCCGCGGTATCGGCATGAGAATAGCAGGCGGTCATGTCGCCGCAACCGGCGTTGCTGCGGCTTGTCGCCAAAGCCGACCGATGCCATTATCGCCAAGGTCGCAAGGCAGCCAGGCGCAAGGAGCGAACGATGACGTTTCGCGTGAACAAGCTGTCCGATGCGGGCGCCGCCGAGATCCTGGGTCTCGACTGCGCGCAGTCGCTCGATCCGGCCACGCTCGCGGCGCTCAACCGCGCGATCCTCGATTACCCGGTCGTCGCCATCCGCGACCAGGCGCTGAGCCCGAAACAGCAGGCGGCGTTCTCGCGCCAGCTCGGATCGCTGGAGGCGCAGGATCGCAAGACCTATTGCCATCCCGACGATCCCGACATTCTGATCCTCTCGAACGAGCTCCGGCCCGACGGAACCGCGGTCGGCATCGTGGATGCCGGCGACTTCTGGCACTCCGATTCCTCGCATCTCGAAGAGCCGTGCAAGCTCACCTTGCTCTACGCCGTGCGCAATCCGTGCCAGGGCGGCGACACCGAATACTGCAATCGCCGGACGCCATCCTGTCTAGTGTCGGCCGGTGCCATTTAGTCAATGTTTTCAAGGAAAAACGCGCCCACGACAGCCCCGTCGTACCAGCCCGTTCCGTCCCGTATCAGGCAATTGGGTAGCAAAAATGGTAGCAGCCCATGCGCCAAGACGAGAAAGGCGCCACCAGGGCCGCCCCCCGCCGAATAACGCACCAGCGTGCTTGCTTGACCGGCGGGGCCGCCTGGGCAAAGATTTTGGGTGGGCAGTTGAGTGACGAGGTCCCGTTGCGTCGGATCGAGATCGTCGAAGAACCAAACCAGATTCCCTACAAGTGGATTGCGATCGACAAAGGCACGCGCCAGTCGTTGCTGCGCCTGTCCGACCTGTACCAACTTCGTGATGTCTGCCACCGGCTAGAGTGGGAGGTGGTCGACGTGAAGCGGGCGCGGGGAAATTAGGGGCGACTCACAACTCGCAACACCTTCGGTCGTCATGTCATTCCCTTCCCTGCGCAAGGCTGCGGGAAGCATCGAAGGCGTGCGCGCGAACGCGGGCACCCTTGGCGCTAATAAACCACCGTCAGGACGAAGATGCCACCGCGTACCGGAGGACGCGCAGGGAAGTCGTCGTTATTTGTGGGTTTTGCGGCAGCTTTCACGTCATAAGTCGTCAAGACGGTCCACCCTGCCACACCGGCAGTCAGGATCATAGCGGTAGCGATGATGAACAAGTTGATCTTGCGCATGCGAAATCTCCCGCCTCTCATGCCCTATTAGGGAGACTGGTAAAGTCTTTGAGTCGGCGATGTGATGGCCATCACAAAATGGGCGATTGACCGGCCATCAATCGAGCGCCGCAGCGGGTGAACTCTGCCCTTGGGATAGTATCGAAGCGTGCTGGAAGCATGGGAGGCTCATTCAAAATGGCATCCAAGGGACAAATGACAGGAATGCTCGGCGTCTATCTCACCGCCGCCGAACTTGTTAAGCGTGGCTTCATTGTTTCTCCAACGTCTAGAAGCGCCTTAGGCGCGGACCTACTCATTACGGATCAGCAGTGCAAGAAGGCGCGGTCGGTCCAAGTTAAAACCAATTCAAGCATGCAAAAGTGGTGGCATATGAGTTCGAGCGCGAGGGAATTGATTTCTGCGACCCATAAATATGTTTTCGTCAGCGTACCAAAGAATCCGAAAAGACCACCTCAGTTCTATGTCGTTCCTAGTCGAGTAGTAGCACGCTCCATTCTAAAAAGCCGGACGCGCGGAGATGTTTATGACATCCGAAAAACTCGGACGCACGGCACCGGAGGGCCGTTTGACCATGAAGAAAAGTACAAAGACAAGTGGAAGAAGGCGTTTGGTGACCCATTAGGGGCAGTCCCGGCCAAGACAAGTTAAGCGCGCCACGTCTCCGGGCACCGCGTCGAGCGCCGATCAGGGGTGGAACACCAGCGGCCTCGCGATCTTGCGCAGCAGCCGGAGTTGCCGAACGTCGAGCGATGCGATGAACGCTTCAATGTCCTCAATCGCCGGGCTGTAGGGCGTATCGTCGCTGACACCGGCTCGATGCCGTAAGATCGCGAAGTATTTTCGCCGCCAGTCTGTCTCGCTCAGGCTTGCCGCGTCGTGCTTTGCGAGCAAACCCGCCGCCGCGATGATGCGCAGCGGTACGTCTCGAAGTATCTTCGCCGCCAGTTTGTCTCGCTCAGTGGTGGGTGGTGCTTTGCTCATGTCTGCGCGCTGCACCCCGCCACGAGACACACCGAGGTCGCGGGCAGCTTGACGTTCGCCGCCCTCCTTACGGTGGCCACGACCATCGGATCGCGTGCTTTCAATCGCCCAAGTTGGGCCGATTGAAGATTGGCCTTTTGCTCGACCAGCTCGTTCATGGCTCTCCTCAACAGTTTCGCTTCAAAGACCCGATGATGCAGCCCTATGTCATCATCCGAGGCATACAGAACAAGCTGATCCCAGAGGCGGCGAAGATTATTCTTTTTCCAACGCGAACAGGGGGCTTTGCCCATCTAGCCCGCGCGGCCTTCTTGGCGATGGCTTTGCGCTTTGAAGCGGGCAAACTCTCTGAGCGGACCTTGCCGCCAATGCGTCCCAGCGATGCTGCGGTCGCTTTCTTTTGCGGTCCTCCGGCGCGTTCTCGATCTCCCCCGTCGCGATCCGCATGACATGGACCGCGTTGCCGATCACGTCGGCGGGGCGCTTCTCACCGCGGGGGCCTCGGGGCATACTGTGCACTTCCTGACAGAGGGGCGATGCGATGCAGCTTACAGCGAAACGTAAGGGAACGGGCCTTCAGATCAAGGTCTTTGAGGGAAAGGACTCCGGAGCGCAGTACCTTGTGCTTCGAACGGGGCGCGACAGCTTCCATGTGTTCGCTGAAGTGGAGGCCAAGGAGGCTGCCCACGACTGTCGCGGCAGCGTCCAACGTGGCGCCACTCAGGCTCTATGGAAAGCCCTCTGGAAAGAGGCCGAAAATTCAAACTGAGACACTACCCAAATGCCCCGCACCTATCTCGTCTTTGGCGACATCGAAGGCAAGCTCGACGTGCTCGGCGTCGAATGCACCAAGTGCGACCGTGAGGGCTCCACAAACTAATCGACTGATGAAATGGCAGGGAGCAGCTCAACGGCGACTGTCCGAAGCGTGATGCACACAGCCTGCACGACCACTGCGACCTTGGTGTTTTTAGCGGACTCGACTCCGGTCCGGATTCTAGGATCATCCTCGTGCGTTACCGTGGAGCGCGGCGAGTGGGTGCCCCTTCTGAGCCGGGCGCTTTCTGGGACTAAGAAAATTCAACTGTGGAGCCCCTATCTTTGTTCCACCGGCGCACATCATTTCGGCGGGTGTAGTGCTCGCCGTCTACCTTGCAAAGTTTTTTCGCCGAACCGAGATCGGCTAAGGCGCGTTCTTTGCCCAGAGAACAAAAATCTGGAGAGAAACAGTCATGAAAACCAAAATATTGGTCGCCGTCGTCGCGACAATGTTGGCAACGCCAGTGCTCGCGGACTTCTTCATTGTTCGTGAGGGCGTAAGTGGCCCCTGTCGTGTGGTTGATGCACGGCCGACCGACGCGAAGACCATCGTAATCGGAAACAGGGCGTACACGGCTCGTGCGGACGCCGAGAGGGACATTACAAATCTTTGCCCCACGGCGGCGCCGGCCGTTGAGGGGCAAGTAGTTGCGCCTCCGGCCCCAGTCATCGTTGTGCCCCCAACTGTCCAGGCCCCAGTTGTTGCCCCCCCAAGAGTTCAGGCCCCGGCTGTTGCGGTCCCGGCTGCCCCAGCCCCGGTTCCTGCTGCCCCGTGCTTCTATCAAGGTCGGGCCTTCTCAGACGGCTCAACAAATCCAATGGGCGAAACCTGCGATAAGGGCACTTGGAGATAACTCGCGACCAGTCCGGCCGTCGTCCCTACACAGGGCGGCGGCCGGCGCCGTATTAGGGCATCGCGCCAGTCGTCTCGGTTACTTTTGGTTTGCGGGAGGCGCCGGCGCTTGGGTGGTCTGGCTGCTCTCGGCGGATGGCTTGGGCGTGGGTTTCAGTCGCTCGCTCATTAGCGTGTAGAGAACTGCCAAGACGACGACGCCCGCGAAGGCGGCGGATGCTACCACTAATCCAAATCTGTCACCGCGGTCACTAAGAGCCATGTTCTTCGCCTCTTCGAGGAACGCCGCGACCGGTGTCGCGGCGACCTTTTTCAATCGCGTCAAAGCCGCTAAGTTCCGCCAAGAGAGTGACCAGATTTTCAGTCCCCTTTTGTGCGTTGCGAGACATGGGCATTGTCGAACCCATCCGAAGCTTCGTAGCCTCAAAGACCTGTGAGGAAGCGCCGCCTGAGAGGGTGTCGGGTCTTTAGTGGAGTGTCCGACAAAACCCCAAGGAGGGGCCCGGCGGGAATGCCGGGCTTCTCGGCGCGAGCCGGTGTTGCTAATGGACGAGATTGAGTCCGATCGCCTTGTGTATGCGATGAGCGCCCTCTTAGTATTCTTCGCGCTCGCGGCGACTGTCTTCCTCTCATACTACTAACGAGTGAACCGCGCGCCCGCGAGGGGTCGGTCTCGAAGTACCGTCGACGCTGCTGGCCCGCGCTGATGAGGTGATCGAATGATCCGGCGGCGCGACTTCATCATGCTGCTGGGCAGTGCGGCCGCGTGGCCGTTGGCGGCGCGCGGGCAGCAGCGCACTATGCCGCTGGTAGGATTTCTCCTTAGCAGATCGAATGACCAATCTATATTGGCTGCGTTCCATCGAGGTTTGAAGGAAATTGGTTATATCGAGGGACAGAACGTTTCGATCGAATATCGGCACGCGGAGGGTCAGTACGATCGGCTGCCGGCCCTGGTGGCAGACTTGGTCCGCCGACCAGTAGCGGTGATTGTCGCTGCCCCGACCCCAGCAGCACTCGCCGCTAAGGCGGCTACCTCGACGATTCCGACCGTCTTCATGGTCGGCACCGACCCGGTTAGGGTTGGACTAGTCGCCAGCTTCGGTCGGCCCGGCGGCAACCGCACCGGCGTGAGTAATTTGTCCGTTGGGCTGGCGGCAAAGCGAATGCAGCTTCTGCACGAGTTGGTGCCTAACGCGACCCTGATTGCGGTGCTGGTAAATCCTTCCAATCCAAGCGTTGTGGAGTCGACGACCCAAGATGTGCAGGAGGCTGCGCGTGCGCTGGGTCTGCAAACGCAGATTCTTGGCGCCAGCAGCGAACGCGAAATTGACACAGCGTTTACAACCCTTGTTCAACGAGGAGCCAGTGCGCTCGTTGTAATCGCCGATTCGTTCTTCAATAGCCAACGCAATCAGCTCGCCGCCCTGGCGGCGCACCATATGGTGCCGACAATTTACGAACTTCGCGAATTCGCGGAGGTGGGCGGTCTCATGAGCTATGGACCGAATCTCCGCGATGCGTTTCACCAAGTCGGCGTCTACACCGGCCGAATTCTCAAGGGCGAGAAGCCGGCTGACCTGCCAGTCCAGCAGGCGGTGAAAGTCGAGCTCGTCATCAATCTCAAGACAGCCAAGGCGCTTAGCCTGACCGTCCCACCGACACTGCTCACTCGCGCCGACGAGGTGATCGAATGAAGCGCCGCGAGTTAATCACGCTGCTGGGAGGCGCGGCGGCGGCGTGGCCGCTGGCGGCGCGGGCGCAGCAGCCGGCGATGCCGGTGATTGGTTACCTCAACGCCTCATCGCCTGGTATTAATCCTGAGTTCCTACTCGCGTTCCGTCAGGGCCTCGCCGAGGCGGGTTATCTCGAAGGCCAGAACGTCGCGATCGAATACCGCTGGGCCACCGATCAATACGACCATCTGCCGGCGCTAGCGTCCGATCTCGTTGGCCGGAAGGTGGCAGTGATAGCCGCGACCGGCGGACCTGCTGCGGCGTTCGCCGCCAAAGCAGCCACCACGACTATCCCCATCGTGTTCACCAGTGGCGCCGATCCGGTCGGCGCGGGCCTCGTGGCGAGCCTGAACCGGCCAGGCGGCAACATCACCGGGATGAGTCTCTTCTATGCGCAACTTGGGGTGAAGCGACTTTCGCTCTTACGCGAGCTACTCCTGTCCAATGCCGACGTGGTGGCGTTTCTCGTGAACACGAGCACCGTCGAAGGCTCTAGCCAGCTACCAAATGTGCTGGCAGCAGCCCGCGACGCGGGGCAGCAAGTCATCATCCTCAATGCCGGCACCGAACGCGAGATCGATGCGGGCTTCGCGACGCTCATCGAGCGGCGCGCCGGGGCGCTTCTCGTCGGCTCCGAGCCGTTTTTCACGTTCCGGCGCGCTCAGATCATCACCCTGGCAGCGCGCCATGCTATCCCCGCCATTTACCAAGGAAGAGGCGACGCAGAGGCCGGCGGGCTGATGTCCTACGGAGCCAGTATCACTGACATGTATCGCAACGCGGGAGCCTATGTCGGCCGTATTCTCAAGGGCGCTAAGCCTGCCGACCTTCCCGTGCAGCAGCCGACCAAGTTCGAATTCGTGATCAATCTCAAGACCGCCAAGGCGCTCGGCCTCACCGTGCCGCCGACGCTGCTCGCCCTCGCCGACGAGGTGATCGAGTAGCGGAACGGGAGGGAGCCCATGAAACTTCCCCGCCGACAATTTCTGCATCTGGCTGCGGGCGCTGCCGCGCTGCCAGCCGTCTCGCGCTTCGCGAGGGCGCAAGCCTATCCGACGAAGCCGGTGCGTATGGTCGTAGG